>Ga0210398_10001745_pt1 | contig 21908 bp, 16 predicted proteins | sample IncBWC4OmetaG_FD_161047 | JGI IMG/M metagenome (GOLD analysis project Ga0210398, IMG submission 161047) | Forest soil microbial communities from Barre Woods Harvard Forest LTER site, Petersham, Massachusetts, United States - Inc-BW-C-4-O | ecosystem: Environmental > Terrestrial > Soil >...
TGCCTTGATGAAGTCCTGGCGGGACACCGTTTCGATGTCGTATTGGTGAACTTTCCGCACCTCGCACATTACCGGTTGCGGCAATCTCCGCCAGGTACGCCGGCGCCTGTGGTCATCATCGATTCCCATGATGTGCACTACGATCTTGCGCGTCAGATTGCGATGAGCACGGCGTCCTTTGGTCGGCGGCTACATGCGCGGCTGAATTGGCGCAAGCTTCAGAGGGAGGAGATTGCGGCATATGAGGATGCCGAGGGCGTCTGTGTCTGCAGCGTCGCGGACCAGCAGCGCCTTTCCAAGGATGCTCCCGCGGCCAGGACGGTTGTCGTTCCGAATGCCGCTGATGTTGAAGGCTTGCGACCGAGTTCCTCCGATCCTGTACCAAATGCTGATACGGTGCTGTTTTTCGGCTTGCTGGCGACCGTGCCGAATGTGGACGGACTTCTTTTTTTCGTCCGAGACATCTGGCCCCGGGTACTTGCGGTTCGGCCCAGCGCGCAATTCCTCATAGTTGGAGCCAATGCAGCGCCCGCACTGAGAGCACTCGAAGGTCGTGGCGTGAATATCGTGGGGCCGGTTGATGACCTGCGGCCATACTTGTCGAGAGCTGCTGTGGTGGTTGTTCCGTTGCGATTGGGGAGCGGTACACGGCTCAAAATTCTGGAGTCTTGGGCGATGGCCCGTCCGGTCGTGTCAACGTCTCTGGGGGCGGAAGGGCTGGAGTCGGTCGCAGGGCGGCATTTGCTGATCGCCGATGATCCGGACGAATTTGCTGCTGCCGTTCTTCGGATTCTGAACGAACCGGAACTTGCAGCAAGACTTGGTGCAGCGGGCCGTGATTTGGTGTCGGAATCGTATTCGTGGCGCGGGACTGCCGAGTCCCTCGCAGCCTTTTTTCGGCAGGTAGTGGCAGACGCGGGCGATTGAATGAAGTTGCTTGTTACGGGAGCGGGCGGGTTCCTTGGTCAAAGACTGGTAGCCGCCTTGCTGCGTAGCGGCCACTCAGTCCGGGCTTTGGTTCGACAAGACTCGCGCTTCGACTCTATCGGTTCTTCCGCTGCAGTCGAGATATTTCGAGCGGATTTAAATACAACCGAGGATCTCGCGCCGGCGTTTGAAGGCGTGGACGTGCTCGTTCATCTGGCTGCTGCGGTGGCGGGGGACGAGCGGCGCATGTTTGCCGCTTCCGTCCAGGGAACGGAGCGCTTACTGGCTTCAATGGCGAGATCCAGCTGCCGCAGGATCGTGCTGGCGAGCACATTCGCCGTATACGATTGGAGCAGCATTAGATCTGTCCTGGATGAGGACTCGCCGCTGGAGACGGATTCGGGACTGCACTTCCGCGATGCGTATGCGAAGACAAAATATGATCAGGAGCGCGTGACGCGACGGCTGGCTACCGAATCCGGTTGGGACCTTACCGTGCTGCGCCCTGGATATATCTGGGGGCGGGGCCAACCAGACATTGCAGTATGCTCTGTGCCTATTGGCCGCCTTCACCTTGTCATCGGTCCTGCGACACGTCTTCCCCTGACACATGTTGAGAATTGCGCTGATCTATTCGCCAAGGCTGCGACCGATGCCCGGGCAATAGGCAAGACGTTCAATGTCGTGGACGGTCCGGGCGAAAAGATTTGGACCTACGTCGGAGATCACTTGAGACTCTCTGGGGAGAGCGGCGTCCGCGTGCCCATCTCCTACACACTGACATCGGCGGCGATCAAGGTCTTGTATGCCGTGGGTTTGAATCGGCGTGAAAGGCTTCCTAACCTGTTGGTACCCCGGCGTTTCGAGGCGAGACTGAAGCCGCTTTTCTTTTCCAACCGCCGAGTCCACGAGCAGTTGGGCTGGCAGCCGCCTCTTTCTTATGCAGATTGCATGAGGCTCACTTATTCGAAGAAACATGCGGCGCAGTGACCGCGTACAGAGGCAGTTGGTGGCGAGACCCAATCGCCATCAGCTGTGGATTTCCGCCTTAAGTTAAAAAGCAGACTTGCATAGTGATAGGCGGGCTCTGTAGGGCACTGGCGCGAGGAGCTATCCGCCGGGTGTTATCGGCTTCGAATGTGCGATAATAGGCCGTCGGTATAAAGTGCAAGCCGAAAGAAGACCCCGAATTCGACGCGGCGACAAGAACATCAAATAAATCTGCGAGAAGGGAGCAACCACTTTAAGTGGGCTACGGCCGGTGTCTTTAATCTCCATTTCGTTTCGCTTTTCCGCCTCAAGCTCGCTTGCACTGGTGCTCTTGTGCGCTTGTGGAGGAGGCTCCTCCCCATCGACGCCTCCAAACCCTGTGCCACCAAACCCGATACCCGCTATTACCGCGTTATCACCGACGAATGTGGCCTCGGGTAGTCCGGCTTTTACGCTCACTGCTACGGGGAGCGACTTCGTTGCGGCATCGACGATCCAGTGGAACGGCGAAGCTTTGGTGACCAATTACGTTAGTGCCTCGCAGCTGACCGCGCTGGTACCGGCCGTTGACGTTACGACGGCTGGCACGGCCAGTGTCACCGTGGTCAGTCCGGTGCCCGGTGGGGGCACGTCCAGCACTCTTTCTTTCACGATAGGCGTGTCGAACCCGCAGCCTGCAATAGCCGCATTGTCGCCGTCAACCATAGCGTCCGGCAGCCCCGCGTTTACGCTCACCGTGAGCGGCAGCGACTTTGTCCCCGCATCTACCGTGATTTGGAACGGAGCGGCGCTGACCACCAACTATGTCAGTGCCGCGCAGCTGACCGCCTCGGTGCCGGCCTCAGAAGTTACGACGGCCGGTACGGCCAGTGTCACTGTGGTCAATCCTGTGCCCGGTGGGGGCATGTCCAGCACTCTTTCTTTCACGATAGACGTGTCCAACCCCCAGCCGGCAATAGCCGCATTGTCGCCATCAACCATAGCTTCCGGTAACCCCGCCTTTACCCTTACGGTGAATGGCAGCAACTTTGTTCCCGCATCTGCCGTGAAGTGGAACGGAGCGGCGCTGACCACCAACTATGTCAGCGCCTCGCAGCTGACCGCTTTGGTGCCGGCCTCTGACGTTACGACGGCCGGCGCAGCCAGCGTGACGGTCGTCAATCCTGCGCCAGGAGGAGGCGCCTCCAGCGCGCTCGCTTTCACAATTATTGCGACGAATCCGGTACCTGCAATCGCCACACTGTCGCCTACGAGTGTGGCCGCGGGAAGCCCCGCATTCACCCTCACGGTGAATGGCAGCAGCTTTGTTGCCGCATCTGCCGTGAAGTGGAACGGAGCGGCGCTGACCACCAACTACGTCAGCGCGTCGCAGCTGACCGCCTTGGTGCCGGCCTCTGACGTTACGACGGCTGGCGCGGCCAGCGTGATGGTAGTCAATCCTGCGCCGGGGGGAGGTGCCTCCAGTACGCTCGCTTTCACAATTATTGCGTCGAATCCGGTACCCGCAATCGCGACACTGTCGCCCACGAGTGCGGCCGCGGGAAGCCCCGCATTCACCCTCACGGTGAATGGCAGCAGCTTTGTTCCCGCATCCGCCGTGAAGTGGAACGGAGCGGCGCTGACCACCAACTATGTGAGCGCCTCGCAGCTGACCGCCTTGGTGCCCGCCTCTGACATTACGACCGCTGGGACGGCCAGTGTGACGGTGGTCAATCCTGCGCCGGGAGGAGGTACCTCCAGTGCGCTCGCTTTCACAAATATTGCGTCGAATCCGGTACCTGCAATCGCGACACTGTCGCCCACGAATGCGGCCGCAGGAAGCCCCGCGTTTACGCTCACGATGAATGGCAGCAGCTTTGTTCCCGCATCCGTCGTAAATTGGAACGGAGCGGCGCTGGCGACCAATTATGTCGGCGCCTCGCAGCTGACCGCCTTGGTGCCGGCCTCTGACCTTACGACCGCTGGGACGGCCAGTGTGACGGTGGTCAATCCTGCGCCGGGGGGAGGCGCCTCCAGTGCGCTCGCTTTCGCAATTATTGCGTCGAATCCGGTACCTGCAATCGCGACACTGTCGCCCACCAATGCGGCCGCAGGAAGCCCCGCGTTTACGCTCACAGTCAATGGCAGCAGCTTTGTTCCCGCATCCGTCGTGAATTGGAACGGAGCGGCGCTGGCGACCAATTATGTCGGCGCCTCGCAGCTGACCGCCTTGGTGCCGGCCTCTGACGTTACGACCGCTGGGACGGCCAGCGTGACGGTGGTCAATCCTGCGCCGGGAGGAGGTACCTCCAGTGCGCTCGCTTTCACAATTATTGCGTCGAATCCGGTGCCTGTAATCGCGACACTGTCTCCCACCAATGCAGCCTCGGGTAGCCCCGCGTTTACGCTTACGGTGAATGGCAGCAGCTTCGTCCCCGCATCCGCCGTGAATTGGAACGGAGCGGCGCTGGTGACCAATTATGTCAGCGCCTCGCAGCTGACCGCCTTGGTGCCGGCCTCTGACCTTACGACAGCTGGGACGGCCAGTGTGACGGTGGTCAATCCTGCGCCGGGAGGGGGAACTTCCGGCCCGCTTTCCTTCGCGGTCAACGCCCCAAGTTCGGGGGCATCCGTGAGACAGTACGCACAATACACAGCCTATCCTGGCGCGGACAGTACTTCATGGAACGTAACCCTCAACAATGTTCAAGCCGGAAGTACGATTTATGTTGTAAGTACCTGGCCGAACTTTGCCAGCAACTACCCCACAATGGCCGTAACCGATGGGACTAACACGTACACTCAACTCGACCGCTACGACGATAGAACCAGTTTCAATCTCGGCATTCAGGGTACCCAGTCGGTGGGACACTGGTATGCGGCGAACGTTCAAGGCGGGACCTACACGATCAATATGGCGCCGGCGAGCCCTACGTTTGAAGATTGGGTTGGTGTGGTAGTCTTTGAAATAACAGGTGTTTCGGCCAATCCGCTCGACGGGCACGCATTGAGGTTTCAATCCAGCATTCCACCGGGGATGAACACCGTCGCGGCCACGGTCACGAATACCAATTCGAGTGGAATCCTTATTGCCGTTACTTTCGACGACATTGACGCTACGGCGCCCACCGGTCCGTTGCCCGGAAGCGGCTTGACTGATCTCGGTGCGCTTTGGGATTTCACAAAAAGCGGCAAGCCTGCCGCGCGGGCCGAATACTCATCGGTTTCGTCGTCCGGCACCCAAACGGCAACCTTCAGCCCACAGGAGGGCGGTCCGCAGAGCCCGAATTACATGACTCTCGGAGCGATTTTTCACTAGTCCTGTTGCGCCCAGCGGACCAAGCCCTTGGGTATCCATAGGATGTTCGAAACGTGGATCAGATCACGAGCGGAGGTCGCAGTTCTACTCCAGATACTCGAAATGCGGATACAATTGCGAGATACCTAGGTCAGCAATAATCCAATGAGTTCCGCGTCATCAAGCCGACTGTCGATCGCGCAGGCGCGCAGTCCGCAAGCGGCGGATTGCGCACCGGCAGGTGGTGTGAGAGATGCGGTCTACTTCGACTCGGGTGAGAATAAACTTTTTGGTTGGTTTCGCCCCCCCCCTGCGAGCTTAGCAAGCAATATTGGCTTGGTGATATGCAAGCCCTACGGCTACGAGGCGCTTTGCTCGCATCGCAGCCTCCGAGCGTTTGAAGAAACAGCAAGCGCGCTCGGCATGCCAACATTGCAGTTTGATTATTTGGGAACTGGCGACTCGGCAGAAATTGATGCTCAAGCCGATCAGTTGACTGCATGGACGCAAGACGTGATAGCGGCTGTCAGCGAGTTGCGCAGACGTACCGGTATCCAGCAAGTATGTCTGCTGGGAGTGCGACTTGGCGCGCTCCTGGCAGTGTTGGCTGCCAGTGAGTGCGCGGCCGTAACCTCCCTTATCCTGATTTCGCCGATCGTCAGCGGGCAGCGCTATGTGCGTTCGCTGCGAACTGCTCGACTTGCGGCCGCGAGCATGGCCGGCGGCCATGTGGAGGCTACCGATGGTGACGATTCAATAGAATCGAGCGGATTCTTGATTTCAGCGGCAACGCTTGCCGCACTCACCAAGACCGACCTTAAGACGCGCGCCCCGCCAACTGTGTCGGATGCGCTCGTGATCGATGGCAATGCGCTGCCCGGCGCAAGTGAATGGACGAAGCAACTCAGCGCATGTGGTATTCAGGCGAGATACTTGGCGTTGCCGGGTCTGATTGAAATGATAATGACTGCGCCGCAATATGCGCAAATTCCGCACGAAATGATTGCCGCGACGCGCGATTGGTTGCGCCAGTTTCTGAACGGTTCAGCGACGCGGGGCGCTCGCCGTCTCGAGGCCGTGTCGCCGACTTCAGCACCCGCGATGATATTGCGCACCGGTGGCGACCAGCCAGTTCTGCTGACCGAGCGTCCGGTATCCTTCGGTCCGGAAAAGATATTGTTGGGTATCGTCACGGAGCCGCGCCAGGGTGAGATCCGGCGGCGCGCTGTAGTTTTGCTCAATGCCGGGGCCGACTACCACATCGGGGTCAACCGGATGCATGTTACGCTTGCCCGAGAGTGGGCCAGCCGTGGTTATGTTGCGCTCCGCATGGACTTGGCTGGACTGGGTGACAGCGGGACGCGTTCGGGACAGCAGGACAATGAGGTTTTTCCCGCGGCGGCGCTCGACGATATTCGAGCGGCAGTGGAGTTGCTTCGAAGCAGCTATGGGGCGATCGATATTACGCTATTCGGGCTGTGTTCCGGTGCGTATCATGCCCTGCGCGCGGCCGCCGCCGGGGTGCCAGTGAACCGCATTTTGATGGTCAACCCACAGAACTACTTTTGGAAGGAAGGAATGACGTTAGACGACTTACAATTGGCAGAAGTCGTTCACAACCCCAGACTTTACCCTCGTCGATTGCTTTCAGGCGTTGCCTGGAAACGATTGCTCGGCGGTAAGGTCAATGTTTTGCGCATCGCAAAGATCTACTTCTATCGTCCCTTGCTGGCGTTGGAATCCTCGTTGCGCGATATGGCGAGGGGTCTGCGCATACGTCTGCCCAACGATCTTGGGTGGGAACTCGAGGAAATCTACAGGCGAGGAGTGAGGATTGTTTTCGTGTTTGCGAGTGGTGAACCGGGAATTGATCTCCTGAAATTGGAGGGCGGCTCTTCGGTCAAGCGGCTCGGCGATTACTTCCGCATTCACATAGTCGAGGGCGGCGATCACGTATTCAGCCAGAGCGGTCCCAGGGCAATCATGAAGAAAATCGTCAGTGACGAGTTATTCGCAAGAAGTTAAGGAGCGAGTCGGATGTCGGTAAGAAGCATTGTAGTCACGCAGTTCGAGCAGGTAGCAGTCGAGCAACATCGAGCTTTAGCTCGCCTGTCCGACGAACTTAGGTTATTGGACTCGGGATTGGATTCGCTGAGTTTCGCCTTGATTGTTGCCCGATTGGAAGATGCTCTCGGCTTCGACCCATTTGATGTTGCCGACGACGTCAAATTCCCGGTCACTTTTGGTGACTTTGTCAGGCTGTACGATAACCACAAATAGTGCCTGATTTCGGTATCAAATTCGTCATTGCGCCGCCCGCGTGCAATGCGTACCCCTGGGATTCAGGGTAAGCCGTAAATTCGTCGTGGGCGGTCTTCAATGTGACGTACCGCACAGAAGCTCGAATCTCGCCTGTTAGAAACTGCTGCATGTTTTGTTGTCTAGTGCCTAGTAGAGGATTGCACTCTGTTGGGTATTGCATTACGAGGTGGTTGCGGCGGGCCCGGTGCTTCGGGGTCTCCTACAGAGGATTGCAGTTATGGATGACAGACCGACATACAGACATAGCACTATCTTAGGGTCCGAATCGGGATCTCTGGAGTGCAAATGGCAGTCGAAAGCGTAATCAAGATGAGGGCCGCAGAGGTCATTCTAAATCCCTCGCCGATTTATCCCGACTGGGTTCTCGAAGGCAAGCCTATCGCGCGCAATCAAGTTCTCTCGCGCAGTGCGGATGGCACCGCAACCACGTTTCTCTGGGATTGCACGGCCGGCCGATTCAACTGGCACTATGACGTCGACGAGACCGTATACGTAATTGAAGGCGGCGTTGTCGTCAAAGACGATGCGGGAACGCGAATCCTGGGTGCTGGTGATACCATTTTCTTCCCTGCCGGCGCGCGCGCCGAGTGGCATGTCGAAAACTACGTGCGTAAGATTGCTTTCTGCCGGAAACCACTGCCCCCGATGCTTGTGCTAGCCAAACGCGGATTCCGGCTTGCAAAACGATTAATGGGCAGGGGTGGCAGCGCCGAGGCGTCCCCGGCCATGTTTGGCAACAGCTAGACAAAATCCATCGCCGGCTCATCCGGCGCCATTCGGCCGGGCGCCGAGCCGGTTGAGACCATCGGGCAACATTGTACTTAATGGTGGGCGGTACAGGGATTGAACCTGTGACCCCTGCCGTGTGAAAGCAGTGCTCTACCGCTGAGCTAACCGCCCGCTAGTCGGCGCGAAAGTATGACATCGGCCACCCCTTAAGACAATCGGAACGCCTTTCACGGGGCCTCTGCTAGACTCTGCGCCCCTTTTTTAGTTCTTGAGACCTTGGGTCCATGATTGTACGAACCCGTTTTGCACCCAGTCCCACCGGCTTCCTGCACATTGGCGGCCTGCGCACTGCGTTGTTTTGCTGGCTGTACGCGCGCCGGCACGGAGGCCAGTTCATCTTGCGGATCGAAGATACGGATCTGGAGCGCTCGACCGCCGAGGCCATCCAACAGATTCTCGACGGGCTGGAGTGGGCGGGTCTCGACTATGACGAGGGTCCTTTCTTTCAGACCAAGCGCTTTGACCGCTACAAGGAAGTCATCGAGGAGTTGCTGGCCGAGGGCAAAGCCTATCGATGCTACTGCAGCAGGGAAGAGCTCGAGCAGATGCGCGCCCAGCAGATTGCGCGCGGGGAGAAACCTCGCTATGACGGACGATGGCGCGAGCGTACGGACGCGCCGGCGGGCGTGGCGCCCGTCGTGCGCTTCAAAAATCCCTTGGAAGGTGAAGTGATCGTCGATGACGTGGTCCATGGCCCCGTCGTTTTCCAGAACTCAGAACTCGACGATTTGATCATCGCGCGTTCGGACGGCACCCCCACCTATAATTTCTGCGTGGTCGTCGATGACATGGACATGCAGATCACCCATGTGATCCGGGGCGATGATCACCTGAATAACACGCCGCGCCAGTTGAACATGCTGCTGGCGTTGGGTAATCGCCCGCCCGTCTATGCCCACCTGCCCATGATCTTAGGCTCTGACGGCGCCAAGCTTTCCAAGCGCCACGGCGCCGTCAGTGTCTTGGAATACCGCGACCAGGGTTTTTTGCCGGAGGCGGTCCTCAATTACCTGGTGCGTCTCGGCTGGTCGCATGGCGATCAGGAGTTCTTCTCCATCGAGGAGATGCAGTCGCTGTTTGACATCGTGGATGTCAATAAATCGGCGGCCGCGTTCAATTTTGAGAAACTAACCTGGCTCAATCAACAGCACATGATGCGCGCCCCCCCTGCGCGCCTCGTGCCGGTACTGCGCTGGCATTTGGAGCAGTTGGGCATTCAAGCCGCGGACGGGACCCAGCTCGAGCAAATCGTGCTTTCGCAGCGCGAACGCGCCAAAACGCTGCGTGAAATGGCCGCGAATAGCGTGTTCTTTTTTCGCGCACCCGTTGCCTATGACGAAAAGGCCGTGCGCAAGCACGTCAGCGCCGAGGTGCCGGCGCTATTGGCCGAGGCGGGGGCGGCGCTGGAGCGCCTGGAAACTTGGACTGCCGCCACGATTCACGAGGTGATCAGCGGCGTTGCGGCGGCCCGGGGCGTGGCGCTGGGCAAGCTGGCGCAACCCTTACGCCTGGCCGTATGCGGCGGCACGGTATCCCCGCCCATCGATGCCACCCTGGCCATTTTGGGCAAAGCCGAGACGCTGTCGCGGCTGGGGCGGGCGCAGGCCCTCTGGAGCGCGTAGACCGTTCATTTTCTTGACGAAGTGGCCCCTCTCAGGTAACGTGCCGCGCCTCCATGTGGGGCCATAGCTCAGCTGGGAGAGCGCTTGCATGGCATGCAAGAGGTCGGCGGTTCGATCCCGCCTGGCTCCACCAGATTTTGACTGACGTGTCGATTGTTTCTGCTGATTGTCCCCATCGTCTAGAGGCCTAGGACACCACCCTTTCACGGTGAGAACCGGGGTTCGAATCCCCGTGGGGACGCCACTTCCTGGGCGGTCTGTCAGAATCGCATCGTGAGGCGCTGTAAACGCGCGAAATTTCGGGGGTTCGAAACGTTCGGTCGATTCTAGTGCCGGAAATCCACAAGTTTGGTATCGCTATAGTTGGCGGCGTTTTCCTGTCTTTTTGAATGACTTACGGACGTTGTGAGGGTTCGAAGTCCCTTGGGCCATAGGCTGCAACTTTTCGGACGGCGCGGGCCTTTCCGCCTTTAAAACGGTCTGAACAGAGTCGGTGTCCCAGGCAAGATCCACCAACGTGCTCATCATGTTCCAAAGGACGGCGGCTCTTGACGTGAGGGTGGACGGCGTTCGAAGTAGTTACTCCATTGGTTGGCGGGCTAGGGGACCGTCTACAAATCCATTGTCTTGATCAGCACGGAACCATCAGATTCCACGAGGTCCGCCAAATACTTCCGCCGAGCTTCATGCTCGATGCGTTCGCGGCTCGCCTTGAAGACTTTGAGGTTGTCTTTGTTGTCGCCGTCGAAGTGATCGTCGAGCGCTTCGCGGCTGATTGCACAAGGGATGATCTTGTCTCCGTCTTGACCTTTGAAAAGCACAACCATGCGTATGGGATCATAGTGTGCGCGGGCATCGTTAAAAACCAGAACGCGTTCGTCAAGCATACCGAGCACCCCCAGGATATTGGTGACCGTAGACAATTGGATGTCCCGCTCGCCGCCCTCGAAGTGCGAGATCGTCGGCGTGCTGACTCCCGCCAACTCACCGAGCCGCCGCTGCGTCAGCTTTTGGGTTTTCCGCCTTTGCTTCGCTTCTTCGACAATAGCGGGCCAGTTGATGCGAAACTGCCGTTCCATCTTTTCTCCATCCTCTCTTGTAATCGTTTGCGTAAAGCTGTTGGGCCGATGTCTGATTTCTCAAGCGCCGCCAATGCGGTCGGCAGGCGTTTGCCGAGCTGCTCCACCGCGCTCGAGAGCGCGTCCTCGGTTACTCCAAAACCCTGTGCCATACGCAGGAGATGTTTGGCTTGCAGTGATCCTATGGCGATACTGCCTGCCCCGGCAACGCTCAAAGCGATCGATTGGTATTCGGGATAGAAGGACGCTGCAACGAGGTCGTAAGCGGGTGTCAGTCGCAGCCCATCGCGCGTGTGGAACATCGCAAAGTTCTTGAAATGCGCATCCGTGTTGCCGACGAGGAGGCACGCGAGAATCCGCCGCAGCAGGCGGTCCGCCTCGGCGGGAATGCATGAGGGCGTGCGCAGGATGAACTGTCCAAGGTCTTCGTAGGCACCTTCGTATTTGTCATCGCCCGAGTATTTGCCGAGGAGTTGGTTGAACTCCTCGAAATGAACGCGCTTCCCCGTGCTTGTGCGATCAAAGCGGGGGATGATCAGTGCATCGTCTTTGATCGATGGCAAATGAACGATGTCCATATCAACGGTCTCATCACCGGGCAGCAGCGTGCGCACCGAGAATGTGGTCAGATATTCCAGCTCCAGTAGGTTAGTGAGATTGCCGGAGGGGAGTTTTGCAATGTGTGTGCTGAGTTCGTCCGGTCCGACCGGGCGATAGCTCTTGCCGTCGCGAACGACAAGCAGTTTGCGTTGGATGCCGGAGAGAGAAGCCCTGCCCAGCAGCGCAGCGACGGTTGCTGCGTCTGCATGGTCGAGCTGTTTGCGTTCCGCAGGTTCCGGATCTTCAACCGAAACCGCGCCAGCCAGGTCATGACCGAAGCCGAGCAGCAACGCGAAACGGCTGCCAGGATCGATGCCCAACGCGCGCGCCTGCGCATTGCGAAACCACCCTTCGGCGACGAGATTGTCAAAGAAGGGATGCAGGCCGCGCTCCGAGACATAGGGCTCTACCCGGAGCGGCAGCGAATGGGCAATGGCGGCGGGTTGCTCGCGCTCCAGATACGTGGGATCGTAGGTAAAGACGCAACGTCCGCCGGGCTCCTCCTGGAGCCGCCCGGCATAGATGTCTTTCAAATAGACCTTGCCCCAAAGCGTGCGTGCCATATAAACTACATTTTATATTACTCTAAGGTCTCTATACAAATACAAACTATAGACGATATTTTATCGTAATAGGTTAGCTAAATAAAGTATAATTTATAATTATGCAGGTGGCCTGACGTGGGATAACTCGATCTTGCGCCATGGCGGTCCTTGGGGTGCTTCAGCGCTTACTGGTGAATAATTATGTCGCTCTCTAGATTCAAGAATGCTCCTCCGGTTTCGTCGACGCGGTTCTCTGAGTTCATTCGTACTGCGTCCTCCGAGGAGAAGAAGAAAGTGTACTCGAAGGTATTGAAACGCGCGTCTGAGCAGCAGAACGAGATTTTTGCGCGAGTCAATAAGAAGCGCATCGCCCGGTAAACGCGGGAATTTATCGGTATGGAGTCAGCACAGGCACCGCCGATACTGGCTTTAGTATGGCCGCCGAAGCTCAGCCCTATACAGCCGATCTGCATCATCCAGAGTTCGTCGGGGTTTGGCGTGATGCCAACAATGTGCGCCGAACGTGTGGCGAGGTCGACGAAGAATCGTACGTAGTAGGTGACGAAGCCACGGATTGTGCATGCTTCAACGCTGAAGAATTCCTTGGCGGCTTGGCTCTTCCAGTGGGCCTTCAAAAACGTCGGCCATTTGGTTCTGGAACCGAAAGCGGGTTGCGCCGTCAATCGATTCCTCTAGCTCGGCGTGGCAGGGCCTCGTTACTTCGAGATCGTCGACGCGGCCAGGAGAATTCGGTGTCCCGTGGGTTCGAGGCCGCAAATCTGCGATAGATGCACGGAAACCCGGCTTCCGCCATCGCGCGGACAAAGAAAGTCGGCGAATAATGGGTCTGTCATACTCGCGCAATGGCCAACATTACCGATGATCGCGCAAGCTGGCTGGCGGAGCATGTGCTGCCGCACGAGCGCAGACTCAGGGCATGGCTGGCGCAACGTCGTGTGATTGATCTCGACATCGACGACATCGTTCAGGAGACCTACGCCATCCTCGCTGAACTCAAGTCCGTAGCCCATATCCGCAATTCCCGCACTTACCTCTTCTCCGTCGCGCACTCGATCATCCTGCAACACGTGCGTCGAAAGCGCGTCGTGGCGATCGAAGCGCTGGCGGACCTGGAACAGTTGGGCATCTATTCAGAGGAACCGAATCCTGAAGAGTCGCTTTCGGGCCATCAAGCACTGAGAGACATTGCGCAGCTCATCGCTGACTTGCCTGGCAAGTGCCGCGAGGCCTTTACCTTGCGCAAGGTCGAGGGTCTGTCGCAACGCGAGGTCGCTGGCCAGATGCGCATTTCGGAGAGTACCGTTGAGAAGCACATCGGCAAGGCACTGCGGTTACTGATGACCGCGATGAATGTGGCTGACACGCAAGGTAGCCAGAGCGAGACAAGTACAAAGGCATCACCGGGGCGCCATCAATTGGTACGGACTGATGAATAGGCGCATTGTCGCATCCGCAGCCAAATGGGCCGCCCGGGTTGATCGGGGTACGCTGTCCGAGCAGGAGCAGCGCGATCTCGACGCCTGGCTCGAGCAGGACCGTCGTCATCTGGGCGCCTACGCACGCGCCCGCGCGGTGACAGCCCATTTTGATCGAGCAAGGGCCCTCGGCACATCGTTTGACCACAGGCAATTTCGCGAGCCGCCGCTACGTCGGTTGCGGGGCGGGGGTCGTTCATGGCTCGCCGGCGCCCTGGCGGCGGGAGTTGCCTTGATTGCGGTTACGTGGTTTCTACGAGCGCCAAGCGGCGAATTTGCCACCCGACAAGGGGAGGTGCGCTTGGTTCCACTCGCGGATGGGTCGGCGATAACGCTCAATACGGAGACCAGGCTTCATGTCGATTATTCGAAAGTGGAGCGCACGGTCGATCTGCGTGAAGGTGAGGCGCTATTTAATGTCGCGCATGATCGTGCGCGCCCCTTCGTTGTCCACGCCGGCGATACCCAGATCCGGGCGGTCGGAACGAGCTTTACGGTTCGACGATTAGCGGGGGAAAAGGTCAAGGTGTTGGTGCGTGAGGGGGTGGTCGAGGTGACCGAGGATGTGCCGGTTAAGTCGACAACAATTCGGGTCGCTGCGCTCTCGCAGGCGGTGTTGCAGCCGCAGACGGTTACTGCGATCGCGCCTGTGCCCGCCGCTCAAATCGATCGTGAACTCGCCTGGCAGCAGGGCATGATATCCCTCGATGGGCGCACGCTACGCGAGGCCGCGGTGGAATTTGCCCGATATAACAAGATCCAGATCATCATCGAGGACCCGTCAATCGCAGACCGTACAGTTACAGGCCTGTTCTCGGCCAATAATCCTGTGGGCTTTGCCCGCGCTGTGGCCACCAGCATGAGCTTGAAGGTCGACGTCGACTCAAACGGCGTGCGGCTTTCGCACTGAGCGAGAAAATAACTCGGCACAAATGGCGGAATGCCCGACGGCATGCATCCACCCCTTAGAAGAACAACTCAGGGGAGACCGATGAGTAAGTCATTTCTGACGATGATGCTCGCCGCGCTATGCGTCACGGGGACGGCGTGGGCTCAACAACGAAGCTTCGACATTCCTTCATCGGATGCCGTGCATACGATTCCGGAGTTTGGCCGCCAGGCGGGGGTGCAGATCGTCGCACCGGCCGACGAACTCAAGGGCGTCACGACACCGACCATCAAGGGAAGCCTCGACGTTCGTATTGCGCTGAAGCGGCTGCTCGTCGGCACCGGTCTCGAGATTGCCTCGGACGACGGGGCGATCATCACCCTGCGGCGTATCCCGATCGCGCCGGGTACGTCGCTCAAGTTCAATCTCCCTGGTGAAATCCTCGACCAAGCGCTGAAGGACTTTGGAGTGCAGTCCGGACTGACGGTTGTTGCCTCGACGACGCTCACGGCAGGAAAGAAGGGGGCAGCAGTCCGCGGTGACCTCATGCCAACTGACGCGCTCGGTCGTCTTCTAAAAGGCTCGGGCCTTACCTTCACGCGCGCTGCCGATGGCACGATTACCATTCAAGCAATCAGCCCCAGTGGACCAATACAGGCGAGTGCTGGAGAATCCGGTTTAGATCAGGATTTGATAGACAAGAGCGACCTCACGGAGATTGTCGTGACGGGGACACACATCCGGGGTGTATCAACAGCGTCGCCAGTGATTGAAATCGGGCGGGAAGAAATCGATCGGTCTGGATATACGTCGATCGCCGACTTGATGCAAAGCCTGCCGCAAAATTTTGGGGGCGGTTACAGCGCCGCATCAATGGTCGGCAACTCGGCAGTCAATGTCGGTTACGCCGATAATCCCGCCGCGGCCTCCGTACCTAACTTGCGCGGACTTGGTCCCGGCTCAACGCTCACACTTGTCGACGGTCATCGCATGGCCTCGGGCCTCGCAGGCGGCGGTGCCGATATTTCCTCGATCCCAATCGACGCCATCGAGCGGATTGAAGTGATCGCCGACAGCGCGTCGGCCATCTATGGATCCGACGCGGTCGCGGGAGTCGTCAACGTCATATTGAAGAGAAGCTACACTGGCGCCGAAACAAGTCTCTCTTACGGCCTAGCACCTGACGGTGGCGGCACAGAGAAACGAGCAAGTCAACTTTTCGGAACGAATTGGGGTGGTGGTGACCTGCTAATTGCCTACGAGCACATGCAGCAAGATGCGGTTGATGCCAGAGACCGCGGCTTCACGTCGACGGCTTTAGAGCCAAATTCTCTTTTACCGGAAACCAAGAGCAATTCGGTAACCTTGTCCGCCACTCAAGATCTGTCGACCGCGATTTCCCTGTTCGTTGACGGCCTGTACGTTGCTCGAGACGCCGATCACTTTGCCTCGGATCCTTACTTCATTGCTCCATCGGAATTTCCGACGACACTACGTAAGTATGCCGTCGCCGCCGGGCTGAATTTCAATTTATTCCACGATTGGAAGGCGACTCTCTTCATTAATGAAGCGGAAGATGAGACCGAAGATGATTCGATCTACCTGACGGCGCCTTCTGCAACTCCCGCAACCGCCGAGCGCTTGTTGGGCACGATGCATAGCGTTGAAGCCAATGCCAACGGCGGCGTTGCAACACTTCCAAGCGGCACCGTTCGACTGGCCGTTGGCGCCGGGTATAGAGAGGAGGGATTTTCGGACTCTATCGGATTCACCAGCACCTCACTCACCAATGAGGCCGAGGGAAATCGCAATATCCGTTATGCCTTCGGCGAGCTATCAATACCATTAGTGCAGCATTCTCAGCGCGCCGGACTCAATTATCTCGACTTGGTTGTCAGCGGCCGAAATGAACGCTATTCCGACTTCGGCGAAAAGACCGTACCGAAGGTTGGTCTCGTATATGCACCGACGAGTTCGGTCAAGTTGCGTTCTACCTGGGGCAAAGCTTACCGAGCACCGAATTTATTTGACCTCGATGGAGTACCCATACTGGAGCTCGTTGATCTGGCCAACTCGGCTTCCTCGGCCGGAAGCTCAACCGTTCTGCTTCGTGCCGGCGGCAATCCCAATTTGCGACCGGAAACGGCCAATGCATGGAGTATCGGCGCTGACTATTCCTCTCCGGAACTCAGCAATCTGCAAGTCTCAACGACTTTCTTTGACATCAAGTACACCAACCGCATATCACACATACCAAATGTTTTTACGGCTCTGACGGATCCGCTCAATTCATTCTTCGTCACGCCGTCTCCTTCAGCCAGTTTGGCGCAGTCCGTATACGATAGCTATCCTCCAAACAATGTTTTCAATGAGACGAGCTCTCCTTTCAATCCGGGTGGGATCGGCGCAATCGTAGACGATCGAGTGGTAAACGTCGCCACACAAACGGCACGCGGGGCCGATCTCAGCATCAATTACAAAATGGGTGCAGGTTCAAGTAGTGAATTGCTGTTCCTAAACGGCACATATTTGGATTTATCTCAGCAAAACACGCCGCAATCACCTGAGCAAACACTGAGTGGACTTGCGTTCTATCCTCCCAAATTCCGCTTGCGCGGTGGAGCGACCTGGAAGTGGAATTCCTGGGCGCTCACCGGCACTGCCAATTATCTCCCGCGAGAGACCAACAATCAGGTGATTCCATTTCAGAGTGTGGCCTCCTGGACCACCGTCGATACGTCGTTGCGATTCGCTCCCGAGCTGTCGGGGGCTCTTTCGGGACTACATTTCACTTTGGCTGTACTGAACGTCTTCAACAGGGCTCCTCCCTTTGTATCGCTACCAGCTTCCGAATCGCAGGGGCTGACCTACGATTCCTCCAATACGAGCCCCTTGGGGCGGTTTGTCAATCTGCAGATTTCAAAGCAGTGGTAGTCATGCGCATCGTCTGCCTCCTAGTGCTCTCTGTGCTGTTTGCCGGCGGTCCGGCGACCGCCTCGATTTCATCGACCATGATTGTCGAGATGCAAGAGATTACATCGGTTTCCGTGTCGCCCAGCGGTCAACTGGCGGTAGTCGGGATTTGCCATGCCAACCCAGGAACCAATAAGCGAGAGCTGTCCTGGGTCGTCGTCCCGCTTCGCGAAGGCAGTACGTTGAAGGTAGTGCCTGCGGGTGAGGAGATCTACGATCCCAGTGCACCGGGCGCGTTGTTGTCACGGCAGGCCCTATGGTCCAGCGACAGCAAGTGGTTCTTCTATCTTCGAAGGGACGGCGAGGAAGTGCAGCTTTGGGAGACGCGTGCGGATGGACGGACAACCAGACAGGTGACGCGTTCAAAATCTGATCTCATCGATCTCAAGAGATCGTCCGAGCCGGATGTATTTATTGTTCAGCTGGCCCCCGATAGAGAGGCGCTTCGGCAGGCGGAGCAGGCCGAGAATCGCAACGGCATCCTTTATGATGACCACGTTATCGGAGGATTTCCTCTCACCCGAACGCTGCCGGTGATTGATCGGTGGCGAAGCGTGAGGAGGACGGACAACGGCGAATACGTACCTCCGGGTTGGAGCGGACGGACCACTGCCTTCTTCGATGTGCGCAGTCACAATCTTAGGGCGGTCGATGGACTTGCCCCGAAAGCATTGGCGCCCGCAGCAGAAAGCGGCACAAACATGGTTTCGATCGTGGCGCTGAGCCCGATGCCCAAGAATCCATCCGATTACGCGGGAAAGTACACGCTCCAATTGGAATCCAAAACAGCGGAACATCCCAAACTAAAGTGCGAGCTAGCCGAATGTGTCGCGAACCGAATCACGATAATCGGTTGGTCGCCCGATGGCGCAGAGATCTACTATCTGGCCGACTCTCTCCAGGACCCCCGCGGCGTCAGCTTTCCGAAAGGCGCGGCTATCTATGCCTGGAACCCTCACCGCAACGTCGTTCGACTGATTCATGAATCCGGTGGAGGGCTGTGGGGGAGACTGTACAATGTCCACGGAATCGCGGGATTCTCGCTGGAATCCAATCCCCTCGCCGGCAGGGAGATCGTGGTTGCGTCCGCGGGCGCGGATGAACCACCACGATTGGAAGCCATCAATCTCGACAGCGGCATTTCGCGTATTCTCTTCGATCCAAATGCCGAGCTGCGCTCGCTGACGCAGGGACGTGCCCTATGGCATACCTGGGAAACATCGACCGGATATCTTGGCCGCGGAATAATGATCCTGCCGGATGACTACCGTCCGGGGAAAACATACCCGGCGGTCTTCACTACTTACGCGTGTGGAAACGGTTTCCTCCGCGGCGGCAGCGGGGACAATGCCTCGGAATATGTGCTCGCGAAGCATGGGTTCATTGCTGTCTGCGTCAATATGCCGGTTAGCGAGATGATAATGCGCGAGTCGGATCAGAGTCGGATCTATCCCGTCTACTGCGACATCATTTTGGGCCTCATTGCCGACCTAACAAAGTCCGGGAAGCTGGATCCCTCACGGGCGGGTCTCAGTGGTCAAAGTTTGGGAGCGAATGCCGGCGCGTACTGCATCAGTCATTCGAACGCGATTGCCGCTGCGGCATTTCGGCACGGAAGTTATCCCGAGCTTGCGCGATGGGAGCTATTCGACACGAGCGCCGCGGCACGCGGCCCGAGCGGGGTATACGCACGGCTGGGTCTGCCCGATCCTCGCAGCGATCCCACCGGGAAGTGGAACCAGATATCGGTGTCCCATCACGCAGCCAACATTAATACGCCCACTTTGCTGGAAATAGACGATCTCGAGCATCTTGGGGCGCTCCCACTGTGGAGTGCCATGCGTGACGAAGGTAAAGCTGTTGAGATGTACGTGTTTCCGGAGGACGCGCATTCGCTGATACAACCCATCCACATGCTCGTGAATTTCGAACGCCAGCTGGATTGGTTCAGATTTTGGTTGAAGAATGAGGAGGACATGACTGTCGATAAGCGAACTCAGTATGATCGATGGAATAAGCTGCTTGAGATGACAAGCAATTCGCGGCCGCAACATTGACAGGCGCCGCCCGATCCAGCCGTGCAAGCTCTTCGACGTATCAACCGAGATCTATCCGCCGCCGACGCCCCCGCGTTGCGCCGGTCGCTCAAGCAAAAAAAAGTCGGTTCCCCGCGGAAGATTGCCTTTTCCCCATTCTTGGCTGCCTCCGGCTTGCATCGATACACGGGCGCAATCCCTATTGAACCTGCGTGGCGGCGCTCCGTATGTCGAAGCGGTACGAGTTTACGCGCGCCGTTTAAAGCTACCCCGCGGGAGCGCCAGCGTAACTGGTTGAATTAGCTCAAGTGGACACCTATCGCGTACCTGTGGGGACGCCACTTTCCGTCTGGTCAGACGCCGGTCACCCGCGTTTAGAGCCCGTTGGCAGCAGCATCGGAACCCGCGCGCGGTACGCTCCGTATTCCACGCGGTGATACTTCATGAGGTCTCGTTCCTCGAAGAAAATTCCGACAAATATGTACCCAGTGGTCGCGGCCGCGAACACGAGGTGCCCGACCGACATGTGCGGAGTCGCCCAGAATGCGATCACAAAGCCTAGATAGATAGGGTGACGCACGAACTTGTAAAACGCCCGTTCCGTGAAACTCAGTGGTGTGTAATCGAGTCCACGCAGGCGTAGGTACACCTGTCGCAACCCGAACAAATCGAAATGATTGACCATGAACGTTGAGAGTAGCAGGACAAGCCAGCCTAGCGCGAATAGCGCCAGTAGGAGCGTCTTGAACACAGGCGATGAGACGTCCCAGACGACTGCCGGGATGGCCTGCCATTTCCAGCAGATGAGAGCGAGCAACAGGCTCGAGATCAGTACGTACGTGCTCCGTTCCACCGCGCGCGGAACTATTCGGGTCCAGACAGCCTTGAAACCCTGTCGGGCCATAACGCTGTGCTGCACGGCGAACAGACCAAGCAGAACGAGATTGATGGCAATCGCCTCAGGCATGGCGGCGCTAGGAGCCGAATCGATTGTCTTTGGTACGACGAGATCTCCGATGAATCCTATCGCGTAGAGAAATGACGCCAAGAACACGACGTAACAAAAAAATCCGTACACTGCCGCTACTAAGCCCATGATGTCTCCCCTTGAAGTAAATTAATCGATGACTGCCCATCCGTTAGTAATAAGCATCTAGCCCGCTACGCTTCGCTGGCTTGGCGCTACCGCGCCTGCGATGACAAACTCCCCCGGGATTCGGTAGCCGTGGCCATGCCGCCACGATTCGATCGCGTTCAGGTAGCGGGCACGAACGCGCGCCCGGACCTCATTATCGAAGCGCGACCACGCAAGGGCGACAGGACCGCCGACAAACGCCGCGTCGCAAGCTTCGTTGGCATCGGCGAAGGCTAGCGTCGTTGTGATGCGGCGGTGCCTGACGTCCCCAAACTTCGCATCGGCGCACAGGCGCGCGAGAGTGTCTTGCTAGCCGAGACGAAAGAACAACGGGCAGACTTCGCTGGTCACCTCGTCATCGACAATCGGAAAGATCGCCGACCAACCGCACTTCGATCGTTCACCCCATACGGCGAGAGATACGCGACCCCCTGGGCGTAATACCCTGTACATCTCCCGCAAGGCCTGTTCGGGATCGGGCATGTACATGAGCCCAAGGGCACAAAGAGCGACATCAATGCTGGCGTCCGGCAGGGCTAACGTTTCGGCGTCCATGCGTGAAAATATGCAATTCGATATCTTCAAGTCCCTAGCTCGCCGTTCGGCGGCATTTATCATCCTATCGGATAGGTCAATGCCCAGCACATGTCCGTTCGGACCTACCGCCCGCGCCGCGCCAAAAGAGACCAGCCCGGTGCCACAGGCGATATCGAGCACCCGTTCGCCAACCGCAGGCGACGCCAATGCCAACAGGGCGTCTTGCGCTTCGGCCAACCGTGCCTGCCACAGGGACTCGTAATCGACTGCCGCCAAATCCCATCCATAGCGTTGAATCCGCCGCTGCAGCCTTGCGTCCATCGTGTCCTGCCCTTTGGGTGCCAAGGTTTCAATTTATGAATCGGAACTCTGGCACGTCGGCGGGGCTGCGTCCTATCTGAAAGTCGGCCGTATTTGACCGAACGTCCGAGCCTGGCCAGCGGCGTGTCCAGTGGTTGACCCGGCGTCCGAGATTGCTGCTCATCCGTCCGACCGGCCGGCAGCGCGGCCGCGAACCACTGGTAAATACGTGCCGGGGCACCCACAATTAGGTGCGTTCGGGCCAGCACAAAGGCAGCCATGGCGAAAGAAGACATTGCAGCGGCAGTGCAGCGTGTGGAGTCGGTCTTGCAGCGCCGACCCGCCACCGGTATTCATGATGACGCGCCGGCAACTGCGCGTTTGCAGGCCG
>Ga0210398_10001746_pt1 | contig 21905 bp, 25 predicted proteins | sample IncBWC4OmetaG_FD_161047 | JGI IMG/M metagenome (GOLD analysis project Ga0210398, IMG submission 161047) | Forest soil microbial communities from Barre Woods Harvard Forest LTER site, Petersham, Massachusetts, United States - Inc-BW-C-4-O | ecosystem: Environmental > Terrestrial > Soil >...
TCGCGCGCGGGTTGCTCAAGCGCGTCATCACGCGAATTTATTTTCCCGATGAACCGCTCAACGCGACCGATGCGGTGCTGAATTCCGCGCCGCGCGAGCGCCGTGCCACGATGATTGCGGCGTGGACTGATGCGACCCATCGCGTACTGCGCTTTGATGTGATTTTGCAGGGCGCGAACGAGACCGTGTTCCTCGACATCTGATTGCGCCGGAGTACCGCGATGGCCGCGACTGCCTTCGACTCAGTGATTCTGGGAAATCTCTTCGGCACCGAGACGATGCGCCGGGTTTTCCTCGATCAGACCCGCGTCGCCATCTATCTCGATATCGAAGCAGCGCTGGCCCGCGTCGAGTCGCGCCTCGGAATCATTCCCGCCGCGGCGGCTGACGAGATTTCCGCGCAGGCGAAAATCGAGCATATCGATTTGGAACTGCTGCGCCAGCGGACCGAGGTCGTCGGCTCGCCGGTGATTCCTCTCGTCGAGCAACTGGTCGAGCGATGCGAAACCTTCGGCCAGTTCGTGCATTGGGGCGCGACCACCCAGGACCTCACCGATACTGCCGCCGTGATTCAGATTCGCGAGGCGCTGTCGCTGGTTGAGAACGACCTCCGCGTGCTCTCCGGCTCCCTCGCACGGTTGGCGCGGCGTTATCGCGACGCTCCGATGGCAGGGCGCAGCATGTTGCAACATGCGGTGCCGATCACCTTCGGACTCAAGGCCGCCGAGGTGTTGGCCGCGGTCGAGCGTCATCGCGCGCGGCTGAACGATTTGCGGCCGCGCGCGCTAATCGGTCAATTCGGCGGCGCGGTCGGCACTCTCGCCTCGCTGGGCGCGCGCGGCCTCGAGGTGCAGCGCGAGTTGATGAAGGCACTGCAACTGGGAGAGCCGGAAATCGCATGGCATACGCATCGCGACGCGTTCGCCGAGATCGGCGGGTTCCTCGCCATGATGACCGGCACGCTCGCCAAGTTCGCGACCGACCTCAAGCTGATGATGCAGACCGAGGTCGGTGAGGCGTCGGAGCCGGCCGGGGCGGGACGCGGTTCGAGCAGTACGATGCCGCAGAAGCGCAATCCCGTCGCGTGCAATTTTATCGTCGCGTGCGCCGCGCTCGCGCGGCAAAATGCCGGCGCCCTGTTCGAATCGATGGTGCAGGATCACGAGCGCGCGAGTGGCCCCTGGCTGGTCGAATGGGTGGCGCTGCCCGAGATTTTCCTGGCAGCCTCGGGCGCGCTCTCTCACGCGCGCAACCTGACTGACGGACTGCATCTCGACGAAAATCGCATGCGCGCAAACCTCGACGCCACCGGCGGCCTGATCGCATCGGAAGCGGTGATGATGGCGCTGGCGCCGCATCTTGGGCGCGCGCGAGCGCACCACTTGGTGTCGGAGATTTCGCGCAAATCGTTGGAGCAGCAGAAACCGTTTATCGATTTGCTCGGGGAGAATCCGGAAGTCTCGCAGCATCTCGATCGCGCGAGCCTCGAAAAGTTGGTCGATCCCGCCAACTACCTCGGACTTTCTCGCGAGATGGTTGACCGCGTCCTAAAAAATCTTGACGCCAAAAAGTAGGCTTCTTCAGACCGGCGGAGCGGCGGCGAGGATCTTTTCGATCGACGGCATCTCGCGCGAGTAGGGCGAGGTGAAAATCCAGCGCACGACGCCGTCGCGATCGAGCATGAAAAACGCCGGAATCGCATTGTCGGGTTCACCGTCACGATGATGCTGAATTAGGCCGAGCGGTCTCAGCAGCGTTTGTCGCTCATCGCTCAGCAGCGGAATCTCGGTGCCGAGGAATCCGGCGAGCATCTTCGATCGGTCGATCGGATCGGCGCTGATTGCAACGGTCTTGATTCCCTTACTCGCGAGCTCCGCCTGATAGGCCGTCAGTTCGGAAAGCTCGTAACGCGCGAAGGGATCGAAATCGCCGCGATAGACGACCACCAACGTTCCACTCGGAGTTGCTTCGGCGCCATGCTGAATCGCGCCGTTCTGGTCCGGTAGCGCATAACCCGGAAATCGATCGCCAACTTTGAGGTTCAACCTAAACGGCGGATTGCGAGTGCCGCGCAGCGTGTAACTCACGAAGCGGCCGCCGCCGATGCCGACCGCCGCGCATGCGAAAAATGCCAGCAGCCCGAGCGCGAGCTTTGCATGCGGCGACCACACCCCGAGTGCGAGGCGCACCCCGACCAGGCATAGCATCATCGCGGCCGCGATCCCGAAATAAGCCGGGTAGGGGATGCGATCGTGAATCCCCATCGTGGGCGAGGACCAGAACGAGAGCAGCACGTATTCGTAAAGTCCGAAGCCACCGGCAATAAAAAGCAGCGCGAGGACGGCCCGAATCGGCTGGAACGGCGGTCTGACCCAAAACTCTTCGGCTTCTTCGAGGCGTGCCTCCGCTTCCATCACCTCGGACTGCACGCCGATGGGTTCTTCGCTCTCTTCATTTGCGATTTTCGGGAGTTCTGCCAAGCGACTCAAAGTCATGCGGTATCAGCAATCGCCGCGTATCGATACTTTATATCATACGCCGCTGTTGCGGACGCACGGGAGCCACTCTCTCACCCCGGTGCGATGCCTTGGGGAAAGCGGAAGATGCGATGCGGGTCGACCTGCGCTTTCACCCGGCGCAGGCGCACGAGGTTGCTGCCGTACCACGCCTGCGGCCAATTGTTCAGCGATGGATCGATGAAGTTCTGGTAGCTCTCGGGCAACGCGAACGGTACCACCGCATCGTAAAATTCGTTTTGCCACGTCCGGTTGGGCTGCACCGTCGCGGCGGTGTCGGTCGCCTTCCAGCTCAGACTGAGAGCCATCACCCAGTCGCTGCCGGCATCGAGGTGTTGATTCCGAAATTGCCGCCGCCACCGCCGCGCCGAGGAGTTGCCGGGACCGCATCCGGTGTTCGAGAGCAGCCCGAACCCGAGGCCGGCGCCCATCGTGAAGCGTGCGGCACGACCGAGGAATTGACGCTGAGTTAGCAGCGCGGTTGATGCGGGTGACGATCGGGAAGAAATTTCAGACGTCGAAAACGATGCGCGCCGTCCAGCCGTCGTCCTCGTGCTCGACGTTGAGCTGATGGTAGGTGACGCCCTTGAGCTCGGTGAGCATCAGGTGGCGGCGCGGATCGAATCTTTCGCCGGTGAGCCGCAGAATGATGGTGTCGGGCCGCTCTTCGACGGTGGCGTCGCGCCAGATAAAGTCGTCCGCGAGAAAAAGATTGAGCGCATCAGACAGCGCGTCGTACATCAAGTCTTCGTCGCTGTCACCGAACACCGTGATGGTATGAGTTTCGCGCGGTTCGATGCCGTCGGGCGCGACCATGATGCGCGCGACTCCGATCGCGGCGCAGGCGAACAGATCGGCACGCGAGGGCGCTTCGACCTCGATACCTGCGTCGCCGGTGTGTTCGAACTCGCGAATGAATTCTTCAGTCGTCACTAAAATAATTCTATGGGTAGGGGCAAGCGCTCGAAAGACGTTTTTTCGAAAACGCGACGAAGATTAAAAATAGTTTCGCTTTTGCTGCGTCTATGACGCTGCGCTGGGCAAAAAATCGCCCGCGCCGGGGAAACTCAGAAGTGTTCCGGCTCCCGATGGCGCCGGCTGTCGCGCTCCAGTTGCACCGTCATGTGGCGGATGTTGAATTTCGCCTCGAGTATCTGATGCATGTCCGAGAGCACCCGATCCTGATCCGCGTCCGCCGCCACCACCGCGTGCGCGGCCAGCGCGACCTCGCGCGAGGTCAGGCACCAGACATGGAGATCGTGGACCTCGGCGGTTCCCTCAACCGCGAGCAGGTCCTCGCGCAACTGACCGAGGTCGATGTGGGAGGGCACCGATTCCATCAGGATGTCCATGCCCTCCTTGATCAGACCCCACGATCCGTACAGCACCAGCGCGCCGATGATGAAGCTGATGATGGAGTCGGCCGCCGACCATCCGGTGAAATAGATCACCGCACCCGAAATAAATACGCCGCCCACGCCGATGAGATCGGAGACCGCATGCAGGAATGCCGCGCGGATCGCCATCCCGGCGCGGCCACCCTCCTGCGGGTCATAGGTCATCCAGGCCGAGAAAATATTAACCATGAAGCCGACCACCGCGATTCCCATCACCGGTAAAGCGTCGACTGTCGCGGGATTATGCAGGCGGTGGGCGGCTTCGATCCAGATGAACGCGACCAGCAGCCAGAGAAAAATTCCATTGAGCAGCGCGCCGAGGATTTCCGCGCGCAGGTAGCCGAAGGTTTTGCCGCCGGTCGCCGGCCGCGTCGAGATCCAGAGCGTCAACAGCCCCAGCCCCAGCGCCGCGATGTCAGTCAGCATGTGGACTGCGTCAGTCATCAGCGCGAGGCTGTTGCTGAAAAATCCGCCGACGAATTCGGTGGCGCAGTAAATCGTCACCGCGGCAAGCACGATCTTCAGCCGCTTCTGATCGGCCGCGACAATCTCGCGCGCATGGCTATGGGTGTGGTGGTCAGAGCTCACGATTCGTGATCGCCGCGAGGCGAAGGTTGCGGGCGCCGGGTAAAACCGGTGCCTGTCAACCATCAATCATACTGGATAAGCGAGGTGACCGGCACCGGCGCGAGGCGCTCGCGGCCGCTGAGCGCGAGCAGCTCGACCACGAAGCCGCAGCCGATCACTTCGCCGCCGATTTTCCTGACCAGCCGCACCGCCGCATGCGCGGTGCCGCCGGTGGCGAGCAGATCGTCGACGATCAGCACCCGCGCATCGCGCACCACGCCGTCCTCATGCATCTGCAATTCGGCCTGGCCGTATTCCAGTTCGTAGGATTCCTCGATGAAATTGTAGGGGAGCTTGCCGGGCTTGCGCGCGATCGCAAGACCGACCCCGAGCCGGTAGGCAATCGGCGCGCCGAAAATAAATCCGCGCGATTCGATGCCGAGCACCGCGTCGACCTTGCCGAGATAGGACTCCGCCATTTGATCGACGATGGCGGCGAGGCCGCGCGCGTTGCCGATCAGCGGCGTGATATCGCGAAAGAGGATTCCCGCCTTGGGGAAATTGGGAATATCGCGGATAAGTTTCTTGAGCTCATCAACCTTCATTGCGGCATCCTCCCCGACCTGATCAGAAACGCGCGAGAAGCCACGAAGATACTAGGAGCCGCTATTGCGAGCAAAGGAGATTCCGGCGGTCTGGTCGGGCCGCGGCAGGTAGGCGAGCGGGTTGCGCGCGATATTGTCGCGGCGCACCTCGAAATGGAGGTTGGCGCCGGTGGTGCGCCCGCTCTCGCCGATACTTCCGATGACCTGGCCGCGCGCCACCGAATCGCCCTCGCGCACCAGGTTCGAGGAGTTGTGTCCGTAAACGGTGACGTAGTGATCATCGTGACGCAGAATGATCACATTGCCGTAACCGCGCAGCCGTCCCGAATAGATCACCGAGCCGCTCTCGGCGGCGTGCACCGGGGTGCCGACCGGCGCCGCGATATCGACCCCGTCGTGCATCGTGCCATTGCGAATGCCGAAGCCCGAGGAAATCTCGCCATGCTCAACCGGCCACGCAAAGATGCGGGTCGGGCGCTCCGAGGAGTAATCGGCGCCGTGGCTATCGCCATCGATCGCGGCATACGAGGTGTAGCCGGGAATCTTCAGCACCTGCCCGACGTGAAGATCGCGCACATCGGTGATGTCGTTGGCGGCTATCAGGCTGCTGACAGTGACGCCATATCGTTGCGCAATATGATGAAGCGTATCGCCGCGCTGGATGATGTAGGTGCCCTGGCTCCGGCTGGCGAAGTGATTCGGGTATCGATTCGAGTTCGAGCTGGAGCATCCCGCGCCAAAGAAAATCCCTCCGAGCACGAGGCCCAGCAGCACCACCACCCCAGCACGCCGGATCTGCTTGTCCGCCAACCATCCACCCGCCCTCGGGAATCGCGAGTCGTTCGTGAGATTCCCAAGTGGCGCAACGTCAAAGAACTTTCAATCGGTGAAGCCGTGTTTACCGGTCATCTTCACGTAACGGCATTCGCCAAAATATTCTTCCTGCCAATGACCATTGATGCGCGCGATGCGCACCAGCGTCTGCAGCTCCTCCTCGCCGATGGGCGCCACCAGCCGGCCCTCGGGTTTGAGTTGTGTCAGCAGCGTGATCGGCACGCCCGGCATCGCCGCGCTGACAATGATGGCGTCGAAGGGGGCTTCCTCGATGCACCCCAGCGAGCCGTCGGCGAGGCGTACCGAGACGTTGCCCGCGCCGACGCTGTGCAGAATGATGCGCGCCCGATCATATAGATGTGGAATGCTTTCGATGGTGATGACTTGCGCGGCGAGCTTCGACAATACCGCGGCCTCGTAGCCGCTGCCGGTGCCGACTTCGAGCACCCGCTCGAGGCCGCTCAGTTGGGCGACCTCGCACGTCAGCGCGACCATGTAGGGCTGCGAAATGGTCTGGTCGGCGCCGATGGGAAGCGGTCCGTCGTCGTAGGCATGGTCGCGCAGCTCGGCGGGAATGAAGCGATCGCGCGGCACCGTGCGCATCGCCTCGAGCACGCGCGCATCGGTGATGCCGCGAGCCCGGAGCTGCTCGGCCACCATTTTTTCGCGCGCTTGCGTCGAATCCTCTGCCATAAGTTGGATAGATTATACGTCAGGGCGCATTGGCCCGCCTAGCATGCTGCGGCACAGGCTTCAGCCGGTGTCTTAATTGGGAGATCGCAGGAAAGCAGGCTGAAGCCTGTGCCACAAAAAACCGAATGCAACATCAGACTCAAGTGCGCCTGATTCGCGAGGCGCTCGATTCGATCGATCGCGGCGCACCGCCGATGACCGAGGCCTACACGCGCAATGATCCGAACGCCTACACATCCGTAGAACGCGCCGGGCGGGAGCGCGCGGTTTTGTTCCGCGAGTTTCCGCTCGTCGCGGGCTTCAGTTGCCGGGTGGAAAAGTCCGGCGACTACTTCACCGATAGTCTCGGACCGACGCCGATCCTGGTGACGCGCAATCAGGCGGGCGAGCTACGCGCGTTCGCAAATATCTGTCGCCATCGCGGGTCGCGCCTGGTCGAGGGATGCGGTTCGGGCGCGGTGCGCTTCAGTTGCCCGTACCATGCCTGGAGCTATGACACTGACGGCAAGCTGCGAGCGATTCCCGAGGAAGCCGGTTTCGCGACGCTGGATCGCGACAGTCGCGGCCTGGTTAGTTTTCCGGTCGAGGAGAAATTCGGGCTGGTGTGGGTGACGCCGCACGAGGGCGCGAGTATCGATATCGAAAAATATCTCGGCGGGCTGGCCGAGGACCTCGCATCATACGGTATCGATGATTTCGCGCTCGCCGAGCAGCGGGTGGTGCGGCGCGCGATGAACTGGAAACTGGTGAGCGACACCTTCTGGGAGGCCTACCACATCAAGGTGCTGCACAAGAGCAATATCGCGCCGATGTTTGTCAAAAACCTCGCGCTCTATGACGGCTTCAACCTGAGCCATCGGCTGGTGGGGATTCGCAATTCGATCGAGAAGATGCGCGACCTGCCGGAAGCGCAATGGGACCTGATTCCGCACGCCACCATCCTGATGAACCTGTTCCCGAACACCATCTGCGTGATGCAGAGCGATCATGTCGAAACATATCGGGTCTTCCCGGTCGCCGGTCGCGCCAATGAATCCATCACCGAGATAAGCGTGCTGGTGCCGCCGGCTGATGCGGACAATCCGAAATGGAAAAAGGTGATGGATTTGCTGGTGGGCGTGGTCGAACAGGACTTCGCAATTGGCGAGCAGATTCAGCGCAATTTCGAATCCGGGGTGCTGCGCGAGGTGGTGTACGGGCGCTACGAGCCGGCGCTGGAGCATTTCCATCGCTCGATTCGCCGCGCCTTGGGCGAATGAGAATCGCTTGATCCCCGATGCCAAAAGCGGCAGTTTGAAGGCTTCGCCCGCTTGGGCAAACACCACTAGATGAATCCGCGCCGCCATATTGACCCCGCAAGGATGATGCGCAGAGTCGCCGCTATCGCGGCCATCATCCTGCTCCTGGGGCAGACCATCGCGACGGCGCACTTCCATTCGGTCTCGCGCCAGCAGGAGTTAACCTCCAGCGCGGCCGGTTTGGCGGATAGTTCATGCGCGATTTGCGCGGCGCAGTTGCACTCGCCCGCAGCCGCGGCGGTCGTGCCGGCCCTCGATGAGCCGGCGGGCCGCGAACATTTCGTTGTTAGAGTGGTCATCAATGGACCGCTGAGGGTGTACGTCGGCAATTGTTTCGGCCGAGCACCTCCCGCATCGATCTAGGCTCCCAACTTCACCGGCAATCTGAACCTCGCGCGCGGCAATTTCGGTATCGAAACCGCGCGCATCCGAGCGCGCGTATCAGGCATCTAGTGAACGCGCCCGGACCAGGAAACAGGGGAGTTACAATGCGAGGCTGCTTGGTCCTGGCAGTCGGGTTTGGCGTGATGTTGATGAGCGGATTTTGGTGCACCGCTCACGCAGCAGAGACGTCCAAGGCGGCAACCCAGGAAGTGACAGGAACTGTTAAGGATGCGCTCGGCAGGCCGATCCCGGCCGCGACCGTGACGCTTCAAGATGCGCAGGGGAAGACCAAAGCAAAAACCAGGAGTGATGCCGAAGGCAATTTTGCTTTGCAAGGCATCGCGCCCGGAGTTTACGCCGTAGTGGGGAACAAGAAGGATTTCAAACCGGCGACCGCGATCGTATCGGTGACGAAGACCGGCGCGAAGCCGGTCGCGCTCGCGCTGCAGGCCCGGGAGTTGAGCGTCGCGGTGGTGGCCAAACGGCTCAATCAATCGCGCAACGCGTTGTCACCGCAAACCGGCGGCAGCGTATATACCTTCAGCCAGCAGGCCATCCACGAGCTGCCGCAAGGGAACAATACCCCCCTTAACCAGGTGCTGCTGCAGGCTCCCGGGGTGGCCCAGGACTCATTCGGACAGGTTCACGTGCGAGGAGACCATGCCAATCTTCAGTATCGCATCGACGGGGTCCAGCTCCCTGAGGGCATCACTGGTTTCGGGCAGGTGCTCAGTCCTCGCTTCGCCAACAGCATCAGCCTGCTGACCGGCGCCCTGCCGGCCCAGTTCGGGCTGCGCACGGCGGGCATTGTCGATATCAAGACCAAGGATGGATTGCTGGATAACCTTGCCGATATCGATTTCTATGGTGGACAGCGCGGGACCGAGAACCCGAGCTTTGAATATGGGGGTTCCAAGGGCAACTTTAGCTGGTTCACGACCGGGGAGTATCTGCATACCGATCGCGGGGTGGAGCCTCCAACCTCGGGGCCGACCGCGATCCACGATACCTCGAACCAAGGATCGGGGTTCGGCTATTTTTCGTACTTCCTCAACCCCACCACGCGGCTCAGCCTGATAACCGGCACCGCGGTAAACCATTTTCAGATTCCAGCCAATCCGAATCAGCCGCAGGTATTCAGTCTGATCGGAACTCCGGTCTACCCGTCGGCCAACATCCATGAAGGGCAGCTCGAGCAGAACTACTTTGGCGTCCTCGCGCTGCAGGGTACGGTGGGACCGAACATCGACTACCAGGTCGCGCCCTTCAGCCGCTATTCGGCGGTATCGTTTTATCCCGATTACGAAGGCGATCTGATTTACAACGGCGCCGCGTCGAAGGTTTTCCGCAGCGACTGGAGCAACGGCTTCCAGCTCGATGCCGCTTACCATGGGATCGCGGACCACACCATTCGATGGGGCGGCTACTTCGATTCCGAGCGCGCCGAAATCGACAATCATGAGTCGGTATTCCCGGCGACCCCGCCGCCGCAGTCCAGCACCACCCCATTCGGCATCGTGGACAATATCGCGCTGCAAACCTGGATCTACAGCGTCTGGCTGCAGGACGAATGGAAACCGTTCGAGCAGGTCACCATCAACTATGGCACGCGCTTCGACCTCTACGATGGCCTCGTGCGCGCGGACCAGGCGAGCCCGCGGGTCGGGGTCGAGTACACGCCGATCAAAGGGACGACGCTGCACGCCGCCTACGCGCGCCAGTTCACACCGCCTCCGACGGAACTGGTAACGGTCAGCACGGTCCAGAAATTCAAGGGTACCACCGGTGCGCCGGCTTCCGATGGCAACGGCACTCCGACGGTGGAACGCGATCATCTGTTCGATGCGGGAATCATCCAGCAAGTGCTCCCCGGACTCACGGTGGGAATCGACTCCTATTACAAAAAGGCGTCCGACCTCATTGATGAGGGTCAATTCGGTCCCGCGCTGATCTTCGAAACCTTCAACTACAACAAAGGTCGCGTATGGGGTACGGAATTCACCAGCTCCTACACCCACGACAACCTCTACACTTACGCCAACTTTGCCTACTCGGTGGCGCAGGGCACCCAGGTCGAGTCGGGACAGTTCAATTTCACCCCCACCGAACTAAAGTACATCAACAGCCACTACATCTTTCTCGATCACGATCAGACCTTCACCTCGTCGGCAGGCGCGGCCTATCGATGGAAGGGATATACCCTGACCTTCGACGGCATCTATGGCAGCGGACTGCGCTCCGGATTCGCAAATACCGGCAACCTGCCGTTCTACATCCAGCTCAACGCGGCCGTCATCAAACGCATCGAGCTCGCGGAAAAAGGCGCGATCGAATTGCGCTTCGTGGTGGAGAATCTGGCTGACCATACTTACCTGGTGCGCAACGGGACCGGAGTCGGAGTCTTCGCCGACCAATACGGCCCGCGGCGCGCCTTTTACGGCGGCATCAAATGGGAGCTCCCGTTCAGCAAACCACCGGCCCCGGCGAGTCCCTGATGAATCAATGGATCGGGACCCTCGTTGAGGACGATTTTTACCGGCCGGAGCCGTGGCGGCACTTCGCGCTGGCCGGCCCCCTGGCCGTCATTACGTTGATGGCGATGTTGCTTGGATCGAAGTATCTCAAACCCTCACTGCCGCATCCGCCCGAGCATAACGCGATCGAGGCGCGGCTCGTCGAGTTGGTGCCACCAAAACCGGCAGGCCTGCAAGGTGGGGCCGCAGCGGCGACGGTGGCCGTTAAGCCGAAGACGGTCGAAAAGCCGCATCCGAAGAAGGTGGCGACGCTTCATCCTAAAGTGGTCGCTCCGCCGGTCATCAGCCCCAGCGAGACCAGCGAGGTGGGCACCGGACCCAGCGTGCCGACGACTTCCGGCGCACCCGGGAAGGAAGCTTCCGTGGGCCTCCCGGGCGGCACCGGGGTCGGCAGCGGCTCGGGCATCGGCAACGATGCCTCGGGTGCGCGCGCGATTTATGCGCCGACGCCGACGATTCCTGACGATTTGCGCGAGGATGTCTTCCAGGCAGTCGCCGTCGCGCATTTCAAGGTTGGACCCGATGGCGCCGTGGAGGTGACCCTGGCGCAGCCGACCTCGAATCCGCGGCTCAATCAGATTCTGCTGAACACGCTGCGCGAGTGGAAATTTTTCCCCGCGATGAAAGACGGTATCGCGATCAATTCCGAGTTTGACGTGAGGATTCCGATCACGGTGCAGTAGAGCGGATCGAAGCCCATCCCCATACCGATCGGTTTGTAATTTTGCCGCGCCTTGTGTTACCCGCTTCAAGGAGAGAGGCGACTCATGGCGGATAATTCGCGCGAATGGCACGAGGAGACCGTAAAGGTCGACGGCACCAACCTCCGCGTTATCAAAGGTGGCACCGGCAACCCGCTCCTCATCCTGCACGATGAGCTGGGCTTCCCCGGATGGCTGCGCTGGAATTCCGAGCTGGCAAAAACCCGCACCCTGCTGGTTCCGCTCCATCCCGGATTCGGCGCTACCGATCGCGCCGAATGGATCACCAACATCCGCGACATGGCCGGCTTCTATGCGCGTTATCTGAAGGAACAGAAACTCGCGCCGATCGATGTCATCGGCTTTTCGCTCGGCGGATGGATCGCGGCCGAAATGGCCGCCAACAATCCTTCGCAGTTCCGCAAGATGATGCTGGTCGCGCCCGAGGGCATCCGCCCGCCGGAAGGAGAAGGCTACATTCTGGATTTCTTCCAGGTGATGGCGCCGCAGCACTTCGCCGCCACCATGCACCAACCGGCCGAGGTTCCCGAGATCGCGCAACTCTACGGCGGCCAGGGGCCCGAGGCTTTTGAGCTATGGGAAGATGCGCGCGCGCAGACCGCGCGGATCGCGTGGCAGCCGTTCCTGTTCAATCCGAGCCTGCCGCACCTGCTCGGAACGGCGGCCGGTCTGCCGACCACGCTGATTTGGGGGCGCGAGGACAATATCGTTCCGCTCGCCTCGGCGCATGCCTACCATCAATCGATCAAAGGCTCGACGCTGAAAATTTTCGATGGCTGCGGGCATCGCCCCGAAGTAGAAAAAACTAACCAGTTCGTCGCCGAGGTTCAGGGATTCCTCGCCTAGCGCAAAAGGAAAGGTGGCACTATGCACATCATGTATTTCACCGAGCGTCCGTATCGCGACGCGCCCAATGACGAGATCATCAAGAACGGCTACTTCGGGCTGCCTAACCGACTGTATGATTCGAAGCGCGGCTCCGAGCTCCTGAACGAGTATCTCGACGAGAAGGTGCTGGCGGAACAACTCGGTTTCGACGGGGTGATGCTCAACGAGCATCATGACACCGCGTTCTGCATGGGCTCGGTGATGAACGTGGAGGCGGCGATCCTCGCGCGCATTACGGAAAAGGTGAAAATCGTACTCCTTGGCAATCCACTGCCGGTGGTGGGAAACCCGCTGCGCCTGGCGGAAGAGCTCGCGATGATCGACATGATCTCGCGCGGACGCCTCATCACCGGATGGGTGCGCGGCGCCGGCAGCGAGCAGTTCGCGACCAACGCCAATCCCGGTTTCAACCGCGAGCTCTTCAACGAGGCGCATGATCTGGTGGTCAAGGCATGGACCCAGCCCGGCCCGTGGCGCTACGAGGGCAAGCATTTCCACTATCGCTTCGTCGATCCGTGGGCGTTGCCGCTGCAGAAGCCGCATCCCCCCATCTGGATTCCCGGACTGCTGAGCCCCGAGACCGTCATCTGGTGCGCGCAGCATCGCTATCCGTACGTGGCGCTGGCGACCTTCCTCGAGCCGACGGTGGAGCTGTGGAACATCTATCGCGACGCGGCGGCCAAAGAGGGTTACCAGGTGGGGCCGGAAAATTTCGGCTATCTACAAAAAGTATATGTCGCCGAGACTGATGAGAAAGCGCGCGAGATCGCGAAGTTCGACATGTTCGGCGGCGCCGGCATCGGCTACTCGCTGTTCGGCCAGCCGCAGTGGATGTTCCCGCCGGGCTACAACTCGAAGGAAGCGACCAAACGCATCGCCAAGCAGTTTTCCGATCCGGCCAACGCCGATCAGGCCTTCGGCGGGGCATTTTCCGCGCCGACCACTAACGACAACATCGCGGCGTCGCAGGTCGAAGTTCGCGCCGGCACCTGGCAGCGGGGCGAGAGCCGGGTCGATACCGCGGCGCTGCGCAAACAGATTTTCGATGCTTTCCCGAAGGTCGAAAAATCGCTCCAGGTAATTTGCGGCACCCCGAAAACGGTGCTGCCGAAGATTCGCAAGGTGCTCGAGGTGTTGCGCCCGGGCGTCTTCGGCTTCTGGCAAAACGACGGGCCGATCTCGGCCACGGATCGCACCAACAGCATGCGCCTCATCGCGACCGAGGTGCTGCCCGCCGTCCGCGAGATGGGCAAGGAACTCGAGCTCTGCTCGCCGTTCGAGCGCATCCCGGGTCAGCGCAAGCTGCCGTCGACCGGAATTCCCGAATCGGTCGGTTCGCTGGAAGCGCTCGCGTCCTAAAGTATCTTCTTCCTCCTGAAAGTAGCGCCCGGGGAGCATCTGCTCCGCGGGCGCTTTGATATGGAAGGCGGGTCTTTCCAGTTCACGAGTCCGCGGTGGCGATCGCGAGCGCGGCCGGACGCGATTTGCCGACCGTTTGCCACCTCGCGTGTAGGTAAATTCCCGCCGCCATCGAGGCCACGAACACCACTAACGGCAGCGCTCCCGATGCGAGCGCGGTGATCGCCGGGCCCGGGCAGAATCCGCCGAGGCCCCATCCGGCGCCGAAGATCACCGCGCCGAGGATCAGTCGCGCATCGAGATCGGTGCGCTGTGGAATCGCGAATTGCGGCGCCAGTAATGGCGCGCGCATGTTTCGGGTGATCCGGAATGCGACGAAGTAAACGCCGATCGCGCCGATCATCACGAACGCCAGGCTCGCGTCCCATGCGCCCGCGAAATCGAGAAAGCCGACGACCTTGGATGGCTGAGTCATGCCCGAAATTCCGAGCCCTAGCGCGAAGACGATTCCCGCCAGCAACGAAATCACCCCGGCCTTCATCGCCAACCTCCGCCCAGGTGGTTGACGATGTACACCGTGGCCGCGCCGCTCGCGATGAAGGTTGCCGTCGCCACCATCGAGCGTAGCGACAGCCGGCTGATGCCACATATACCATGGCCGCTGGTGCATCCGTTGCCAATCCGGGTGCCCAAGCCCACCAGCACGCCCGCGAGAATCAGCGTGCCGTAGGGACGAATGATGCCGAAGTCGAATGCGCGCGGGAGAAAAATCCGTAGCAGCAATCCTCCCGTGAGCAGGCCCGCGATGAACGACGCTTTCCATCCGGTCTCGCCCTTCGTGGGATTGAGGACGCCGGCGCAGATGCCGCTCACGCCCGCGATCTTCCCTTCCAGCAGCAGCATTGCCGACGCGCTCAGTCCGATGAGAATCCCGCCGACCAGCGCGGCAAGCGGAGTAAAGTTGTGCATTCGTTCCCGACCTCAGCGATTCGCATGCAAAAGATGGTTAGAATTAGCATGGTGACTCGGTTCAGCAGGATAGTTCTGGCGTTCGCGCTGGTGATGGCATTTGCGATGCATTCGCCGATGGCCTGCCAGGCGGCGCAACCGAGCTGCCATCACGGCTCGCGCTCCGCCGCTCCCGCGATGCCGTGCTGCAAGACCGCGACCTGCATCTCCATCGATGCGCGCCGGGACGCCGCAACGCCGGCGCCGTCCATTCCAGACTCGATCGCGCCGGCATCGCTGGCGTACCTGACGCCGCGTCCACCGCTAGTCGAAGTCGCGTTCGTTCCCGCGCGCGCTATGCCGCCGCGTTCCCGCGCTCCGCTGGTCATCGAACTGCAAACGCTCCTGATCTGATCGCGATCGCATCCGACCAATCCGACTCGGGCCGAGCCGGGCCCGCGCACTAAGCGCGAGGCTCACGGGTTTTTTCACCAATCGGTTTTGCGGGAGATCAGAATTGAAGAACGGGTATTTTGCGACAATTTGTTTTGTCTTGATGGTTAGCCTGGGCGCGAGCGCGTGGGCGCAGGACGCGCTCGATTTGCCGATGAATCGCGAGGGCTCCGGGACCGCATGGCAGCCGGATTCGACCCCGATGTACGCGAAAGGATTCTCGCTCGACGGCTGGAATCTGATGGCGCATGGAATCGGCTTCGGCGGTTACGACTACCAGGGCAGCCGGCGCGGCGGCGGCCAGGTTTTCAGCACTAACTGGGCGATGCTGATGGCGGAGCATGATTTCCTCGGTGGCGAATTCGGCGGCCGCCTCATGATGAGCACCGAGGAGTGGACCGACGGCGGCCGCGGCTACCCGCTGCTGCTGCAATCGGGCGAGGAGTTCCACGGCGTCCCCAATCACGACCGCCAGCATCCCCACGATCTCTTCATGGAGCTGGCTGCGACCTACGCGCATCCGATCACCAAGGACCTCGGCTTCGAATTGTACGGGGGACCCGTCGGTGAGCCCGCGCTCGGTCCAGTCGCCGCGCCCCATCGCGAGTCCGCCGCTGCCGATCCGTTCGCGCCGCTCGGCCATCATTGGATGGATTCCACGCACGTTAGCTTCGGGGTAGTGACGGCGGGAATTTTCACTCGCGACGTCAAACTGGAAGCGTCCTGGTTCAACGGCCGCGAGCCGGACGAGAATCGATCCAATTTCGATTTCCGCCGGATGGATTCCTACTCGACGCGCCTTAGCTACAATCCGACGCGCGATCTCAGCATGCAGGTTTCCTGGGGATATCTGAAGAGTCCGGAGCAACTCGATCCCAACATCAGCGTCAACCGCGTCACCACGCAGGCGACTTATGATCGGCGCCTCGCGTCGGGCGGGAACTGGGCGACCACTACCGGATGGGGCCGCAATATCGACTCGAGCGGCAAGCCGACCGACGCGCTGCTGCTGGAAAGCAACCTCGACCTCGATGGCGCGAACGTGCTGTTCGGGCGGGCCGAGTATGTGCGCAAGACCGGCGAGGATCTCGATTTCGCGCCGGCCGGCGCGGTCTATAACGTCGGCGCCATAAGCCTCGGCTACCTGCGCAACTTCGATTTGTTCAACGCGTTCGTGCTCGCGCCCGGGGTGATGGTCACGACCAGCTTCATCGATGGCCGGCTCGACCCCGCTTATCATTCGCAGACGCCGGTAGGAGTCGCAGCGTTTATCCGGCTGCGGCCGGCGTTGATGGACATGGACTGATTCGGGACATCCTCGCAGCGCGATTTCGCACCTGGGTGTTCGATTCAGGAAAATCACGCCTCAAAAGGAGTCGCGTTTTCGGATCATTTAACGGCATGGCCTGTGCTGAATACCGGTGGGGATCAGAAAAATGTTGCAAGCCATCGTTAACCGGGCGAAAGCCCTCCAGGCCTTTGAGAAACTGACAGTCATCTTCGTGGTGATGATCTTCCTCGGCGAGCTCTACCTGCGCACCAGCGCTCCCGCCGCCGTCGCATTGACCTTTACCCAGCACAACGCGGCTGTCCAAAGTGCGGTGGGCGGCGTCGAGAATGCGCGCCTGGGCTGGATTGGAAATATCCACTACGCAGGCAACCAGGGATGGGCGAGCTTCGCGATGCACATCACCGGCGCGCGCACCAACGCCACGATGGCTATCACCTTGCAGCGCGAGCACGGTCGCTGGAACGTCGAAAGCGGCCGGTTGGTGACAGATTCCGGGCATGCCATCGAAGTTTCCGAGACCGCCAAAGCCGCGCAGGTTTGCGCCGCGAATTGATTCCGCGCTGCATTTTCATCCGCGCTAAAAATCAAAACGGGAGACGCGCGCGAGGCGTCTCCCGTTTGTTTGTCGATACGGCCCGCGCGGCCGCTGTTACTTCTGAAGTTGCGCGGTCCCGGTCACCACAGAGTCAGCGTCGGTCGAAATGAAGTTTACCGTCCCTCCGCCCACGATGGTGAAGGCCTCATCCTGCGTACCGGTGAGTTGCGTCGGGCAGGAGTAGTTGCCGGCGGGGAGGCCGCTTGGTGGGGTCGCGTTGGGCGTGAAGGTTCCAGTCGAGGTCCCGGTGCCGTCGGGGTTGACCACATAGGTGCCGGTCACGGTCCCACTGCAGGTCGAGCCGCCGATGCTGAAGACAAGATTTGCGCTGAAGTTCCCCTTCCCATCGGCGGTTTCAGTTCCGGTGCCCGACTGCGGAACCGCAGTGCCGGCGGGAAATGGATTGGCGACAGTGCCAACTGAGCCGGTAAATCGTTCGGCATAGGTCCCTTTGAGGCTCTTGTTGTTGTAGCTTTTTGCCCACAGCGGTGGGGCAATACTCAGCAAAACAAGCGAAAAGGTAGCGACCAGGAATCTGGATTTCATCTGCGGGCCTCCATAGAAATTGGCGATGTAGCTGGTTAGACGATGCCTGGACGCTTTGTATCAGCGTCGATCGCGCGAAATCGCTGCCATAGAGGACCAACGCGAAGCTTTGTCATCATTCTTGCTCAATCGGCCGAGCAACTGCCATCTGAAAATAGGCTGATGGGTTTGACTTCAACGCCAAGGTGAGGTTTATTGACCGAAGCTATGTTAATTAGCTTTTTGACGCATTAAGTCAATTTCTAGCCACTCTCGGAAGTTATGCGAATCTTGGCTTCTCGCGCACTTTGGATGGTCCTCGCCTGCGCATTCATTGCTCTGAGCCTTGGCGGCATCGCTCGCGCGCAATCTCCGGAGCCAAGCTCGTTTTTCGAGATCGATCCTATGGTGGCGCTCAATGGCTTCGCGGTGCTGGCGGGCGCGATCGTGCTGCTGTTCGAGGTCTATCGCAAACGCCCGTAAGAATTTTGCCGCGACCGTCTTTGCCTGAATTATCCCGCGACCAGGTGGCACGAATAGGTCTTGATGACGAGCCATACGCGCGCGCCCGGTTGAAGATGCAGGTCGTCGCGTGAGCCGAGCGTCACCCGCACCTCGAACTTCACTCCCGCTTCGACGATGACGATCGCGCGATGGCCTTCGGTGCGCATCGCCGCGATGGTTCCCCGGAAAATATTGCGCGCGCTGATCTCATGCGGCCGGGCGGTCGCAATCATTATGTCGCCGGCGCGGATAGCCACCCGCAGTGGCGCGCCCGGCGGCGTCTGGGTAAGAGGCACTTCGAGTTCCAGCGCGCTGCCCGAAAGCGCGCAGACCATGGTGCCGAGGTCTTCATGCACCGCCGCTATGGTCGCAGCGAAGAGGTTCTCGAAGCCCGCCAGTTGCGCGATGGTTTCCTGCCGCGGCGCATCGAGGACCTCCAGCGGGCTTCCACGCGCGATGATCTTTCCCGCCTCGACCACCACCACGCCGTCGCCTACGGCGAAGGCCTCTTCCAGCGAATGCGTGACGTAAATGATGGGGATGCCGTGGGCGGCGTTCCATGCGCGCAAGTCCTCGATGATCGCCGACTTGGTGATCGCATCAAGCGCGGCAAGCGGTTCGTCGAGCAGCAGCATCGCGGGATCGGTCACCAGCGAGCGGGCGAGGGCGACGCGCTGCATCTCGCCGCCGGAAATTTCGGTTGCCTTGCGTTGGGCCAGATTGCCCACGCGCAGCTCATCAAGAATCGCGGCGGAGCGCCGGTGACGCTCACGCGCAGGCAGCTTCGCGAGGCCGTACTCGACATTTTGCCGCGCCGTCAGATGCGGGAAGAGCGCCAGATCCTGAAACAGGAAACCGACCGATCGCTGCGCCGCTGACAGGTTGATTTTCGCATCCGCATCGAACAGTACGCTGGCCCCGAGTGCGATGCGGCCCGCGTCGGGAGCGATGAGGCCCGCGATGCAGTTGAGCAGCGTGGTTTTTCCCGAGCCCGAGCGTCCGAACAGAATGGTGATGCCCGGCGGCGCGCTGAAGTTCGCCTCCAGCATGAAGCTGGCGAGCTGCCGGCGGATGTCGACGGTAAGCGTCACGAGCTCGAGGCAGCGTCGCACATGGTCATTTGGCCGGCGCCGATGACCGCGCGCCGTCGCGGCGAAGCGACCACGGCCCCCACATCCTGCGGTTGAGCGAGTAGGTGATCGACAGCACCACGAAGGAAAATATCAGCAGCACCAGCGCGCTGTGATTCGCGCTGCTGTAGTTGAGCGCCTGCACGTCATCGTAGATCGCGATGGAAATGGTTTCGGTGACGCCCGGAATATTGCCGCCCACCATCAGCACCACGCCGAACTCCCCCAGCGTATGCGCGAAGCTCAGCACCATGCCGGCCACGACCCCGGTGATCGAGAGCGGCAGCACGATGCGAAAGAAGGTGCGCATGCGCGAGGCGCCCAGGATCGCCGACGCGTTGAGCAGGTTGCGATCGACCAGGCTGAACGCCGCCACCATCGGTTGCACCGCGAACGGAAGGCTATAAATCACCGACGCGAGCGCGAGACCCTCGAAGGTGAACGGCAACAGATGCCCTGACCACGATCGATAGAGCCTGCCGAGGGGACTTTGCTGCCCGGTCGCGACCAGCACGTAGAAGCCGAGCACGGTCGGCGGCAGCACCAGCGGCAAGGCAACGATCGCTTCGACGATAAATTTCCAGCGCCAGCTCGAGAAGGTGATCCAGTAGGCGATCGGCAGCCCAATCAGCAGCAGGACCGTGCATACCAGCGCGGCAAGCTTGAGGGAGAGGAAGAGCGCGTCCCAATTCATTTGGTCATACGGATACTTGCGGATCCTAACTCGCGTGCCGCGATGACATATGCCATGGTGAATGTAACTGAGACAAGCATCATGGCTAGCACTACGGCCGAGAGAGAACATCCGGTCCGCGCCGCTCGCACCGCGCAGAACCTCAACCAGAGTGAACTGGCCAAGCGCACCGGCATCTCGCGCCAGGCACTCGGCGCCATCGAATCCAACACCTATCTGCCCAGCGTGTCGGTCGCGCTCGCGCTCGCGCGTGAACTCGGGACCACGGTCGAGGCGCTGTTCGGCGAAACCCATGAGGATCTCCGCCGCGTGCACGCGCGCTGGGACAACGGCGCGACCGCGGCTGCCGGCGCCGCCGCGCGGGTCGCGCTCGGGCGCGTCGGCGGCAAGCTGGTTGCACATCCGCAGGCTCCGGTGCACCTTGCGCTCGCGGGCTCGGCGGGCATCATCGAACGCGCGGGCCGCGGCAGCGCCGAGGTGGCCAGCTTTCGCAGCGATGACGAAATCGATTCGACGCTGCTGATCGCGGGATGCGATCCGGCCGCCGCCTTGCTCATCGAATGGCTGGCGCGACGGCGCTCGCAAGTCTCGATCGTTGCGCTGAGCTGCTCGAGCGGCAAAGCGCTGGAGGAGCTGCTGGCCGGACGCGCGCACATCGCGGGCGTGCATCTGCGCGATCCCAAAAGCGGCGATTTCAATTCGCCGGTGGTGCGCCGCGGCATCAAACGCCACGAGGCGATGCTGGTGAATTTTGCGCGCTGGGAACTCGGCATCGCCACCGCGCCGGGCAACCCGCTCGGGATTCGCGGCTTCGCCGAGTTGACCCGGCCGCGCCTGCGCATTGCTAACCGCGAGGTCGGCTCGGGCGCGCGCGCCGCGCTCGATGAAGCCATCGCGCAAGTGCCCATCGGCGCCAATGCCATCGAGGGCTACGGGCGCGAGTATGCCGGCCATCTGGAAGTCGCCGGCGCGATTGCGGCGGGGCAGGCTGACTTCGGCGTCACCATACGAGTGGCAGCAAATGTCTACGGGCTGGCGTTCGTGCCGATTCGCGAGGAGCGCTACGATCTGGTCATCCTGAAGCGCGATCTCGAGTCGATCCCGGTCAAGGCGATGCTCGACGCGCTCAACTCGCGCGCGCTGGCCCGCGAGGTCGCGCAGCTATGCGCCTACGACACTGCGCAGATGGGCAAGGTGATGGCGCATCTGAACTAATGCCGCACGAATTGATGCATGTTTCCGGCCGGGGCGTTCGCGAACGCCCCGTTGAGTCTAGTCGCGCGCAGCGCATCCATTCCGTCGCCATGCTAATTGATAGCCGACACCAGTAACGAAAGGTGGGATGAAATTTGTATGCGAAGCGGAAAAGCCAAACCGGCGGCACTCGCCGCGCTGATGCTGTTCCTCGCGACCGCCGCTCATGCCGCGAATTTCTGCGCTTCCTTCGGCGCGGCCCAAGTCGTCGCCAGCGACCTGACCTTGCCCGCGAAGGGAACTTGCGCGGCCTTCAACGGTTTCTATCGGAACCCTACCAATGCGGGCCTGCTTCTGGCCGGCGATGTATGCCGAAGTTCCAACGGAACGACCTATCTGTTCAACCTCTTCACTCAACACGCCGGGTTGACAGACAGTCTTGCGGGAAGCTGGAGCACCTCGAACGGCAAGGGCTCGGGTCAGGAATGTTTTGCCACCCCATGCCTCGCGTTCAGCGTTACGGTCACCAAATGTCCCGCGACGGTAACGATCCCGGCGAGCGTCTCCGATCTCCAAGCGGGAACGGCCGCGCCGAGCCTGACTTCCGGTGCGCAATCGATAACCGGCGATGCGCAATCGCTGCAATCGGAATGATCATCAACGGAGGAAGGGAAGTTGGTCGGGACGGCGAGATTTGAACTCGCGACCCCTTGCACCCCAAGCAAGTGCGCTACCAGTCTGCGCCACGCCCCGACCGCGAACCACTGATTATAG
>Ga0210398_10001747_pt1 | contig 21900 bp, 15 predicted proteins | sample IncBWC4OmetaG_FD_161047 | JGI IMG/M metagenome (GOLD analysis project Ga0210398, IMG submission 161047) | Forest soil microbial communities from Barre Woods Harvard Forest LTER site, Petersham, Massachusetts, United States - Inc-BW-C-4-O | ecosystem: Environmental > Terrestrial > Soil >...
CCACCTACGGCGAACCCCACACCGTGCCCATCCCCGAAGATCATTCCAAGAATCCCATCAACCCCTACGGCAAATCCAAACTGCGCTTCGAAGAAATCCTCTCCGACTACCGCGCCTACACCGGCCTGCACTACGCGACGCTCCGCTATTTCAACGCCGCCGGCGCCTCTGTCGAACGCGGCGAGGCTCATCGCGTCGAAACGCACCTCATCCCCAAAGTTCTCGACGCTGCCCTCGGGGTCATCCCACACGTCGAAGTTTTCGGCTCCGACTACTCCACCCCCGACGGCACCTGCGTACGCGATTACATTCACGTCCTGGACATCGCCGATTCCCACCTCCGCGCGCTAGAAGCAATAGAAACCGTCTCCGGTGAGGCCTTCAACGTAGGAAACAGCCGCGGCTTCTCGATCTTCGAAGTCGTCCAGGCCGCCGAGAAAATCAGTGGTCGCAAAATCCCTCGCAAGGTTTCTCCCCGTCGCCCCGGAGACCCCGCCATCCTGGTCGCCAGCAAGGAAAAGCTCCACCGCACCCTGGGCTGGGAAGCCCAACACTCTTCGCTTGAAGAGATCATCACCTCGGCTTGGTCGTGGAAACAAAGACACCCGCACGGCTATGCCGAAGCCGCATCTCGTTAAATTCCGTTGGTTAGATTTCAATCGGCGATGTTGTAACGAAAGATGCACCACAAAGCCTGTAAGCCGTCTTTCCAGGTGATCTTCTTTCCTTCTTCGTAGGTCCGGCCCGCATAGCTAATCGGCACTTCATAAATCCGCCACTTACCCTTCGAAATCTTCGCCGTGATTTCCGGTTCAAACCCAAACCGATTCGAACGCAAGTTGATCCCCTGCAGCACTTCCTTGCGGAAGACCTTGTAACAAGTCTCCATATCCGTCAGCTTCAAATTGGTCATCACATCGGAAAGCAGCGTCAAAGCCCTATTTGCCACATAATGCCAAAAAAGATGCACCCGCTGCGGCCCGGAAAGAAATCTCGAACCAAATACCACGTCCGCCCGCCCATCTATAATCGGATCGAGAAGCGTAGGGTAGTCTTTCGGGTCATACTCTAAATCCGCATCCTGCACCAAAACGATGTCGCCGGTAGCCTCGCGAAACCCCCGCCGCAACGCTGCGCCTTTACCCTGGTTCTGCGTCTGAAAAAAAATCCGCAACTCCCGCACGTCAACGGGATCTCCTCCATCATGAGCAGCGGCCCAAATCTTCCCCTTCCCCTGAGCCTCGATCATGCTCTCCAGATATTGCCGGGTCCCATCCGTCGAGCAATCGTCCACGATAACGATTTCCTTGCGCAACCCCGTCTCCAGAACGCGCCGCAAGATCTCCTCAATCGTAGCCTTCTCGTTGTAAACGGGAATCACCACGGAAATCTTGGGATTGTCGAGCGCAGAGGGGTGTCGCCGCAGAGCACACATTTTACGAAGCACATTGTAGCGGCCCTCGATGCACCGAGTAAAGGCTGTCTCTCCGCCAGTCTTCTCCCGCCCCCGGGCACAGCGGCGCCGAGCGCCTTCACGGACCCGATCGAACCAGTTATCCTATTCTCTGTTGTTCACCTAGCGCGCAGTGAGCCAAAGAGAGTTCTTCCGCTCCTGTTCTCTGCGCCCTCTGCGATCTCCGTGGATTCTCTGTAAATCTTTCTCGGACATGTGGGCTTCTTCTTGGGAGAATCCGCGCGCGATTTTTCGATATCTTGCGGAAACTGGCGCAAAAAATCACGCGAGTATTCAGTGATGCGGGAAACAAAGGCAAGCTTCGCCATAGAACTGCTGACTAGGCAGCAAAATCATTGAGCGTCGTACACCATTCGTGTGCGTTGCGATTCCTTTTAGTTGGACGTAAGCCAGGGGGCGGTGCCGCCACTGGTTTTGGCAACCATGAACTAAGGCCATTAGCTCAGGTCGGAGCGAGGAAGCTAGCTGCCGTTTGTTTAACGGCGGATCAAGACTCGGCGGCCTGAAATCGCGGTTTCACGCAGATGTGAATTGCCCGCAATCTAAGTTCACGGAAGCTCGGTTCCCATAACTACCGGACCCACAGCTGTTCCATTGTTGGCCAATACTTGGCCATTCAAGATGAATCTCGCATTCGACGCACAGCCGGCGAAATCAATCGTGACGGACACTGTCGCAGTACTCCATGGCCTAATATTGTTTGTCGTGACAGGCAATTTTGATACAAGGTACGGCGTGCATGCTGCTCCCGCCACCTGTCGCAAAGACAGATTAGTAATTTCAGCATTGTAGGCAGTGCCGGGTCCCGCGTTTCCGATGATGACCTGCCAAACTCTGGCATTTAGCGGACCTGTCTTCCGGTCCACGAAACCGGCAAGTTCAGTCGGTCCGTTTACCGTGTAACGCAAAGAGACAGGGGCTGTGGTGTTGCCCGCTTCGTCCGTTGCTCCGGAACAAGTTGCCGTGTAGTTGCCGTAGCTGAACTGATTACCGCCCGTTACTGCCAGAGCCGCTCGAGTAGCAACCCCAGAAAGCGCATCCGTGGTGTTGCAACCCGCCGCGGGTGCTCGATTGTAATAATATACCGCTCCGTTCGATACGCCCGTCACCGCCACCACGGGCGGTGTTCGATCGATCTGAACGGTGAGCGTCTTAGCAGTTTCCTGATTCCCTGCATTGTCTGTGGCAACGTAGGTCAGTGTTGTGATTCCTTGGGTTGAGATCATGGCGGAAGCAGCATGTCCGGCCACAGCCTTCAAGCCAGCATTCTCGGCCCCGCTGAGAGAGAACTGGATTTGTGCAACCCCGGAACCGCCAGTAGTGTCGGTGGCGTTCATCGCGACGGTAACGCTCGTCTTGTACCAGCCGTTGCTATCGGGGCCCGGAGATGGGATTGCGGTGATTGTTGGGAGCGTATTCTCACTTGCAATTTTGGTCACGAAGGCGTCGCCCTCGCCAGCATAGGTCGGCTGGAAGGAACCAGCTGTGGTCGGGAAAATGGTCGATCCCGTGTATCCCGTCACGTAGGCATTCCCCCAACCATCTACAGCGATGCCGCCGCCAACGTCGGCAGTAGGACTCCCTCCGAGGTAGGTCGAGTAAACCAGCGCCGAGCCACTTGGGTTGAGCTTAGTAACGAAAGCATCGGAAAACCCGGCGCCATAGCTCGACTGCACGGCGTTGATTATTGGGAAATTGGTTGAGGACGTGATACCCGTCACGTAGGCATTGCCGGAAGCATCTACGGCGATACCGTTGCCGCCATCACTATCATTCCCTCCTAGATAGGTTGAGTAAACCAGGGCCGAGCCAGTCGGGTTGATTTTGGTGATGAAAGCATTGTTGCCACCAGCAAGCGTCGATTGCAAAGCGTTGGCCGTCGGGAAATTAGTCGAGGACGTGTATCCCGTCACATAGGCATTCCCGGAACCATCCACGGCGATGCTGTAACCTTGGTCATCACCGCTTCCCCCAAGATAGGTCGAATAGACCAGCGCCGAGCCAGTCGGGTTGATTTTGGTGACGAAGGCATTGTCGTAGATACTGGCAATGGCCGTCTGGAAGGCACCAGCCGTTGTCGGGAAATTGGTCGATTCCGCATAACCTATTACATAGGCATTCCCGGAACCATCCAGGTTGATGCCGTAGCCTTGGTCATCGCCGCTCCCCCCGAGATAGGTCGAGTAAACCAACGCCGAGCCACTCGGGTTGAATTTGGTGACGAAGGCATTGTTGACACCAGCAAGCGTCGATTGCACAGCATTGGCCGTCGGGAAATTGGTCGATCCCGTTCCACCTGTTACGTAGGCATTCCCTGAACCATCCACGGCGATCCCTTGGCCGCCATCGCCGCCGCTCCCCCCGAGATAGGTCGAGTAAACCAGCGCCGAGCCACTCGGGTTGATTTTGGTGACGAAGGCGTTGTAGATACCGCCAAGGGTCGCCTGGAAGGCACCAGTTGTAGTTGGAAAATTCGAGGAGGACGTGCGTCCCGTCACGTATGCATTTCCGGAAGCATCCACGGCGATGGCTAGGCCATCGTCATCATCACTCCCCCCGAGATAGGTCGAGTAAACCAACGCCGAGCCACTCGGGTTGATTTTGGTGACAAAAGCAACGTAGGTACTGCCGCCAGAGCTCGGTTGCAGAGTGTTGACTGTCGGGAAATCGGTGGAGTCCGTAACTCCTGTCGCGTAGGCATTTCCTGAACCATCCACGGCGATGCCATTGCCTTGGTCACCACCGCTCCCTCCAAGATAGCTCGAGTAGACTAGCACCGGGTCAATCACCAGCGGCAGGGTGTGGTCGTACGCGCCAAGTTGGAAACCAATCCGGTTCGCCGAGGCCAGCACATAGCTGCCCTCGATCGGCTTCCTCTCTCCCCTCACTTCCTGATACACCACGGGCTTCTCAAACCGCACTTTCTCGTCGCCCGTGCCGATCAGTAGGTCTCCCTTCTCGTCCAGCCGCAGTTTTCCCGAGCCGCCAAACTTCAGACGAATCTCGTTCGGGTCCACCCCGGGCGCCACCACGAAGTCATACTCGAGCTGCCCCTGGTTCCCGTAGTACACGAGATCCACTCCCGGATAGACACCCTCATACTTCACCTTGGCATAGGTCGGAACGTTCGTCAGCCACTTAGCTGGATCATTTCCAATGAAATAGTTGGCCCTTCCGGGCAGTTCTTCAGCGCCCAATACGCGTGGTGCGGCATTTGCTCCTGCCAGTTCCATCTTGACCAGGGTCCCTTGCGCCGCTCCCGCTTTCTGCTTTTCGACAAGCCCCCGACCCGGCAATCCGTTCACTTCCGGCGACCGAGGCGCCGTTTTCTTCAGCGCAATCACCGCCTCTTTCCCCGTCAAATACAGCGAATACCCACGCCCCCGCGAAAGGAACTTCACCTTGCTGTCGGTCTGCCCATGATTGGCCTCGAAGCAGAGAGGCAACTTACCGTATTGATCGAGAATCCTGGCTTGAGCTTTCGGGTCGGTCTGGGATGCATTGATCAGTTGAGTACTCTGTGCACAGATTTGAGCCGTAATCCCCAGCGCGGCGAAAAAGGTTATCGCACCAAACATTACCAAAGTTCTAGGTCTCATATTTGTCTCCTCGGAATTTGCGGCTGGGTTGTTAGGGGTCTACGCGGCCAACAAATATGTTGCAATGGGACAGCGCGCGCTCAATGCGCTTTCCCGCAGCTACCGATTTCGCCCCCCGGGCGAAGCTATGAGAGGGCACATGACGTTCCAATTGCGTCTTGTCACGGATTCTTTCGCATCACCTTGAGACAAAGGGAGATGGTCGGACGAGACAGAAGCTTGGTCCCCTAGCTGGAGGAAGATCCTGAGAGTATTGTGGAAAAGATTCGGCACTTATTGGTGGCGGTGAGGGCTATAATCAGTTCCGTTTGCCCCAGGATGGCCAGAAGGAAGGAACACCCCTAGTAGGCAAGTCGAGACGACCATTGACTTACGATAGACAAGCCTACGAAGGGGCCTTGGGGGTATATCGGCGTTTTGCGGCGCACGACCACGATCGATTTGCCAAAGATGTGGAGAGAACCAAGAGTCTGATTCAGAGCTTTTTGGGATGCGCCCGGTGAGCGCGATGACCACCTTCCACATCCAACAATTCGGCTGCCGCGCCACGCAAGCCGACGGCGCCGCCCTCGAACGCCAACTCCTCGATCGCGGCTGCACCTCCACGGCAGATCTCCAATCCGCAAATATCGTTGTCCTGAACACGTGCACAGTAACCGCTGCCGCCGACGCCCAAGCCCGTGACGCCATCCGCAAAATCCACGCCCAAAATCCCGCCGCCCGCCTTATCGTCACCGGCTGCTACGCCCAGCGCGCCCCCGCAGAGCTAGCCGCCCTTCCCGGCGTCCATTGGGTCGTAGGCAATTCCCACAAACCCCAAATCCCTGCTCTAGTGGACACGCTCCGAACCACCCAGTTGCCCAAAGCCTCGAACAATTTCTACCCCGCCGCCGCATTGGTTTCCGGCCCGTCTATCTCTTTCGATTCCTTTGTTGGGGCGGGGCTTGCCACACCCGCCGCCCACCTCGCCAACATCCTCACCGGCGATATCTTCTACCATCCCGAATTCCTCTCCGCCCCCATCCAAGGGGGAGAATCCCAGCACACCCGCCCGATCTTAAAAATCCAAGATGGTTGCAACAATCGCTGCTCGTTTTGCGTCATCCCCTTCGTCCGCGGCAAGAGCCATAGCCTCCCAGCCGATACCGTAATCCGCGAAATCCGAAAACTAACGGTGGCAGAGACATTCCCGGCTGTTTTCCCGTCGCTAGAACAAACAACCCTACCCGTCGGCGCCAATCTGCCGCATCAACCCTCCCACGCCCGAGAAATCGTGCTAAGTGGTATCAACCTAGGTACTTACGGCCGCGATCTCTCTCCCCGAATTGCGTTCGGCGACCTAATCCGCCGCATCCTCGACGAAACCCCGGTAGAACGCCTCCGCATCAGCTCCATCGAACCCCTAGACGTCTCCCAGGATCTAATCGAGCTTTTCGCCGGGGCCCAACGCATGGCCCAGCACTTCCACATGCCCCTCCAATCCGCCTCCAACCGCATTCTAGCCGCCATGCACCGCTGGTATCGCGCCGAACACTACGCCCGGCGCGTCGATCTGATCCACGACCGCCTCCCCAACGCCGCCATCGGTGCCGACGTAATCGTCGGCTTCCCCGGCGAAACCGAATCCGATCACGCCGCCACTCTCGCCTTCATCGAACGCCATCCTTTCACCTACCTTCACGTCTTCTCCTATTCCCCGCGCCCAGGCACAAAAGCAGCTTCTCTCCCCAGCCAAGTCCCAGCGCCCACCATCAAACGTCGCGCCCGCGCACTCCGTACGCTCGCCGAACAAAAATCCGCCGCCTTCCGCCAATCCCAAATCGACCACACCCTCCGCGTCCTAACCCTTCACCCCGCAGAACACGCCGACACCCACACCACTCCCGCCCTATCCTCAAATTATCTGCGTGTTCAAATCCCTGAGATTTTTCCTTCAAATCTCTGGCTAGATGTTGTGGTCAAATCCGAAGAAGGGAACTACCTGATCGGCGAACCCGTATCCATTTTGAGCGAATGCTCGGTGAACTCTTCGCTCTCCGTGCCCTCTACGTAAGATTCTTTTACCTATCAACTAACTTTCAACTCTCAAATATCACCTGCGCCAAGGCCTGCGCTTCCGTATGCGTAATACTCAAGGCAATTCTCGTCACCCCCAACTCCTCTGCAATCTTCCGCGCCTCCCCATCCAACCGAATCGTCGGTCGCCCGCCCTTTTCCCGTACCACCTCAAAATCCACCCACCGCACTCCGCGCCGCCAGCCCGTCCCCAAAGCCTTCATCGCCGCTTCCTTGGCTGCAAACCGTCCCGCAAACCGTTCATACTTATTCTTGAATCGCTCGCAATACTCCCTCTCCGCCGCGGTATACACCCGCCGCAAAAACGGCTCCCCATACCGCTCAATGGCGCGCCGAATCCGTTCCACTTCCGCCAGATCCACGCCCATCCCAATAATCACGCCGCTCTCATCCCTTCTTTCGCGTCTCTCTTGAAGTAGCGGGCCTGTAGCCCAGCGCTTTTCTCTTTTTCTTTCCAGCCCTTCACATCCTCATTCATCACGGGCCTGCTATGCAAGCTCGCAAATTCTCGCAGCATTCCGCTCGGCTCAAAAAAAGATCGAAATTTCTCCCTGGCCGGCTATCTTCGCGCGTCATACTATCGTCCATACAAACGCGTGAGGCCTCATGCAGATCTGGTTCCAGGACTTTCGCTTCGCCTGCCGCATGCTCCGCAAGAACGCGTTGTCGACTGTGGTGATTTTGGTCTCCCTGGCCGTTGGAATCGGCGCCAATTCGGCCGTTTTCAGCGTGGTGGATGCGTTGTTGCTGCGTCCGCTGCCCTATCCGCAGCCGGACTGCCTAGGAGCCGTATGGCTGCATTCTCCTGCAATCGGCATTCTCCGCGACTGGCCCTCGCCAGGTCAGTACATTGACATACAGAACGAGAACCATTCCTTCGCGCAAATGGCCCTCGCCCAGAGCCGCACTTTCACGTTGACCGGCCGTGAGCAGCCTGAGCGCGTCGATGGAATGCGAACGCAAGGCAGCTTGCTCGTGATGCTCGGTGCAAAGACTCTGCTTGGCCGCCTGTTGTTGCCGGAGGAGGACAAACCCGGCAAACCCGCGGTGGCCATCCTCAGCGACCGCCTTTGGAAACGCTCATTCAGCTCCGATCCCGAAATCGTTGGCAAGACCATCACGCTCGACGGGAAACCCTTCGCGGTGGCCGGGGTCCTCGAGCGCGGATTCATGCTCAACGCCGAAGTGATGCCGTCAGAAGGGCCCATGGACAAGGTGGACGTCTTTCTGCCGTTGCCACTAGGAGCTGATGCCGCGAGCAAAAGAGGCGATGAAAACTACAACATCATCGTGCGGCTGAAGCCTGGAGTTTCCGTGCAACAGGCGCAGGCCGATATCGACGTGATTGCCAGCCGCATTCGCGAAAAGGACAAGCGCGACCGTAGCTTCGGCATGCACGTCGTGGGGCTCGAAGAGCAGGTGGTCGGAGACGTTCGCCGTGCGCTGCTCGTGCTGCTGGGGTCCGTGGGGCTCGTCCTGCTGATCGCCTGCGCCAACGTTGCCAACCTCCTGCTCACTCGTGCCGCGGGACGCGAGAAAGAAGTGGCCATCCGCACGGCTTTGGGCGCAGGGTGGCAGCGTCTCGCGCGGCAATTGCTAACCGAAAGTATTCTTCTGGGAGTCCTCGGAGGGGCCGCGGGCCTCCTGGTCGCTCGAGCGAGCCTTTACGTGGTCCGCACAATGAATCCGGGAAATATTCCCAGGCTCGAAGATATCGCCATCAACGGGTCGGTTCTGGCATTCACCTTCGGCCTATCCCTCGGAACAGGCATCCTGTTCGGCGTGGCTCCCGTGTGGCGCGCCGTCAAAGTCGATCCGAACGCATCTCTCAAGGCCGGCGGGCGCAGTGGCCAGAGCGAAGGCGGTCTGCATCTTCGGCGTCACCGTTTGCGCGGGTTATTGGTCGTTTCCGAACTGGCGTTCTCGCTGATGCTGTTGATCGGAGCCGGGCTGCTGGTTCGCAGCTTCGTGCGACTGCAAAGCGTGGCACCAGGCTTCTCCACGGATGGCATCCTCACCATGCAAGTTGCCGCCAATGACCAGAAATACCGCGACGACAAGGCGGTGGTCAATTTCTACACGGAAATGGAAAGCCATGTCGCCCACTTGCCGGGCGTGATAGCGGAAGGCGTGGTTTCGGCACTACCGCTGACGGGGGCAGTCGGTTGGGGAGGCATCGAAGTCGAAGGCTACACGCCGCCGCCTGGACAGGAGTTGCAGGTAGACCAGCGCATCGCGAGCACTGACTACTTTCGCGCCATGAAGATTCCTCTCGTCGGTGGCCGGTTTTTCTCCGACCGTGATACGGCTGACATGCCCAGGGTCGTGATCATTGACCAAAAATTCGCGCAGCGTTTTTGGCCGCACGGTGATGCCGTCGGAAAGCATCTCTGGTTCGATCCCAAGAAACCCATCACGATTGTGGGCGTCGTGGGAGTCGTCAAACAGTACGGCCTGGAGACGGATGGCAAGATCGCGACATATTTCCCGCAGCAGCAAGACGCCGACAACGACGTCTACCTCGTGGCACGCGCATCGTCCGATGCCGCCGCTCTCTCGTCTGCCATCGCTAGCGAAATCCATTCTGTTGATCCTGCCGTCGTGGTCTACGACGTTCGGACCATGCAGGATCGCTTGTACGATTCGCTGGCCCGCCAGCGCTTTTCGAGCACCATGCTGGCTTCATTCGCGGCCTTTGCGCTGTTGTTGGCTGCTGTGGGCCTTTACGGCGTGATGTCCTACCTCGTAACCCAAAGCACTCATGACATCGGGGTGCTGATGGCGCTTGGCGCGCGGTCCGGTGATGTCGTCAAGCTGGTATTGCGCCAGGGGATGGAACTTGCCGCAATCGGCATCGCTGCAGGCCTCGCTGGCGCGGCTGTCTTGACTCGTGTGATGGCCAGCCTGCTCTTCGGCGTGAGCACGACCGACGCTGGCACTTTCGCCGCCTTGCCCGCGCTGCTGGCCGCGGTCGCATTCGCCGCCACCATCATTCCCGCTTGGCGAACCACTCGCGTAGATCCCGTCGTAGCCCTGCGCGAAGAATAGCCAGCGTCGGCAACAAGTCCAGCGTCCTCCGGTTCCTCTTCCGAAAACGATATTCACTTGTCTGGACGTGTAACCGGAAGACTACCCCAAGCCGTGTTGGAACCGCTTGCTAATGAGCATTCAATCGACGGCACTGCCCGCTCTGTTACTTCTTTTTCTGACCGCGATTATACTTGTACCTTCATGCTCCCCACCAAATTACGTCTGGCAAATCGCTCCGTACGCAAACGCCAAGATCTTGTTCGACGCGCTTCTTGGTCCAGTCGCTCCTCCCGGGGCCTTTCGATTCTCCAAGTCTCCGCCTTCTCGAAACTCCCCTGGCTAATTCACGCTTTCAGCACCCGCCCCGGCGGCGTCAGCCCCCTCGCCAGCGAAGAAGTGCTCAATCTAGGCTTCACGGACTGGGATAGCCGCGAAAATGTCCAGGAAAACCGCCGCCGCTTCCAAATCGTCGCAGGCGCCCCCGATCTCCCTCTCGTTACGCTAAAGCAGTTCCACTCCGACCTAGTCCAGGTCGTCGACGACGCCCCCGCCGATCCCTGCCGCGGCGACGCCAGCACCACCAACCGCTCTGGCCTTCTCCTTGCCATCCAAACCGCCGACTGCGTCCCCATCCTCCTGGTGGATTCCAAAAAACGCATCATCGCTGCCATCCACGCCGGCTGGCGCGGCACGTTAGCCCGCATCGCCGCCAAAGCCATCGGCAAAATGCAAATGCACTTCGGCACCAAACCCGCCGATCTTCTGGCCGCCGTCGGCCCCGCCATCGGCCCCTGTTGCTACGAGGTAGGCACCGATGTAGCCGCCCAATTCCTCTCCCAGTTCGCAGACGCGCCAGACTACTTCGACGAATTTCGCACCGGCGACGAGCCTAACCCCATCCAGTGGCTCAATATGATGCCCCCAGGTCATCAACCCCCGCCCAAAGGCGTCCTCCTGGACCTTCGCAAAGCCAACCGCTCGCAACTCCTAGCTGCAGGCCTCCGTCCCCAAAACATCCATGTCAGCGACCTCTGCACGGCCTGCCACCCAGGCCTCCTCTTCTCCTATCGCAAACAAGGCCCCACGTCTGGCCGCTTAATGTCCGTAGTAGGCATCCGCTCTTAAGGCCTCGGTATCCTAACCGACGAACTGTCCCAGACCTGCACCTCGACAAAGCGAGTCTGGAAGCCAGCCTTATCGGATAGACCGAACCCCGCAACAGCTTCGCCCTGATGAAAAAGCGCCGCCATCTCTTCGAGTTTGTAGACTCGGCGCCGCGGCTCCTCTGTGACGCTCATACTGTCACCGAGAGTGAACGTCATTGCTTGGGGCGCCAGACTTGAGAGCGGAATCACAAGGGAAGCCGGCCGAGACGGATCCACAATGTAGGAGAAATCACCAAGGAAGAAGTACGCCGGTTGCTGTCGGATTGCTCGACCCAGAGCCTTACTCGCGGCTTGTGCTAGCCATTCCTCCGTACAACGTCGCCGAGCCAAATAGTTGGCTTTCAGAGTCGGTCGAGACTCGCGCCGCAGGGAATCAAGGACCCGAGAAGCCTCCAAATCAGAGAGAGAGCATACGTTCAGACACACGCCGCGAGCCGGATCATAGCGGTGCGTGATGACACCAGGCATTGCAGTCACATGAGGAACCTTTTGTCGAGACATTACCGCGATCGGTCTCGTACCCACTACGTACTGCTTGCAATCTGCGTCAGCGCCAACTGCCCGCAAGCCGCCATCACGTCGCGCCCTCGCGAATACCTGGTGAACGCCGGCACGCCCTTCTCCAGCAGGATCTTATGAAATGCAGCCACTCGCTCTTGCACCGGTTCCGCGAACGGCAGCGCCCCGGGATTCCACGGAATCAAATTCACTTTCACCCGTCCCAAATCCGTCATCATTTTCGCCACGCGCCGCGCATCCTCCGGAGAATCGTTCACTCCGCCGAGCAGCACATACTCAAACGTCACATACTCCCGCGCGCCTTTCGGGAATTTCTTGCACGCCTCCAACAAGACTGGTAACGGATATTTCTTGTTGATCGGCATCAGCCGGTCGCGCTGCTCATCGCACGAAGCATTCAACGAAATCGCCAGCTTGGGCCGCACTTCTTCGGCTGCCAGCCGCTCGATTCCTGGCACGATCCCGCTCGTAGAGAGCGTCGCGTGCCTCGGCGCAATGCCCACTCCCGCGTTGTCCAGCAGAATGCGCAACGCCGCCATCACCGCCTCATAGTTAAGCAGCGGTTCTCCTTGTCCCATCAACACGATATTTGTTCTCGGCGCCAGCCGCTCCCTGTGCTCCTCGAGCGGCAGCAGCACCTGGGCAACGATCTCTCCGGCTGTCAAATTCCGAATCAATCCTAGCTGTGCCGTCATGCAAAACTGGCAATCCACTGCACACCCCGCCTGCGTCGAAACACAAATGGTTTGTCGCCCCTCGCTAGGCATAAACACAGCCTCCACGGACGCAGGCCTCAAAGTTCTTCTCTTCTCTCGACCCTCGGCGCCCTCCGCGCCCTCTCCGTCAATTCCTTCTTTTTCTTTTCCGGCCAACTCAAACAAATAGCGCACCGATCCGTCGCGAGACTCGAAACGTTGTTTCACGACGGGCATGGTAATTGTTGCTTCCGCGGCCAAACGGGCGCGCAAACCTACCGGCAAATTCGTAATCTGCCCCACCTCAAATTTTCTCTCCGCATACAAGGCGTGGTATATCTGCCCGCCGCGATACCCAGGCTCCCCCATAGCCACGCACATCTCGCGAAGCTGATCTTTCGATTTTCCAAGCAATTCCATAGAAGATTCCCGCGACCCCGTCTTTACCCCGTTCAACCCTAATCACCCTACAGAATATCGTGTTTTCCTCGCGAATTTCTTCTTTGCCTGTTTATCTGCTTCTTTTCGGCGTTATAATTTTCCTACCATGCCAGAACAACTTGCCGTCGAGCAACTCGCCATCGCAGACTGGGTCAAAGGCCTCGCCGCCCTTCCTGAGCGCGACTTCACTCTCGAAGCCGTCCAGGACTACATCCTCCACCATGTCGTTCGCCCCGAAACGCTCGAAAAATACCTTTTCTTCTCCAAAGGCAACTACACCCGCAATCTCATTTTCAAAAACGCGGTCTTCGAGTGCATGACCATCTGTTGGGAAGTCGGCCAGCACAGCCGCATCCACAATCATCGCGACCAGAACTGTTGGATGTCCGCTCCCATCGGCCGTTTGAAAGTCCAAAATTTCCGCGTCGAACAAAAGGACGCAACCTGCGGCACTTGCAAAATCGTTCCCACTGAAATCTACGAAATGGACGGAGCCCATCCCGCCTACGTCAACCCTCTGGAGCCCGTTCACCAAGTCCTGAACCTACCCGAATTCAACCAGCGCGCCGTAAGCATCCACGTCTATTCCAAGCCCTTCGACACCTGCGAGGTCTACACCCGCGAAAAAGGCACCTACGGCGACGTCCCCCTTCACTACACCAGCGAGTATGGCAAGCTCCACCCCGACGAAAAGCTCCTGTAGCCGGGACACTCGTTGTGGCTGTGCTCTTCCGCTGCCAGGCTGTCACCCCACCCCCATCCCACGCCCGGCGTTGTACGATGTTTCCTGCGCCCGAGCCTAGCCACTTCGACCAAGCCCCATGCCCGAACTCCCAGACATCGTCGTTTACCTCGAAGCCCTGGAAACCCGCATCCTAGGCCAAACCCTGGAAGCCGTTCGCATCGTGAGCCCCTTCCTCCTGCGCACCGCAAACCCTCCCCTCGCCAGCGCGTCCGGCAAAAAAGTAATCCAACTCCGCCGCCTTGGTAAACGCATCTGCGTCGGACTAGAAGACGACCTCTGGCTAGTCCTCCATCTGATGATCGCCGGCCGCCTTCACTGGCGTCCCGTTTCAACCCCCGCCGCCCGACCCAAAATCTCCCCGCCTCGCGGCCTAGCCGCTTTTGATTTTCCCCATGGCTCTCTACTCTGGACCGAAGCCGGATCCAAAAAACGTGCCTCTCTCCACGTGGTCTCCGGCGAAGCCGGCCTACGCTCTCTGGATCCCGGAGGCTTAGAAGTCCCGGGCGCTGACCTGGATCACTTCACTGCTAGACTTCTCTCCGCCAACCACACTCTCAAGCGCGCCCTCACCGATCCGCGCCTTTTCAGCGGCATCGGCAATGCCTACTCGGACGAAATTCTCTTCGAAGCCAAACTCTCTCCATTGGCGCTCACGCAAAAACTATCCGTTCCCGAAATCAAGCGCCTCTTCGAAGCCATCCGCTCCAGCCTCACGCGCTGGACCGATCACCTCCGCGTCGAAGCCGCCGGAAAGTTCCCGGAAAAAGTGACCGCCTTCCGCGAAGGCATGGCCGTTCACGGCCGTTACAAACAACCTTGCCCGCGGTGCAACTCAAAAATCCAGCGCATCCGCTACGCCTCCAACGAAACCAACTATTGCCCTACGTGCCAAACGGGGGGCAAGCTCCTCGCCGACCGCGCCCTCTCTCGCCTCCTTCGCGAAGACTGGCCGCGCTCCCTCGATGAGCTGGAACTCCTCATTTCCAAATCCCAATAGTCTGTTTCGATCGGCCACGTCTCGATGGCAAACTCCTCTCTCGTCGCATTTGCTAGAATTTTTCGTCGTTCCGGGCGGTATACACCGCAGGAGAAAGCTACATGGACCGACACCTGCGAAACTTGCGCTGGCCAGGCAGTACCTCCAAGCACTCGAATCCGGACCGACTGGCGACGAGCTCGCCCGGTTTTTCGCACCAGAAGTTGTTCTGGAAATCCTTCCCAGCAAATTCTTTCCGAACGGCAGTCGCGATGACTTAGCCGGAATTTTTGCTGCGGCCGAACGCGGCAATAAAGTGATGACCAGCCAGAAGTACGAAATCAGAAACGAGGTGGCCAGCGGCGATAAGGTCGCTCTCGAAGTCGATTGGACGGGCACCCTCGCCGCGCCTTTCAAAACCATTCCAAAAGGGGGCCAAATGCGCGCCCACTTCGCTGCATTCCTCGAATTCGTGATGTCCGCCAGTCCCTTCGGGCGGGTTCGCGCTTCCTGCGTTACACTACTGGCTTCTGAACCCGGAGAAACGCATGCCCACACGCGACGATGCCTGGAAGCTGCTGTGCGAATTTACCGAATCGGAGAGCCTGCGCAAGCACATGCTGGCCGTCGAAGCCTGCGTGCGCGCCTACGCGCGCAAGCAAGGCGCCGATGAAGAGCTCTGGGGCATCACGGCGCTGCTTCACGATTTCGATTACGAGCGTTGGCCCAACCACGAGCACGCTGCCGGCGCGGGCCATCCGGCGGAAGGCGCGAAAATTCTCGGCGAGCGCGGCTACTCGGAGGAAGTCATCCGCGCGATCCTTTCCCACGCCGATTATTCTGGAGTCGCGCGCCAATCGCCGCTGGAGCACACGCTTTTTGCTTGCGACGAGCTCGCCGGGTTTCTCACGGCGTGTTCTTATGTCCGACCGTCGAAGAGCATCCTGGATCTCGAGGTCGACTCCGTCAAGCGCCGCCTGAAAGACAAAGCTTTTGCCAAGGGTGTGAGCCGCGAGGACGTGCGCAAAGGCGCCGAAGAGCTGGGCCTGCCGCTCGAAGAGCACATCGGCTTTTGCATTTCCGCGATGCGCGATGAAGCGGACGCTCTCGGCCTTCGCGGCTCCGTCGGCGCCGAAGCCGCTGGTTCCTAGTTTCGTCGAAAAACGGATTTGCGCTTACTCATAGCGCAGGGCGATCAGCGGATCGACGCGCATAGCGCGCCGCGCCGGAAGGTAGCAAGCCAGCAGCGCGACCGCCGCCAAAAGCATGGTCACGCCGGCAAAGGACGCGGGATCATAGGCGCTCACGCCGAAAAGCAAGTGCACGAGAGCACGCGCGAGAGCCAGCGAAGCCGCCAATCCGATCGCGGCGCCCACCAGGAACAACTTGAAGCCCAGGGAAAAAATCATTCGCAAGACGTCGCGCGGCTGCGCGCCAAGAGCGACGCGCACTCCAATTTCCTGTGTGCGTTGGGTGACCGCGAACGAGAGCACTGCGTAAATTCCCACGCTGACGAGCAGCAGAGCCAGCGCAGCAAAGCCGCTGAGCAGAGAAGCTTGCATTCGCCGCGAGGCGAGATTGTCGTCCACGAGATCTTCGAGCGGCATCACGCCGGCGACAGGCTGCTCTTTGTCCACCATCCAGATTTGTTGCCGCACGAGTTCCGCAAGCGCCATGGGGTCTCCCGTGGTTTGTACCGCGAGATACTCCGGCTCGTACCCAAAATCCTGCTGCTGATACGGCAGATACATCTCCGCTCTTGCCGGAACGGCCAGGCCAGCCTGGTGAACGTCTCCCACAATTCCGACAACGGTGATCCACGGGGATTTTTTGTTGTAGCCGCCGACCTTGAATTGTTTGCCGACAGCATTTTCACCGGGCCAATAATTCTTGGCCATGGTTTGGTTGATGAGCGCAACGGGAAGTGTTCCGGCGCCGTCGCGCGGCTCGATGGCGCGGCCTTCGATGAGCCTCATGCGAATCGCAGCCAGGTAATCCCTGCTGATAATCCGCGTGTTGGGAATGAGCAAGTCGCCCGGCCGAGGCTCGGGTTTTCCTTGGATGGTGATGCCCGTTGCGCCACCGGAATTCGTCAGGGGAATCCAGGTGGTGTAGCCGGCAGCGACCACTCCGGCAAGACTCTCCACGTTTCGAAGAACTTGATCGTAAAAAGCGGTTCTGGGCGCGAAGGAAGCGTATTTTGGACGCGGCAGAGGCGTGCGCATCACGAGAACATGATCGGCGCGAAAACCGGGATCGAGGTGATAGAGATTCTCTAGGCTGCGAATCAGAAGCGCGGCGCCGGTGAGCAAAACAATAGCGAGAGCGACCTCGCTGATGACCAGAGCATTGCGGAGGCCATGGCCGCCCGAACCGACGCCGCTTTGCCCGCCGCCCTGTTTCAGCGAGAACGTCAGCTGGAACTGCGAGACGCGCGAAGCGGGGATGATTCCAAACAGGATCCCCGTCGCCAGAGAAACGGCAAGGGTGAAGAAAAAAACGCGGGAGTCAACTCCGGATCCGGTCATGGGCGCGAGGCCCGCCGGAATCAGCGTGGCCAGAAACTTTGTTCCCCAGACGGAGAGAAGCAGGCCCGCCGCTCCAGCAAACAAGGAGAGCAGGACGCTTTCCGTCAACATCTGCTGAATGACGCGGCCGCGAGTGGCGCCCAGGGCGAGCCGCATGGCTAACTCGCGGCGACGGCCCGCCGCACGAGACAGGAGAAGATTGGCGACATTAGCGCACGCGATCAGCAGAACAAAACAGACGGCTCCAACGAGCATCAGAATGGCGGGACGGACGTCCCCGGCAAGCTCTTCGCGAAGCGGGCGGGCGAAGGCGCCAACTTTGGCGTTCGAATCGGGGTTCTCTTTTTCGAGCTGCGCCGCAAGGGTGGCGAGATTGGCATTCGCGGTCTTGAGCGAGACTCCTGGTTTGAGCCGGGCGATCACACCGAGAAAATGATTCCCGTGATTGGCTAACTGTTGAGTGGTAAAGCGGGAAGGAGTCCACAGCTCCGTTTCGCGGTCCGGAAATTGCATGCCGCGTTTCATCACGCCGATGACCATGTAGTGCTCGTAGTCGAGCGAGATTTCTTTCCCGATGATTTGCGGATCGCCGCCGAATCTGCGCAACCAGAGGCCATGACTGAGAATCGCAACGTGTGGCGCACCGGGAATATCGTCCTCCGGCCGAAAGTCTCGGCCGAGAGCGGGAGTCACGCCAAGAACCGAGAATAGATTCGCTGTGGCCCATTTTCCCAGGAGATCTTCGGGGTTACCGCTCCCGGTGAGATTGAGCGAAGCATCAGAAATCGCGGCCATGTCTTCGAAGACCTGGTTTCGCGATTTCCAATCGGCGAAATTACCAGGCGCGGGCGTGTCCCGAGGAAACCCGTAAGCTGAGGCGTCTTCCCAGACCATGACCAGGCGATTCGAATCACGGTAAGGGAGCGGTCGCACCAGGACGTTGTCGGCAATGCTGAAGATGGCGGAGTTCGCTGCGATGCCCAAGGCCAGCACGGCGACGGCGAAAAAGGTGAAGCTGGGGCTCTTCTGAAGCATGCGAAGCCCGTGGCGAATGTCTTTCACGAGGTTTTCCAGGTAATTCGCACGGTAGGTGTCGCGGCACTCTTCCTTGACTTGCTCGACGCCGCCGAATTCGCGGAGTGCAGCACGGCGCGCCTCTGCGGGACTCATTCCCGCGACGAGGTTTTCTTGCTCTTGACGCTCGATGTGAAAGCGCAGCTCTCTGCCAAGTTCCTGTTCGGCGGTATTCCTGCGGAACAAGGAGCGCAGCCAGTTGGAAAAGCTCTGGACGAAACGCATAGAAAAACCTCCCGCCGTGAGCGCCCTTCATTCGTAACGAAGTGCGATCATCGGATCGATTCGCAAGGCGCGACGCGCCGGAAAATATCCCGCGACGAGCGCGACGGCGATCAGCAAGAGCGTGAAACCCACCAGGACCGTGAGATCCGCGCTTACCACCCCGAAAATAATGCTGGCCATGACGCGGCCGACCACAAAGGAAATGGGCACCGCAATGGCGAGCCCGATGCCCGTCAGTTTCAGCGCCTGACCCAGAACCAGTTTCATCAAATCTCGAGGATCGGCGCCGAGAGCGAGCCGGATGCCGAGTTCGCGGGTTCGCTGCGCAACGCTCTCTGACAGAACGCCATAGACGCCGACCGAGGAAAGCAGCCATGCGACCAGCCCGAACACCGCCATCAAGATACCGAGGATGCGAATGATTCCAATCGAATCCACGACCTCCGTCTCGAGAGTGTTAATCCCCGCGAGTGCGAGGCCGGCGTCCATTTGGCGGACGGCGTCGCGCAAAGGAGCGGCATAGCTTGCCGGATTCCGATCGACGCGGAGGACCATGGTCATGGCATCGCGAGGCGACTGCGAGAAAGCTCTGTAGATGGCCGGCCGCGCCGAAGGATTCCACCAGTTCTGACGAATGTCACCGACGATCCCGACGATTTTTAGCCAGGGATCATTCGAATCCGGGGCACCCAATTTGATTCGCTTGCCGATAGCCTCCTCGCCGGGCCAGAAACGATCCGCTGTGCTGCGGCTGATGACCGCGACTCGGTCGACCGACCCGCTGTCCGAATCAGAGAACAGACGTCCGGCCATCAGCGGGATGCGCAAGGCAGGGAAATAATCCGGGCTGGCGGTCAGCAAATCGGCGGAGGGCGTCTCATTTGGCTTAGCCGGCGGGCGGCCTTCGATCGTGAAGAGAGTCATTTCATTGTCCACATTGCTCGCAGGAAGATTGGTGGACAATGCGGCTTGCTTCACGCCGGGCAGGGCGGCCGCGGAATGAAGGAGTTGCTGGTAGAAAGCGGTGATTTTCGTTGCGTCGGAATACGAGCTTTCCGGAAGACTAAGTTCCGCTTTCAAAACGCTGCCGGGCTCGAAACCTTCGTACACCGCGGCGAGACGCACAAATCCTTCGATCGCGAGTCCGGCCGAGACGAGCAAGACCAGCGCGAAGACCACTTGTGCTACCACCAGCGAACTGCGCAATCTTCGGCGGCCCGGCATGAGGGATCCCGCGCCCGATTCCTTCAAGGTCTTGCTCAGGTTTACTTTGCCGGTATAGAGCACCGTGGCCAAGCCGAACATGAATCCCAGAGCGACAGCGAGCAGAATGGTGGTCGCCATCACCGCGGTATTCACTTGAATTCCATCCCAGCCCGGCACCCATTTCGTCCACTCCACGGAAATGCTTGTGCGCAGAAGGCGCACGCTCCAAAAAGACACGCTGACTGCAGCAATCCCTGCCAGAAGCGAAAGCAACAGCGTTTCGGAGATGAAGAGTTGCGCCAAGCGCCTGGGGCCCGCGCCCAGTGTGGCGCGCATGGCGATCTCTTTTTGCCGCCCGATCATGCGCGTGAACATCAGGTTTAGAAGATTGGCGCTGGCGAGAAGCAGAACGAAGACCGCAGCGACCTGTAGCAACAGAAAAAGAGGCAGAGTGTAGAGATACAGCTCCTTCTGAAGCGGCAGGGCCGTGGCCGATCTGCCCCGATTGGTTTTCGGATATTCCTGGGCCAACCGTAGCGAATAAGAGGCTAGCGCAGCATTTGCCTTAGCGGGCGTCACTCCGGGTTTCAAACGCGCGAGCGCCATGGTTGTAAGTTGCGTGCGGTCTTCCTTTTCCGCGGAAGTTAAAGCGAGGGGCACCCACAATTCCGAGGGCACGGGATAACTGAACTTCTCCGGCATGATTCCCACCACGGTGTAGCTGCGGCCGCTTAGCTGGATTGTTCTTCCAAGCAGCCCCGGGTCGCCGCCGAAGCGCCTTTGCCACAGCCCGTGACCTAAAATCACAACCCGTTCGAACCCGGGCTGCTCTTCGTTGTGGGCGAAACCTCGTCCAAGAGCGGGGCCTTTGCCGAGCACATCGAAGAAACTCGCAGAAACGCTCGAGCCCAAGACGGATTCGACACTGCCTCGGGCGGCTAAGTTAAAGCTTTGATCCCGATAGGTCGTTAGACTCTCGAAGACGTCCGTGCCGGAGAGGAAGTCGGCGGCATCGGCAGGTGCGGCCCAGCGCGCGTCGTAGCCCTCCTCCATGCCCCGAGTTTCCCAAATGCGGACCAGTGAATCCAGGCCGTGGAAGTCGTAGGGATGTAGAAGAAGGGCGTTCACCATGCTGAAAATCGCTGTGTTGGCGCCGATTCCGAGCGCAAGTGTCAGTACGGCCATCGCCGTGAAGCCGGGATTTTTTCGCAGCATGCGCGCGCCATAGCGCAGATCTTCGAGCAAGGCGTCGAGGAAACTTACCCGGCGGGTGTCGCGGCATTCCTCCTTCACTTGCTCGACGCCGCCGAATTCGCGCCGGGCCGCGCGGCGCGCTTCACGCTCGGTCATTCCCGCGGCGAGATTTTCTTCGATCTGGCGTTCGATATGAAAACTCAGTTCCGCTCGAAGTTCTTGGTCGACGGTGCTTCTTCGAAACAACGAGCGGAGCCAGTTAGAAATACTCCGGACCCGGCGCATGGCGTATTCCTCCTCAGACGGCCTTCAAGACCAACCCGATCGCTGACGAGAGGCGTTCCCAATTCGATTCTTCTGCCTGGAGATACTTCTGCCCGGCTTTTGTAAGAGAATAATATTTCGCGCGGCGATTATTTTCCGATGCGCCCCATTTGGATTGGATCCAGGCCTGCTGTTCGAGGCGATGCAGGGCGGGATAGAGTGCGCCTTGATTCACCTGCAAAACGTTGTTGGAGACCCGGCGAATGCGCTGCGCTATCGCCCAGCCATGCATGGGCTCGAGGGCGATGGTCTTGAGGATTAAGAGGTCGAGAGTGCCCTGCACGAGGTCGGTAGGCTTGGTCATCGGCGGCTTCCCCTTAGTTACTGACAGGAATTATGCAAGGACTCCTGTCAATAAGCAAGGGGAAGGGTGCATGGCCTCGAGGTGCCGCCGAACTGCGTGCACCAGCCCCGGCCGGACCAGCAAAGTGTGCGATTGTGGGACGCTCGGGCGAAAACGGCCAGCTTCATGTCCTCCGGGCTGCCAGGACTCGCGGCAAATGCTTGCCGCAGAATGGCTTGGGTGGAACGCCAGCGGAGCAAGAAAAGTGCAAAACCAAAGAGGGTAGTAGAACGTCTATAGGGTGGGATATAGCCTGTCTATAGCCTGGTCGCCGGAGGCAGAATG
>Ga0210398_10001748_pt1 | contig 21898 bp, 21 predicted proteins | sample IncBWC4OmetaG_FD_161047 | JGI IMG/M metagenome (GOLD analysis project Ga0210398, IMG submission 161047) | Forest soil microbial communities from Barre Woods Harvard Forest LTER site, Petersham, Massachusetts, United States - Inc-BW-C-4-O | ecosystem: Environmental > Terrestrial > Soil >...
TATTTGTAGCGAAAATCCTTGAACAGGGTTTCGTTTGCTGCGTTGGCGAACGGCGTCACCAGCAGCGTCGTGCCGTCGGGTGCGGCGCCCGCGACCTCTTGGGTTGCCAAGGTACCGCCGGCGCCGGTGCGGTTCTCCACGAAAACCTGCTGGCCGAGTTTCTGGCTGAGGCTGCCGGCGAGCACCCGCGCAGCGATGTCTGTCGCGCCACCGGCGCTGAATCCGACCACCAGCCGAATATTTTGACTCGCGGAGGTGCCTTGCGCACGCGCCGCATGCGGCCAAGCAATTGCCCCGCTGCCCAGAAATGCAATGAACTCGCGTCGCCTCACAAGCTGCCGCCTCTCACTCGCGCCGCACAGCCTATCACATCGTTGAATAGAAGTGATCGAGAGCGGATACTAAACCGCTCGCCACGCCAACTTGGGACCTTTACTCCACCTTGAGACCGCTTGTTCTGATCACCCGACCGAAGCGCTCGTCGTCGGCTCGGATGAGTGCGGTCATCTGCTCCGGCGTCGTGGCAAACGGCTCGCCGGACCCGGCGGCGGCGAGCTTTTCGGCGAACTCAGGCTGCGCGATCACCGCACTGGCTGCGGCGCGCAGTCGCGCGACGACCTCCGGCGGCGTTGCCGCAGGGACAAACAATGCCTGCCATATCGTCACGTCGTAAGCCGGATAGAATTCTGAGATGGACGGCAGGTCGGGAAAAATCGGCGACCTCTTGCGGCCACTGATGGCGAGCGCGCGCAGCTTGCCCGCTTGCACCAATGGCGTCACCGAGGCGCCGCCGAACATCGCCGCCACCTCGCCGCCCATGACGCCGAGCGCCGCCGCAGCGCCGCCCCGGTAGGGCACGTGCGTCATTTGAAGTCCGGCCTGCTCCTTCAACAGCTCCATTGCCAGATGGTGCTCGCTGCCGTTGCCGATCGACCCGTACAATAGCGTCGGTTTGGCACGGCCGGCGTAAGCGATGAAGTCGCGAAAGCTTTGCGGATCGAGGGCGGGATTTTCCGTCAGCAACAGTTCGTCCGATGTAATGGTCGCGACCGGCAGCAGATCCTTGAAAGGATCGATCGGCATCTTGGCATAGAGGTGCGGGTTGACCGTGAGCAGCGAACCCGCCGACTCCAGGATCGTATAGCCGTCGGCGGCTGCACGGGCGACGAGCTCGCCGGCCACATTGCCGTTCAAGCCCGGCCTGTTCTCGACTACCACGGACTGCCCGAGGCGTGCCGACAGCAATTGCGCGAGCACGCGCGCCACGAAATTGGCGCCGCCCCCCGGCGGAAATGGTACGAGCAGGTGAACCGGCCGGTCCGGATAAGATTGCGCCAGGGCGGCTGTCACGAACAACGCGCTGAATGCCGCAGCAGCAAGGCGAGCGAACCATCCCATTGGTTGGTCTCCCCGCAAGCGACGTTCGCGGATGCCAAACTAGGGCGTGCCAATAAGACACGCAATGCCACAAGCAGACATTCGGGTCGTCTCGCGCCTGAGCTGCGCGGACCACCCGTGAGCGCCTCGCCTCTCACGCTCCCTGCAGATTGGTGTCCGCCGGCGCGGGCCTATTTTACACCGCGTCCTTGGCTGCCTTGACCGGACGCGCTCTGATGATTTTCCGAGCCGGCCTGGCTTTGAATACCGTCGGCTCTTTGGTGAAGGGATTAATGCCGGCCCGCTCCTTGGTCGCCGGCTTTTTTATGACGACAAATTTCGCAAAGCCCGGAACAAGGAAGGAGCCGTTCTTCTTCAATTCCTTATAACCAATGGTCGCAAGCGTCTCCATGACGCCTTTGACGTCGCTCCTTTTCAGCTCTGACTGCTCGGCAATTTGGCTGATGAGTTCGGACTTCGTCATGGGCTTCGACATATCTTTCCCTCCTGATTCGGGTTCATCGGACAATATTTGCAAATCCAGCCTGAGACTCGTACAGGACGGTGATGTTAACAGGTTTGTTGGGCTAAACGCCGCGAAATAGCTCAAAAAGTCGATCACAAGCGAACCGCGCTCAGCATTTAATGGCCCGACCCGGCGACATGACAAGGCGTGGCGCTCCACTCCTTCAACTTAAAGATATCGCCCTGACCTTCGGCGGCACCCCGCTTCTCGCGGGCGCGGAGCTGTCCGTCGGTGCCGGTGAGCGCGTATCGCTGGTCGGGCGCAATGGAACCGGCAAATCGACCCTGCTGAAGGTCGCGGCGGCGCTCGTCGAACCGGACCGCGGTTCCGTTTTCATCCAGCCCGGAACCGTGGTGCGCTACTTGCCGCAGGAGCCGGACCTTTCGGGCGCCGCGTCTACGCTCGCCTATGTCGAGGCCGGCCTTCAGCCGGGCGACGACCGCCATGCCGCCCGTCGCCTTCTGGAGCAACTCGGTCTCACCGGGCAGGAAGATCCGGCAAAACTCTCTGGCGGCGAGGCGCGCCGTGCCTCGCTGGCGCGGGTGCTGGCAGCCGACCCCGATATCCTGCTCCTTGACGAGCCGACCAATCATCTCGACCTGACCACGATCGAATGGCTGGAGCGCGACCTCGTTTCCCGGCGCGCCGCGCTGGTGATCATCAGCCACGATCGGCGCCTGCTTTCGACGCTTTCGCGCAGCACGGTCTGGCTCGACCGCGGCCAGACGCGCCGCCTCGATCGGGGATTTGCCCATTTCGAAGAATGGCGCGACGCGGTGCTGGCGGAAGAGGAGCGCGACCAGCACAAGCTCGATCGCAAAATCGTCGCCGAGGAACACTGGCTGCGTTACGGCGTCACCGGCCGACGCAAGCGCAATATGCGTCGCGTCGGCCAATTGCAGGCGCTTCGGGAACAGCGCCGGACCTATCGCGCCATCGCCGGCAACGCCGTCATCACCGCCGGTTCGGCAGCGCCATCCGGCGCGCTGGTCATCGAGGCCGCCGGCATCGGCAAGAGCTACGATAGCCGTCCGATCGTCAGCGATTTCTCGATTCGCATCCAGCGCGGTGATCGTATCGGCATCGTCGGTCCAAACGGCAGCGGCAAGACCACGCTGATCAACATGCTGACCGGAGTCTTGCAGCCGGACAAAGGCTCGGTACGGCTCGGATCGACGCTGGCTGTCGCGACACTCGATCAGCACCGCGACAGTCTCGATCCCAATGTGACGGTGACCGAGGCGCTGACCGAAGGTCACGGCGACACCGTCATGGTCAACGGCAACCCCAAGCACGTCGTCAGCTACATGAAGGACTTTTTGTTCGCGAGCGAGCAGGCCCGCACGCCACTCGGCAAGCTATCCGGCGGCGAACGCGGCCGGCTCATGCTGGCTCGGGTGCTTGCCAAGCCATCGAACCTTTTGGTCCTCGACGAACCGACCAACGATCTCGATATGGAAACATTGGACGTGCTCGAGGAGATGCTGGCCGACTATCCCGGAACCGTTCTGCTCATCAGCCACGATCGGGATTTTCTCGATCGCCTCGTCAGCGGAGTGATTGTGCCGGAGGGCAATGGCCGCTGGACCGAATACGCCGGCGGCTATAGCGACATGCTGGCGCAGCGTGGCGCCGATCTGATGCGCGAGAGTGCCAAACCCCCACAATCGCGGAAAGCGTCTAGAGAAACTTCTCCGGTCGTTACAGGAACGCGGCCCGCGAAGCGGCGGTTGACCTTCACGGACCAGCATGCGCTTGAAACACTGCCCAAAACTATTGCCAAGCTGCAAACCGAAATCGACGCGTTGCAAGCAAAGCTTACCGATCCCCAATTCTATGCGCGCGACCGCGCCGCGTTCGAGAAAGTCACTGCCACACTCGGTGAATTGCAGATGAAAATCGCCGCGGCGGAAGAGCAGTGGCTGGAGCTCGAAATTTTACGCGAAGAGCTCGCCAACAACTAGGCCGTGTGGCAATGTGCTGTTAGGTCGAAAGCAAACCTAGAGCACCGCGCAAGCCGCACGACAGGTATAGCCGGATGAACGAATTTATGAGCTGGGTCACGGATGTATTTAAGTACGTTCAGCAATGGCAAACTCTCATTGCATCTTTGATTGCACTCGCAGCTGCACGGCGTGCTTACGCTGCAGCGATGGCGAAGGTAGAATTTGATAAGGAAGTGTTCAAGCGCACGATCATCAACCGGAAACTTCAGCTATTTTTGAGACTTCGTCTGGCGTTAGCCCGCCTTAAACGTGAGGCTGCAGAGAAATCCGAATTGGCACCCACCGCACGTATCGGCGGCGATATTCTGGAGCCGGGCGTAAGGTTTGCTCCCTATGAACTTCGAGCCGAGGATGTGCAAATCGACTTGCCTGACGAGATCAACGAAGCATGGGCATTGCCGGAGTTATTCCCACAATCGGCTTTCGAGTCACTTTCGGAACTGTGGTGGAATTGCAAGCTAGCCAAGGAATTTCTCGACGATCTCAATCCAGAGCAAGTTTGGAAAATAACGAGACAGGGGGCTGAAGCAGAGCTCCGCATATTTATCCTGCATTGCGGCCGCGTTCGAACGTACGCTGAAAGGCTTTACGACGAGATCGATGAGCTGACAAAAGAGTTACAAAAGGTCAGGCTTGCGGTCGACCAATGAGCGCTTTCAAGAAGCGGATCGCCACACGCTGCAACAAGCTCGCGGCCAACGACTTCTCATTCGTCCAGCTCGCCTCAATACGGTTAGGGCTGCGCGCTGATGAGTCCACACCCTGAACTCATCGGCCGCCGCGTCACCCGGCGGGCTTCTTTCGGTGAATGTCTTTGACGTCGGTGAAAGAAATACCCGGATTGTGTTGGCCAGTGTATTCCAGATCAAAGGCGTTGCGTGCCAGGAAGACGAGATCGCCGTCGAAATCTTCGGCGATGGCCGAGCGGTAGCTCGCCACGAATTGATCGAGCAGCTTGCGGTCGTCCGCCGCGATCCAGCGCGCGAACTGAAACTCCGCCGTGCTCCAGCCAATTTCCAGCCCATATTCGTCAGCGAGCCTTGCTTTGAGGACGTCGAGTTGCAATGGGCCAACAACGCCCACCAGAGCCGAGGAGCCGTCGGTCGGTTGGAAGACTTGCGCGACGCCTTCCTCGGCCAATTGGTGCAGTGCCTGCTTGAGCTTCTTCGCCCTCATGGCGTCGGTCAGACGAACCCGGCGCAAGATCTCCGGCGCAAAATTCGGGACGCCAGCGAAGTTGAGCTCCTCGCCTTCCGTAAGCGTGTCACCGATGCGCAGCGTGCCGTGATTGGGTATGCCGACCACGTCGCCGGCGAAAGCCTCCTCGGCAAGCGCCCGATCTTGGGCAAAGAAAAACTGGGGTGCGTGCAGGCTCATGGTCTTGCCCGTTCGCACCTGCTTGACCTTCATGCCGCGGGTGAGCTTACCGGAGCATAGCCGCACAAAGGCGATACGGTCGCGGTGGTTCGGATTCATATTCGCCTGAATCTTGAAAACGAATGCGGACGTGCCGGGCTCAGTGGCCGCGACGACCCGCTTGTCAGCAGTCTGCGCCCGCGGCGCCGGCGCAATGGCGGCTAGCGCATTGAGGAGATCGCCGACACCGAAATTTTTGAGCGCACTGCCGAAGAAGACTGGCGTTAGATGGCCCTCGCCGAAGGCTCGCGGTTCGAACCGCTTGCAAGCATGGCGCACGAGATCGAATTCCGCGCCGAATGCCGCTGCGTCGAGACCGGGGTTCAGCGCAGTGACTTCGGCGATCGTCATGGTGCGCAACCTGCCGGCAGAACCCGCATCGCCGTCCAGCAAGCGCACGCCACCGGACTCCACGTCGATTGTGCCGACAAAATCACGCCCGCGTCCGACCGGCCAAGTGATCGGCGCGGTATCGAGCGCGAGTGTTTTCTCGATCTCGTCGATGAGGTCGAACGGGTCGCGGCTCTCGCGGTCCATCTTGTTGATGAAGGTAATGATCGGAATGTCGCGCAACCGGCATACTTCGAACAGCTTGCGCGTCCGCGGCTCGATACCCTTGGCGGCATCGATCACCATCACGGCAGAATCGACCGCAGTGAGGGTCCGATAGGTGTCTTCGGAGAAATCCTCGTGCCCGGGCGTATCGAGCAGGTTGAAGACGCGGCCGTCGTACTCGAAGGTCATCACCGAGGTGACGACGGAAATCCCGCGCTCCCGTTCAATGCTCATCCAGTCTGAACGCGTGGCGCGCCGGTTGCGCTTGGCCTTGACCTGGCCGGCCAGCTGAATGGCGCCCCCGAACAGCAGGAGCTTCTCCGTCAACGTGGTCTTGCCCGCATCGGGGTGGGAGATGATCGCAAAGGTGCGCCGTCGCTCGACCTCGGTCGCAATGGGCGACAGAGCTGGGGTGCCCTCGGGGGCGCGGATGGGCATGTTCATGGCGGGCTGGATGTGGCATTTCAAGCCATCCAGATCAAGCTTTGAGAGGAGAACTTCTCTCGAGGCAAGCTTGCCCGCGATTTCCCACTACCTACTCTTAGGACCACGAATACGTCAGCTTAGCGTTAGGAAGGACGATGGCCAGCGACAACAAAACAACCAAAGCCGTTCCCGCTCCAAAGAGCGAGACCGCCGCGAAGGACAAAAGCACTTCAGGTGAAGCCACAGCCAAGACTGAAACCAAGACCGAAGCCAAGACCGAAACCAAGACCGAGAGCAGCGAAGCGGTCGCCGCTGCCCCTTCGGGCTACAGCCGAGGCGAAGGCCAGAAACCGGTCAGCGCCGCCTACAAGGAGAACTGGAACGCGATTTTCGCGAAGAAGAAGGCGAAGAAAAAAAAGCGCTGAGACCTCTACAGTCTTTAATGCCGCTTGTTCTCCAAGCGCCGGCCCAGATCGTCGAGCTGATCGAGATTGCGATAGCGGATGCTGACGACACCGCTTTCACCGCGCGCATCGATACTGACGACCAGTCCGAGCGCATCGGACAAGCGCTTTTCGAGTGCCAGCGTGTCGGCGCTTTTTTCCGCCGATGGCTTGCGGGAACGAGGCTTGCCGTTGCGGCCCGATTCCTGGCGCGCGATCTCCTCGACTTGGCGGACGTTGAGCCCGCGCGTGACAATTTCTTCCGCGAGCCGCTCCGCATCGTGATGACCCACCAAGGCGCGGGCGTGACCGGCGGTCAACCGGCCCGACTGGATATGTTCCTTGACCCGATCGGGCAGCGTTTGCAGCCTCAGTGTATTGGCAACGTGGCTGCGGCTCTTGCCGACCATGCGGGCTACGTCGTCCTGGCTGTGGCTGAAATCGCGGATCAGCGCACGGTAGCCCTCCGCCTCTTCGAGCGGATTGAGATCGGCACGCTGCACGTTTTCGATGATGGCAAGTTGCAGGGCTTCGTGGTCGCTCGCTTCGATGATGACGACCGGCACTTCGTGCAGGCCGGCACGCTGCGCCGCGCGCCAGCGCCGCTCGCCGGCGATGATCTCGAAAGCGTCGGGCGCGCCGCGCACCGGCCGCGCAACGATCGGCTGAATCATGCCGCGCTCGCGCAATGACGCGGTCAGTTCATCCAATTCAACGTCGGCGAAGATGCGCCGCGGATTGCGCGCATTCGGTCGCAGCGAAGTGGTCGGCACGCGCCGTTGGCCGCGCGGACGCTCGGCCGAGCTCTCGGTGCCGACGTCACCGATCAGGGCGGCAAGTCCGCGGCCCAATCGCGATCGCGCTGCGTCCTCCGCCATCGCCGTCTTCCCTGGAGTTTCACTCACGAGACTATTCCGCGTTTATTGTTGCACGTTTCTTGGTCGCCGCCGGTCATCGGCTCGCCTCAACTGGCGAGCAGCTCTTTCTCGCGCTGGATGATCTCGGTGGCGAGCCGCAGATAGGCTTCGCTGCCGCTGCATTTGAGATCGTAGACCAGCACCGGCTTGCCGTAGGACGGCGCTTCCGAGACGCGCACATTGCGCGGAATGATGGTGTCGTAGACTTTCCGGCCCATGAACTCGCGCACGTCGGCGACGACCTGGCCCGACAAATTGTTGCGTGCGTCGTACATGGTCAGCACGATGCCATGGATGGTGAGATCCGGATTGAGTTGCGCCCGCACCTGCTCCACCGTCTTGAGCAATTGCGACAGGCCTTCGAGCGCGAAGAACTCGCATTGCAGCGGCACCAGAATGGCGTTGGCCGCCGCCATGGCGTTGATGGTCAAGAGATTGAGCGACGGCGGACAGTCGACCAGCACGTAGGTAAATTTCGGCTGGCCGGCCACGACGGTGCTCAGCGGCGCCAGCGCATTGCGCAGACGGAAGGCGCGGTCGCGCGCCTGACCGATTTCAAGCTCGAGCCCGGAGAGATCGAGGGTCGACGGCGCCAGATGCAGCCGCGGGACTGCGGTGGCGACGATGGCATCACGCAGCGTCGCTTCGCCAATCAGAACGTCGTAGGTCGAGTGCTGCCGATTGCGGCGGTCGATGCCGAGACCGGTCGAGGCGTTGCCCTGCGGATCGAGATCGATGATCAGCACTTCCTCGCCGATGGCGGCGAGCGCGGTGCCGAGATTGATCGCCGTCGTGGTCTTGCCGACGCCGCCTTTCTGGTTGGCGACCGCAAGCACCCGAGGCGGCTTGGCAAGCTGTACCTGCGGCGCACGATCGGCCGCAACAAAAGGGATCACTGTTTGATCAGCTAACGGTTCGTCTGACATGGCCGGAAATTCCAATTCGCTTTGCGAGGGTCTCAACGACGGCGTTGGTTCGGCACCCGTCCCGGTTGAGGAATCCTCTCAATTCTCGTTATAGAGACGATCTTGGCCCTGGGATTGGTAAGACTCGGGGTCAAAGTCGACTGGATGCTCCAACATTTAGCGGCCTCGGTCAATTCTACGTCTACATCTTGACCCTTGGGAAACAGTCCGAGCGTCCCGGTTTTCAACAACGGATACGTGGCGGTCAGCAACCCGGCAAGGGGCGCCAGCGCTCGCGCCGTCACAGCGTCCACAGGGACTGCGAGGTTTTCGACAAAATCTTCAAGTCTGACCGCATGGACCTCGGCCGGAGCGCCTGTTGCATGGACTGCTTCGCGCAAGAAGGCCGCCTTCTTGGTGCTGCGTTCGACCAGGTGCACCTTTGCTCCCGGCATATCCGCGAGCGCGCAGGCGAGCACCAAACCCGGAAAGCCTGCTCCTGAGCCAAGATCAACCCAGATTCGCGCCTGCGGTGCCAGTGCCAAAAGCTGAAGCGAATCGGCGATGTGGCGGGTCCACAATTTTGGCTCGGTGGACGACGCGATCAAGTTCATCCGCTGTTGCCACTCCAACAGCACGGCGACAAAGCGGTCGAGCCGATCCAATGTTTCACGTGAAACAGGCGTCAGCGCCAATGCACGGCTGCGATCCGCCGTGAGTTCAGGCGACAGCGGCACGCTTCCGGCCTTGCCGGCGCAAATACGCGACCAGGAGCGTCAGCGCGGCCGGCGTGATGCCGTCGATGCGGCCGGCGTGGCCGATGGTGCGCGGCCGGTGCATTGTCAGCTTGTGTCTGGCCTCGTTGGACAATCCCGGCAGAGCCGCATAGTCCAGATCGTCGGGCAAAGTGACGCTTTCATCGCGTCGATAGGACTCGACTTCGGCGGCCTGGCGGCTGAGATAAACCTCGTATTTGGCGTCGATTTCGAGCTGCTCGGCGATCTTGGCCGGCAGTTCGCCTAGGCTCGGCCAGATCCGCGCCACGTCGCCGATACCGATATCCGGATAGGACAACAGCTCGAACGCCGAACGGCGCTGACCGTCCTTGCGCAAGGCCAGTCCATGGCGCGCCGCTTCGCTTGGCGTGACGATAAGCTCCCGCGCCATGGCGCGCGCAGCATCGAGCCCCGCCATCTTGGTGCGATGCGCCCTCGCCCGCACCCGGCCGACGCAGCCGAGCGCAATACCCCTATCCGTCAGGCGCTGATCGGCATTGTCGGCGCGCAGCGTCAGCCGATATTCGGCCCGCGAGGTAAACATCCGATAGGGCTCGGTGGCGCCGCGGGTGACGAGGTCGTCGATCATGACGCCGAGATAGCCTTCGGCGCGGTCGAACACGATCGGTGCCCCCGCGCCCGCCCGCGCCACAGCGTTGAGCCCAGCCACAAGACCCTGCGCGGCAGCCTCTTCGTAGCCGGTGGTGCCGTTGATCTGGCCGGCCAGGAACAGCCCCGGTAGACGCTTGGTCTCCAGCGATGGTGTGAGTTCGCGCGGATCGACGTAGTCGTATTCGATGGCGTAGCCAGGCCGCACGATCCGAGCCCGCTCCAGGCCGGGAATCGAGGCCACCAGTGCCGCTTGGACGTCCTCAGGCAGCGACGTCGAGATGCCGTTTGGGTAGACGGTCGAGTCGTCGAGCCCTTCCGGCTCGAGAAAAATCTGATGCCCGTCGCGCTCGCCGAAGCGCACGATCTTGTCCTCGATCGACGGGCAATAGCGCGGGCCGCGGCTCTTGATCTGGCCCGAATACATCGGCGAGCGGTGCACATTGGCGCGGATGATGTCGTGGGTCGCCGGCGTCGTGCGGGTGATGCCGCACTCGATCTGCGGGGTAACAATGCGATCCGTCAGCATTGAAAACGGCTCCGGCGGCTCGTCGCCAGGCTGCATCTGCACTGCCGACCAGTCGATCGTCGTGCCGTCGAGTCGCGGCGGCGTGCCGGTCTTGAGCCGTCCGAGCGCAAAGCCAGCGTCCTCGAGCGTCCGCGAAAGCCCCAGAGCCGGCGCCTCGCCCACCCGACCGGCAGGAATTTGCCGCTCGCCGATATGGATCAAACCGCGCAAAAACGTGCCGGTCGTCAGCACCACGGCACCGGCCGCAATTATGCGGCCGTCAGTCAGGCGGACGCCGGTGACGCGCTGCTGGACGACGAGATCGTCCACTTCCGCTTCGATCACGGTCAGCTTCGCGGCCTCGCGGATCGCCTGCTGCATCGCCGCCGCATAGAGCTTGCGGTCGGCCTGGGCGCGCGGGCCGCGCACTGCCGGCCCCTTGCGGCGATTGAGCACTCGAAACTGAATGCCACCCGCATCGGCGACGCGGCCCATGAGGCCATCGAGCGCATCGACCTCGCGCACCAGATGTCCCTTGCCGAGCCCGCCGATGGAAGGGTTGCAGGACATGGCGCCCACAGTCGCGAAGCGATGGGTGATCAGCGCCGTGCGCGCGCCCATGCGGGCGGCGGCGGCCGCCGCCTCACAGCCAGCGTGGCCGCCTCCAACAACGATCACGTCGAAGCGGACGTCCATCCAAAAATCTCCAAGATGCTGGCCTTGTAGCCAACGCCGGGTTGTCGGTCAAAACGAAGTCTTGCGCTCTTTTCTGGCGATGTTTCACGTGAAACATACTCCGCCAAAGCACTTCGATGTGGTCGTTAACTTTTCATTTACCAATACAAAAATCGCGAAAAATCACGTCCAAAATATCCTCGACATCGACTCGGCCAGTGAGTCGGCCAAGCGTGGTCGCGGCGGCGCGCAAGTCCTCGGCGATCAGCTCCTCACCGTTGGCGTCGTCCCGGACCAGCGCGCGATCGAGCGCCGCTACGGTCTCCTCCAACGCGTGGCGGTGCCGGGCACGGGTGATTACGGCCGATTCGGTCGCTGCAAAATAAGTTTTGGCATAGGCTGAGAGAGCCGCACTCAGGGACTCAAATCCCTGCCCCGTCAGTGCAGATAAGGATAAAATGAATCCTTGTTCATTATTATCCTGCCTGGCTGCCGTCACGCACAAGCTTGCATCAGCCAAATCGACCTTGTTCCGGATCAGCCAAATCTCTGCATTCGCCAGGTTTTCGGGGTACCCATTGGCCGCTAAGCCGCCGGCCGATGGGTCAATGACCCACAGCACCAAGTCCGCTGCCGCAGCGCGCTCGCGCGCCCGCCGGACGCCCTCCTGCTCCACCGGCTCGGCGCTGTCGCGAATGCCAGCGGTGTCGAGCAAGGTCACAGGATAGCCGTCGAGATCCAAATGCACCTCGATAACGTCGCGCGTCGTGCCCGCATAAGGCGACACGATCGCCGCTTCGCGGCGCGCTAGCCGATTGAGCATGGTCGATTTGCCGGCATTGGGCGGGCCCGCGATGGCGACCACAAGGCCGTCGCGCAGACGTTCGCCGCGGCGGCCGCCCGCGAGCACGCCAGCGATCTCGTCACGCAATTGCTGCGCAGCATGAAGCGCGGGACCGACCAAATCTTCCGGCACATCGGCTTCGTCGGAAAAGTCGATCCGCGCCTCGACCAAGGCCAGCGCCTCGATCAATCGCCGCCGCCAGGCCTCGGCGCGGTCGCCGATCAAGCCTTTGAGCTGACGAAAGGCGAGGCGGCGCTGTGCGGGCGTCTCCGCAGCGATGAGATCAGCCAGGCCTTCGACTGCGGTGAGATCGAGCCGGCCGTTTTCGAACGCGCGGCGGGTGAACTCGCCGGCCTCGGCGGGTCGGCAACCCTCGATCAACGCCAGCGCATCGAGCACGCCGGCAATGACCGCCTGGCCGCCGTGGAGCTGAAGCTCAGCGACATCCTCACCGGTCTCGCTGCGCGGCGCCGGGAACCACAGCGCCAACGCTTCGTCGATGACCTCCCCGCTTGCCGGATCGCGCACCCGCGCCAGCACGGCCTTGCGCGCCTCGGGCAGGCGCCCGATCAGTTTTTCAAGAGCAACGCCGGCGCGCGGCCCGGAGACGCGCACCACGGCAATCGCCGCCGGCGGGCGACCCGAGGAGAGGGCGAAGATGGTGGAACGATCCGGCATAACGCTCTGTTGAAAGCAATCGGCGGTCGGGTGCTATCGCCACCCGAGGGCTAATTGCTACGGTGCGGCCATGTCTACAGAACCCATGTCTACTGCACCCACGACAACATCGCCGCAAGCTTCGCACCAAAACCGTCTCGCCCAGGAGACCAGCCCGTATCTCCTTCAGCATCAGCACAATCCGGTCGACTGGTGGGCTTGGGGTCCTGAGGCGCTCGCGGAGGCCAAACGCAGCGGCAGGCCGATCTTGCTCTCGGTCGGCTATGCGGCCTGTCACTGGTGCCACGTCATGGCGCACGAGAGTTTTGAGGACGACGCCACCGCGCGCGTCATGAACGAGCTGTTCGTCAACATCAAAGTCGACCGCGAGGAGCGGCCGGACATCGATCAAATCTACATGGCGGCGCTGCACCATCTTGGCGAACATGGCGGCTGGCCGCTGACCATGTTTCTGACGCCCGCCGGCGAGCCGATCTGGGGCGGCACCTACTTTCCCAAAACGTCGCGCTACGGCAAGCCGGCCTTCGTCGCCGTGCTGCGCGAAATCGCCCGGCTGTTCCGCGAGGAGCCGCAGAAGATCGAGACCAATCGCGCGGCGCTGATGCAGCAGCTTGCGGCGACCGCACGCAAACCCGGTACCGTGACGATCGGTGCGGCCGAGCTCGACAACGCGGCGCGGCAGCTTGGCGGCATCATCGACCCGGTCAATGGCGGCACCCGCGGCGCGCCGAAATTTCCGCAAGCTGCGCTGTTCGAGCTGCTCTGGCGGGCAGGCCTGCGCACCGGCGAGAAGCGCTATTTCGCCGCCGTCGACATCACTCTCGACCACATTTGCGAGGGCGGCATCTACGACCATCTCGGCGGCGGCTTTTCGCGCTATTCGGTGGATGAACGGTGGCTGGTGCCGCATTTCGAAAAGATGCTCTACGACAATGCGCAGCTGCTCGAGCTGCTCGCCATCGCGCACCGGCGCAGCGGCAAGCCGCTCTATCGCCGGCGCGCCCGCGAAACGGTCGAATGGCTCAAGCGCGAAATGACGACGCCCGAGGGGGCGTTCTCGGCGTCGCTCGATGCCGATTCCGAAGGCGAGGAGGGCAAATTTTATGTCTGGTCACTCGCCGAGGTGATGCGCGAGCTCGGCAACGAGGACGGCGCGTTTTTTGCCCGTCACTATGACGTGACGCTGGGCGGCAATTTCGAAGGCCACAACATTCTCAATCGGCTTAAGCCGATGGAATGCAGCGAAGCAGACGAAGCGCGACTTGCCGGTTTGCGCGGCAAGCTCCTGGCGGCGCGCACAGCGCGGGTGCGACCAGGCCTCGACGACAAAGTGCTCGCTGACTGGAACGGCTTGATGATCGCCGCGCTCGCCGATGCGAGCCAGATGCTTGACGAGCCGTCGTGGCTGGACATCGCGGCGCGCGCTTTCGAGTTTGTGGCGCGCGCCATGACTCGCGACGATCGGCTCGGCCATTCCTGGCGCCAAAACCAGCTCAAGTTTCCGGGGCTTGCGTCCGACTTCGCCGCGATGATCCGCGCCGCGCTTGCGCTCTACGAGGCGACGGACAAAAAACTTTATCTTGACCAGGCGCTGACCTGGCAACACGCGCTCGATCGCGACTACGCCGATGCCACCACCGGAACCTATTATCTCACCGCCGCCGACGCCGAAGGCTTGGTCATCCGCCCGGCGTCGACCGCCGACGAAGCGACGCCGAACCACAACGCGGTCGCGGCGCAGAATCTGATCCGCTTGGCGGTGCTCGCCGGCGAGCGTCGCTTTCTTGAGCAAGCCGACCGGCTGATCGCAGCGATCGCGCCGCAGGCGGTCGAGAACCTTTATATGCACATGGCGCTGCTTAACGCCGTCGATTTGCGCTTGCGCGCCGCGGAGATTGTGGTGACCGGGGAGGGCGCGCACGCGCAAGCCCTGTTGGCGGCTGCGCGCTCCTGGCCGTCGCTCAACCGCATCGTGCTTCATGCCGGTTCGGTGGACGCGCTGCCGCCGCAACATCCGGCGCGGGCGAAGATCGATGCCGCGGGCGAAGCCGCAGCTTTCGTCTGTGTGGGCGAAACCTGTTCGCTACCTGTCAAAGATGCGGCCAGCCTCATAACCGCAATCGAAACAGCGCGACAAACGTGATCTTGGGATGAGCTGCGGAGCTCGCCGGATAAATACCGGCGTTACGTATTCATCGAGTCGAAGAACTCGCCGTTGTTCTTGGTATTGCGCAGCTTGTCGAGCAGGAAGTCGATGGCGTCCATGGTGCCCATCGGATTGAGAATCCGACGTAAGACGTACATTTTCTTGAGCTGATCCGGCGGCACCAGGAGTTCTTCCTTGCGGGTGCCAGAGCGGGTGATGTCCATGGCCGGGAAGGTGCGCTTGTCGGCGACCTTGCGGTCGAGGATCAATTCCGAATTGCCGGTGCCCTTGAACTCTTCGAAGATCACTTCGTCCATGCGGCTGCCGGTATCGATCAGGGCGGTGGCGATGATGGTCAGCGAGCCGCCTTCCTCGATATTACGCGCGGCGCCGAAGAAGCGCTTCGGCCGCTGCAGGGCGTTGGCGTCGACGCCGCCGGTGAGCACCTTGCCCGAGGAGGGCACCACGGTGTTGTAAGCGCGGCCGAGCCGGGTGATCGAGTCCAGCAGAATGACCACGTCGCGGCCGTGCTCGACCAGGCGCTTGGCCTTCTCGATTACCATCTCGGCGACCTGGACGTGGCGCACCGCGGGCTCGTCGAAGGTCGAGGACACCACCTCGCCCTTCACCGAGCGTTGCATGTCGGTGACTTCCTCCGGCCGCTCGTCGATCAAGAGCACGATCAAATAACATTCCGGATGATTGTGGGTGATCGAATGGGCGATGTTCTGCAGCAGCACGGTCTTGCCGGTACGCGGCGGCGACACGATCAGCGCGCGCTGGCCCTTGCCGACCGGCGCGACGATGTCGATGACGCGGGCGGAGAGATCCTTTTTGGTCGGATCCTCGAATTCCATCTTCAGCCACTCGTCGGGATAGAGCGGCGTCAGGTTGTCGAAGTTGACCTTGTGGCGGGCTTTCTCGGGGTCCTCGAAGTTGAGCGAGTTGACCTTGAGCAGCGCGAAGTAGCGTTCGCCTTCTTTGGGGCTGCGGATATGGCCGTCGATGGTGTCGCCAGTGCGCAGCCCGAAGCGGCGGATTTGCGAGGGCGAGACGTAAATATCGTCGGGGCCCGGTAGATAGTTCGCCTCCGGCGAGCGCAGGAAGCCAAAGCCGTCCGGCAGAACCTCGACCACACCTTCGCCGACAATATCGGTCTCGCGTGCCGAGAGTTGCTTGAGGATGCCGAACATCAGCTCCTGCTTGCGCATGGTCGAGGCGTTCTCGACCTCGAGCTCTTCGGCAAAGGTGACGAGCTCAGCCGGAGATTTGGTCTTGAGCTCTTGGAGTTTCATTTCACGCATTCAGAATGGTCCTATGGAAATTGAGCCGGCGGCAGGATTGGATTGCAGCTTCGCCGGCGGGCAGGAAGGTCGTAGGTCTTTGGGTTGTAAGGAGCTTTGGGCCCCGGACCCCGATGCACCAATCGGCTCCAGTGGACTGGAGCCAGAACTCAGGTGCATCCGCCTACGTCGGGTGGGATGACGCGAAGATAGGAAAAGACCGCAGTTCTAGCAAGAGGCGAGATCACTTTGCCCTAAGAACGCGTGAACCTCAGAACGGTTTCAACATCGCCACGAGCACGATGAGGATCATCAAGATGGTGGGTATTTCATTGATTATCCTATAGAATTTCTGCGAATGCCGGTTGCGGTCCTGGGCAAAATCTTTTCTCCACCGGGCCAGCAATCCATGCACCGCCGAGAGCCCAAGAACGAGGATGATCTTGGCCCAAAGCCAGCCGGAGGCGAACCAGCCGTAGCGAGAATCAGGGCCGAGCCAGGCCAGCCACAGCCCAAACACCCAGGTCGCGACCATCGCCGGATTGATGATGGCGCGCAGCAGGCGCCGCTCCATCACCTTGAAGGTCTCCGACTGTACCGAGCCCGTCTCGGCGGCGCAGTGATAGACGAACAGCCGCGGCAGATAGAGCATTCCCGCCATCCAGGCGATGACGGCGATGATGTGGAACGCCTTGATCCACTCATACATGGTTGCGAACCCGCCCGATCAAACGTTCCACATGGGCGATGGGCGTATCCGGCAGAATGCCGTGGCCAAGGTTGAAAATAAACGGATGTCGTCCGAACGCTTCGAGGATGGCGTCGACCGCATGATCGAGCGCTGTCCCACCGGCGAGCAACACCAACGGATCGAGATTGCCCTGAATGGTGCGCAACGGTTGAATGTAGTCGCGCGCGAACTGCAATTCCGTCATCCAGTCGAGCCCCACAGCGTCGATCGGCACGGCATCCAGATAGCGTTGCAACTCCGTGCCGGCACCACGCGGAAAGCCAATAATTCGCGCCACTGGAAAATGTTCACGTACGCTCGCCACGATCCGTGCCACCGGCTCGATGCACCACTTGCGGAATTCGCCGGCCGGCAGCACGCCCGCCCAGGTATCGAAGATCTGCACGGCATCGACGCCGGCGGCAAACTGTTGGACCAGGTAGCTCGCCGAAGCCTCGGTCAGCATAGCGATGAGCTTCGCAAAGGCTTCAGGGTGCCGATAAGCGAACAGCCGCGCCGGGGCTTGATCGGGCGTGCCACAACCCGCGATCATATAGGTTGCCACCGTCCAGGGCGCTCCGCAGAAGCCCAACAGCGCGACCGAAGCCGGCAGTTCCGGCTTGACCCGTGCAATCGTCTCGTAGATCGGCGCAAGCTTGGTGTGATCGATCTCGGTCCGCAATCGTTTAAGTGCCGCAGGGTCTTTTAGTGGATCGAGCCGCGGTCCTTCACCAGCCTCGAAAGTCACATGCTGACCGAGAGCATGCGGCACCACCAAAATATCGGAAAACATGATTGCCGCGTCAAAACCAAAGCGGCGAATCGGCTGCAACGTAACTTCTGCGGCGAGCTTGGGATTGAAACACAAGTCAAGAAAATTATTCGTTTTCTCGCGGATTGCCCGATATTCCGGGAGATATCGTCCGGCCTGTCGCATCAGCCAAATCGGCGGAATGGCACTGTATTCGCCTGACAGTGTGCGGAGCAGAGGTTTGGTCACAGGGTTATCCGGCACGCTCCAGTCCTAATCCAAACTAAGTTTAATAGAATCTGTTGTAGTGGTTTGACCGTTGATTAGACTCATACATTTCTACGCACATCTCATCCACACTCTGCCCACTTATCCCTGTTTCTCTTAACCGCGATAGTGATGCTGCGATCGAGGGATTATCGGCCTGCTACAGCCGTTTTCGGCATACCGCAAAGCGGCCATCCACAATCCATCAGTTACAAGCCTCGTCATAGCCGTACGAGACCACAGCGGCAGGAGTGTGCATGGAATTACCGGCATCCGCCCTATTGTGCTTGCACCCCACGCCAAGCCATGGCCTTCTCCCCAGTCGTCGACAGGTTATTCTGTTTTCGCTATGGCTCAGGCACCAGGTTACTTTCATCTCCACTTGATTTCGGACGCGACCGGCGAGACCTTGATCACCGTCGCCCGCGCTGCCGCGGCGCAATACGCCAAAGTCCAGCCGGTGGAGCACGTGCATCCCCTGGTGCGGACCCAGAAGCAGCTCGACCGGGCGCTGGCCGATCTCGAGGAATCGCCGGGTATCGTGCTCTACACTCTGCTCGAGGAGAACTTGGTCGAACGGCTGGAAACCAAGTGCCGCGACCTTGGCCTGCCGTGCCTGTCGATCCTCGGGCCGGTGCTGCACCTGTTCCAGGCCTATCTGGGCGCCGAGACCACCCATAAAGTCGGCGCCCAGCACACGCTCAATGCCGAATATTTCCGCCGCATCGATGCGCTCAATTACACCATGATGCATGACGACGGCCAGCAGACCGACGACTTGGAGGAGGCGGACGTCGTGCTGGTCGGGGTATCGCGGACATCGAAGACGCCGACCTCGATCTATCTCGCAAATCGCGGCGTAAAAACCGCGAACGTGCCCCTGGTACCGGGTGTCTCGCTGTCGCCCAATGTCGAGCGATTGTCGCGCCCGCTGGTCGTCGGCCTGTTCGCCACCCCCGAGCGCATCGTGCAAATCCGGCAAAACCGGCTGCTCGGCCTCAAAGTGGAGCGCGAGGACGATCAGTATATCGACCGTCAGGCGGTCACCGAGGAGATCGCCGCTTCGCGCCGGCTGTGTGCCAAGCATAATTGGCCGCTGATCGACGTCACGCGGCGATCGATCGAAGAAACCGCGGCCGCGGTTATGGCGCTGCTTGGCGAGCGCCGCCGCCACAAGGCGTCGTGACCCATGCCGCTGTGGCTCGCCCCGGCGCCGCTGGTGCTGGCCTCCAGAAGCGCAGTGCGTCGAACGCTGCTGGAGGCCGCCGGCGTCCCGGTCGAGATATGTCCGGCCGATATCGACGAGCGCGGCGTGGAAGCGGGTGCGCCGCTCCAGGCGCCAGTGGCGATCGCGGCGCTCCTGGCCCGTGAAAAAGCCGCCCTCATAGCCGAGCGCAATCGCGGACGCCTGGTTCTCGGCGCCGATCAGACGCTGTCGCTCGACGGCCGGCGATTTACCAAGCCGGCCGACCGCGCAGCGGCCCGAGAGCAGCTGCGCACGTTGTCCGGCCGCACCCATGAGCTTTATTCGGCGATCGCCTTTGTCCAGGACGACACGGTGCTGTGCGAGCATGTCGGCGTTGCCCGGCTGACCATGCGCGCTGTGACAGACCGGTTCCTCGACGACTATCTCGACGCCGTCGGTGAAGCTGCGACCGCGAGTGTCGGTGGCTATCAGCTCGAAGGTTTTGGCATTCAGCTGTTCGAACGGCTCGACGGTGACTATTTCACAGTGCTCGGCTTGCCGCTGCTAACGGCGCTGGATTTTCTGCGCCGCCACGGATGCCTGGCACAATGAACGGCGCGCGACCATTCGTCCTCTGCCTGACCGGCTCGCTCGGCATGGGCAAGTCGACGGCGGCAAAATTCTTCGCCGAGGCCGGCGTGCCGGTGCACGATTCCGATGCCGTGGTGCACGCGCTTTACGAAAACGAAGCGGTGGCCGCCATCGAGGCGGCGTTTCCCGGCACGACCTCAGGCGGCAAAGTCGACCGCAACAGGCTTGCCGCTAAGGTCATCGATGACAAAGTGGCGCTGACGCGGCTTGAGGCCATCGTGCATCCGCTGGTCGCCGAGGCCCGACAGAAATTCCTTGCCGACGCGCAGGCCAACGGCGTCCCCGTCGTCGTGCTCGATATCCCGCTGCTGTTCGAGATCGGCGGCAGTGACAGTTGCGATGCCGTTGTCGTTGTCTCGGCGCCGGCCGAAATCCAACGCGCTCGTGCCTTCGCGCGGCCGGGCATGACCGAAGACAAATTCGCCGCACTTCTCGCCAAGCAGGTGCCGGATGCGGAAAAGCGCGCCCGCGCCGACTTTATCGTGGATAGTTCGCAAGGCCTCGATCATGCCCGCGCCCAGGTGCACGACATTCTCAAGGCGATCGCTAAAATGCCGCGAAAGCGGTGATTCGTCGGCCGAAAGCTGGCGTGGGAGATATGATGCGCGAGATCGTGTTCGATACCGAGACTACCGGCCTCGATCCGTTCCAGGGCGATCGGCTGGTCGAGATCGGCTGCATCGAGCTGGTCAATCGCTTTCCGACCGGCAAGGTGTTTCATTGCTACTTCAATCCGCAGCGCGACATGCCGGAATCCGCTTTCAAGATTCACGGGCTGTCGAGCGACTTCCTCAAGGACAAATCGCTGTTCGCCGACAAGGTGGACGAGCTCATCGGCTTTCTCGGCGACGCCCAGCTTGTCGCGCACAACGCGATGTTCGATCTGGGCTTCCTCAATGCCGAGTTGGAGCGCGCCGGTCGCGCCGCGGTGAACCGTGACCGCATGATCGACACGCTGGTCATCGCGCGCCGCAAGCATCCGGGCGGCTCGAACCGGCTCGACGATCTGTGTGTGCGCTATGCGATCGACAATTCGCGCCGCACCAAGCACGGCGCCCTGCTCGACGCCGAGCTCTTGGCCGAGGTCTACGTCGAGTTGATCGGCGCGCGCCAGGCGTCGCTCGTACTCTCGCAAGCCGCGACGCCGGCCGCGGCGCCCGGCGTGGCGATTGTCGTGCGCGAGCGCACTGAGCCGCTGGCGATAAGAGTCACGGACGAAGACCGCACCGCGCACCGGCACTTCATAGCGACGCTCGGCGACCACGCAATCTGGCGCGACTATATCACGTCGGATTGAGCGGCGGTGCGGCCGGCGCCGCCGCCAGCCGCTGGCGATAGAGCTCGACGAAATCGATCGGGTTGAGCAGCAGCGGCTGGAAGCCGCCGTTGCGCACCGACGTGGCGATGATTTCGCGCGCGAACGGAAACAACAGGCGCGGGCACTCGATCAAGACGAACGGCTGCAGGCTGTCCGCCGGCACGTTCACGACGCGAAACATGCCGGCGAATACCAATTCGAAGCTGTACAGCACCAAGCCGTCGGACTCGGCCTTGCCCTCCAGACGCAACGTTACCTCGAAGTCGGTCTCGCTCACGGGCGTGGCTTCGACGTTGACCTGAATGTTGATGGTCGGCTGTTGCGTGCTCGGCGCCAGCGAGCGCGGAGCATGCGGGTTCTCGAACGACAAATCCTTCACATATTGCGCGAGAACGGCGATTTGAGGCATCGCCATCTGTGGCTGGGGGCCGCCATTTGTCGTCGACATACTGATCTCCGGCGCGCGCAGGCGTTGCCGGCTTGGCTAACACAGGGCAGGGAGGCGAACAATGCCGGCCGGCGAGCTGCCGCCGGAGGCGATAATGCCGCCAATTTCGGCGCGCCTGCTCAAATGACGGCCAACTTTGCCTCTAGGGCAGGGGCGGCCGTGCTGAAGATACCTGCGCCTTGCGATGTTGGCGCGGCGGCGGCAATCGTTTAGACTTTCGCTGGCGCGCTGTCGTCATGTCGAGCGGCCTCTGGATGGCACCCCGCGCGTGCCTACATAACGAGTGGGAACCGGGTTCCCGCAAGCTATTCGTGGCTTTGGGCCTAAGCTTCAAGGAACGCGTCGTTCCGCCAATTGCGACGCCGAGAGAATGTCAAACGTGTTCGACATCTACACCATCATCTTTCTGGCGCTCGCGGTATTCATTTTCCTGCGGCTTCGCAGCGTGTTGGGCCAA
>Ga0210398_10001750_pt1 | contig 21887 bp, 21 predicted proteins | sample IncBWC4OmetaG_FD_161047 | JGI IMG/M metagenome (GOLD analysis project Ga0210398, IMG submission 161047) | Forest soil microbial communities from Barre Woods Harvard Forest LTER site, Petersham, Massachusetts, United States - Inc-BW-C-4-O | ecosystem: Environmental > Terrestrial > Soil >...
CAGAGCACTTGCTCGGGCTTTTCGACCGGCTCGATATCGAGGTTGACGACGACCGCCTCGTTGTCGCTGCGCACCAGGACGCATTCGAGCGTTTCGTCGGAGGATGCGTTGATCTCCTGGTGCGGCACATAGGGCGGCACGAAGATGAAGTCGCCGGGACCGGCTTCGGCGACAAATTCGAGGTGGTTGCCCCAGCGCATCCGCGCCTTGCCCTTGAGGACGTAGATTACGCTTTCGAGCGCGCCGTGATGATGCGCGCCGGTCTTGGCGTTGGCATGGATGTGCACCGTGCCGGCCCAGATCTTCTGCGCGCCGGCACGGGCGAAGTTGATCGCCGCCGCGCGGTTCATCCCCGGCGTCTGCGGGGTGTTGGTGTCGAGCTGGTTGCCGGGGATCACCTTGACCCCGTGCTCCTTCCAGTCGATGTGGTCGTGCGTGTGGTCGGTCATTCCGCCTTCCTCGCTTCGCGATGGCCGATCCTAGCCGATTTCACTTTCTCGGCGGTATGGGTCTTGACGTCGAGCGTATCTAGATATATCTAAGTATCGTTATATCGAAAATCTATCGAGGAAATACCATGACTGACTACCCTAACTCCCAGATCGCGGGCTATCACGCCCACGTCTACTATGATCCGATGACAACCCGCCCGGCTGCACAACAGCTTGCCGAGGCGGTCGCCGGCGAATTCGCCGTCGAGATCCGGGGCATGTTCGACAAGCCGGTCGGACCGCATCCGGTCGCCAATCTGCAGATCATCTTCGCGCCCGGCGAGTTCGCGCGCGTCGTGCCCTGGCTGATGCTGAACCGGAATGGGCTGGACGTGCTCGTCCACCCGCTCACCGCCGACGCGGCGCGCGACCACGACAGCGATGGAATGTGGCTCGGCACGCAACTCAAATTGAGGCCCCACATGCATCGCCGGGACTATGCGCCCGAGCTGCTGCCGACGGCCTGACACACATAAGGACAAGAGAATGCTTGGACACAGGAACAACCACAACCACGGCCATGACGGGCGGCGCCATGCGCGCGGTGGCATGTTCGGCGGCCGCTTCGGCCATGGTCATCATCACGGCGGCGGCCGCGGTCAGCGGCTCGGCCGGGTTTTCGACCACGGTGATCTGCGCTATGTGCTGCTCGGCCTTATCGCCGAGAGCCCGCGTCACGGCTATGAGCTGATCAAGGCGATCGAGGAGAAATTCGGCGGCACCTACAGCCCGAGCCCCGGCGTCATCTATCCGACGCTGACCCTGCTCGAAGAGCTCGGCTACATTCGGCCGGAGGGTGCCGAAGGCGGCCGTAAACAGTACGCGATTACTGCGGAAGGCACGGCGTTTCTCGCCGCTAATCAGGCGGTGGTCGACCAGATCTTTGCGCGCATGGCCGAGATCGGCCAAGCTTACGCAGGCGGCCCGGCGCCGGAGATCCGGCGGGCCATGCAGAATCTCGAGGCGGCGCTGACCATTCGGCTTGGACGTGGACCGTTGACGGCCGAGCAGTTGCGTGCGGTCACCACCGCGCTCGACCGCGCTGCCGGCGACATCGAGCAGAGCTGATTCATGCGCCCCGCCCCGCCACAATCCCCGGGCAAACCGGGAAAGCAGGAGCGCCGGCGCGGCCGGCGGCGGGGCGCCGACCCCGCGGCCGGCGACATCACGCTGTCGCGCGGCGCGGCCAGCGACGAGGATGCCGCGCGGGCGCTGGCCTATGCGGCAAGGCGGTTCACGGCTCCGAGCGAAGGTGAGCCGTCGTCGCTGCAGCAGGGGCTCGACAAGGAATTTCGCAGCACGATCGCGCGGTTCGGCGCCTGGCGGCGAAGAGTGGCCGAGGGCCGGTTCACCGTCGTCGGCCAACCGATCGTCAGCCTGGCCGACCGGCAGATCCATCACTACGAGCTGCTCGCCCGCTTCACCCCGGGCAAGTCGCCATTCGAGGCGGTCCGCTTCGCCGAGGAGGCCGGGCTCATCGAGGAGTTCGACCTGGCGATCTGCGGCAAGGCGCTAGCGGCGCTCGCCGCTGCGCCGCGGCTGGCGCTGGCGGTGAATCTGTCGGGACGGTCAGTCCAGAGCGCCGGGTTTCGTGAGGCGCTCACGGCGCTGCTACGACCGCATCGCGCGCTGCTTAGCCGGCTGACGTTTGAGCTAACCGAGTCCCACGCCGTCGAGCACTTCCGGCCGGCGGCGGAGTTCCTGGATGAGCTCAAATCCGAAGGCTGCCCGATCTGTCTCGACGATTTCGGCGCCGGCGCCGCGACCTATCACTACCTGCGCCACTTCGCCTTCGATCTCGTCAAGATCGACGGGCCGTTTCTGAAGGCGGCGGCGACAAACCCACGCGACCGCATCCTGGTGCGCTCGATCTGCGCGCTGTGTGCCGAGCTTGAGATCGGCGTGATCGGCGAGATGATCGAGGACGAGACGGCGGCGGCCGCCGCCGCGGAGCTCGGCATCAGCTTCGGCCAGGGGCGCCTGTTCGGCGCCCCCGCCCCGCTTTCGGCTGCGTGACCGGCGCCTAACCCGCCGCTGCTTTCAGCTCGGGCATTGCCGCCTCGAAGCCGCGCTGGAAGCGATCGAGCGCCTCGTCGATCTCGGCCGGGGTGATGCACAGCGGCGGCGAGAACGAGATCGCCTCGACATAGGGCAGCGCGCGTACCATGACGCCTTGGTCGTAGGCCTTTTTCTGGATGATGCGGTGGACCCATTTGTCGTGGTCGAACCACCGCTTGGTCTTGCGGTCGGCGACCAGCTCGATGGCCATCATCAACCCTTCGCCGCGGATGTCGCCGACATAGGGGTGGTCGGCGAAACGCTGGCGCAGCTGCTCCTTGAAGTAGGCGCCCATCGCCGCCGAATTCTCGATCAGGTTCTCGCGCTCCATGACGTCGAGATTGGCCATCGCCACCGCACCACCGACCGGGTGCCCCGAATAGGTGAAACCGTGCATGACCGGCCCGATCTCGGGCGAGGCGTCGCGCAGCACGTTCCACATCCGCTCGGAGATGACCGAGGCGGAGAGCGGGAAATAGGCGCTGGTGATCCCCTTGGCGAGGGTCACGATGTCAGGCTTGAGTCCGTAGAGCCCGGTCGCGAACCATGACCCGGTGCGGCCGAACCCGGTGATGACTTCGTCGGCGACAAAGAGGATGTCGTTCTCGTCGAGCACTTCCTGCACCTGCTCGAAATAGCCGCGCGGCGGGACGAACGCGCCGCCAGTGCCCATGATCGGCTCGGCGATAAAGGCGGCGACGGTCTCCGGCCCCTCGCGATGGATCAGGTCTTTAAGCTCACCGACCATGCGGCGGGTGAAGGCGTCTTCGTCCTCGCCGGCTTCACCGAAGCGGAAGAAATGCGGGCAGGCGGTGTGCAGCACGCCCGGCAGCGGCAGGTCGAAGGCCTTGTGGAATGAGAGGATGCCTGTGAGGCTGCCGGCGGCGGCGGTCAGGCCGTGATAGGAGCCGAGGCGGGAGATGATCTTCTTTTTCTCGGGCTTGCCGCGCAGATTGTTGTAGTAACGCACCAGCTTGAAGTTGGTGTCGTTGGCGTCCGAGCCCGAGGTGCCGAAAAACACCTTCGACAGATGTCCGGCGCCGGCGCGCTCGCGGAACAGCGCCAGCACGCGATCGGCGAGACGGATGATCGGTTCGTTCGAGTAGGACGAGAACAAATGGTAATAGCCGAGCTCGGCCATTGCCTCGGCGGCGGCCTCGCCCAATTCGGCGCGGCCGTAGCCGATATTGACGCACCACAGCCCGGCGCCGCAGTCGATGAAGTCGCGGCCTTCGCGGTTCTTGACCCGGACGCCCGCGCCGCCGGCGATGATCGTCGGCCCGTTTTGCAGATGGTCGGCGATCGAGGTCGATGGATGCATGATGCTCTGCCGATCCATCTCCTCGAGCGAAAAGTTTTCCTGTAGGTCGAGCGACATGGCGGCCCTCACTGGTGCGAGAAGAGTTTCAGGCCCGGCGTCTCGACGCGCGCGTGCAGCACCGTGCCGGTTTCGCTTTCGGTGATGTAAAGGCTCTTGCCGTCGGGGCCGCCAAAAGCGGCATTCGTGGTGGCGTGGCCGGCGCAGGACGGCAGCTCGTAAAGCGGCCGCCCAAACTTGCTGAAAATCCACACCGAACCCATACCGACATGGCAGACCGCTAAATTGCCCTCGCTATCCATCGCCATGCCATCCGGGCCGGTGCCGCCCGACATCTGGATAAAGATGCCGACCCGGCCGATGCTTCCATCCTGATTGAGCGGCACGCGCCACACCGCGTTGCCGCGCGTCACCGCGAGATAGAGGATACTCTCGTCGGGGGTCAGGATCAGCCCGTTCGGGCTGGGCACGTTGTCGAGCAGCAGATCGAGCCGGCCATTATGGCGCAGCCGCCACAGCCGCCCGGTCGGGTCGTGCAGCCCGGTCTCGCCCTGGTCGGTGAAATAAAGGTCGCCGTTATGGGCGAAATGCAGGTCGTTGAGGCCCTTGAAGCGCTCGCGGTGCGGCCGGTCGAAAAAGACCTCGACCTTGCGCGTCTCAGGGTCCATGACCATAAGACCCTGCTTGTGGTCGGCGATAAAGATGCGACCGTCGCGGTGGATTTTGAGGCCGTTCGGCTCGCCATCATAGGTCGCGATCGAGGTGAATTCGCCGCGCGGCGAAATCTTGAAGATCTGCCCGTAAGGGATGTTGGTGATGTAGAGGTTGCCGTCGCGGTCAAAGGACGGCCCCTCGATAAAGCAGTCGCGCGGCACGCCCGATTGGTGCCGCGGCTCGTTGTGGTGGCGCAGTTCGTCGGGGACGCGGGCAAAGACTTCGGTTTCGATGATCGGCGGCGCGGCGAACACGGGGGCGGCTCCTCCCGGGGGCTGGGGCGCGGACCTTATCACGGCGGAGGTCTGGCGACGCTCACCGAAATGTGACATGCAGAGCGCAGCGGCCGGTAGCACTACTGCGCCGACGCAAACGCTCCAGGGGAGGTTTCACCGATGCGCCTTCGTCCGCTCTTCATCCTCGCACTGGCCGGCCTCATCGCCGTGCCGGCGCTCGCCCAGGCGCCATCGTCGCCGCCACCGCCACCGCCAGTGCGCATCCGCGCGACGGTCGACAAGCTCGACGGCGACCAGCTCACGGTCAAAGCTAAGGACGGGTCGACGCAGACGATCACGGTCGCCGACAAGTCCGTGCAGTATCTCCAGAAGAAGAGTTTGTCAGACATCAAGGTGGGCGATTTCCTCGCCTCGACCGGGATGAAGGGCACCGACGGCAAGATTCACGCGGTCGAAGTGCGCATCTTCCCGAAGGCGACCCCCGATGGCGGCCGGCAGTTTCCGTGGGATCTGAGCCCGGACAGCGTCATGACCAACGCCACGGTCGGCACGGTGACTCAGACGCCAGACGGGCCGCTGGTGCATGTCACCTTCACCGGCGGTGAGTCCGAGTACACGATCGGGCCGGATGTGCCGATCCTCGCCGGGGCCGATGGCGACAACAGCCTTCTGACGCCGGGCAAGGCGGTGTTCGTGATCGCCAAAAAGGGCGACGACGGCAAGCTCACTAGCCTGCGCATCTATGTCGAGAAGGACGGCGTAAAGCCGCCGATGTAAATTACCGGCGTTACTCCGGGGCCGCCGGAAGGCCGGTCCCGGGAACGGCGGGTGAAACATGAAGCTTCCCTGGAACGACTACAGCGGCAAGTTGGCACCGCTTAAGCTGGTGGTGTTCGCCGCGCTCTTTCTGCCGGCGAGTTGGACGCTGTTCGCGGCCATTACGAACAATCTCGGCGCGCGTCCCCTGACGGAGGCGATCCACCAGCAGGGATTATGGACGATCCGCCTGATCCTGATCGCGCTGGCGATCACACCGTTGAAAGCGATCCTCATCTGGCAACGGCTGATCCTGGTGCGCCGGATGGTTGGGGTCGCGGCCTTCGCCTATGTTCTGCTGCATTTCACGCTCTTCATCGCCGACGAGAACTTCAATCTCCTCACCGTGGCGAGCGAGATCGTGAAGCGCATCTATCTGACGATCGGCTTTATCGCGCTGTGCGGACTGGCGGCGCTGGCCGCCACCTCGACCGATAAGATGGTTCGCCGGCTGGGCCGCAAATGGCAGACGCTGCACCGTCTCGTCTATGTGATCTGCGCGCTTGGCCTCATCCATTATTCGATGCAGTCAAAGCTCGAGCAGTGGGAGCCGACGATTGCCGACGGGATTTTTGTCTGGCTGATGGGCTACCGGCTGCTGGCGTCGCAATTTGCGGTGCGCGGCCGCCTGCCGCTGGGCTGGGTCGCTGGGCTCGGTGCGGTCGCGACGGTGCTCACCGGGCTCGGCGAGGCGGTCTATTTCAACCTCGCCTTCCACGCGCCGTTGACGCGCGTGTTGCAGGCCGATTTCTCGCTGCAGACCGGGGTGCGGCCGGCGGTTATCGTTTTCGCCTTTAGTGTGATCGTGCTGGTCGCCGGGCTAACCCGCGACTATCTGGTGCCGCCGGTGAGGCGCCGCCCGCGATTTGCCTAGAACCACCGCCATCCTTCCGTCGTTCAGCCATCAGTTGCATGGACTTCGGAAGAGGATTGGGTATGGTCGCGGCGATGCAGTATCGGATCGAGATTTCCACCAGTCGCGAGGGTGTCGCGCGCATCCATTTGCCGGGGCGCAGCCTCGAATTGGAGGCGCGCGCCGATGACGGCGGCTGGCAGGTGGCGGTCGTCGACCCGCAACGCCCAGCAGTGCCGGAGGCTGCCAACACGATCGCGCTGCAGGCCGCGAGCGCCAACGACGCGGTGTGGCGCATCGCGCGCGCCGCAGTGCGCGCAGTCTCGGAACTCACCAACAGCCCGCTCGAACACGAGCTGCGGCACGACCCCGAATAACACCAAACTTCCCGGAGGAGACGAATGCCCGTGACCGACAATTCGATGATCTGGAACTTCAAGCTCCTCTCGCATAATTCGCTCGACGGGTTTGGCGGCATCGGCGAGGGCATGTCGATGCAGCTGGCGAAGGATGGTCGCCGCATCCTGTGGCTCGCGCATGAAAGCGCGCCGAAAAACTTCACCGCGGTCGACGTCACCGACCCGAAAAACCCGAAGATCGTCGCGCGCCAAGATTTGCCGCAGTCGCATATGCGCTCCAACTCGCTGGAGACGGTCGGCGATATGCTGGCGGTCGCCTACCAGACCAAGGAACCCGGGCTAAAGCCCGCGGGGTTTGAGCTGTTCGACATCTCGACCCCGGAAAACCCGAAGAGCATCAGCTTTTTCGACTGCTCCGGGCCGGAATCGCGCGGTGTGCACCAGCTGTGGTTCACCGATGGCAAGACCATCCATATGTCGGCGGGTGCGCCCGATTTCAGCCCGTCGCACCCCAAGGACGACCAGTTCTACCGGGCGATCGATGTGTCGAACCCGTCTAAGCCGACCGAGACCGGCCGTTGGTGGCTTCCTGGGCAGCAGCGCGGCGACAACGAGGGGCCGCTGAAACGGCATCCCGACGGCACCGATAGCGGCTTTCGCCCGCACAACACCAACGTCTATCCCGAGCGGCCCGACCGGGTTTACATGGGCTATCTCGACGGTGGGCTGATCGTGCTCGACATCGCCGACCAGGCGCATCCCAAGATGGTCGCGCGCTGGGACTACCACCCGCCGAATGACGGCTTCACCCATACTGTCGTGCCATTTTTTGAGCGCGACCTGCTCGTCGTCAGTGACGAATGCGTGCGCAATGACGGCGCCGACTGGCCGAAGCTGGTGTGGATCGTCGACAACCGCGCCGAGGACAATCCGACGCCGATCGCCACCTGCCCGATGCCCCCGGTCGATGTGTTCTCCCGTCGCGGCGGCAGGTTCGGGGCACATAATTTGTGGGAGAATTTGCCAAAAGAGGGCTGCTACAAATCTGACCAGTTCGTCTTCGGCACTTTCTTCAACGGCGGCTTGCGCGCGTTCGACCTCGGCAACCCGTATCAGCCCAAGGAAGTGGCCTATTTCGTGCCCGAGGTGCCGGGCGCGCCGTTTGGCTCGTGTCAGCTGAATGACGTGTTCATCGACGATCGCGGCATCGTCTACACGGTCGACCGATTTGTCGGTGGGCTTTATTGCTTGGAGATGGATTTCTGAGCGATCTCCGCGCGAAAGACCCCATCTCGAAGCTTTTCGCGGGCCGCGGCGCGAGTCCGTTTGGCCAGGCACAGCGGCGGCCGCGCGGCACGCGGCTACCAGTGTCGATCGTCACCGGGTTTCTCGGCGCGGGCAAGACGACGCTGATCCGCGCGCTCCTCGAATCGCCCGAGGGCGCCAATACCGCACTCATCATCAACGAATACGGCGAGGTCGGCATCGACGACGCGCTGCTGCGGGCGTCGAGCGATGCCACGGTGCTGCTCGGCAATGGCTGTCTATGCTGCCTCGCACGCAGCGACTTGCAGGAGACTCTGCGCACGCTCTTCGCCGACCGCGCGCGCGGCGCGGTGCCGAGCTTTCAGCGCGTCGTGATCGAGACGAGCGGCCTTGCCGATCCCGGCCCGCTGTTGCAGACCTTCGCCAGTGACCGCGCGCTCGGCCAGGAATTTCACCTGCAGGCGATGATCGCGGTGATCGACGCGCCGAACGGCATGCGCAACCTCGCCTCGGCGCCCGAGGCGCGCGAGCAGATCGCCCTCGCCGACCGCATCGTGCTGACCAAGACCGATCTGGTCGATCCTTCGTTTTTAGTCGAACAAATTACCGCGTTGACTGCCGCGCCGGTTGAGCGCTCGGTAAACGGGGCGATCGACCCGGCCTATCTGCTCGACGAACGGCTCGATTTGCCGGTGCGCATCCCCGAACACGACCATGCACATGCGCACAGCCACGGCATCGACAGCTTTGTGCTGATGTTCGACAAGCCGCTGCGCTGGCCCGCGTTTGAGCAGGTGATGGCGGTGCTGACCGCGCTGCGCGGCGCCGATCTGCTGCGGGTCAAAGGCATCATCGCGGTCGAGGGCGCGAAAGGCCCGGTGGTTGTCCACGCCGTGCAGCACACCGCGCACCGGCCGATCGAGCTGCAGGCGTGGCCCGACGACGATCGGCGCTCCCGGCTGGTGTTCATCACCCGCGGCGTCGGTAAAGCCGAGGTCGCGGCACTGTTCGCGGCGGTCGCGGCGATCGTCTAGAAAGCCCGCGAATATCAATCTCCGGTTTACCGACCCGCGCGTAGCGTCTGCCGCTTCTGCAACTCGCGGGGTTGGCCGCCATGAAGGGGCTGATGTTCGTTGTCGCGCTCGGGATCGGGTTCGTGGCGTACAATGCGGCGCAGCGATACTGGGTATCGGCGATGCAGACGCGAATGGATGATATCGCGGCGACACCCAACAAGGATTGGCTGCCGCCCTCCCAGCCGGTGACGGTCGACACGTCGCAGATGGATCGCATGATGCGCATGCAGGGCACCATGCCGGGGCTGCACCGCTAGTTCGACAAGCCGCTAGAGCGAATCCCACCAGCGCCTGATCTGCTCACGCTGCCGCGGGTCGGGGAGGCGGCCGGACCCGGCCTTGAGATTGTCCGCCATGTGTTCCGGTTTGTTGGTGGCGGGGATCGCCACGGTCACCGCCGGCTCGGCGATCAGGTATTTGAGGAAGAGTTCCGCCCAGCTCGCGCAGTCGAATTCGGCGGCCCAATCGGGCAACGGCTTGCCGCGCACCGCGCGGAACAGGGTGCCGCGCTCCAGCGGCTGGTTGACGATCACCGCGACTCCGCGCGCCACACAGACCGGGAAGAGCCGCTTCTCGGCCTCGCGCGTCGCCAGCGAATAGCCACACTGGACGAAATCGATTCCGTCTTCGGTGTCGAGAATTCGGGCGAGCTCGCCGAGCGAATGCGTCGTGTAATGCGTGATGCCGATATAGCGCAGCCGCCCGTCGGCCTTCATGCCGCGCAAGGTCGCCAGATGCGTGCGCCAATCGAGGAGGTTGTGGATCTGCATCAGATCGATGACCGGCGCCTGCGTCAGCCGGGCCGAGCGCGCCATCTGCTCGATGCCACGCTCGCGGCCGCTCACCCACACCTTGGTGGCGAGGAAGACCTTGCCGTGCAGGCCCAGCTCGGTGACGAGGTCACCGGTAACGCCCTCGCTGCGGCCATACATTGGCGAGGTGTCGATCATCGTGCGGCCGGCGTCGACGAGCCGCCGTACGACCTCGCGCAACGGCCGGCGCGCCGCCTCGTCCATGTCGACATCGAAGACCGGCCAGGTGCCGAGACCGACAACCGGGATTTGTTCGCCGGTCGACGGGATGGGTTTGGTCAGCATCATGCCCGCCTACAGTCCGCCGTACACCATGCCAAACGACATGGTGCCGACGCGGTTGCGAACTTCCCGACCCGGAACCCGGCGGAAGCCGAGCCGCTCGTAAAGCCGCATCGCCGGGTTGGTTTCGCGCACATCGAGTGACAAGCGGACGCCGCGGGCGATGGCTTCGTCGATCAACGCGCGCAACAACGTCTCGCCGATACCCTTGCCGCGCGCCCCATCGCGAACCGCGATGGTGACCACGGGCGAGCGGTCATCGATGTGGAACGGATTGTCCTCCGCCGGGATGTGCCGTGCCCAGGCGGCACCGGCCGCCACACTGTCGGTCTCGGCGACAAAACCGAAATCGCTGGCGCGCTGCCAGCCCGTCAAATGGGTTGCGACAAAAGGCACGGCCTTTGCCGCTTCGACGCTCGGCTCATAAGCGGCCATCGTGAGGAATTCCCATAGCAGGTCGAGATCGATCTGCCGTGCCGGCCGGATGAGCATTGGCGTGACCTAATTCAGACCCAGCATCAGCTGCAGGTTCTGCACCGCTGCGCCCGACGCGCCCTTGCCGAGATTGTCGAGCCGCGCGACGAGCACGGCCTGGCGGCGCGCGTCGTTGGCGTAGACCGCCAATTCGAGCTTGTTGGTGTCCTTGAACGCTTCAGGCTCCAATTTGCCGTTCGCTTCCGCGTCGACCGCGCTCACGAATTCACACCCGGCGTAGCGCTCGGCGAGCACCGCGCGCAGATCGGCGCCGCTTGGCTTGCCCGTCAGCGTGTCGAGATGCAGCGGCACCGACACCAGCATCCCCTGCCGGAAATGCCCGACCGAGGGCACAAAGATCGGCCGGCTCGTCAGACCACAATATTTCTCGATCTCGGGGATGTGCTTATGCTCGAGGCCGAGCGCGTAGAGCTCGAAGGCCGGGCCGTGGTCGTGGTCGTGCGCCGCGATCATCGACTTGCCGCCGCCCGAATAGCCGCTCACCGCGTTGATCGTCACCGGATAGTCTGGCGGCATGATCCCGGCATCGACCAGCGGCCGGATGAGGCCGATCGCTCCGGTGGGATAGCAGCCGGGGTTGGCGACCCTGGCCGAGCTGGCGATGCGCTCGCTTTGGCCCGCGACCATCTCCGGAAAGCCGTATTCCCAGAGCGGGTCGACGCGATGCGCGGTGCTGGCGTCGAGGAGCTTGGGCGCCGCATTGCCGAGGCTGTCGGCAAGCGCGGCGGATTCCCTCGCGGCATCGTCCGGCAGGCAGAGGATCACAGCGTCGACCTCAGCCATGATATCCCGCCGCGCGGCGGGATCTTTGCGGTGCGCTTCGGGCAGGCTCTTGAGCTCGACCGACGACAATGCGTCGAGGCGCGCGCGGATGCCGAGCCCGGTGGTGCCGGCTTCGCCATCGATAAACACGCTTGGTTTGTTGCTCGCCATCGTCTTGCTCCCTGATAACAAAAACCCCGCCGGAAGGAGATCGGGCGGGGCGGTGGTCTTCGGCAGAGGAATTGGGTCAGTGACGACGCGGTTCCTCGGGCGCAAAGGCTGCTTCGCCCACGCGTCGACGTCGTTCGATCAAAGCTGCCACGATCCTCGTCATCAGCTGAAACTATGGCCGACCCGGCGCCGCGTCAATATGTTGATCACGCAGCGGCTGGCCGGCATTTCATAAAAGCGGCGCGGCGGCAGATCGCGACGACCTCGTCGCGCTGGTTGAGACCGACATGCTCGAACTCGACGATCCCAGCGTCCGAGCGCGACTTGCTCTTGCGCAGCGAGATCACGGTCGTGCGCGCATGGATCGTGTCCCCGTGGAACACCGGCTTTGGGAAGCGCACATCACTCATGCCCAGATTGGCGACCGTGGTTCCGAGTGTTGTGTCGCCGACCGAAATGCCGATCACCAGCCCGAGCGTGAAGATCGAATTGACCAGCGGCCGGCCGAATTCGGTCGATTTGGCGAATTCGGCGTCGAGGTGCAGCGGCTGGGGGTTCATTGTCATTGTCGTGAACAGGATGTTGTCCGTCTCGGTGACGGTGCGGGTCATCGCGTGCTCGAAGACCTGCCCCTCGCTGAACTCCTCGAAATAAAGCCCGGCCATTGCGTCATTGCCCCTTGAAGACCGGCCGGCGCTTTTCGTTGAAAGCCGCGACTGCCTCCTTGTGGTCCTCGGTGAAGGCGCAGCGTGCCTGGTGCTCGGCTTCGAGGTCGAGCACGGTCTGGAACGGCTCGGTCTCGGCGGCGAACAAATTCTTCTTGATGTAGCCGAGCGCGACGCGCGGGCCATCGGCGAGCCGGCGGGCGAGGGTCATCGTCTCATCGCGGAGCTTGTCGTCGTCGGCGAGCTTGTTGACCATGCCGAGCCGGTGCGCTTCCTCGGCGTCAATCACATCGCCAAGCAGATAAAGCTCGCGCGCCTTGGCGGTGCCGACCAGCCGTGTCAGGCTCCATGTCCCGCCGTAATCGCCGGAATAGCCGATGCGCACAAAGGCGGTGCCGAAGCGCGCCGACTTGGCGGCGATGCGCAGATCGCAGGCCAGGGCTAAGCCGAGCCCGGCGCCAGCGACCGGGCCGTTGATCATGCCGATAATCGGCTTTGGACAATTGCGCATCAACAGCGGGAGTTGGTGTGAGCGACGCAATCCCTCGACGCGGTCTTCGACGGTCTGGTCGCGGCCGCGCGCCTCCATCGACTTGACGTCGCCGCCGGCGCACCAGCCGCGCCCGGCGCCGGTGATCACGATGCAGCCGACCTCGCGGTCGGTGGCGAGCCGGTTGAGCGCCTCGGTCAGCCCGTTGGTCATGTCGGCCGACAGCGCGTTCAGGCGTTCCGGGCGGTTGAGGGTCAGCCAGGCCACACCGTTTTCTTTGGCTTCCAACAGGTCGGGCATATCCGTTCTCCTAAGAGGGCTGCCGCGATCATAACCGCATTTGCCGCGCTGTCATTCGGGCGGATGCGCGAAGCGCGTTAACCACGATTCGGGATGCCACAAATCAAAATTAAATACCTATGCGCCACATTCGCCTTATCGAAGCGCTATGATGCCGAACGATGGTCCAGCTTCCTTTCAGCGCAACCGCCTCAGCGGTACTCCTCACCGCCATCATCGCCGGCGGTGCGGTCGGGGTGGCGACTTGGTCGCCGTCGCCGGCCCAGGTCCCGGCTCCGCAGGCGAACGCCGAGCCGTCAGTACAGCCGGCAGCCCCGGTGCCGGAAAAGCCGTCGTCCAAGGCCGAACCCCAGCCTCAATCCCGGCCTGGCAACACCGATCAGACGGCGGCAACGCAGCTGTCGCCCGCGTCGGAAAACTCTGACCCGTCTCAGCAGCAAGTAACGGTCAGCCAACAAGTCTCGATCGAGCAAACCGAATCGACGACCACTACAATCGTCGCCGCGCCGGTCATCGTGACCAATTGGGGACCTGTTTGGAGCTGCGTGGGCTGCGTTGAGCATAAAAACCCGCCGCCTCCGCCGGTGGCAGGAGGCAATCACGCCAATCAGCAGCATGCTGCCGCGGCATCGCGGCATGAGATACCGCCGCCGCGCTTCTTTCATCCCGAGCATATCGCGGTCGCGGCGGCGCATAGCCGCTGACCTGTCGGACTTTGAGGATTGCGGCGCGCGCGGCGATTACGCAATCTCCGGCGATGGAAACCATCCGCGTCGTTTGTGGGCATGATTGCCCGGACATGTGCTCGTTGCTCGCCGAGGTCGAGGACGGGCGGATCAGGCGCATCAAGGGCGACCCCGGCAACAGCTTCACCGCCGGCTTTGCCTGCGCCAAGGTCAACCGTGACGCCGAGCTGGTGCACTCGCCCGAGCGGCTGAAAACGCCGCTGCGCCGAACAGGCGCGAAAGGCGATGGCCAGTTCGCGCCGATTTCCTGGGACGAGGCGCTCGATGAGATCACCGCGCGCTGGAAGGCAATCATCGCCGAGTCGGGCGCGGAGGCGTTGCTCGGCTACGCTTACAGCGCGCATCAAGGGCTGATGAACCGGGGCCTGCCGCTCGGTCTGTTCCGCGCGCTGGGTACGAGCCGGTTGATCGCCGGCACGGTCTGCGACACGTGCTGCGAGGAAGCGTGGAACGTGACCTGCGGCCCGGTTCCCGGCGCGGATCCCGAGACGGTCGACGACAGCGACCTGATCGTCGCGTGGGGCGCTGACCTTGTTGCCACCAACGTGCATTTCTGGGCGCGGGTCGAGGCGGCGCAGCGGCGCGGCGTCAAGCTGGTGACGATTGATCCTCGGCGTAGCCGCACCGGGGCGCGCGCCGATATGTACTTGCCGATCCGTATTGGCACCGACGCGGCGCTCGCGCTCGGCGTCATGCACATCCTGGTGCGGGACAAGCTCGTCGATCGCGACTACATCGCCGCCCATACGGCCGGCTTCGACCGCCTCGAAATGCAAGTGCTGCCGCGCTTCTTCCCGGAGCGCGTCGCCGAGATTACCGGCCTCCCGCTCGCCGAGATCGAGGGTTTTGCGGCGATGTACGGCGCGGCCAAGCGCTCATTCATCCGGCTTGGCGAGGGCATGACGCGGCTCGCGCGCGGCGGTGAGGCGCTGCGTGCGGTGGCGCTGCTGCCCGGTGTGACCGGCGCCTATGGGCGTCGCGGCGGCGGCGCGTTGTTGCTGACTGGCGCGGTCTACGAGCTCAACCAGGCGGCGCTGCGCAATCCGACCGGCGCTGCGGACGATGCGACGCGCACGGTCAATCATCTGCGGCTTGGCGATGCGCTGCTGAACCTGAAAGACCCGCCGATCCGCGCGCTGTTTGTCGCCGCGAACAACCCCGCCGTCACCAACCCGGACGCCGGCGCGGTGCGCCAGGGCCTCGCGCGCGACGACCTGTTCACCGTTGTCCACGACCCGTTCATGACCGCGACCGCGCGCTACGCCGATATCGTGCTGCCGGCGGCGACCTATCTCGAGACCGAAGATCTCTATCGCGCGTACGGCGCCTACTACCTGCAATACGCGCCGGCCGCAGTCGCGCCGCAGCACGAGGCGTGGTCGAACATGCGCCTGGCGCAGTCGCTCGCGGTGCGGATGGGGCTCAACCTGCCGATCTATCATGCGACGCCGGCCCAAGGGCTCGATGTGCTGCTCGACGGCGCGGGGGGCGCGACGGCCGGGATCGACGCGGTGCAGCTGCGGCGAGGCGGGCCGTTGCGCCTCAAGGCGAGCGAGCGCCAGGAATTCAAGACGGCGTCCGGAAAGCTCGAGTTCTACTCGGGGCAGATGGCGGCGGCCGGTCTTGCGCCGATGCCAGACTGGGCGCCCGACCCGCATGAGGAGCAGGACGCCGCGCGCTGGCCGCTGCGCCTGCTGACCGCGCCCGGCTATTTTCAGGCGCACACCGCCTATGCCGGCGTCGCTTTTCTGCGCCGCCGCGAGGGCGCACCCTGCGCCATCCTGCACCCCGATGATGCCGCCGCCCGTGGCCTCGCCGATGGCGACAAGGTCCGACTCCATAACGAGCGCGGCGAGGTCGGGCTGGTGTTGCGGGTCAGCGACGAGGTGCGGCCGGGTGTCGTGCTGGTGCCCGGCCAGCGTTCCGACGGCGAGACCGTTGCTGGCACCGTCAATATGCTGGTCTCCGGCCGCTACACCGATATTGGCGAGGGCGCGACCTATCAGAGCACCTTTCTCGATGTCGAGCCGTGGAGGGAAGCGTCATGAAGATCGCGCGCATCGAAACCTTCATCCTCGGTACTGGCAGCTCGAAGGATCTGCTGTTCTGCCGGGTCGAAACCGAGGACGGTCGGCACGGCTGGGGCGAGGCCTATGTCACACATGGCCGCGAAGAGGTCATCGCCATCCTTATCCAGAAGATGGCGCCACATGTGATCGGCCGGCCGGTGTTCAACATCCGCCATACCGGCCAGGTCATGTTCGACGATTTCGCGATCAAGCGCGGCTCGATGGAGTTGCTGTCGGCCTGGGCGGCGATCGAGATCGCGTCGTGGGACATCATCGGCAAGATCGCTGGATTGCCGGTTTACAATCTGCTCGGTGGGCCGTCGCGCGAGAAAATCCGCGTCTACGCCAATGGCTGGGCCGGCCGCACGACGATCGCGGACGGCGTCGAACGCGCCAAGAAGGTCAGGGCGATGGGTTTCACCGCCGCCAAGTTCGATCCCTTCCCCGGCCCGTGGCGCACCCATGTCGATCGCAAAGACGAGGATTTCGCGATCGAATACGTCGCGGCGATCCGCGAGGCGCTGGGGCCGGATTTCGAAATCCTGGTCGAGGCGCATCGCCGGTTCTCGCCGCAGCACGCGATCCGCATCGGGCGACGGCTCGAGACCTTGGGCATCGAGTGGTACGAGGAGCCATGCCTCGCCGATAATCTCGCGCTGCTCGCCGAGGTGCGCGACAAGGTCAACATCCCGATCGTCACCGGCGAGGCGCTGTACACGAAGGAATCGTTTTTCGAGTGTCTGAGCCGACGTGCGGCGGACATCCTCAACCCCGATATCTGCGCGATCGGCGGCATCTCGGCGCTGCTGGACATCTGCGTGATGGCCCAGCCGCAAGCGGTCGTCATGTCGCCGCATAACTACAACTCGCCGCTGATCGGCCTCGCGGCGACGGTCGCGGTGTCGGCGGTGATCCCCAACTTCAAGATCACCGAGTATTTCGTCAATTTCGAGGAGCGCTGCGGCGAGATCGCCAGCGTCGGTCTCAGGCGGGACGGCGGCTGGGTCGACCTGCCGACCGCGCCCGGTCTCGGTATCGACATCGATGTTGGCAAGCTGCGCGCCTACCCGCACCACGAAGCCAGCGAACACGGCTTCCGCAGCTACACCGAGGAATACCCGCGCAAGGGCTATGTGCCGACCTTGAAGGGCGACCTCGCGTCGCCCTGAGGGTCAGAGCCAGCCGGTATCGGGCTCCAGCCCCATCATATGCGCGCCGACCGTCTCGAAATGTACCTGGCGACCTTGCAGCTGCTGCGACACCGAGTGCACGTCGCGCCACGGCCGCTCGAACGGGTTCTCGTTGAAAATCGCCGTGGCGCCGGCCGCCTGGTAGAGGATGTCGGTCACTTCGAGTGCGGTGTGGATGCAGAAGGTCGCCGTCAGGCGGATCGTCATGCGCTCGTCGAGGGTGATGTGGCCGCGCTCGCGCACCGCCTCGGTGATGTCTTCGAGGCTGCGGATCAGATGGCCATAGGCCGATGAGAGCCGTGCGTCGGCGAGCGCGACATCGCGCTGGATGACGTTGTTGTTGCGCATCGTGACGCGCGCGCCGCGCGGAATTTTGTCGCGCGCCAGCTCGATGAACGAGTAGAGCGTCGAGCGCGCGCAACCCATCGCCACGCCGGCGAAGCCCGCCGCGTAGAGCGACAGGCTGGAGAACGAATAGAGCAGCCCCGCCTCCCGTCGCGTCTCGGGCGAATTGCGGGCGATCGAGCGCAGCGAATAAGCCTCCGGGACAAACAAATCCTTGATCGCGTACTGATCGCTACCGGTGCCGCGCAGGCCGATCGTGTGCCAGATATCGGTGAACTTGGTCTTTGATTTGGGGAAGACCAGCGTGCGCACCGCAGGCGTGCCGTCGGCCTCGAGGCGCGGCTGGCCATTTGCTTCGACCACCGGCACGTGGCAGCCGAGCCAGCTGGCGTGATGGCTGCCGCTGGCAAAGGCCCATTGCGCCGTCACGCTGTAGCCGCCAGCGACGACGCGCGCTTCGCCGGGGCCAGGTCCCCAGGCGAGGATGCCGCGCGGCCCGCCGAAGATGTCCTTGGCCACTTCCGGCGCGAAATAGGCCGCGGTCATCGAGCAGCCGGCATTCTGGTTGAGGCACCACGCGGCGCTCGCGTCGATCTCGGCGATCGCCTCGATGATCGGCGCGTAATCGGCGGGCAACAGCTCCGCGCCGCCGAGCGCGCGCGGCAGCAGGAGACGGAAGAAGCCGCCCTCGACGAACTTGTCGACGATTGCGGCGGGTAATTCGCGGCGCTCGTCGATCTCGGCGGCAGACGCCCGGAGCGCCGGCGCCAGCGCCTTGACCCGCGCGAGGTAATCGGCCGTGGTCAGTCCCGTCGTCTCGCGTTCCCCGCTTGTATTCTTTGGTAGCGTCGCCGCCATCTGCGCCCCTCTCCGGCGGTCGTTTCGCTACGCCGGGACCGCCACTCCACAAGAGAAATGTGCGGCCTGTCAAGGCGCAGGCGGTGATGGTTAACCAGCGGGAAACCATAAGCCCCTAACCTTCTCGCCAATGGCCGAGCAAGCTGTCGAACCCGCGCCGCATTGGCTGACCGAGCAGCGCATCCGCGTCTATTCGCTGCTGATCGTTACGATCATGGGGGCGGCGGCGCTGTGGTGGATCGCGCGCTCGCTGCCAAGCCTCGTCGATCCGCACGACAAACCGGTGGGCTACGATTTCATCACGTTCTGGAGCGCCGCGCGGCTGGCCGTCGACGGCATCCCCGCTGCCGCGTTTGACCCGGCCGCGATCGCCGCAGCGCAGCATCAAGCGGTGCCGGCGATGGGCGACACGCTGTTCCTGTGGCACTACCCGCCGACCTTCCTGCTGCTGGTGCTGCCGCTGGGGCTGCTGAGCTACCCAGCGGCGCTGATCGTTTTTAGCGGGGCGACGGCGGCGCTGTGGGCCGGGCTGGTGCGCGCGCTGTTCCGCGACCCGCGCGCCTGGCTCGTCGCGGCCGCGACCCCGGCCGGGCTTGTCAATTTTGTCGACGGCCAGAACGGGTTTTTGACCGCTGGGCTCGCCGGCTTCGCGCTAGTGCAGCTCGATCGAAGACCGTGGCTTGCCGGGATGCTGATCGGACTGCTCGCGATCAAGCCGCATCTCGGCGTGATGTTTCCAATCGCCTTTATCGCCGGAAGACGCTGGCAGGCGCTGGTGTCGGCGGCGGTGACGGCGGTGTTGTTCAGTCTCGCCGGAGCGGTCGCTTTCGGTTGGCCGACAATGCTCGCCTTTCTGCACGACTTGCCGACGTTGCGCGACATCGTCGATCGCGCCGGGTTGCCGTGGGGCCAGATGCCGAGCCCCTACGTGCTGCTGCTTTCGCTCGGAGCGCCGTCTAAGTTGGCGATGCTGGTACAGGCGATGGCCGCACTCGCCGCCGCGATCTGCGTTTGGCGCGCATGGCGCCGGGAAGACGCGCCGTTCGAGGCACGTGCCGCGGTGCTGCTGGTCGGCTCGTTGCTGGTGTCGCCCTATCTGTTCACGTACGACTGGACGTGGCTCGCGGTCGCGCTCGGGTTTCTCGCGATTCTCGGCTTGCGCGACGGTTTTGGGCGCTACGAGCGCGACATGCTCTTCGCGGTCTGGCTCGCGCCGCTGGCGCTGATGCCGCTCTACTGGCTTTTGGGTGTGCAGCTCGGCTGCGCGGCACTGGCGATCACGCTGGCGGTCGCGATGCGGCGGGTCAGCGCTCCGCCGTCTTCTTCTCGTCGATGATCGCGCGGTTGTACCGCAGGTCGCCGCTTATTGTGGCGCTGCAGATCAGTGTCCGGGTCGGCATTCCGAGCTGCCATTCCTCGGCGATCTGCCCGAGCCGACCGCAAGTGTCGCCGGGATGCGGGCTCAGCGTGCTCACCGCGAAAAACAGGACTATGCCGATCGCGATACCCAGCAGCGGGATCTGCAGGGTCGGCCAGTGTCGTCGCATATAGTCTTGCGTCTTCCACACGGGAAAATCTCCGACAAGCAGCAGCTAACCATGGCCGGCCAATCGTTAAGGGATCGTTGACGACAATCCCCCGCCACTTCATCAACCCATTCATCGGCCAAAAGTTTCCCGCGATCGGGATGCATCGCGTAAAATTGGCGATAATGCCGATCCGCCAACTGCCGCCTGTGCTCGTCAACCGCATCGCCGCGGGCGAGGTCATCGAGCGCCCGGCGGCCGCCGTTAAAGAACTTGTCGAAAACGCCATCGATGCCGGCGCCGACCGCATCGACGTGACGCTGCATGATGGCGGGCAAACCCTTATCGCGGTTGGCGATAACGGCGCCGGCATGACCCCGGATGAGCTGTCGCTCGCGGTCGAGCGGCACTGCACCTCGAAACTGCCTGACGACAATCTCGCCGAGATCGCCGCGCTCGGTTTTCGCGGCGAGGCGTTGCCGTCGATCGGCGCGGTGAGCCGGCTCCGCATTGTCTCGCGTCCCCGAGGGCCCATGGCGCATGCCGATTCGGCCTGGGAGATTCGAGTCGAGGCCGGCGACAAGCACGCGCCGGTGCCGGCGGCGCACCCGCCCGGCACCCGCGTCGAGGTGCGCGACCTGTTTTTCGCGACCCCGGCGCGGCTCAAATTCATGAAGACGCCACGCAGCGAACGCGATCAGGCGGTCGACACCGTGAAGCGCCTGGCGATGGCCTACCCGGCGATCGCCTTCACCGTGACTGGCGATGACGAGCGGGTGCTGCTGCGTCTCGCGGCCGAGACCGGGACGCTCAGCGGCGACGACCCGCGCCGCGCCCGGCTCGCGGCGCTGCTCGGACGCGATTTCGCTGAAAACTCGATCCCCATCGACGCCGAGCGGCAGGGTTTCCGGCTCACCGGCCGCATTGGCCTGCCGACCTTGAACCGTGGCCTGCCGCGCGACCAGTATTTGGTCGTCAATGGCCGTCCGGTGCGCGACCGGCTGCTGGTCGGCGCCGTGCGCGCCGCCTATCAGGATGTGCTCGCACGCGACCGCCACCCGGTCGTGGCGCTGTTCATCGACGGGCCGGCCGCCGAGATCGACGTCAACGTACACCCGGCCAAGGCGGAAATCCGTTTTCGCGACGCGAGTCTCATTCGCGGGTTGATCGTCGGAGCGCTGCGTCATGCGCTTGACGCCGCCGGGCAGCGCGCCTCGACGACGGTAGCGACCACCGCGCTCGCCGCGTTTCGGCCGGGAAACGGTGCCGGCGCGCCGCAAATGCCGCGCTTCGCGCTGCCGTTGCGCACGCCCGGTCTTTACGAGACCGGCAACGCCTTTCTCACCCCCGGCGCGGCGGAGTTGGCGGAGCCCGGCGCCGAGATCGGCGAGGTGCCGCGCGGCGATGAGGCGGAAACGCCGCTTGGCAATGCCCGCGCGCAGCTGCACGGCACCTACATCGTCGCGGAGACCGCCAACGGCATCGTGCTGGTCGATCAGCACGCCGCGCATGAGCGCATCGTCCACGAGCGGATGAAAGCGGCGCTGGCGTCGCGCGGCGTCGCTCGCCAGGCACTGCTGTTGCCCGAAGTCGTCGAGCTCGACCCGTCGCTCGCCGCCCGGCTGGTTGCGCGTGGCGACGAGCTCGCGGAATTCGGCCTGGTGCTCGAAGGGTTTGGACCGGGCGCGGTGGTGGTGCGCGAGGTGCCGGCGCTGCTCCCTGGCCTCGAGATCGCCGCGCTGGTGCGCGACCTTGCCGGGGAGCTGGCGGAATGGGACGCGACGCTGTCATTGAAGGAACGCATCGACAGCGTCTGCGGCACCCTCGCCTGCCACACCAGCGTGCGCGCCGGCAACCGGCTGTCGCAAGCCGAGATGGACGCGCTGCTACGCCAGATGGAGGCGACCCCCAATAGCGGCCAGTGCAATCACGGTCGCCCGACCTATGTGAGCCTCGCGCTTGCCGATATCGAGCGGCTGTTCGGCCGGC
>Ga0210398_10001751_pt1 | contig 21883 bp, 11 predicted proteins | sample IncBWC4OmetaG_FD_161047 | JGI IMG/M metagenome (GOLD analysis project Ga0210398, IMG submission 161047) | Forest soil microbial communities from Barre Woods Harvard Forest LTER site, Petersham, Massachusetts, United States - Inc-BW-C-4-O | ecosystem: Environmental > Terrestrial > Soil >...
AAGGCCGCCAGCAGCTTCTCTCCATTCTCCATCGCCGGCATCGCAACCGAGTGCTCATCGGATGAAACGGGAACGATCACCACGCGCAGTTGCCCCGCCGACTCCGTGACGGGAACCCATGCCCCGCCATACGGCCATCCGCTGCCCAGCGTGATGCTGACGCGCATGCCGAGTTCGTGACCGGTATCCGCGGCATAGCTGACCATCCGGAGGAAGTCCGGCGACAGGAATTTCATGTTCCGGAATCCCGTTTGTGAATCGTCGAGTTCGAGGGGGTAAACCGGCTGGATCTCCACGCCGCCGATTCCGCCCTCTTTCATCGTGCGCAACTCGCGCGCCAGTTCGTCGCGCTCCACCGCGGGACCAAACCACCACCACCGCATCATCGGTCGCGCATCGGCTGGTGGCGCAACGAAACCGCGCCGCAATGCGGCGATCGCATCGCTCTCCGGCTTTGGAGTCTGCTGGGCCACAGCTGCCGAAGCGAGCGCGAGGCACATCGCCGTAGCCCAACCAGTCCGTTTTCGAAGACGAGTCATGGATCCGGGGAATCTCCTGACAGCGCTCCATCCTACCTTGCTCAACACCCAACCTTTCCCGATCTGCGGGAAATCCAGCCAGCAGCCGCGGCGATCAGCGCAGCATGATATTCCCTCCCCCTGCCTTGATAATCCCCGTCCCGTCGCTCGCCTGCACCGTAACTTTCTCTCCCGTCACGTTGGCGTTGCTGATCGCCAGGCCGTGCTGTGCGTCGATCCTGACATTCTTCAGAATCACGTCACGAACGGGCGCTTCCGGTAGTCCCGCAATCGCCCCTGCGGAAACAATATCCGTCGCTGTTACGTTTTCCAGTGTGATGTCGTGAAAATGCGGGGTAAGCCGGGTCACCGGCTGCGCGGGATCGGGATCGGGCGGTAGAATCTTCGGATAATACTCACTGATCACCAGCGCGTTCTTCACATTTTTCATATCGATGTCGCGGAAGACGAGCGGGCCAACGTCGTTGCCACGATCGCGATTGGCCTTCACGCGAATCCCGTTGTCCGTCCCGTCGAAATGGATCCGCTCCGCGCGCACATTTTGCGCCCCGCCCGCGATCTCGCTGCCAATCGAGAGGCCATGTCCGTGCAGAAACGTGCAATCCGTAATCGTGATATCGCGGCTGGGATCGTCAGGACCCGGCGAATTGGCCTCTCCTGATTTGATGGCGACGTCGTCATCGCCGACATCGGCGTAGACGTGATCAATGTGCACATTCGACGACGAGAACGGATCGATAGCGTCGGTATTGGGTGAATGTTGCGGCGCCAGCACTTTGATATTCCGAATCGTTACATCGTCGGAGTAGTAAGGAACCAGTTGCCACATGGGCGAATTCTGGATCGTGACGCCCTCCACCCGCACATGCCGGCAATGGTCGAAGACCACCAGCCGCGGCCTGGTGTGGTCAGACCCCATTACGCCGTGATCTCCAACTTTCCGCGCCTCCTGCCACCAGCTGTCGCCGTTTCCATCGATCACGCCAACGCCCTCGATCGCAACGTTGCTGGCGTTCGTGGCGCTCACCAGCGACTGCCGTCCCGGAGCGCGAAACTCTGTTTTTGCTGGATAATCCTCGTGGTCGGGCGAGCCGAGCAGCGTCGCTCCCTTGTCGAGTTCGAGGGTGATGTCGCTCTTCAATACGATCGGCGCACTGAGCCAGGTGCCCGCCCCGAGGCGCACTGTGCCGCCGCCACGCTGCTCGCACGCATCGATGGCCGCCTGAATCGCCGCCGTGTCTTTCGAAACTCCATCGACCTTCGCCCCATAAGAATGCGGATCGCAGGTTGTGGATGCGGCACGAGCGCTGGCCGGCGACGCGCAGATGGTTATCGAAATAAGTCCGGACAACAGGCTGAAGAATGCAGCGCTTTTCTGAATCACCACGGCTCCTTACGAGCGAACAGGTCAAATTGCCGAAACCAATGATACGCTGGATGGCGGCCAGTGGTCATACCACTGCGACCAACGCCCGATTGGCAATCGGGACATTGTTTTCTCAAGGATCGCGTCCTATGAATCCCTTTCGCACCGACCGTCGCGAACTTCTCCGCATGAGTGCGCTGGGCCTGGGAGCCGTCGTCGGCTCCGCACTGCCCGAGGCCCACGCTGCCCCCCACGCACCGGCTGCTCCTGCCGGACCTGGCCTCTTCGACATTCGATCCTATGGCGCCGTCGGTGATGGTAAAGCGATCGATTCTCCCGCGATCAACAAAGCGATTGACGCTGCGGCAGCGGCCGGCGGCGGCACCGTGGTCTTTCCCCCTGGGACATGGCTCAGCTTCTCGATCCACATGAAGAGCCATGTTGGGCTTTATCTCTCGCAAGGCGCGACCCTGCTCGCCGCCGATTCCCCGCTTCCCGGCGCGACCACGGGCTACAACGGGGGCACCTACGATGCCGCGGAGGCCAATGCGCCGTGGGAAGACTACCAGGATTATGGTCACAATCACTGGCACAATTCGCTGATCTGGGGCGAAGGCATCACCGACATCAGCATCACCGGACCTGGCCTGATTTACGGCAAGGGGCTCAGCTTTGGAGCGAACCGCACCGCACGCGGCAACTACCCGATCTACGTCGCCGAGCAGGCCGGCGTGGGCAACAAGAGTATCGCGCTCAAGAATTGCCACAACGTCCTCCTGCGCGACTTCTCCATCCTGAAGGGCGGCCATTTCGGCCTTCTGCTCACCGGCGTCGATAATCTCACCATCGACAATCTCACCATCGACACCGACCGCGATGGCATGGACATCGACTGCTGCCGCAACGTTCACGTCTCCAACTGCACGGTGAATTCACCCTGGGATGATGGGATCTGCCCGAAGAGCAGCTACGCCCTCGGCTATGCCCGAGCCACCGAAAACGTGACCATCACCAACTGCTACGTCACCGGCGACTACGAACTGGGCACCGTTCTCGACGGAACGTTCAAGCGGTTCGCCGCGGACGCTCGCGTCGGCCGAACAGGCCGCATCAAGTGCGGAACCGAGTCGAACGGCGGCTTCAAAAACATCACTATCTCGAATTGCGTCTTCGACACCTGTAACGGGCTTGCGCTCGAAAGCGAAGACGGTGCGCTCTGCGAAGACATCGCCATCTCGAACATCACCATGCGCGGCATTGTGTCGGCGCCCATCTTCGTCCGGCTCGGCGCGCGCCTGCGTGGCCCAAAGGAAACCACCAGAGTGGGAACCATGCGCCGCATCCTCATCAGCAATCTCACCAGCTACAACTGCGCCTCCAGACTTTGCTCCATTCTCAGCGGCATTCCCGACTACGCCATCGAGGACCTGAAACTGGACAACATCTACCAACACTCCCTCGGCGGCGCAGCGCAGGATTCCCTCTCCATCCGTCCCCCTGAATTTGAGAACAAGTATCCGGATCCGGGAATGTTCGGGCCTATGCCGTCGCAGGGCTTCTTCCTGCGCCACATTCAGAACCTGGAGTTCAGTCACGTGGAAGTCGCGGCCGCCTCACCCGATCCGCGTCCCAGCTTCTATCTCGACAATGTGAACCGTGCCGACTTTATCGCCGTCACCGCTCCCAAAGGCATCGCCGCATTTCATCTCGATAAAGTGACTGACCTTCGCATCCTGCTGAGCCGCGCCGCAAAAGAAACGCAGATGGAAAGCGCCGACAACCAGACGCTGTGAAAGGCAAATTTGCCGAGGTGATCGCGCGAACCATCGGGGTTGTACTCGCCAGATTTTCCGCCAGCCGTGGTCTGACCAACTTGTCACCCTCTCGCCCCATGGATGGAACGCCCATCTGCCGGTGAACGGGTGCCCTCGAGGGACGAAAACAACCGGCATTTTCAGCGCGGCACGATGCACCACACCCTCGCCGGGACCATCGCGGAGCGCACGACATTCCGGACTTCCAACAAAACGGACTGGCATGCATTACAAACAAAATAAAGGCGATAACCGAGGCATCCTGCTGAGAGGCCACGCCGGTGCGGTCGCGTCGGGTTGTTCGCCCATATCAGAGGCGATGCCTCGGCCACGTTTCTCCCTTGACAGCTTTTATCCGGCTCCACGATACTGTTGCGGCTTTATGGGAACAGGTCAGACCTCTCGCACAAAAACCTGACCAATCCGCAAGTTCTTTGGAGGCGCTATGAGGAGCAAAAGCTCCAATTCAAGTTCGATCTTCGTTCACCGTTTCGCGTTGTTTTGCCTTTTAATCTTGCTCGTCTCCGGGCAGGCGTGGGCGCAGATCGCCGGTACCGGAAATGTGCAGGGCACCGTGCTGGATACTTCCGGAGCGGTCGTCCAGAATGCGGCGATCACCATTACCGATGTCTCGACGCAGGTGAAGCACAATGCCGTGAGTGATAAGGCCGGCATCTATGTCTTCCCCGGCCTGCCTACCGGTACTTACACGCTGCGCGTCGTGGCGCCCGGATTCAAGACCTACGAACAGACGAACATTGTGCTCGAGGTGGGCAGCAGCATCGCGATCAACGCGAACCTGCAGGTCGGATCGGCGAACACTGAAGTGCAGGTCCGCTCCGAAGGCCTCGCACTGCAGACCGAAGACCCCTCGTTCAAACAAACAGTCGATGAGAAGGACATCACGGAGATGCCACTGAACTCCACCAGCCGGCAGATTACCGGTCTGCTGGGCATTTCAGGGGGATCCAATACAGCGCCGGGCAACGACTTTACCGGGAGCAAATACTCCTATCAGACCATTTCGGTTTCTATCGCCGGCGGCAATGGCAACACCACGCTCTGGCGTCTGGACGGTGGCGACAACCAGGATTACATGGGCAACGGCAACCTGCCCTTCCCCTTTCCGGATGCCGTCAGCCAGTTCAGCGTGGAATCCACCGTGCTGGGGGCGCAGGATGGTGAGCATACCGGCGGCTACGTCAACGCCGTCACCCGCTCCGGGACCAACACCTACCATGGAACGGCTTTCGAATTCATCCGCAACAACTATCTCGACGCCACCAACTTCTACTCCGTCTCACCGGATACATTGCACCAGAATGAGTACGGAGGCACCTTCGGCGGCAGAATCATCCGCGACAAGCTTTTCGCCTTTGCCGGGTACCAGCACCTCAAGGCTGATCAGACGCAGTCCAGCACGGAAGCCTTTGTGCCCACGGCGGCGAACCTGGCAGGCGATTTTTCGGTAACCGACGGGCCCACCTGCGAATCGTCGGGCAAATTCGTGCAGTTGGTTGACCCTCTGACCGGCGCAACGATCCCCGGAGACAAATATGCGTCTCCGCCCACCTACGCAGCGCCGTCGCTGGCGCTGGAAAAGTACCTGCCCAAAATCAGCTCCGCGGTTGACATCAATAATTGCGGATTGGTTTCTTACTCGATCCCCTCGGAAACTTTCGACAACGAGTTCGTCACCCGAGTCGATTACAACATCAACCAGAAAAACGCTCTGTATGGCCGCTATTTCATCGACGGTTATCAGGCTCCAGCGTTCTTCTCTCCCAATAACATCCTGATTACCACCCAATCCGGAAACATCGAGCGGACACAGTCGTTCACACTCGGCTGGATCGACACATTCACTCCCAATACCGTGAACGCGGCCCACGCCACCGTCCTGCGGCGTGTCGATAATCGCGGATATAACGCCAGTGACATTAACGCCGACACCTTAGGGGTTTCCATCTTCCAGCCCATCCCCAACGGTCTGCAAATGTCCGAGGGTAAATTTACCATTGGCGGCGGGACCAACTCCGTCGCCCACTTCAACGACAACACGCTTGCCATCGATGACGACGTCACCATGGTGCGGGGAAGGCACCAGATCGCCTGGGGCGGAGAGTGGGTACAGAACGAGCTCAATATTTCCAACGGCTACGAGTCGAACGGCACGTTCACCTTCAACGGCGAATACAGCGGCAGCGGGCCGAACGGAGGAACCGTCATCGGCGATCAGAGCCTCGACTTCCTGATGGGAACGCTGAGCGCCTTCCAGCAAAGCAAACAGGAGCAGAACGCGCTGCGCGGGCCGATTCCGAGCCTCTACGCCCAGGATACCTTCCACGCATCGCCGCGTCTGACCCTGGTCGCAGGGGTGCGCTGGGGCCCCAACTACATGCCCACGGATTACTTCAACCGCGGCAGCGTTTTCAATTACAACGATTTCCTGAACAACACCGTCAGCAGCGTATACCCGAATGCTCCTGCAGGTATCTTGTTCTACGGGGACAAGGGTGTGCCCCGGGGATTCACGCAGAATTCACCCTGGCAGTTCTCGCCGAATGTTGGCGTGTCCTGGGATCCATTCGGCGATGGAAAGTCGGTCATCCGCGCAGGTGCAGAGCTGGCCTACGACAAGCCCAACTTCTTTACCGGCCAGCGCACCAATCAGAATCCGCCCTTCGCCACCGCCATCAGCAACACGCAGACCTCAGGAACCGGTCCTTTGTCGTTTGCGGCGCCATGGTCGGTGGGCTCGATCACAACCAGTCCGTTTCCCCAGCCCATCGTTCCCACTCCGTCGGAAGCGGTCTTCTACTCCCAGTCGCAGTACATTGTGATGCCGAGTCAGTTTCATCCTGCGTATACCATGCAATGGACGCTGAGCGCGCAGCGTCAACTCGGCTATGGCTGGCAGGCTGAAATCGACTACATCGGAAACAGAACCGTGCACGATCCGATGGGTACGCCGCTCAGCCCGGCGGTGTTTATCCCCGGAGAATGGGGAGCCGGCGGCACGGGTTGTGCGGGCATCGTCACCACGGGTCCGGGGGCGGTTAAAGCCGGCGCCGCCGGTACCAATTGCTCTACGACCAAGAATGAGAACTCGCGTTTCGCACTGACCATCGCGAACCCCGCTCAGGGCAATCAGATCGAAGGCGGGGGCGCGGGTTCGGTCACGGTCAACGATGTGGGGTACGCCAGTTACAACGGCATGGTGGCCACGCTGCAGCATCGGCTTTCGGCAACCTTCAGCCTGCTCGCCAACTATACGTGGTCCAAATGCCTGGACCTTGCCGATGGGCAGGGCGACATCGCGCAGGGACTGTACGAAAATCCCAATAATCCCAGAATGGACTGGGGCCCGTGCGGGTTCGATTATCGCGACATCGAGAACTTCGTCATTGTTGCGCGCAGCAACTTCCGCGATCTTTCCCGCCCCGAACGGTTACTCATCGACAACTGGGAATTCGCGCCCCTGGTGCACATTACCAGCGGCGGGGCTATCAACGTGACTTCCGGCGTCGATAACTCGCTCACCGATGAGGGCGAGGATCGGCCCAACCTGGTGCCCGGAATCAATCCCTACGCCGAAGTGCAGTTTTCCAAGGCCAGTGGCGAGGCCAATCGGGAATTCCTGAACCCGGCCGCCTTCGCTCAGGTCACTGTGCCCTGCGGAACAACCACCAACGGCTGTGCGGAGCTGGGAACCTTCGGAAATATCCGCAGGAATGCCTTCCGGACGCCCCCCTTCGTGCAGTTTGACGCTCAGGTTTCCCGGCTCTTTCCTATCCACGAACGGCTCGGTCTCGATCTCCGGCTCGAAGCCTTCAATGTGCTGAACCATCCGGATTTCGGCAGCCCGCAAGCCAACCTCTCGTCGTCTACTTTCGGCCAGATCTCTTCCACGGCCACGGGCAACGCTGCCAGAGTCTTCCAGGGGAGCGCGAAAATTATCTTTTAATCTGCATCCGACACCGCTTGCAGGCCGCCAATGTCTCCATGGCGGCCTGTTTTTTGTTTTGTCCTGATGGGCGAGCTCCGCGTGCCGGCCAATGTCAGCTCACTCAGCACCTCCTCGCTCAAAGTCATCGTGCAGCGAGCGCTCGCCGAATTGCCGTGCATGCTCGTGTTCAACCACCTGGCGGGGCCGCCCCGTGTCGTCACCGGAATGATCAGGGATTTCACCGATTACGGCAACAGACCCATCTACCTTGCCGCGCGCACGCCGCACATGGAAGACGTCGGAACTCTGCAGCCCCTGTGCGCCGATCGCTCCGAGCGACTGGAAATGAGGAACCTGGCTCCGGCCGTTGCGCTGGAATTTTCCAGGCGAGAAGCCGAACGAACCGGCTTGTCGGCTTCGAACCTCGAAACGGCTCTGCACTCTCTCGTCGAATGGAGTTAGGGGAATCCCGGGAGCATTCTGCAGATGCTGAAAATGGCACACCAACCCAGATACCGCCTGGGCGGCCAGATCAAGGCGCGCGTCCTCTATCCCGACTACCGCATGGGGCGCAGCTGATCACCGCAAGCGCCCGCGCCGCGACAAACCTTCTTCGCGCCGCTGTCTTAGATATCCAGGTTCTTCACATCGAGAGCATTGTCTTCGATGAACTTCCGCCGCGCCTCCACGTCCTCGCCCATCAGCGTCGTGAAGATTGTCTCCGTCTCAGCGATGTCTTCGAGCCGCACCGACAGCAGTGTCCGCCGCTCCGGATCCATCGTCGTCTCCCACAGCTGCGTCGCCGTCATCTCGCCCAGACCCTTATAGCGCTGCACCTGGTAGTCGCGGCGCCCCTGCTCGATCACGTACTCGAAAAGTTCACGCGGCGTTTGCTTCTCCACCGGCTCGAGGCTCGCTTTCCCCGTGCGCTTCGGAGCCGGTTTGCCTGCCTCTGCCTCGCCCTTCGTCTGCGCCTCGGCCTCCGCGCCAGTGTCTTCCTCGTCCGGCACGCCCACGCCCTTCTCCGCCGCCTTCGCCGCGTACTCCACCACAAACGGCGGTTCCAGCATCTCCCGAATCTGCACGTGCTTCGACATCATCTGCCGATACTCCGGCGTCGACGCCAGTGCCCAGTCAATCTTCCGCTCCGCGCCCTGCGCATCGATAAAACTCAGCGACCACGTCTGATGCTCTTCATCCTGCACCGGCTTCGTCAGCCCCTTGAACTGATACTTCTTCTGGATCTTGTCCACGTCCTTATAAAGCTTCTCCAGCTTCGCGACCGACTCGAAGTCCGTTCGCTTTGTCAGCTCCGCATGCGCCAGCAGGTTCGTCACTTCCTCGTTGCGCAGCCGCGTGTTGACCTTGTCGAAGAACCCGAGATACTCATTGAGCTGCGTCATGAACTTCGTCAGCGCCGCGCCTTCCAGCTTCGCCGCGCCCTCGCCGTAACGAATGATCATCCCCTCGGCGGCGCGCTTCACCATCACCTTCACGAAGTCGCGATCGTCCTTGATGTACTGCTCGAACCGCCCCTTCTTGATCTTGTACAGCGGCGGTTGCGCAATATAGACGTTGCTCCGTTTGATCAGCTCCTGCATGTGCCGGAAGAAAAAGGTCAGTAGCAGCGTCCGGATGTGCGATCCGTCCACGTCCGCGTCCGTCATCAGAATGATCTTCCCGTAGCGCAGCTTGGTTGCGTCGAAGTCATCCTTGCCGATGCCCGTGCCCAGCGCCGTAATCATCGCGCGGATTTCCTCGTGCCCCAGCATCTTGTCGTAGCGCGCCTTCTCCACGTTCAGAATCTTGCCCTTCAGCGGCAGAATCGCCTGGAACTTCCGGTCGCGCCCCTGCTTCGCCGTCCCGCCGGCCGATTCACCCTCGACCAGATACAGCTCGCACCGCTCCGGATCCCGCTCCGAGCAGTCCGCCAGTTTTCCCGGCAGCCCGCCGCCATCGAGCGCGCCCTTGCGCCGCGTCAGATCGCGCGCCTTCCTCGCCGCCTCGCGCGCCCGCGCCGCCTCAATCGCCTTGTTGATAATCTTTCGCGCTACCGGCGGATTCTGCTCCAGGAACGCGCCCAGCCTCTCATTCACCAGCGCCTGTACCGTCCCCGCAATGTCCGAGTTCAGCTTCCCCTTCGTCTGCCCTTCAAACTGCGGCTGCGGCAGTTTCACGCTGATTACCGCCACCAATCCTTCGCGCACGTCGTCGCCGGTCAGGTTTTCCTTCACATCCTTGAACAGACCCAGTTGCTGCCCAATGTAGTTCACCGTCCGCGTCAGCGCTGTCCGGAACCCCGACAGATGCGTCCCGCCATCCACTGTATTAATGTTGTTCGCGAAGCAGAACACCGTCTCCGAATAGCCGTCGTTGTACTGCAGCGCAATGTCCATATCCACCCCATCGCGCAGCCCTTCCATGACGATCGGCTTGTCGTGCAGCACGCTCTTCCCGCGGTTCAGATGCTTGATAAACTCCGCAATCCCGCCCGCATACTTAAACTCCGCCCGCTTCGCCTCGCCCGTCTTCGGATCGATGGTTCGCTCGTCGGTCAGCGTAATCGTCAGCCCCTTGTTCAGAAAGGCCAGCTCCCGCAGCCGCTGCGCCAGCGTGTCGTAGTTATATTCCACCGTCGTAAAAATCGACCGGTCCGGCAGAAAACGAACCTTCGTCCCCCGCCGCTTCGACGTCCCCGTCTGCTTCAGCTTCGTCGTCGGAATCCCCTTCGAGTAGCTCTGCTCGTAGGTGTGGCTCGGCTCATCCGGCTTCGCCGGCCGCCAGATCTCCACATCGAACTCCTCGCTCAGCGCGTTCACGCAGCTCACGCCCACGCCGTGCAGCCCGCCCGACACTTTATAGTTCGACGTGTCGAACTTGCCCCCCGCGTGCAGCTTGGTCAGCACCACCTGGACTGCCGGCATCTTCTCGCCGTTGTCGAGCGTCATCTCATCCACGGGAATCCCGCGCCCGTCGTCGACCACCGTGATCGAGTTATCGTCGTGGATCGTCACCTCGACCTTCGTCGCGTACCCTGCCAGCGCCTCATCCACCGAGTTGTCCACCACCTCATACACCAGGTGGTGCAGCCCCATCTCACCCGTCGACCCGATATACATCGCGGGCCGCAGACGCACCGCCTCCAGCCCCTCCAGCACCTTGATGTTCTCGCCGGTGTACGAACCTCCGTTGCCGTTCTCGCCTGCAGCGCCCTTGCCGCTCTTCGGGGCCTTGACTTCGGTGGGGATCGGATCCGTCGGTGTTACTTCTTTGGTCGCCATGAAACTCCGGTCTTCCTCGGTGAAAATTGCGTGGGGTGAAGGAACAAAACCTTGCCATCCTGAGCCCGCATCGATGGGCGATGGACCTTGTCTTTCAGCCCTTCATCAGCAGCGATTTTATGGGGCGTTTTGCCTGAAAAGTGGCCTGAAATCGAACGATTTACGGGTCGCTGCTCCATCCTTATTTTACCATGCAAAACGACCCCGCCGACCGCCTCGGAAACGGTGCAAAAGCCGCTGAAAACAAGGGCTTTTCAGGCGGACAGCCATCGGTATCGGAGCGGCACTGAAGCCGCTTGTGAAGCGATTCGATCGCAGACCGCCTTTGGATCACGACACGACTGCAGCTATGGCGCTCTTTCAATGGATCGCGGAGGCTCAGCTCCGGAGGCTCTCCTCGAGCCTCGCCCTCGATCCGGCGCCCCAACCTGGCAACCGCCCCTCGACGCCCGTCCCAAAATAAATTTCAAAACCATTGCCCCTTATCCCGCTCCGCCCCGCGTTCTCCAGTGAAGGCGCCCAACAACGACGCAGCCCAGGCGGCCTTCCCAGGAGGAAACGCCATGAAATCCACCATCCGCACCATCGTCCTCGCCACTTTCGTCTCCATCGCGTCGCTGTGCCCCGCACTGCACGCCCAAACCACACCGCTGGGCCGTTTCAGTGTCCCCTTCTCCTTCAACTGCGGAAACTCCCACCTCTCCGCCGGGGTCTACGACGTCACCGTCGACGATGGCGGCGTTCTGGTCCTGCGCAGCGACAACTATGCCATCATGACCCTCGCGCGGCTGTCGTTCGACCCCGCGTCCTCGAGGGTCAACACAGCCATTTTCAAGAAGTATGGAGACCGCTACTTCCTCGAGCAGATTGCCACCCTCGACAATCTCGACGCCGACATCGGCGTGTCAAAGTCCGAGAAACAGGCCGCCCGTGAGTGGGCCAGCCTCGGACAAAAGGGAACCCAGGTCGCCCTCGTGTCCCTGCCCACACGGCCGCACGCCGGCAACTAACCGCAACCGACGTTTTTCACCGGGGCGCAGGAGCTCCCCAACCCGGAAGCTCCTGCGCCGTCATGTTTTGTATCAAGGCAGGTTCGACAGCGGTAGGTGATCTCGGTCACATCCCTCGACACCCATTGGCGGCAACCTGGCTCCATCGGGTGAATCTTACTAACAGGAGCGATGCCCAATGGATCCCCACAGCCTGATGCGTAAACTCACCGAGATCGAGCGCACCCTCGGCGAACGCGACGACTGCGAGATCCGCAAAATGATCCTCGCCGCCCAGGACGCCGTCCTCCAGCTCGAACGCGAGAACGAAGAACTCGCCCTCCGGAACGCCGGCCTCCGCCTGCGTCTCCAGGGCATACGCAGCGCGTCCCTCCCCCTGGTCGCGCACTCTCTCAACGCCGCGGCCGAGAGCACCGACGCATCTCCCGTTACGTCTGGCGACGAATCCCCATGCGGACATATCTGCGCGGGTTCCACCAATGCAGGTCAGGACGGCGACGCACACCCCGGCGTCTGGCGCACCACCCACTTCTTCTTCAGCTGAACTCCAAACACCGTCGGGCGCCCACTCAAGCCGTATCTGGCTTGAGTGGGACCTGTGCATTGGGCTCAGTAGCCTGGACGGGCGCCGTGGAACACCGCCTGGTATCCGTCGCGGAATCCATGACGATAATCTTCCTGCAGCGGCGGAGGAACCGGAGGATTGCGGAATCGGGGATGCCGATCTACATCCGGCCCAAGGCCATTACGGATATCGTTCTGCGCCGCCTGGACGCCCTGACGATATCCCTGCTGAGCCGCCTCGCTGTAAGCCGGGGGCGGGTTGTAAACGACGACAGTCTTGTGCGCGCATCCCGCGAGCGCGAGCGGCACAAAAATCAGGGCCGAACACAAAAGTTTCTTCGTCACGATTCTCCCTTTCGTGGTGCGTGGGTTTTCAGAGGAGTCTCGGGAAAGGAAATGCGTCGTCGACCCTTGCTGCCCTCCAGGCGAATCGCTCGAGCAGGTCATGGCTGCCCGATCGCTGTCGCTGCCAGCAGGAACCTGGCGCTTTGGCCAAGTCGCTCGCGGCGACGGGTCGAATCGGGTCTTTTCTCCGCCCGATCCGAGAGTCCCTTCCCGGACCTGCTTTTCAAGACCCGACTCGCAGCACGATGTTGCGGTCCGAAGTTGCCGTGATGTTTACTGCGCGCCGTTCTCCGTCGCGTGGATAAAGCTCTCCACATCGGAGTGGAACTGCTTCAGCACATCTTCCTTCACATAGATCATGTGCCCGGCTTCGTAATAGTGATAGCTGATGTTTTTCTGCAGCGAATTCGGCATCGGCAGATGATGCATCTCGTACTCGCCCTCGAAATACGGCGTCGCCAGATCGAAATAACCGCCGGCCAGCATCACCTTCATCTTCGGATTCATCTTCATCCGATAGGCAAGGTCAGGCATCACGTTCGGCCCGCTCCAGTCGCCGCCAAATCCGCGCCCAAAACCAGGCGCGCTGTGATGCATGTCCCAGTTGAACTCGCCGCCCATTCGTCCATTGGGGAAATAGGTTTCCTGCATGCCGTATTTCAGATCCTGCCGCAGATATCCGTTGATCGCTGCCAGCCATCCTGACGTGATCGCGTCGCTCTGCGGATCGTAATCCGCATCGGCGCTCATCGGGTTCGCGCTCGGTCCCTGATAGCGCGTGTCCAGCCGGCCAATGGTCGTCGCGTCCTCATCCAGCTTCAGTTCCTTCGAGAACTCGCCGCCGGTCACCCGCAGATTCGCCCGCATCAGGTAATCCACCGGCAACCCGGTGTAGCCATGCAGCTTTTCGGCAACCGCCTGCTTCTCCGCATCGGAGAGTTCGCTGCCCTTCAGCAGCGCTTCCATGTAGTCGCCCAGCGCATACTTCTCCACTTCATCCAGGAAAGGCCGCAGCGCCGCAGGCTGGCTCGGCAGCTTATGGAAGAACCACGCCGTCGCGGCGAAGGTCGGCAATCCCAGCGCATAGGCCTGATCGACGCCCGGATTCCGCGTCGGGTCGTCGATCGAGTTGTCGAAGCTCAGAATCTGCGACAGCAAAATGATTCCGTTCAGATCGACGCCCTGCAGGTCAGCGGACAACACGGCCGACCGCGGCGTTCCATAGCTCTCGCCAAAAAGATACTTGGGCGAATTCCACCGCCCGTACTTCGTCAGGAACTTCCGAATGAAATGGCTGAATGCCTGTCCGTCCTGGTCGATCCCGTAGAACGCCTTGCCGCGATCCTTGCCAAACGTACGGCTGAATCCTGTGCCCGGCGCATCGATGAATACCAGATCGCTCGCATCCAGAAGCGAGTACTGATTGCTGACGACGGTGTACGGCGCGCCTTCCTGGTGGTCCGTGTCGGGCAGAACGATGCGCTTCGGCCCAAACGTTCCCAGATGAAGCCACATCGTTGCCGAGCCCGGACCGCCGTTGTAGATAAACGTCACGGGCCGGTGCATCTCGTCCGTGGAGTCCTTCTTAAAGTACGCAACATAAAAGATGCGCGCTGTCGGTGGGGCTTCCCCTGGATCGGTCGCCGGCTTCACACCCGAATCCGGCAGCAAACTCCCATCGAAGCCGAGCGTAGCATCCTGCTGATCCGTCGCGCCCACCGTGATCGTGCCCGCGACCGCGCGATACGCAACCGCCTGCCCGCCGATCGTCACCGATCCTTCGGTGATCGAATCCGGAGCCGCCACCGTCGACGCCGTCACCGAGGCTGGCCTCGACTCGCCGCCTTTTTCATTTGGCTTGTCCTGCGCCATTCCCGCGCGGGGAATCGCGCTCACCGCTGCTACGAAGAGTGACAAAGTTGCGACCCGGCTCAGCGATCCGAAATCCATGTTCACCTCATCAGTTTTGAATGCACCCGAAGTATACCCGCACCGGGGCGGTAAGCTTCTGATTCAGCGGGTCCCGCAGATTTTTCCTGAGGGCCGCGCCAGGGCACGCCGCCCGGTCCCGCAGTCCCGCAATTCACCCTCCGTCGCGTAACTATTTCCTGTTAACTGCCGTCTAAACACCCACAAGTTGTACCTGCCGTATCTGGAAGTTCTGCTCTGCCTCATTTGTAATTTTTTGAAGAGGTCCCCCAATGCGCTCGTCGTTGACTCGCCACCTTGCAGGCCTTGCCGCCACTGCTTTTGTTTCCACCTGCCTCGCCTCAGCGCAGCAGCCCGCGAACCGTATTCTCCAGGAAATTGACCCCTCTTCTGTCGCCACGATTCCCGGCACCGTGAATCCGCGTATTGGCGCCGGCGAGGATATGGGCCGGCTCGATCCCGCCATGCCCCTGCAGGGCATCACCATGTACTTCCAGCCCACCGCGGACCAGCAGGCGCAGCTCGACGCCCTCGTGCAGGCGCAGCAAACTTCAGGCTCGCCCCAGTACCATGCGTGGCTCACTCCCGCCGAGTACGCCAGCAGCTTTGGCCTCAGCGATGCTGATCTGGCCAAAGTGGAGAACTGGCTCCAGTCCGAGGGCTTCAGTGTCGAACGCATCTCCAACAGCCACACCAGCATCAGCTTTTCCGGAACCGCCGCCCAGGTCGAGTCCGCGTTTCAGACCGAGATGCATCATTATCGGATTGGCAGCGAAACGCATTTCGCCAATGCCACAAGCCTGGCCATTCCAGCCGCGCTGTTCGGCATCGTCCGCTCCGTCCGCAACCTCGACGATTTCCGTCCCGCGCCTCAGTTCCGCCTCTCCGCCGCAACGCTTGCGCCGGCCTTCACCTCTGGGCAGACCGGTGACCACTTTCTCACTCCCGATGACGTCGCCACCATTTACGACATCAACGCCGCATACAACGCCGGTTACACCGGTTCCGGCCAGACCATCGCGATCGTCGGTCAGTCCGAGGTTGCCGCCTCCGATATCGAAGCTTTTCAAACCGCCGCCGGCCTCACTGTCAAAGCTCCCAACATGATCCTCGTGCCCGGCACAGGAACCGCGGCTGTCTTCAGCGGGGACGAATCGGAGTCCGATCTCGACCTCGAATACTCCGGGGGCACCGCCCGCGGCGCGACCATCGATTTCATCTATGTCGGCAACAGCCCCAACTACAGCGCCTTCGATTCGCTGCAGTATGCGATCGACAATAAGACCGCGCCCATCATCTCCATCAGTTACGGCCTCTGTGAGCCCAGCCTCGGCTCCGCCGACTTCGCGACCTTCGAAGGAATCATGGAGCAGGGCGCCAGCCAGGGGCAGACCGTCGTCGCTGCTTCCGGCGACGCGGGCTCGACCGCCTGCTATGACCCGACTGCGAAGAACCCCGTCACCGCGGCCATGGAAGTTCTCGCCGTCAACTACCCCGCCAGCAGCGCCTATGCCGTCGGCGTCGGCGGAACCGAGTTCCCCGCAGCCGATGTAGCCGCCAGCAATACCACCTACTGGAAATCCGCCAGCGGCAGCGACCTCATCAGCTCTGCCCTGTCCTATATTCCCGAGCAGGCGTGGAATGATGACAGCGCATCCATCGGTCAGCAGTATGGCGCGCAATATGCTCTCTCCGCCTCCGGCGGCGGCGCCAGCGCCAGCGGCTTCACCGCGCGTCCCACCTGGCAGACGGGTGTCCCCGGTATCGCCTCGGGCAACTCGCGCCTCGTGCCCGACGTCTCGCTCTCGTCCTCGCCTGACAACGCACCTTATCTCTACTGCACCAGCGATACTTCCTCCTGGGTTTCCGGTCAGAAGGCCAGCTGCAATTCCGGCTTCCGTGATTCCGCTACGCAGGACCTTACCGCCGCAGGCGGCACCAGCTTTGCCACACCCATCTTCGCCGGCATGCTGGCCATCATCGCGCAGAAAGAAAATTCCAGCGGGCTCGGCGTGGCCGACAAAACCCTGTACTCGCTCGCAGCCAACAGCTCCACCTACGCGTCTGCCTTTCACGACATCACCAGCGGCGGCAACCAGTGCACCGCCGGTTCCAGCTACTGCTCTTCTGCGGGAGCCTCGGAGTACCCAGCTACCACCGGCTACGACGAAGTCACGGGCCTCGGATCGGTCGATTTCAATAACCTGATGACGGCCTGGAGCGGAGGAACAGGGGGCGGTGGGGGCGGGGGCGGTGGCAGCGGCACGGGCAGCGCCGTCTTCGCTCTCTCCGCCACCAATGTCACCGTGAATCAGGGCAGCTCCGGCGCTTCCACGGTCAGCGTTGTCTCGCAGAACTCCTATGCCGGAACCGTAGGCTTCACTGTCACCTCTACCAGCACCTCGCTGAACACCTACGGCTGCTACACCATCGCCAATACCGCGGTGACCGCAAACGGAACGGCCACTCCCACCCTGACCATCTACACTTCACAGAGTTCCTGCACCGGCGTCTCGGGCGTACACTCCTTCGCCCGCCTGGCGGGCACGCGCGCCGCCGCGTCGCACGACAACGGGCCGCTGGGTCACACCATTCCCATCGGCGCGACCGCCTTTGCCGGCGTTCTGCTCCTCGGTTTCAGGAAATCCAGAAAAGTCTGGTCCCTCCTGAGCTGCTTCCTCGTGATCGTTGCGCTCGGCTTTGCCGCTGGATGCGGCAGCAGTTCAGGCAGCACCCCCGCTTCGACCTCCAGCGGCTCCACCAGCACCGATGTCGCCGCCGGCACCTACACCCTCACCGTCATCGGTGCCGACACCACAACCGCCAGCATCACCGCATCTACGACACTGACGCTTACCGTCAATTGAGTCGGAGCGTCTGACGCGAAGGGCGGCCCAACCGCTGCCCTTCAGTGTGCCGATTCCTGCAGCAACTCTGCCAAATACCCCTGCCACACCGCCGCCATCGTGTGCGTTCCGTGTCCGCGGGTCTGTTCTGTAACAGGTAACAGCACAAATTTCCCTTTCGGCACGCGTTTGATCATCCCCGGCATGATGTTCAGCTCCGGCGGATTGACGAAGTCATCTGCCGAGTTGACCGCCATCACCGGCACCTGAATCGTCTCCAGCTTCGCTGAGGGATCGTAATTCCGCGACGAGTTGAACGCGTAGAGAAAGTCATTCGCGTCGGTTGCCGCCAGGTGCTGATCGAGGAACTTCTTCAGATACGCATCCGCCTCGTCTCGTGTCGGCGCATGCTCCTGCATCTGCAGCGGACTCGACGCCATAATGAGCAGCATCTCCAGCGCGGTTCGCAGTCCCGGCGGTTGCGTGGTGTAATCGCCGCCCTTCCACTCCGGCTCGTCCATGATCGCGTCCATCGCCATCTTCCGCATCATCCAGTTCCGTCCTGCAATCGGCACCGGTAAACACGCCAGGGGCATCAGCGCGTCGCTGAATCGCGGATACGTCTCGCCCCACATCCAGGAGTGCATGCACCCCATCGAGGTTCCCATCGTCAGCCGCAGATGATCGACATGGAGCCTCTCGGTCAACAGCAAATGCTCGGCTGCCACCATGTCGTCGTAGTCGTAGTGGGGAAAACGCGCGTGCATGCCGTCGCTCGGCTTCGACGACCCTCCATGTCCGATGTCGTCCGGCAGAATGATGTAGTACTTCGCCGAATCCAGCAACTGCCCCGGCCCGAAAAGCACCCCGGCAAAGTACGGCGCCAAAAACTGCGCCCCGCTCCCACCGGTCCCATGCATGATCATCACCGCATTGTCCACATGCCCCTGCGCATTCCGATGCGGTGAGCCCAGGGTCCGGTAATGCAGCTTCATCTCCGCCAGTGACTCGCCCGACCGGAAATGAAAATCATGCGCAACGTAGTCTCCCTGCTGCACCGCAGGATTATCCTGCGCGCTGCTCGTCACGGCAAGTGTGCAGCTCATCCCAATTGCAAATGCAAGAACACCGGCCAACCGTCCCATGCGCCTAACCTCTCCCGATGGCAATCGTCGAATCAGCAACAGTGTATCCGTCACGTTGACCGCGCCAGGTTGGGCCGCGCACGGTGACGAATTCGGGCTCGTGCCATAATGTTTACTCATAAGTTATCAAACACCTTAGACCTGAAAACCAGATAACACCCTTCTTGGAGGCACTCCCTATGTTTTTCCCCCACAGGAATTCCTTCCTCGCCGCCGTCCTGTTTTTCTACCTGGTTCTCAGCCTGCCTTTCGCTCATGGACAGTCCACCTCTGCCCTGCAAGGGACCGTCACGGATCAGTCGGGCGCCATCCTGCCCGGCGCCACGGTAACCATCCGCAATACCTCCACCGGCGACACGCGCACTGTGCAAACCGATAAGGATGGCCTCTACCAGGCGCCCTCCCTGATTCCAGGCCCCTACACGATCACCGTTGCCGCGAACGGCATGCAGACCCATCAGCTCCAGGGCATCACCCTCAACGTGAATGTCACGGTGACTGAGAATGTCACCCTCACTGTGGGCTCGACCCAGCAGGTCGTTAACGTCACCTCGCAGGCGCCTGTCGTCGACACCACCGGCATCACAGTGGGTCAGGTTATCGATCAGAAGACGGTTCAGGATGCCCCGCTAAACGGTCGCCACTTCGTCGATCTCGGCACCCTGATTCCCGGTTCCGTCACGGCGCCGGCCAATGGCTTCCTGACGCAGCCCATTCGCGGCCAGGGCGCGCTTTCCTTCGACACCGCCGGCCAGCGCGAAGACACCGTGAACTTCATGATCAACGGCATCAACCTCAACGACATGTCGCAGAACCAGATCACCTTCCAACCCACCATCAACACGGTCGCGGAGTTCAAAGCCGATAACTCCACCTTCTCAGCCGAATACGGACGCAGTTCCGGGTCGATCGTGAACATCGCCACGCGCTCCGGTACCAACGCCTTCCATGGTGAGGCCTATAACTATCTGCGTAACCAGTTCTTCGACGCCCGCAACTACTTCAACCCGCAATTCACGGTCAGCGGTACCCATGTGCGCCAGTCGCAGTTCATCCGCAATCAGTTCGGCGGCGATGTCGGCGGTCCCGTCTGGAAAGACCACACCTTCTTCTTCCTGAGTTATGAAGGAACGCGCCAGCGCCAGGGCGAGACCGTCAACGCCGGTGTTCCTCCTTCCGGATCGGTGGGGTCCGACAGCACCATCCAGGCGCTCCTCAAGCTGCTGCCTGCTCCTAACTCGGGAACCAACTTTGTCGGTTCCGCCAGCGCGCTCGCGACCATCGATCAGGGCACCGCCGATATCCTTCACACCATCGGCGCCAACGACCACCTGCACGGCTACTACGCCATCCAGAACGATTCGCGCAACGAGCCCCTCGCGCCTACGGTCGCCGATACCATCCCCGGCTACGGCGACGCCCGCCCGGCGCGCAGGCAGTTACTCACGGTCGTTGAAACTCATACCTTCGGCTCCAATGCGGTCAACGAAGCGCGCGTCGGCTTCAACCGTATCTACATCACCTTCACGCCGGTCACGAACACCAATCCCACCACCCTGGGCATCAGCGACGGGAACAATTCGAACGTGGGCTTGCCGCAGATCGCGGTCACCAGCATCGGCCTGACCTTCGGCGGTCCGTCGGGAGAACCCCAGGGCCGCGGCGACAGCCTCGGCGTCCTCTCCGATACCTTCAGCCTTCTGCGCGGCAATCATTCCTTCCGCTTCGGCGGCGAGTTTCGCCGTTTCATCAACTCCAACTTCACCGGCGATACCGGCACCTTCACCTTCAGCACCCTCAGCAATTTTCTCAACGACCAGCCCAGCTCCTTCGTGGTCACGCCCGGCACTCGCCCCAGCCGCGTCTTTACAGCCGCGATTGGCGGCTATGCCATCGATTCCTGGAAGATCCGTCCCAATCTCACCGCTGAGCTCGGCTTTCGCTTCGAGTGGAACGGCTCCCCCGTCGAAGGCGAGAATCGTTTCGTTGAATTCGACCCCGCCAACGATTCCCTCGTCCAGTCCGGGAGCAACGGTTTCTCCCGCGCTGCTTACAACCAGAACTACCTGTACGAGCCCCGTCTCGGTCTCGCCTGGGATTTGAACGGCAAAGGCACCACCGTCGTCCACCTTGGCTACGGCATCCTCTACAACCAGCCCGAAACCAACCTCGTCACGCCTCTTAGCACGAATCCTCCCTTCGCCGTACCCGTCTCAGTCTCCGTTACCACCCCCAGTCCCGCCCTCACCATGCAGAATGCCTACTCCGGCGCTGTGTCGGCCAAAAGCATCGCTCCCAACACCGTCGCGAACAATTTCAAAAATCCACAGATCCAGAGCTACAACCTGCTGGTCCAGCAGCAAATCATCCACACTCTGGGCGCCCAGATCGGCTATATCGGATCGAAGAGCACCTACCTGCAGATGTATCTGAACGAGAACCAGCCAATCGGCGGCAACCTCGCCAATCGGCCTTTCCTCACGCTCTCGAATAACAGCCCCATCGATCCGGGCCTTGCGCTCACCAACATTCTCGAAAGCGCCAGCGTCGGCAACGGGAACTACAACGCGGTGTGGGGAACCCTGAACAAGCAGTTCGGCAATAATCTGCAGTTCAGTACGTCGTATACCTGGAGTAAGTCCCTGGACTATAACTCCTATAACCTGGCCTCCACCGGCTACGGGACTCCGCAGAACAGTCTCGACCCCCGCGGCGACTACGGACCCTCCGACTTCGATGTGCGCGACCGCTGGGTGCTGAGCGGCGTCTATAACCTGCCCTTCAAGGGCAACCGCCTGGCCCAGGGCTGGCAGTTCTCCAACATCGATTCCCTGCAGACTGGCAATCCCTTCACCGTCCACACCACCCTCACCAACAATGGCATTGCCAATCTGACCCGTCCCAACATCAACGGCGCCATCCGTTACGGCTACGCTCTCGCGGGCAACAACGTGCAGTACATTCCGCAGGCTGTCTGCGGCACCAGCGTGACCAGCGGCTGCGTTTTCTCCAGCCCGGGCACCGGCTTCGGCGATGAGACCCGCGGCGAATATACGGGACCTGGCTTTGAAGACATCGATTTCTCGGTCGCCAAG
>Ga0210398_10001753_pt1 | contig 21867 bp, 13 predicted proteins | sample IncBWC4OmetaG_FD_161047 | JGI IMG/M metagenome (GOLD analysis project Ga0210398, IMG submission 161047) | Forest soil microbial communities from Barre Woods Harvard Forest LTER site, Petersham, Massachusetts, United States - Inc-BW-C-4-O | ecosystem: Environmental > Terrestrial > Soil >...
TTGAATCGGCCGAACATCGCCGCGTAGCCATCGGCGCCGAATAGCGCCTCTGGCTCAAATGACTGCACTTCCCAATATCGGCTTACATCCACGAAAGTCTTGACTATGCTTTCCGGACCCCGGGATGTGCCACACCAAGGCATGATTCTCTTTAGGTCTGGATTGTTGTAGTTGAGTGATACGTAAGTGACGTCGGGTGTGACTAGGGATTGAACGTGATCGATGTCGGTCGGTTTATCCAAAATTGCGGACAGAATCTCCGTGGGACTTAGCATGGGAAGACTCCATTACCTACTGCGGCCTGCGCTCATCAGCCGCTGACGTCGAAAGCGCTCAGGCTATACGGATCGATACCGTTACTGTAGACATTGGAAGGTGGAATGACCTTCCCGCATATGGAATAGCGAGCCATTATCCCGACGGTGAGAAGGTTATTCCCGGAGGCGGGTGTAGTACCGGGTCTCGTAATTTCATAGGTTTACGGCTACGCGAGCAGGGGGACAATGCGAGATCTCAACGCCCTGGGACTATTCGCCATGGTGGTTGAAGCGAAGAGCTTCTCGGCCGCGGCACGACGCCTCAGTATCCCGATCTCCACAGTTAGTCGCCGGATTGCCGAACTCGAAGATCAACTGGGAGTGCGGCTTCTCGAGCGCTCCACCCGCAATTTGCGCCTGACCGAAGTCGGTGCCGAGGTGCTCGAGCACGCGCGGCACAGCGCTGAATTGTGCGAAGCCGTCGATAATATTGTCTCGAATAGCGTGGCCGAGGTTTCCGGTACGTTGCGCCTCTGCACGCCACCCAGCATTTCAGACTCCTTAATCGTCCCAGTCGTTAGCGCGTTTCAGGCTTCCTATCCCGGTGTGCGCGTGCAGGTACGCATTTCTGAGCGCATCGTGCAACACATTGCCGAGGACGTCGATATCGCCTTCAAGGTAGGCTCGTTCACAGATCCGAGCCTGGTCGCGCGTACGTTATTGACCTACCGCCACCAGGTGGTGGCTAGCCCGTCATACCTTGCGGCGTGCGAAATTCCCGAAGCGCCGCGGGATCTTCTTGGGCATCGCATTCTGGCCTTTTCTTTTTGGGAGCCCAATTACAGTTGGAGCTTTGTTCACGCCAATGGTCATGACGGCGAAACGTTAGCATTCCAGCCGTGCGTGGCAATGAATGATTACACCGCCCTGGTAGTCGCGCTGCTCGCGGGCGCTGGCATCGGCGAGCTACCCCCCATAGTACAACCTGATCTGATTCGTAGAGGACTCCTCGTCGAGGTGATGCCACAATGGCACCTGCCGCTGTTCGACTTAACTATCGTTCATCTTCGTAACGGTCACTTGCCGCGGCAAGTTCGCGTCTTCAAAGAATTCGCCACTCAAATGGTTCCTAAGCTTTTTCCGACGCTGCCGACGTGATGGCCCTGGATTCTGAATGCGATATCGGAATGTCGCTCGAGAGGGTTGCGGGGCCATTTCTGTGACCAGGGCCACCTCGCCACTTAAGTTTATCAACCTGATTACGGCACTGAACGTCACCTTTCTTCTGGTCTCCGATTTTACTGGTGCCCGAATTATCGGTGTCTATGGTGTCGGCATCTCGGTGACGGTGCTGTATTTTCCTATCACCTATCTGATCGGTGACGTTGTCACGGAAGTTTATGGGTATGCCCAATCTCGGCGCGTCATTTGGATCTCAATGTTTTGTTCGACAGCAGGATCTGCTATTGCTGGAGGTCAGTTGGCCGTACCAGCAGCGGTTTTCTTCGATGCCGACACCGCCTACCAGCGGGTGTTTTCGCCGAGTCTGACGATTTCTGCCGCCGGTTTGTTCGCGTTCTTCGCGGGCGATATCTGTAACTCTTACGTTCTTGCAAAACTGAAGGTATGGGACAGAGGAAAGCGCCTTTGGATCCGTTTTGTTGCATCGACCATCGTTGGAGAGGGCGTCAACACGGGGTTGTTCTACGGCATCGCGTTGCACAACGTGTTGCCAGAACGAATGCTACTTCGCGGTGTACTAATGGGCTGGACCCTAAAGGTGATAGTCGAGGTGGTAATGCTGCCGGTGTCTTACTCGGTAGTCCGCCTTCTAAAGCGCACCGAGGGCGTCGACTACTACGACTATGAGACAAACTTTAATCCTTTTCTGGTGCGCTAGACGCGGCGACACCAATCTGGGTCATACCCGTGGCAAAGGGAGGCGATGTGATCAAAGAGCAGCCCGCGAAATAAGGGCTGGCTACCTTTCCAAGCCTACTGACGGTCTGGTGGATGATGTTCTTGAGAGCATACTGCTTGCCAAACTCAGGGTCGTCATTCCCTTGCCTTTGCGCGGCCTTCGCGGCCCCGTACGTCGGGAGATGCGCGCAGGCGAGCAGGGCGGGTATCGGGCTTGCTTATGTAGGCGAGTGGACTCCCGCGTATCCCGGAGATTGCCTCTATTATCCAGGACGCCGACACATCGCGGCGAGCTTGCGCGCGTTCATCGATCTGGCCCAGAAGATTGTCTCTCGGAATCGCGCGAAGGCGTCTTGATGGATGTCGGACGGGTGGTCCGGTACGTTGGATGATCACATTCTGCCGGATCAACTTTGAAACGGAGATTTCGAGACGAACCCCGGATCGCCGGCATCCGGTAAATCACGACCCCAACCTGTCGGACATCAAGGACCGCTTTACTGCTTTGCGTGTTGCTGGTTCGCAACGTAAGTCTAGGTGTTGCAGGCTGACCGGCTACCTTCCGACGGCCTCGGATCGGCCGAGATTAGCCCTCCACATCCTAGATGACATCGAACCTAGCACCGCGCATACTCCCGTTTATAAATGTTGCTGACGAACAACATGTTGTTACCGATTGGTTGAACGATAAGAGCATCGCAGTGCTGCGTTCAAGAGTCCGTGACCGGCGCGTTGCCGTTCAGCCAGATACCAATTGGCCTTGAACTAATTTAGGGAGACGAACACGTGAAATATAAAAATATTCTGGCCGCCTCGATCGCACTGGCCGTAGCGGGTAGCGCCTGGGCGGCGGAGGCGGACACGGGCACGGAACTGCCAGAGATAGTGATCACTGCTACCAAACGCGAATCGACCGTGCAGGACACCCCCATCAGCGTCACGGCAATCTCGGCGGCCGATATTGCCAGCAAGGGATTGACGGATTTCAACAGTCTAGCGCAGACCGTGCCCGGCATCGCCATGCGCACCGCAGGACCCGGCCAGACGGAATTTGAGATGAGGGGCCTGAACTCCTCGGGTGGCAACACTTCCGTGGTGGGTTTTTACTTCGACGAGACCGCGCTGTCCTCGCCCGCGTCGGCGCAGCTGGGCAAGGTTGTCATCGACCCCAATCTGTATGATCTGAACCGCGTGGAAATCCTGCGCGGCCCCCAAGGTACGCTGTACGGTGCCAGCTCCATGGGTGGTACGGTCAAGTTGGTGCCCAATGCTCCGCAGCTGGGGCAGTTCGTCGCCAGCGGCGAGACAGTGGTGTCGGAAACCGGCTCGGGTGGAGGCACCAACTTCACGCAGAACGGTATGGTGAATCTGCCGCTGGGAGCGAATGTGGCGCTGCGCATTGTGGGTTCGTCGGACTCGCAAAGCGGTTGGCTCAACCGTTATGTGTTCGCCGACGGCGCGGTGCTGACGGATGGGGCGACCGGCGCTCGGCCGGCCGGGTTTTACACCGCGCCGCTGGCGGAAACCGTGACCCAGGCCAATGCCTCATCGCTCGACTCCTTCCGCGCCTCCCTGCTGTGGCGCCCCTCCGACGAAGTTTCCATTACCCCGGCATTGATGTGGCAGCACACGCACCAGGATGGCCCGAATGCCGTGGACGTCGACGGCTCGCCCAGCCACCCGCAGGTGCCTGCGGCTCGCGGACACTTTGAGATCTACGATACCCCCGAGCCGCAAGACGATGAGTTCACCCTGGGCAGCCTCAAAATCGAATGGCAGACCGAGCACTTTCTGGTCACTTCGGCCACGGCGGACTGGAAGCGCACCACCCTGGTCTCCCAGGACGGTACCGAGGAGAACGCCGGGCCCTCAGGGCTAGGGAGTCTCGGAACAGCGTCTCCCTACGACACTTCGGCGGGCGGTATCGGCCCGACCGGCCCCGGACCGACGGGACCGGGCGTGCAGGAACGCGACAACACGCAACAACTCAGCGAGGAGTTGCGCCTAACCTCCACCGACAAGGGGGCCTTTCAGTGGCAGGTGGGCTATTACTACCAGCGCCTAAAATCCGAATGGGCTATGTGGTCCATCAACCCCCAGATTCTTGCGGCAGGCATCGGCAACATCTACGTCGACGACATGCCCCAGACCATTACCCAGAACGCGCTGTTTGGCGAGACATCGCTCGCGTTTGCCGAGGGCTGGAAGGCCACGCTGGGGCTGCGCGGTTACAATTATAAGTACACCCAGAACAACACCGAGTACGGTGATTTCACGCCCTTTGGATTTGCCAACCTCTTTAATCCTACCGGTCCGACACTTGCCGGCAACACCGCTCCGTTTAATACCACGGCCTCGGGCAAAGCGAGTGGCGTCAATCCGAAGTTCGATCTGTCCTGGAAGATGAATCCGGAAGTGCTCTGGTACGCCACGGTGGCTCGCGGCTTTCGCATGGGCGGCACCGACCAGCCCTTCACCGGCTATCTCACCAACGTGACGCCGGCTAACTGCGCGGGCCAGACGATTCCGACTCTGGCAATCCTCCTGCAGTGCGGCTTGCAGACCAAGCTGTCGGCGACGTCCACCAACCCCGGAGGCTACTACGCTCCCAACGTGCAGTTCCCCAATGCCAACGCGCAGGGTGTGCCGGCGTTCAACTCCGATTCGGTGTGGAACTACGAGATCGGCGAGAAGGGCGAATTCTTCGACCGCCAGCTGATACTCAACGTGGATGCGTACTTCGAACGCTGGAGCAGCCCGCAGATTGCGACCAATATCGGCGGCTTCGGGTACACCGTCAACGGTGCAGACGCCAGCATCCTCGGGGCGGAATTTGAGATGTGGCTCAAGCTGCCGGCGGGTTTCTCGTTCTCTGGGAATCTGGGCTATGCAGATAGCAAGTTCCTCTCCGACAGCGCCATTACGGGCTACCTGAAGGGAACGGCAATACCCGATACGCCGAAGTTCACTTCGTCCGTCACATTGCACAATGTACAGCCGCTTACCGGAGCGCTGCAGCTGACCAGTTCGCTGTCCTACAATTATATTGGCGGGCGTACCAATGCTCCTTACGGAGAGACCATCACACTGAACAATATGAACCAGCTGCTGGTGCACCTGCCTTCCTACGGGCTGGCGAACCTGCGCGTGGGTATCAAGTCCGACGATTGGACGGTCAGTTTTTTTGCGGACAATCTGTTTAACAAAGAGACGTTGCTCGACACGCAGCCGCAGATCAATCTTCAGAGCGCTGCCTTTACCCGCTATATCGTCAATCAACCACGCACGCTCGGTTTGGATCTGAGTTACAAGTTCGGGCACTGAAGGACCCGGTAGCTCGTGCTTTGGGCGGAACGGGTCGCGGGTATGCGACCCGTTCCGGGTGCCTGAGCGCAGTCCAGGTACCGGCAGCTCCGGAGCAAATCGCCGCAACGGCGAGTACTCCGAGCCGGAGGGGCGCCATTGCAAGGGAACAAACTCATTGCGGCTGTCCTGTTGGTGTTCACGGCGGCGCATGGAATGACGCAAGAGCATCAGCATGGGAATGGCGAGAAGCTGGGAGAGGTTCACTTCGCCACATCGTGCAACGAACCGGCCCAGAGCGATTTCGATCGGGCGGCAGCACTGCTTCATTCTTTTCAGTTCAGCCGTGCCATCGATGGGTTTAACGCGGCTCTGCGGGAAGACGATACGTGCGCAATCGCGTACTGGGGAATTGCATTGAGCGATTGGGGAAATCCTTTCGCACCCGGAACAATCGACGTCAGACTACTGCAGCTTGGCCGCGAGAACGCTGAACGCGGCGAAAGTCGGGGTGCAAAGACAGACCGCGAACGCGCCTATCTCGCGGCCGTAAGCAATCTGTACAGGGACTTCGGAGGTACGCCGCAGCGAGCGCGATGGCTCGCCTATCGCGATGCCATGGGAGAGGTTGCGGCAAAATATCCGGACGACCACGAAGCGCAGATCTTTTATGCATTGGCGCTCGCGGTCGCTGCGGATCTCGGTGACGCGACCTACGCAGACCAGCTCAAAGCGGGAGCCATTCTCGAGAAATTGTTCGCGGAGGAGCCGACGCATCCCGGTTTGGCACACTACATTATCCATGCGTACGACGTGCCGGCGCTGGCGGCCCGGGCCCTGGTCGCGGCGCAACGTTACGCGGAAATTGCCCCCGATGCGCCTCACGCGCTGCACATGCCGTCGCATACATTCACCCGCTTGGGATATTGGCAGGAGTCGATTGACAGCAATGTGGCGGCGGCTGCGGCCGCGCGGCGTCAGGGTCAGACGGCCGAAGAGCTGCATGCCAGCGACTACGAAACTTATGCCTACTTGCAAACGGGACAGGACGAGGCGGCAGCCCGGATTGTGAAGTCTCTGCCGGAAATGGCCTCACGCTTCGACCCGAAGGCGGTGCTGATTGGCGCCGGGCCACCCTCGGCGGGCTATTTTGCGCTCGCGGCGATCCCCGCACGATTTGCGTTGGAGCGCGAGGACTGGCAGCAGGCGAAGAGGCTGGCGCAGTCGGAGACGCCGTTTCCATACGCCGATGCCGTGACTTGGTTCGCCCGAGGATTGGGCGCGGCGCGATTGGGAGACGCTGCTGTGGCAACCGAATCAGCGACGGCATTGAGGCACATCCAGGCGCGCCTGTCCAAGATCAACGAGCCTTACTGGGCGCAGCAGGTGCAAATTCAGGCGACTGAAGTCGCGGCGTGGGCGGCGCTGGCGGCGGGCGAGAAGAGGCAAGCCTTGTGGGGGATGGAGTCAGCGGCGAGATTGGAAGATGGCACGGAGAAAAGCGTAGTGACACCGGGGCCACTGTCCCCGGCGCGGGAATTGCTCGGAGAGATGCTATTGGAAATGAATAACCCTAGAGAGGCATTGGTTCAATTTGAAGCGACGCTTGGAAAGGAGCCGCGGCGCTTCCGGTCATTGTACGGAGCGGCGCACGCTGCGCAGCTCAGCGGGAGTAGCGATTTGAGTCTAAAGTATTTTGGCGAACTGCTGACAGTTTGTGCGCTCTCCGACAGGCCTGGAAGACCCGAAATCACGGAAGCGCGTCACGCCTTGGCGAAGCAAAAGAGCGACCAGTCCGCTCCGAAGCGGACGCTCATGGCCGCTAAGCCGCTAAGATTCCATCTTTCGCGGCAATGACACTCGAACTTCAAGACCCCCGCTGTCGCAATTTCGCATGCTCAAAGTCCCATGGAGCTGTTGCGTAAGCTGCTTTGCAATTGCCAAGCCCAACCCTGTCCCGCCTGTCTCGCGATTACGCGAGCTTTCGATGCGATAGAAGGGCCGCAGCACATCATTCATTTGATCCTCAGGAATCCCAGGGCCCGCATCACGCACCACGATAGCAACGCGCTCCTCACTTTCCGAGAGAAATAGTAGCTCCGGATCTTTGCCGAACTTCAGCGCATTGTCCAGCAGATTGCTGATGATTCGGCGCAGCGTTCGCGGTCGTGTGAGAAGGGGCCCTTCGCAGTAACCGCTCAAGCGCACGGCCTTTCCAGCGTCGCTGTAGTCACAGACGACGCTATCGAGCAACGCGTTCATGTCGGTCACGCACGGAGCTTCGGTGACGCCCTGGCCATCGCGCGCGTATGCGATGCCCTCCTGCACCAGCAATTGCATGACGTCCAGGTCGCCCAGAAATTTCTCCCGCAATGGCACATCGTCCATCAAGTCTGCGCGCAGGCGCATGCGCGTAATAGGGGTCTGTAAATCATGAGAGATCGCCGCGAGCAGCTGCATGCGTTCGCTCAAGTAGTGACTGATGCGGCGCTGCATGGAGTTGAAAGCAAGGGCGGCGCGCGCAACCTCGAGTGGACCATCCTCTGGCAGGGCTTCGCCTTGGCCATCTCGCCCGAGCGCGTCGGCGGCTCGAGCGAGTTGCGCCAATGGGCGGGTTGCCTGGCGCACCGCGAACCAGCAGAGTACGCCGAGCGCTGCGAATTGCGTCGCGAGGAGCGGCGGCAACCATGCAGGCAGCGGTACGGGCGAATAGGAAAGATCGACGCTCAGCGGCGCACCGTCGTGAAGATGCAGTTGAAGCAGCACGTGGCGTGCGGCAATGATTTTCGCCGATGCCGTGCTCGCATAGCCCGGTCCGAGGGCGGCAATAATTGACCCGAGAATTGGGGGCACGGCCCGCGAATCGATGGGCGCGCTGTCGGAAATCGGTTCCAATCCATAATGGTAGTTTCTGCGATCCAACCTGGTCAGCCACGACGAGCGCTCTTGGGCAGGCAAACGATCGATAATCGCCACCGAAGTTGCCACATCCTTCGAGACGAAGTACAGCATCATGCCCATGGATGCTTGCGTGCGCTCCGAGAACACCAACCAGAATGAAAGGAGGTGCGCCAGCAAGAGGCCGGTGAACAGAATCAGGGTGAGTCGGGTAAACAATGTGCGTGGTCGATGACGCAATTTATTGGCCATGGCCGTCCTCCGAAGGCACTTGAATTGCTTCGGCCAACACATAACCCTCATTGCGAACCGTCTTGATGTAGCGCGGTTCGCGAGCGCCGTCACGCAAGCGCTGGCGCAAGCGGCTTACGAGAAGATCAATGGAGCGATCGAATGGGTCGGCGTCACGCCCCTGGGTGAGATTCAACAGTTGATCCCGAGTCAGGACACGTTGCGGGTGATCCAGAAAGACGCGCAGCAGGCGATATTCCGCGCCGCTCAACGAGACAAGGGTTCCGTCCCGGTCGAGCAGGTGGCGGCCTGTGACGCTCAGCACCCAATCGCCAAATTTGATGGTCGGCGCCGCTTCGGTGACACGCATGTTGGGCGGAAGCATGCGCGTCCGTCGCAATACCGCACGGATGCGCGCCACAAGCTCGCGCGCTGCAAACGGCTTCGTGATGTAGTCGTCCGCCCCCATCTCCAAACCTATGACCCGATCAGCCTCCTCATTGCGAGCTGTCAGCATCAAGATGGGAATCGCTTTCGCCTTGCCCAGCACCCGTAGATCGCGACACAGGGTTAATCCGTCTTCGCCTTGCAACATCAAGTCGAGAACGATAAGGTCGATGGCATTCGATTCGACGGCCGCATTCATCCGCCTACCGTTGGCGACGGCCGTCACCTTGAAGCCGTGCTTCCGCAAGTAAGCCTCCAGCAATTCGCGGATGTCCTTGTCATCGTCAACGATGAGGATGTGATCGGGTTGTTGCATGGGGCCCGGAGATCATCGCCTCCTGGCGAACGAATAGCGGACTGATTTGTATCTCAATGTATCACGCCGCCCTTCGGACAAAGAAGTACAAGCGGCGCCGGTACCTGCGACACAACGCAGATACAGATGCGTAGTCAAATCTCGGCACCATGCAGGACATCACCCACCACGTGGCAGGCAATCCAAGCAACCCCCTGGCTCGCTATGTCGCCTTCGCTTCGGTTGCCATCATTTGGGGCACGACTTGGGTGGCAATCAAACTGTCGCTACAGGGGTACCCGCCGGTCACCGGTGCGATGCTCCGGTTTGTGTTCGCCATTGCAATGTTGGGACTCTATGCGCGAGTGACGCGCCTGTCGCTGGTGCTACCCCGTCATACGATAGTGTGGGTCGCTATAACGGCAATTCTGGTGTACGTAATCGACTACGGGTTGGTCTACTGGGGCGAGCAATATCTTGACGCCGGTGTGACTGCAATTCTGTTTGCGGTAGTGCCCCTTGCAACGACGTTGGGGTCTGCTTTCGCGTTTAGGACCGAGAGGTTTCGCTATCGGCAGCTCGCCGGCGTTTTTGCTGGACTTCTCGGCATCGTCGCCGTGTTCCTCGATCCGCTGGTCGCCACTGGCTTCAGCGACAAAGTGACACTGGCTGCTGTTGCGATTGTCATTGCGGCGATGGCGGCTGCATTCAATATTGTGATTGCGAAGCGGCACCTGATGCTCGTCGGCGCTGTCCCGCTCACCCTTCATCAGATGTTATGGGGAACGCTGGGTCTGGGAATCATTTCTGCAATCACCGGCGAATGGCGCCACGTCCACTACTCACTGGGTGCAACCCTGGCCGTGCTGTATCTTGGCCTTGCCGGTTCCGCCGCGGCATTTGTCATGTACTACTCGTTATTAAGAACAATGCGCGCCAGCACGCTCTCGACGATCTCCTACGTCACACCGTTGGTGGCGGTGTTCAGCGGCTGGATAGTGCTCAACGAATCAATCAGCTTGCGAGTCGCAAGTGGCGTGTTGGCGATCTTCGTGGGACTGGCGACCATCGAGAGTGATGGTCTGATGGCGATCTTGCGCCGTTCGTCCCGATGTCCGCTGCCGAAACTGCGGGAGTCGAAGGTGCAGACAGAGAGGCAAGCGTAGATAAATCCGCATGAGGAGTTCCAAATGAAAAGTAACAAAGGCGTCGAGACCAGTACCAATGAGACTCAAGCGATCGAAGCTTACGGTCGTGTCCTACCCCGGGTTCTGCGAAAAATGAGATCGTTGTTTCCAATCGCGGCAGCTTTTGTCATTTTCGGATGCGTCACGACTTCGGCACAAAGTGCCGTTCCATCCAATATTGCGAACGCGGTCGCGGATCAGAATCGCCCGGATGAGGATCGGCAAAGAGACGCTGATCGCAAACCCGCAGAAGTTCTGACGTTTGTCGGCATCAAAAACGGCGAGAAGGTTGCGGACTTCATTCCCGGTACGGGCTATTTCTCCCGCATACTGTCGAGCGCGGTGGGACCGCAGGGTCATGTCTACGGCTTCTTTCCGTCGGAACTCGCGAATTTCATCAAGCGACCGCTACCTCCGAACGGATCGACGCCATATGTAGAATTTAAGAATGTTTCCGTCATCGCCGTGCCGGTCAACGACTTCGCGGCGCCAGAGCCTTTGGACCTGGTCTGGATTTCGTTGAATTATCATGACCTTCATGATCCATTCTTCGCCCCGGCCGACCTCGCGAAAATCAACAAGGCTGTCTTTACAGCATTGAAGCCAGGTGGACATTACTTCGTCATCGACCACGCTGCGGCAGCCGGCTCCGGTTTGCGCGACACCAACACACTGCATCGGATCGATGAGGCTTCGGTCAAGTCGGAAGTTGAAGCCGCGGGCTTCAAGCTCGAGGGCGAGAGTGACCTGCTTCACAACGCCGGCGATTCTCGAATCGCCGCCGTGAAGGATCCGGCGATTCGCGGCAAGACGGATCAATTCATCCTCAAATTCAGAAAACCTAAGCAGTAAATGCGTACGCGCAGGGTCAGGTGACGAGAAGATGATCAAGACTATTATCTTATCCACGTGTCTCGCAGCTTTCTCACTTTGGGCACTGAATATATTCGTGAACTTATCTTAAAATGAAATTGTCATACGTGTTCATGGAGCGCGCGCCGATGGCATCGTAACCTTGCCCGGGGACGGCGCCGGTGTCGTCAGCGATGGTGCTTTCTTTCCGACGCGTCACGGCAGCAAGTGGATGCGTAGTAATAAATCCTGAAAGCGCTGATCCGAGTGAAAGCCGTCAAATACCGGGTCGACAGCGAGATACGACATCCATACGGCGCGATCGTCATAGGCCGCTTGAAGCCATTTGAAGGTCTGCTCCTTGTCGTTCAGAGCGGCGTAGATTTGCGCCAACCCGTACGGTGATACGTACTGCGCGACGGCAATCATTTGCAGCTGAGCAATAATCCGAAGGGCCTCAGTCTTTCTCCCTGCCGAAGCATGAGCGACCGCGACTTGAGCCAGATAAAGTGCGCTGTTTCCGGATAGGCTGGCCGCGGTCTGCAACTCAGCGAGGCCCTGCTCGTGCAGCCCCATTTGAACGTAGCTTTCGCCGAGTAGGAGGTGGGCAGCTGCGAAATGCGGGTCCAATTCCACGGTGTTCCGGCTCTGTTCAATTGCGAGGTCATATTTGCGTGCGAGGTAGTAGCGTAGTCCCACCCAGGTGCCGATCATGAGGTTGAGCGGATCGAGTTCCAACGCCCGCTTCGCCTCGAGCAGTGCCTCGTCGTGCCGCCCCGTCACCGACAAGTTATCTCCATACCAGTGATGGGCGTTCGCATATTGAGGATCCAACTGCAGCGCATGCTTGAATTCCGCCTCTGCTCCAGCCCAATCCCAGGTGTGGTTTAGGACCAGACCCAAAGAAGCATGGGCTTCAGCGGACTGTGGGTCGATCTCAATGGCTTTGAGCGCCGCTGCATTGGCTTTGGGAAGTGCCTCCACGGGAGACTTGAAGCCGTGCCAAGCGAGTCCACTGTTGCAATCGGCCAATCCTGAGTAGGCAGCGCCGTAGGCCGGGTCCCGGTTGATTGCCTGCTGGAAGTAGATCAGTGCCTTCTGCAGGCCGTCAGCGGTCCGCTTGTTCCAGTAATAGCGGCCCTTGAGATAAGCTTCATATGCCTCAGGATCCAGGTTAGCCCGGCTTGCCAGCCGCGTTTGCTGTCCTGGTGCCAGTGTAATGTGGATTTCGTTGGCGATCGTTCGGGCCACGGAATCCTGGAGCGCCAGCACATCCTTCAGTTTGCGATCATAGCTCTCTGCCCAGAGATCGGTTTGGTCGCGGACCTGAATCAACTGGACGGTGATTCTTACGCGATCGGATGCGCGTCGAACGCTACCTTGAATGAGGTAGTCGGCGTGCAGCTCTTTGCCAATTTGGTCTACAGCTAGCCCGCTACCTTTGTACTTTGCGACCGAACCGCGGGCGATAACCGTGAGCCGCGCTGGATTCAGCTTGCCAAGCTGAGCGATCATCTCCTCAGTCAGGCCGTCGCTAAAGAACTCCTGGTCCGGATCAGGACTCAGGTTGTCAAATGGCAGAACCGCCAAGATCACCTTCTCATAAGGAGGTCCGGCATGGATGCCCGATCCGTGCCCCGCCCAATATGCCAAAGCTGCGATCAGAGAAACGGCAATCAAACCAATGAAAGCAGCATTTCGGAGAGTGCGCAAACCGAAATGAAACCGAGGTTCGGAACGGCCGCCCGGCACTGCGCTGACAGGAGCAACAAAACGATAGCCATGCCTATCGACTGTTTCTATAAATCGGGGACTGTCGGCCGAATCTCCCAGAGCATCGCGCACCTTTTTGATCGCGTTGTTCAAGCCCTGATCAAAACCGACATATACATCGGTCGGCCAAACTTTCTGCCGGAACTCCTCCCTCGTGACGACCTGACCAGCACGGTCAACCAGCAGCGCAAGGACTCGAAATGGTTGGTCCTGCAACTTGACCTTGACGCCTGCCTTATGCAGTTCGCGCGCCGTCAGGTCGAGCTGAAATACGCCAAAGCGAACAATATCGGTGAGCGGACTCGGTGCTTGCATGATGGGTCGCGAGAAAACCTTGTGTTGCCCGCAAAAACGGTTGTCCGAAAACTGCACAAGCAGGTTAGCCGATACTGCCTTGTCGCTGAAGAATCAGCAACTTAGCCGGATATGAATAAATCATGATCTGAGTATTCGCGGAAGATTGAACTTGCGGCGACCCTGCGCCAGGGTCGCACGCCCTCAAGCGAATTCGCCTCAAGAGAAAGGAGAATCCTTATGAAAAAGTTCGTTCGATTCGGACTCGCTTTAACGGTCCTCGCAACCGCTTCGATGACGAATGCCATGGCGGAAGACCCAATCGCGGCCTGGAACCAGATCAGCGAGAACGCAGTGAAGGCCGGCAATCACCCGCTGCCCGTTACGTCCCTGGAATATGCGATCGTACAGCTGGCGATCTACGACGCGGTTGAGTCTATCGATGGCCGCTACGAGCCGTATTACACCCGTGTGCCCGGTGCCACGGGCTCGCTGAGCGCGGCCGCGGCCAAGGCTGGCCATGACACCCTGGTCGGGTTGTTCCCTGCACAAAGCACGGCGCTGGATGCGGCCTATGCGGATTTTCTGACAACGAACGGCGTGGATCCCCTTGATCCGGGGACGGCGGTAGGGGCCCAGGTAGCGGCTAATATGCTGGCGCTGCGCGCGAACGACGGCCGCTTCCCTCTCAACCCGCCGCCGTTCCTGGGGAGCACCGCCATCGGTCAGTGGCGGCCAACGCCCTCCCTGTTGGCGGGGCCGCCGCCGACGTTGCAGCCGGGACTGACTCCCTGGGTGGCCAACGTTAGGCCATTCGCGATGCACAGCGGCTCACAATTCCGCGTTGACCCGCCACCTGACCTGACCAGCCAACTATGGGCGGACGACTACAACGAAACAAAGACAGTGGGTTCGCTGACCAGCACTACGCGTACCGCGGAGCAGACCGAGATCGGTTACTTCTGGGCCGATAGCGGCCCGCTGCTGTGGCAGAACGCGCTGCGGTACATCTCGGGCACCTACCTGCACAATACCGGCGACTCGGCTCGCATGTTTGCGCTGGCTGATGCCGCCCTGGCCGATGCTCAGATCGCCTGCTGGGACAGCAAGTACTTTTACAACTTTTGGCGTCCGATCACTGCCATTCGGCTGGGAGACCAGGACGGCAATCCGGCCACGGTCGTCGATCCCGATTGGCAACCGCTCATCAACACACCCAATTTTCCCGAGTACCCCTCGGGTCACGCCGACGTCAGCGGCGCGGTTTCTCATATGCTGCGACTTTTCTTCGGTAGAGATGAGCTGACCTTTCAGATGACCAGCACTAGCGCGCTGGCCCCGCAAAAGACGCGCACCTTCACCCGCTTCTCGCAGGCGGAGCAGGAGGTCGTCAACGCGCGCGTGTATGTCGGAATCCACTACCGCAACTCAGACACTACCGCCCGAGCGCAGGGCCGCCGTGTCTCGGATTGGGTCTTTAAGCATAATCTACGCCCAGTTGACAGGCGCCCGGACGAGGACGACTCAGAGAAATAATATCCTGGCGCACCGCCCGGGGGGGGCACGGCCTCGGCGGTCAGGTCCGCCGAGGCCGTGCGGCTTCATTTCGAACTTTTTATCAATCTGGATAATTAACTCAAGAAATTAACTCACAAAATCAATCGGTTGCGTTGCAGTCCAGGTGGCCGGACGGCGAGTCGCCGTCGGCCCAATTGCTCCTGTTAAGTACCGTAGTTTGACAGGTCGCACGGAATGGATCTGCGATAGGCGCCGAACTCCTCGCTTCGTTCGCTGCAGGCTCAATGCGAATGGATTCAGAGGATAAGGACGTGCTCGACGATAAATCTGTATCGAATCGCAAGGGCGCTGCCGTTCGTCCTTTCCTCGTAGGCTTCCTGGCGGCCGTCGCGCTATTGGCAATGGCCTATCTAATGTGGCAGCGCTTCGTGCAGCCTTCTGCGGCAACAAGTTCCACTGTTGGTGCAGGCACGCTTGCTGCCAGCCCTCACGCTTCTGAGAGCGTGGATTCACTGGCGACGCTCGTAGCGGAGGAAACCGCGAAACTCGGCGTCAAACCGCATACGATCGTCCTAACCACCGACAAGGCAATGTCGGCGGCCCACGCGTTGCGGCGCGGGGACTATCGAGCAGCCGAGCTGCTTGCCAAAGATGTTCTGGCGCAATCCAAGTTGCAGTCCTTCTCGTTTCATCCATTCAATGCGTTCATCAGTACCCTTTCGCAGGGTGAGGATCCGAAGTTCCTCGAGGGGCTGAACGCATGGATCTCACACAGTCCCGAGTCGGCACTGCCTTACCTCATCCGCGCGAATTATTATAAGGATACGGCCTGGCTCGTCCGCGGTCCCGACTTCAGCAATGCGGTTCCCGGCCAACACATGCAAGCGTTCCAGGAATTCCTGCACCGCGCGGAAGATGACGCGCGTCGGTCGATCGCACTCGACCCAAAAATTCCCTGGAGCTATTTCTTGCGGCTCGAGATCTCGGGGGGCAGGGACGACTCGCAACAATTGGACCAAGTATTTCACGAAGCCATCGCTCATTTTCCTGATTACTACGAACTTTATCGCATCAGGCTTCACTACCTTGAGCCCAAATGGGGCGGCTCCGTCGATGCCATGCGCCAGTTCGTAAACCAGTACGCCGGCTCCGCGCCGCCCTCGTCACCGCTGAAGCTGCTTTATTTACAGCTCACCGCGAACCTGCTGAATGCGGCCTGGGTGGAGTGCCGCAGCCTCAAGCATGAGATGCTCACCGCGTGCATCGACGATTACATGAACCATTATGTCACGGGAGGTCTGGCGGACGGGGTTGCCAAAGGCCTGAGTGTTTATAAGCACATCGACCCGATCCAATTCAGCAATGCACTCTGGCCCATTCTCGGCGGAATGGTAGGCACCCAGGGCGACTCAACCTCGATCAACACCGTGCTTCAGCTGGCTGCTGATGCCATGGGCAGCGATAACCAGCTGATTCACGAGCCCGGACACAACAACTATGTACTCGACGACATTACGGCCCGGGTTTGGTCGAAGCTCGACAATCCGGTCAATGTCGATCAGAAATTCAAGGAAGCTCTGGATGACGTCGAACGCATGTCCTTCGCAAGTGAGGATGACAAGGACACAGCACTCGCTGCCATCTACGCGCACATGGCCTGGGTTGCCAGGAATTCATCGGAGTACGCCAAAGTGATTGCCTATCATGACGCCGCCAACGCAGTTGCCGGAGTGAATCATGGCGGAGATCAGTATTTGAAGTGCTTCGCTTATTACAAGCTGCATCATTTTCAAGAGGCCGTGGAGGAGTGCACGCACCTGATAGACACCCAGCGAGACGTGTCGTACGCGCGCTACAATCGCGCGCGCTCTTACGAGGGGCTTAAGAATTATGACGCAGCGCTTGCGGACTTCGCGCCTATCGCCGAGGACGGATCCGAGAACTACATACGAGATGGAGCGGTCATTGAAATGGAGCATATCAATGCGCTACTCGGCAAGTACGCCGTCGAACTCGAAATATTCGAGAAATATCCCTTCGTCTTCGACGCCTCGCTGCAACCGCCTGAGGATCTGGCCATCGCCTACAATAATCGCTGCTTCGCCTACATGAAGCTGGGTGAGCTCAACAAAGCGCTCGAGGATTGCACGACGTCGCTGAGGTATGGGCGACTGCCCGACGCTCTTCAAAAGCAACAGCAGCTGCAAAAGCTCCTGAGCGAAAAGACAACCTGAGTCAGCGGGCAGTTGAGCGGCCGGTTTTCAGGTCGTAGGCAGGTTATCGATCCAGGGATTGAAGACCGCCGAGACGCGTTGTTCGAACATCGGCCGCACCTTATGCGCCTGCCAATCGTTCAAATCGAATCGATCAGAATATCGCGAAACCTCCCTTAGTTCACGGAAAAAAGTGACCGCCTTCCGCCCACTTGCCGCGTTGCCGCGGAGAAAGTTCTGGTGTGAAAAGTACGCGACGCGCGCGTAGACTCGGCTCAGAGAGGCGCTTTTTGGGCATACATGTCCGTGGAGGCACTATGAAGCATCTCAAGGCCGCTGCCTCGGTCGTCAATCTGGCCATCTTCGTTTCTTGTGGCATTTCTTGCAGCAGTGTTCCCCCGCCTCCCGCGTGGCCCTTCGGACATACCATGCTGGCTCCGCACCTTCCTGAGACGGTGGCTAACGGCAAAGCTGCGATGACGGGTGCAGTCAGCCCTCAGCAGCGTCTCAAACTAGCCATCCATCTGCCGCTGCGCAATCAGGCTGAACTGACTCAATTGTTGCGCGATCTCTACGACCCGAAGAGTCCAAGCTTTCACAAATACCTGAGCGTGTCCGAGTTCACCGAGCGCTTTGCGGTGACGGCCCGGGACTACAGCGAGGTGGTTTCGTGGGCGAAAGCAAACGGACTCACCGTGACTGCCAAGACGCCGAACCGGCGGTTGCTCGCTGTCGAGGGCCCGGTGGCTACGGTCAACCGGGCGTTCCACGTAAAGGTAAACTATTACCGGCGACCGGCCGACGCGCGAACCTTTTATTCACCGGATCGCGAGCCCACCGTCGTCGGACTGAGTGTGCCGCTGCTGCAGATCACCGGCATGAACAACTATGTTCTGCCCCAATCCATGCTGCGTCACAGGGCGGTGGCGAGCGTCACCGGTTCGGTGAACGCCACCGGCTCCGGACCGGCCGGCGAGTATCTGCCGAGTGACATGCGTGCGGCCTACTACGGCAACGGTCCGCTCACCGGCGCGGGCCAAACGATCGGGATCTTTTCGTTTGACGGATATCTTGCAAGCGACGTGCAGCTTTACTACTCGAAGACAGGCATGTCTTCGAACGTCCCGATCAAGAATGTATTGGTCGGCGGATTCAGCGGTGCCTGCACCGCCGTGAACTCGCCCACGAGTTCCTCCTGTGATGACGGTGAGCAGGTGCTCGATATCGTCAATGCGATCGGCATGGCCCCGGGGATCAAGCAGATTCTTTTCTATGAAGGCTCGAGCAACACCGAGATCCTCAATCAAATGGCGACCGACAATGTTGCCAAGGTGCTCAGCTCCTCCTGGGGCTGGAATCCGGCGGATGCAGCGAGTGACGACCCGATATTCCAGGAGTTTGCGGCACAGGGCCAGTCTTTCGTCAGTGCCAGCGGCGACGATGGCGAGTTCAATAGCTCGACCTATTCTTTCCCCGGAGTAGATCCCTACATCACGCAGGTCGGTGGCACCGAGTTGACGACGACAGGGAAGGGCGGCGCGTGGTCAGCGGAGACTGCGTGGGCTCAAAGCGGCGGTGGCTATGACAGCGGCACGCCGATTCCCAGTTGGCAGCAACTTCCCGGTGTGGTCAATTCGTCGAATCTGGGCTCGACCACGTTGCGCAATTCTCCCGATGTAGCGGCAGAGGCGAATTTCGACAATCCCACCGTGGTCAACGGCAGCTTCGTGACCGGCTATGGCGGCACGAGTTTCGCCACGCCGCGCTGGGCGGGCTTTTTGGCGCTGGTCAATCAGCAGTCGGTGGCGAACGGAAAGGGCACGGTGGGGTTCATCAATCCCGCGCTCTACAACCTCGGCATCAGCTCGAGCTACTCCGGCTCATTCCATGACATCACCAGTGGCAGCAACCCACCCACGGCGGGTGACGGCAGCGGCTTCAACGCAGTCCGCGGCTACGACCTGGTGACCGGCTGGGGTAGCCCTGCCGGAGTGGGTTTGATCAATCAGCTGGCCGGTACCCGTGCGGGCCAGCGGGCGCCCGCAACCCGCTGACAGAAGGCACTATGCGACGCAAACATGGACTGCTCGCCCTATTTGTCAAATCGACACTGCTCGGGGCTGCGGTAACGCACGCGGCGCTGTCGTCCGCATCAGCCAACGTGGCTGCCGCCGACAACGCGTTTGGTTTCCGCTTGCTCAACGCAGTCCAAAAGACCGTCCCCGGCGGCAACGTCGTGCTCTCGCCGGTCAGTGCGGCTCTGAATCTATCGATGGTTTTCAACGGCGCAAGCGGTGAGACAAGACAGGAGATGCTGTCCGCGCTATCGCTCAGTGGGTTGGAGCTCAGTGCAATCAACGAAGCCAACGCGCAGCTGATCAAAGTCATCCGCACACCGGCCCAGAGCATCACGTTGTCCGTAGCGGATTCGTTGTGGGTAGACAATCGTCACGTGGCACTTCGCCCCGATTACCTAAAGCAGATGCAAGCGTGGTACGACGCCGAAATGGCCGATCTCGATTTTTCCAACCCGGCTGCCGCGACTCGGATCAACGGGTGGGCCTCCAAAGAAACGAACGGCAGGATATCCAAGGTCATCGACCGGATCGACCCGGCCGATCTCTTGCTGCTCCTCAACGCGGTGTATTTCAAGGGGCAGTGGACACACAAGTTCGACAAGGCGCAGACGCAGCAGCGCGACTTTACGCTTGCCGGCGGTGCCGTCAAACAAGTGTCGCGCATGGCGCAATCGGGACGCTTCGACTACTTCGAAACGCCGCAGATGCAGGCGATCCGCCTCTCGTTCGGCGACGGGGCGCTCGCTATGTTGGTCTTCCTGCCGGCGAAAACATCGAGCTTAGGCGCGTTGGAAGCGGAGCTTACGGCCGAGCATTGGACGAGCTGGCAAACGCAATTGGCACCGCGCTCCGGGACGATTGAGCTGCCGCGCTTCGAGCTGAAATCCAATTATCGCCTGAATGAGCCGCTGCGAGCCCTCGGTATGACGCGCGCCTTCCAGCCGGATGGTGCGCAATTGGCTGACATGTTCTCATCGGCGCCGGGGCAACTCCGTACCGGGCGTTTCTTCATTTCGTCGGTGCTTCAATCCACCTACTGGAAAGTCGACGAGGAAGGCTCAGAAGCCGCGGCTGTTACGACGACCGAAATAAGGGCCTCCGCAGTCACGCGCCCGATGCAACCCTTTCACATGATCGTCGACCGGCCGTTCTTCTGTGCGATCGAAGACCGGCGCAGCGGCGCGCTGCTGTTCGTCGGGGCGATCTACGATCCGGCGGCCTGACCACGGATCGTATGGCGAGCTTGGATTCTCCGCCAAATCATCATAGTTTTCATTTAATATTCAACCAATTAAGATGGCTATCTCGATTCAATCGAGAGAGAGTCCGCCCCGGAACCCTCGCGCTTCTCGAATTGCGCCGGCCCATCCGTTCATTTAATTCCCGTTGGTGTCGAATGTTGCTGCGCTCGCTCGTCGTTACAATTGGCTGGAACGGTTGGAAGGAAGAATAAAGTGAACAGATCCTACTATCGCTGGGTGATCGTTGCAGCCGGCGGCCTTTTGGGCTGCGTCGCAATCGGCGCCATGTTTTCACTGCCTGTTTTTCTTCGGCCCATTTCACGGGATACCGGATGGTCCATCACCGGCGTCTCCAGCGCCATGACCTTCGGTTTTCTCGCCATGGCATTGGGAAGCATCATCTGGGGAAACCTGTCGGACCGCTTCGGTCCGCGCCTGATAGTGCTGATAGGATCGAGTGCCTTGGCCACGGCTCTGGCGCTGGCGAGCCGGGCGACATCGCTCATTGAGTTTCAGCTGCTCTTCGGATTGGCGGTCGGCGGCGCGACAGCGGCCATTTTTGCGCCGATGATGGCTTGCGTGACAGGCTGGTTCGACACCCATCGCAGCCTGGCGGTGTCTCTCGTTTCCGCCGGCATGGGAATGGCGCCAATGACCATGTCTCCATTGGCGGCGCGGCTCATTTCCGACCATGATTGGAGAACGTCCCTCCAAATCCTCGCCGTACTCGTGGCAGTCGTCATGATTCCAGTTGCGTTGCTGGTGCGCCGACCGCCGGCGTTGAAATCCGAAAATGTCGCCATGGCCACACACGAAGAACCGCAATCAGGGATCACTGTAGGACAGGCAATTAGATCGCCGCAATTCATCACGCTGCTGCTGACGAACTTTTTTTGTTGTGCCACGCACTCCGGTCCAATTTTCCACACGGTGAGCTACGCAATAACCTGCGGGATCCCGCTGGTTGCCGCTGTCTCGATCTACAGCCTGGAAGGGCTGGCAGGGCTGGGTGGGCGTGTCGCGTTCGGCTTTCTCGGCGACCGGTTTGGCGCAAAACGCGTCCTGGTCTCGGGCCTGCTGCTGCAGGCGTTCGGCGCGCTGGCCTATTTCTTCGTGCGTGAGTTGAGCGCGTTTTATGCCGTGGCGGCCTTGTTTGGATTTGTCTACGCCGGTGTCATGCCCCTTTATGCAGTACTCGCGCGCGAAAATTTCCCGCTGCGGATGATGGGTACGATCATCGGCGGAACGGCAATGGCGGGTAGTCTGGGCATGGCGACTGGCCCGCTCGCTGGAGGTTTGATCTACGACACGTTCGCCAGTTACGGATGGCTCTACATCGGTGCGTGGAGTATGGGCATTG
>Ga0210398_10001754_pt1 | contig 21855 bp, 18 predicted proteins | sample IncBWC4OmetaG_FD_161047 | JGI IMG/M metagenome (GOLD analysis project Ga0210398, IMG submission 161047) | Forest soil microbial communities from Barre Woods Harvard Forest LTER site, Petersham, Massachusetts, United States - Inc-BW-C-4-O | ecosystem: Environmental > Terrestrial > Soil >...
GATCTGGAAATACGGCATTTCCAGCAGATTGAGCGATGGCGAGATCGCTTGTTGTCGGAGCCCGCGGTGGCCTTGGGTGAATTGCTCGAGGAATATCCAAAAGCCGATCGGGCCGCCTTGACGAGATTACTCGAAAAAGCCGAAAAAGAACGCGCGGAACAGCGTTCGCCGGTGGGCGCCCGGGAACTTTTTGCGTTTCTGCGCCAGTTGCTCGGATAGATTGGTAAACTTGGCTACGATGAAAGCTGTGGTCGGAGTCATTATGGGGTCGTCTTCCGACTGGGAAACGATGCAGGCGGCGACCGACATATTGACCCGTTTGGGTATCGCGCATGAGGTTCGCGTGATCTCGGCGCATCGAACGCCCGATCTTTTGTTCGAGTATGCCGGTAGCGCGCGCGGGCGGGGCCTGAAAGCCATCATTGCCGGTGCGGGCGGCGCGGCCCACCTGCCGGGAATGACCGCGGCCAAGACCTCCGTTCCCGTGCTCGGTGTTCCGATTCAATCCAAAGCACTGAATGGCATCGACTCCTTTCTGTCGATCGCGCAAATGCCGAGCGGCGTACCGGTCGCAACTTTTGCCATCGGCGTCGCCGGCGCGGCCAACGCGGCGCTGTTCGCGGCCGCGATGCTCGCCAATGAAGACGCCGGCATCCGCGCCGCCCTGGATGCGTTTCGCCAGGCGCAAACCGCCGCGGTGATCGCCAAGCCGGATCCGCGCCACTCTTGAAATTGATGCACGTCGGTATTGTCGGAGCCGGCCAGCTGGGGCGCATGCTGGCGCTGTCCGGATACCCAATCGGTGTGCACTGCCTGTTTCTTGATCGCAGCGCCGACACGCCCGGCGCGCAAGTCGCGCCCAGTCTCATCGGGGATCTGGAGGATGCAGCGCTTCTCGCCGAATTGGCCTCGCGCAGCGATGTCGTCACGTTTGACTGGGAGAATATCTCGGGCAGCGCCCTCAAGCCTCTCGAGAAGATCACGCAGGTTCGCCCGCCGCGCGCGGCGCTCGAAGTATCGCAGGATCGCCTCGCGGAAAAAGCCCTGTTCGCCCGCCTCAAAATCCCGGTAGCCGCACATTGCGCGATCGACAGCCGCGAGGGGCTGATCGGTGCCACGCAGAGAATCGGGCTTCCTGGCATTTTGAAAACGAGACGCTTGGGCTATGACGGCAAAGGACAATTCGTGCTGCGCGCGGCGGGCGATGCCGCTGAGGCTTGGGCCGCCATCGGCGGGGCGGGCCTGATCTATGAGAAATTTCAAGCGTTTTCCCGCGAGGTGTCCCTGGTCGGTGTGCGCTCGGCGAGCGGACAAACCGTGTTTTATCCGTTGTCCAGCAATACGCACGGCGGCGGCATTTTACGGTACAGCGTCGCACCCTATAGCAATGCGCGGCTTGAGAAGAGCGCGCGGCTGTACATGAAACGCGTCATGAGTGCCCTCAACTACATCGGCGTGCTGACCCTCGAGTTTTTTGTCGTGCGCGGATCTTTGATCGCGAATGAGATGGCGCCTCGGGTACACAACTCCGGCCACTGGACCATCGAGGGCTGCGTCACCAGTCAGTTTGAGAATCACCTGCGAGCGGTCTGTGATATGCCGCTGGGCAGCACGCGTCGCCTGGGACACACGGCCATGATCAATTTTTTAGGCCTGATGCCGGATCGGGAACGCTTGCTGGCGATCGACGGATTGGCGTATCACGACTACGGCAAAACAGCTCGCCCGGGCCGAAAATTGGGTCATTGCACCATCCTTAAGCGCCTGCCAAAGGACCGCGATACGGCGCTCTCGAATGCACTAAAATTGATCGACTGGGCCTAAACCCTGTATTTTGGGGCAGAATCAACGCCTAAGATTGACGAGCGCCATGTATCTAGAACTCTTCAAATTGCATGAATTGCCGTTCCGCCTGAGCCCGGACCCGCAATTTCTGTACTTGAGCAAACAGCATGCGCGCGCCAAGGCCTACATGGAGTCGACCATCTGGTTCACCGACGGTTTCGTCGTGATCACCGGAGAAATCGGCGCCGGCAAGACCACCCTGATCGAGACATTTTTGCGTGAGCTGCAAAGCGACGCAATCGTGGCGCAAATCAACCAAACGCAATTGTCTCCCACCGCATTTCTGCAAAGCGTCCTCGTGCAGTTCGGCTTTTCGCCGTTCAACATGAAAAAACCGGAAGTTTTGTCGACGTTGAATCAATTTCTGATGGAACAGTACAGCAACGGCCGCAAGGTGCTCCTCATCATCGATGAGGCGCAGAACTTGAGCAACCGCGTGCTCGAGGAAGTGCGCATGTTGTCGGGTGTGGAGACCACCAAGGAAAAAGTGCTGCGCATCATTCTCGCCGGACAGCCGGAGCTGAACGACAAGCTGAACTCTGCGGAGCTGGTTCAGCTCACGCAACGCGTGCGCCTGCGTTTTCATCTGACGGCGCTGACCAAGGCGGAGACCAACGCTTACATCGACCATCGTCTCGAGGTGGCAGGCTCACAAGGGCGGCGCATTTTCGCCGAGGATACCTACGCCACCATCTACAAATACACTGGCGGTGTGCCTCGATTGATCAACACGCTTTGCGACACCTGTCTCATGGCGGCGTTCGGCAAGGACAAAGACACCGTCAGCATGGAGGAATTGGAGGCGGCGATAGGCGAATTGCAGTGGGTCGAGTTCGCCGCGGGAACCAATCGAATGAGGGTTCCCAATATGGAGCACATGCTGCCGCCGCAGTCCGAATCGGCCCAAGTAGTCGGCCGGATCCTGCTTGCCAGCGAAGGTAAGACTGTCGGGGAGCGCGAACTGAAACCAGGACGGCTGGTGATCGGCCGCACCTCGGACAATGATTTGCAAATCGACAGCAAGTTCATCAGCCGGCATCACTGCCAAATCGTGACCCAGCAAGACTCGTGTCTGATCGAGGATCTCAACAGCACCAACGGTATATTCGTGCAGTCGAAACGCGTGCGGCGCCACAATTTGAATGACGGCGACGTGGTGCAGGTGGGTCAGCACGAAATCATGTATATCGATGAGCGCACGCCGCGGGTGAGAAACGCCATGGATGCCATGGACACGGCGGTGGTGGCCGGCGTCGCCGAGAACCCAAAGAACTAGCACCCCGGCACTGTGAATTTGAGCGGGCCCGTAGGGGCCTAGGAGGACAGGAAGCCTCGAGGCACGGAAGACAGCAGTGCCTCGAGGCTTCCTGTCCCCCTTGCCATTCAAGCTCGACGCTCAAACTCACGGTGCTTGGGGGACGAGGTTCGAATGGCTGCCGTTGGTCAGGTGGTCTCAGCGCGCTCATAGGCGGCAATTTTAGCTGTCGCTCAACACACGCTCGTAGCGTCGGCATGTGATATTGATCGGCGAGCGCATACCGGTCAAAGTCGCAGTGCCGACGTACTAGTTGTTTAAGTTCGACGGCAGCTCGATCGTCTCGCCCGTATATTCACGGCTCAATTCTCGGCAGTCCTGGCGGCGCAGAAACAGCGTGAGCGCAGCCGTCTCGGCGAATACGCCGATGAGGAAGGCTGCCTTACCGGCAAATCCCAGCGGATTGATATAGAAAAGAAAGATCGCGGCCGCGCCGATCAGCATGTAAATCAGCGGCAAACTTTCGTAAACAGGACGAGCAAGGCGCATGGGTGGATCCCTCCCCTGGGCGCCATAATAATGCGGCCGCCCGTGGGCAGCCCATCTATTTGACTTAAATCTGGACTTTCAGCCCGGTGCCTACCCTCTTGGGTAAGGTCATCCTACGTCGCTTTCTAATCTTGTCCGACTAGCTTTTCCATCAGACGCGACAACCACGAATTGCGCCAGCCCTCGACATGCAATCGATCGGTCTTCGGCTTGCTGCGCTTAGCTTCGGACAACAGATCCTGGGGGATCTTGAACGTGCCCGTCATTGAATTGTCGGCCATGGAAACTCCGTCGTGTGTTGACGGAGTGCAGCCTACCGAGTCCGCCGTCGTGGCTGATGAGACTTGGCGCACGCTCCACGGCATTCGCGCGCGCGAGCGATTCGCCGCGTCGCGGGGAAGCGACGCATTCAGCGCTTCCCAGATTATGCAACGACGTTATGTCAGCGCGGTCAGCGCGCTAATGCGCGAGCTCGCGAAGCCGAGTTGCTTCGAACTCATCTCCCGGCAGCCAATTCACGGTGCCCTTTGCCTGCATAGCTTGCCAGCCTAAGGCAAAACCGAATTTAGCCATGGCCGCATCGCTCGTGAAATCCATCGACGGCAGGAATTCATCGCTCGGGCGATGGTAGTGTTTCGCGGTGTATTCCTCGTGTTGGGCCTTGCCCCACTCCGGCGTGTGACCGGCGAATTTAACGCCGGTATTGATCGAGAACGCGGGGACTCCGGCGCGCGCCATGCTGAAATGATCTGAACGATAGTAGTGACCCGCACCCGGTTCGGCATCGGCTTGAATCTCGAATCCAAAAGCAGCCGCGGTCTTTTCGACCTTGGGATAGAAGTTCGTGCGCTCCGCGCCGGTGACATTGACCGCTTGGGGCATGCCCATCGGCAGAATGGCGTCGTAGTTCAGATCCAACGCTATTTTGGCCGCGGGAATGGGCAGATGTTTGCCGAGATAATTCGAGCCCAGCAACCCTTTCTCCTCTGCGGTGACCGCCGCAAACAGCACGGGCGAGGGTGGCCGCGCGGCGGAGGTTGTGAAGGCATGCGCCAGTTCGAGCAGAATCCCGCAACCCGTGCCGTTATCGACCGCACCGTTGTAGATGTTGTCGCCGCTCAACGCAGGATCGATGCCAAGGTGATCGTAATGCGCCGAATACGCCACGGCCTGGCCGCCCTGCTTGCCGGGCAAGAGCCCCAAGACGTTGTAGGACACGAATTTTCTCACCTTGCTCTCAATATGCGCTTTGAAGCGCACGGGCAATTCCTTGGCCTGGAATTGCCGCGTGCCGGCCGCCACCAGCATCTCGTCCAAGTTGAGACTGGCGGCGCTCATCAATTTTCTGGCGACCTCCAGCTGAATCCACGCCGCTGCCTTGAGCTTCGGGTCCTGGTCATTCCCCAAGGCCACCTGCTCTCCACTCCAGGAATTGCGCACCACTTCCCATCCGTAGCTCGCCAGATCGGTGCGGTGAATAATCAGTGCGCCGACCGCGCCCTTGCGTGCGGCCTCTTCGAACTTGTAGGTCCAGCGGCCGTAGTAGGTCAGCGCCTCGCCATTGAAGAATTTCGGATCCTTCGACGGCGGTTCGTTCACGATCACGAGCACCACCTTGCCCTTGACGTCCACGCCCTTGAAGTCGTCCCACTTGTATTCAGGCGCCTCGATGCCGTAGCCCACGAAGACGATGGGTGCATCGATATCGACGCTGTCGGTCTGGGTTTGGTTGCCGGCCACAAAGTCCTCCGCGAGCTTCAGGCCCATCGCGGCGCCATGCGCCGGCTGCAAAGACGCGGTGGTACCGGGCAAGGTCTTGACCCCTACGAAATCGACTTTCTGCAGATAGGTGCCGTTGTCGCCGGCGGGCTGCAGGCCGTACAAAGCGAACTGAGCGGCAACGTAGTTCGCCGCGATATCCCCACCGCGCGTGCCCGTACCGCGTCCCTCGAGCAAATCGTTGGCGAGGAATCGGACATGTTCGGCAATGCGGTGCGGATCGATTGTCTGCATCGAGGTCACGACATCGGCGGGAAGTCCCAGCTGCGGCACAGCTTCGGTGGCTGCTTGAACACTCGAGCACAACCCCGCGCACAAACCGAAGACCAGCGCCGCCGGTCGGTAGAATTTCATCGCATCCGCTCCCCTCAGCAAGATTTAAGTGGCCACTGCCGCGACGAGCCCGCCGCGAGGGCGCCCATGATGTCATATTTTTGCACGCTTCTCGCCAAGTGCCGCCTTAGCCGCGTCAGCCGCGTCGTCAGGCCGCAAAGCGCGATGATTGATATATTGCCAATCGATCGAATACCTCGAGTGCGGCAGAAGAACGAGTATGTCCTTGCGTGAAACCCACATCGAGCACCACCCTGCTCCTCACAGCTGGGCGCGGCTCGACGGCGTAGACATACTCCGAGGCCTCGCGATCTTCCTTGTGCTGATGAATCACGTCAACATGCGGCTGTTTCTCGCCAAGATTCCGTACACGCAGGGCCTCCCCTCGCAGCTGGTGTCCTCATTGGTGTGGCATGGACAATATGGCGTGCAAATGTTCTTTGCCGTGTCAGGCTTTCTCATCACGTCGACGTCAATTCGACGATGGGGATCGCTCTCGAGGGTCAGCGCGCGCGACTTCTATGCGCTGCGCTTTGCCCGAATTGCGCCGCTACTTCTGCTGTTGCTTGCCGTTCTCTGCACGTTACACGCCGCCGGCCTCAAGGATTTCGTCGTTTCAGACAAAACCGGAGGACTGGGTCGAGCACTCGTCGCCGCACTGACCTTTCACGTCAATGTTCTGGAGGCGCATCGCGGATACCTTCCGGGGAATTGGGACATCCTTTGGTCGCTGTCGGTGGAGGAAACGTTCTATCTATTTTTTCCACCCGTCTGCCGGCTGCTTGGACGCGGCAAGTGGCTCGTCGCGTTTCTGCTGCTCTTGATTGTGCTCGGGCCGTTTGGTCGCACCACGCTCGCTCACGGAAACGAAGTCTGGCAGGAATATTCCTACCTGGGCGGAATGGACGCCATAGCACTCGGCTGCCTGACTGCCATCGCCAGTTCGCGGACCACGCTTGCGCGCGGAGTGATCTGGTTGCTTACCAGCCTGGGGACGGTGCTGGTTCTATTCATCTTGGGTCTTTCGAAGCAGGCGGGGGCGTGGGGTCTTGAGCGGACTGGCCTCGACATGACGATTTTGGCGCTCGGAAGTTGTATGGTCATTGCCGCGGCTGCAGAGGTCCGCTGGAAAAGTCCGCGTCTCATCCTTCCGCTCATAACACTTGGTCGGCGCAGCTACGAAGTCTATCTGACTCACATGTTCGTGGTATTTGCACTGTTTGAGCTATTCAAGTCGACCGGGCGCTCACTCGCTGCCGTGCCGGTCTTGTTCATCAGTGTCATTCTTATCTCCAGTCTATTGGGCGAGCTGGTCGCGCGTTTCTATTCCGAACCGATGAATCGGTGGATTCGTCGGCGTTTCGGGGATGGGCCGGAGAGACTCGGTTCTGTCCTTCAGTCCTAGCGGCACTGTGACATTGAGCGGCTCGGATGGCCGAGGCCGTTCATGCCGGACGCTCAATGTCACGGGGCCGAAGCGCTACCCGGTGCCGCCAACCGTGAGCGCATCGATACGCAGCGTGGGTTGGCCGACTCCAACGGGAATCGATTGCCCTTCCTTCCCGCAGGTTCCGACGCCGCCGTCGAGCTTCAGATCGTTGCCGACCATGCTGACTCGCGTCAGCACATCGGGGCCGTTGCCGATCAGGGTTGCGCCTTTGACCGGCGGTCCGACCTTGCCGTTCTCGATCAAGTACGCCTCGCTCGCGGAAAACACAAACTTGCCCGAGGTAATGTCGACCTGGCCGCCGCCGAAATTGACGGCATACAGGCCTTTGTCCACCGAAGCGATGATCTCTTCGGGCGCGCGCGAACCGGCGCGCATGTAGGTATTGGTCATGCGCGGCAGGGTCATGTGGGCGAAGGACTCGCGCCGGCCGTTGCCAGTCGGCGCCATCCCCATGAGCTTGGCGTTCATCTTGTCTTGAATGTAACCGCGCAAGATGCCGTTCTCGATGAGTGTCGTGCATTGCGTGGGTGTGCCCTCATCGTCGACGTTTAAAGAGCCGCGCCGCCGATCGAGGGTGCCGTCGTCGACCACCGTGACATCGTCGGCGCCGACTTTCTGACCGATGCGATTCGAGAATGCCGATGTGCCCTTGCGGTTGAAGTCACCCTCCAATCCATGACCAATTGCCTCGTGCAGTAATATGCCCGGCCAGCCCGGACCCAGCACGACCGTCATGGAACCCGCTGGCGCGGCCACGGCTTCCAGATTGACCAGCGCTTGGCGCACCGCTTCGCGACCATGTTCGAATGGCGCGTCGCCTTGCAGCAGCTCATCGAATCCGAAGCGGCCACCGCCGCCGCTGTAGCCCTGCTCACGCCGGCCGTTCTGTTCGACGATGACCGATACGTTGGCACGCACCAAGGGACGCACATCCGCCGTCAGCGTGCCGTCGCTCGAGGCGATCAGCACGATCTCATGCACGGCGGCCAGCGAGGCCATAACCTGCTTGACGCGAGGATCGAGGCGGCGGGTATCGGCGTCGATGCGCATCAGCCAGGCCACTTTGTCCTCGTCTTTGATCGCATCGAGCGGATCGATGGGCAGATATAGACGGTGCGTCAGAGGCCGCTGCCAGGCTTTCACACCATTCTTTCCGCCGCTGCGTGCAATCGCGCGCGCCGCATCAGACGCCTCGAGCAAGGCGGGCAACAACACCTCATCGGTATACGCAAAACCGGTTTTCTCACCGCTGATGGCGCGCACGCCGACTCCTTGTTCGATGCTGTGCGCGCCCTCCTTGACGATTCCATCCTCGAGCGACCAGGATTCCTCGCGCGACAGCGCGAAGTACAGGTCCGCGTAGTCCACGCCGCGGCTCATGACGGTGTCGAGCACTTGGCTCAGACGCCGCTCATCGAGACCGGACGGCGCCAGGATCATTTTCTCGGCGACCGCAAAGCTCGGCGGAATCAATTCGGCGCTGCGTGCGTTCATGCCGGCACCGCCGCCGCGCCCGCCACTCCCAGCTGACGGTTGTCCAATGCGGGAAAACGCGCGCGCGATTCAGCCTGGCTGGCCAGATCGATGTCCGCCGTGATCACGCCGGTGCCCTTTGCCAAGCGCGATAGCACCTGGCCCCAATAGTCCACGATCAGCGAATCGCCGTAGGTCTCACGGCCGCTGGTGTGCAGTCCGGCCTGAGCCGGCGCAACGACATAGCACAAATTTTCGATGGCCCGCGCGCGCAGCAAGGTTTCCCAATGCGCACGTCCGGTCGGCACCGTGAACGCCGCGGGCATCGCGAGCCATTCCGCGCCCCGCGACACCAACTCGCGGTAGAGTTCCGGAAAGCGCATGTCATAGCACACCGACAAGCCTAGCTTGCCCACAGGCGTGTCCGCGATCACCGGCTCGCGGCCGGGAAGCACATGGGTTGATTCTCGATACTGCTCATTGCGGCCCGGGATGGTTACGTCGAACAGGTGAATCTTGTCATAGCGCGCCACCCGCCTTCCGGCCCCATCGATCAACAGCGAGGCGTTCGCCACTCGGTTGGCATCTTTGGTGCGGATCACGATCGTGCCGCCCAGAATCCACATGTCGAGCTGCCGCGCAGTATCGCTCAAGAACGATTGGACGGTGCCGTGGCCATCCGCTTCTGCGACTTGCAGCTTGTCCGCGTCCTTGAGACCGATGAAGGAAAAATTCTCCGGCAAACAGGCGATCAACGCTCCCGCTTCCTTGGCCTCGCGAAGCAGCGCGCCGGCCGCGGCTAGATTTTCAGCCACGACATGGCTCGAGGTCATTTGAACTGCGGCGACTTTGCCCATCTATTTCGGTGCCTCGGCAGTCGCTGCGGCCGCGTCTGCGCTCTTGATGCGTTCGACCGTCGGATTATCCCAACTGCCGGTAATGCGATAATACCCTCGCGCCAGACCTTTCAGCGGCTGTTTGAACACCTGCGTGAATAACAGCGCGGCCGCGCCGCAAACCGGCCCGCATACCAGGGTGCTCGCTACCGGTATGGAAAGCGAATTGCCGACGCTGCCCGTCACTACTGCAGTTTGGTCGTAATCCTTGTTTTTCAAGCCAACCCGGCCAATTAGACCGATTTCAGCCGCAGGCCCCTTCAGCAATACGTTTTCCGTATAGGCATTGCCGTCGCGCAAATCGAAATCGCCGTGAACGCTGTCAAATGCCAAACCCTTGTCGGTCAGGTCGCTGAAATCGAGCGCCAGCCGGCGCGGCAGCGCGGCGATACTCGCCAGCCCCATCACTCGGCCGGCGCCGGGCTTGAGGCCGGTGACCTGGCCCTTCTCCATCGACAGCTGGACGTGGCCGACAGTTTGGAGGAGTGCCGCGGTCGTCGGCGCGCCCAACCAGGTTAGGTCAAATTCCATCTTGCCGCTTTTGGCCTGAATCACGTCCGCGTAACCCAAATCCTTCAGCGTGCCCTGCACATCGGTGCTGGTTAACGTGCCCTTGATGCGGCTGACGCCCTCCTCCTTGGCACGCCATTCACCCTGCGCACTGATGGTGAACGTGGGCGCCGTGACGCTCAAGGATTTGAGGGCGACGCCCTCCTCCTCTTTCGCAAATGTCGCGGTCACATCGCCGAACTGCCGTTCGCCCCAGATCAATTGCTTGGCGTGGAAATCAATCGCGGGGATGGCATGCGGATCGGCGTCAGTCGCAATGTTTTCAGCGCCGCCGCCCGCCGCGGACTCCGCAGCGTCCGCCAAGTCGAATTGCAATCGGTCAAACTGCAAACTCCAAGGCTCGGTCGAACCTGCGCCGCTGGGAATCGAGATCACACCGCTCACGTTCGGACCGCCGACATTGATGCGCCAGTCGCGCTCGCCGACCGAGAGATCGAGGGACACATCGCGAAACGCCAAACCCAGGTAATCCAATTCGGCCACATTGAGTTTGGCGTTGCGCATGTAGTACGACAACGGCTTGGCACCCTTAGGGGTGGCGCTCAAGGCCAACCAGCCGCCCAGATCCAAGCGCTGCACGGAGCCGCCGATATTCAAGATCTGCGCATCGCCACCGCCGGATTCGCTGCCGCCGAAACTCATTGATGCGTGCGCGAGGCGCATGCCGGCGGGATCCGGCTCCAACGCATAGGAACTGCTGACCAAGGAGCCGAGCGCAAAGCTTCCCTGCGGCGACCCGGACTCCGGCCATTGGATCTCGAGCCAGGAAGGCAGCGGCGTGGAGGCGTTCTTGTCCAACGGTGCCGGCAGCTTCATGTCGAATCCCACCAGCGTGCTGCTGATGCGCAATGAGCGCTCGCGCGCCGGTTCGGGTGTAATTTTGAGGACGCCGCGCCAATCCGTCTGGCCGCTGATGGACATGGACTCAGGGACTCCGAGCGCCGCGCGCACGGCATCCGCCGTCACGGTGCCACGAAATTCAAGCTGCGTGCGCGTGACCGGCTTGTTGCGCGGCGTGCGTGCCTGCATTTGAAAAGCGCCGCCCAACAGTTGCCCGTGAATATCCGCCCGCGCGACCTGACCGCCATCGATGTCGAACTCACCTGTGACATCCGTGGCCTTCGTCGGCGAGCCCGACTTGTTGATGTTGGCGCCGTCCATGCGGCCGTGAATCAGCACCTGTCGATGCTCGAAATCCCTGAACGGCAAAAATAAATCCACCGAGGCTTGCAGGGGCCCGCTGGCCTCGACGTTGGAAAAGGCATGCTCGGCGATCGCATCGAGCGGTGTCGCACGCAAAAAAACCAGTGCGCTCGCCGCATCGCCGCGCGCATTCGCGTGGATCCTGAGTTCGCCGCTATTGAAATCCGGAAAGCGCGCGTCACCCGATTCCAGCAAGAGATCGCCGATGTGCGCACCGGACAGATGCGCGCTCATGCCCTCATTGCGAAATTCGGCGGTCGTGCTCAGATTTTCCACCGGTGCCCATCCGTCGCTGTAATTCAAGGTCATGCCTTCAATCGTACATCGGGCTAAAAATATGCCGCCTCCCTCGCGAAACGGAAACTTACGCACCGGCCCCTGAAATAACAGGGATGCGCGCAAATGCCCGGCCAGAAACGCTTCATTGAGCCACGCAAGCGCTCCCGGTCCGATCAAACCATTCGGTAGGTAATAGTGCGCATTGCCCGCATTGCCGTTTTGAATGCCGCCGACCAAGGTCAGCACGGGCGACGAATCATCGGTGGGCTGGTGCCACGCCACCTGTCCGTGAATTTCGCCATCGTGGGTCTTGATCTCCCAGTCGGGCGAGGCGATGAGCAGCTCCTCGGCCGTTCGCTTCCAGTAAATGTTTGCCTTGAGGCGCTCCAGTTCCACGGACCGCGGAAATTGCGCCGGCCAGTGAAATACGCCCGCCTGGGTATCGATAATGACTCGCCCGCCGCGCTCGTTGCCGGCGATCGAACCTGCGATGCCGCGCAGTCCCGGCACGCCGTTCGCCGCGGCATAGCCTGCATGCTGAAACTTCGCCTGCACCTGCATTCGCCACGGCGCGTCGAGCTGCGCTCGCTCGAAGGCGATCGACACATCCGTCCATTCCCCGCTCGGCGCCACTTCGCGCAGGCGGGCGCGCAGATCCTTCTGCGGCAGAAGGCTGGTGAGCGGCAGCAACGATTCTGCGCGCAGATAGTCGGCGCGGGCGCTCGCGTGCAGCAGCCCCCCCTGCGATTCCTGCCAGTCGACGTCGAACGCCGACTCGGGTTCGCGGCGTCCTACCCGCACGCGCCGCCCATTCACGCTCCATTGATCGCCGGCGTGGGTCAGAGTCAAGGCGCCGCTCATTTGATCGAATTTGTCGACCGGTCCCTCAGGGAGCTGCATCACGACGTTGGTCGCGCTGAAATGGACATCGGCGCGAGACAGCGTCGCGCCTCGGCCAAGCGCGGCGATGTCGAAGGCGCCGTCACCGGCGTCCAGGCTGCTCAAGGTTTCCGGTAGGAACTTGTGCCATCCAGGAAACGAAATAGCGGTCGCTTTCGCCAACGCATCCCATGCCAGATTTTGCACGGCGCCACTGCCGCGCGCGTGGCCCTCGAAGCTCACGCTGCCGCCGAGCGCGGGCGGCAACTGCGCACCGAAGCGAAGCGCCAGCTCGTGCGCGTCACGGCGCACATCAATATCGACGCCTTGCAAGGTCAGTTGCGGCAGCAACGTGTTCCAATTCTCCATGCTGAGTACGGCGTGCCGAATGATCAGTCTACCCGCCGGCAGGTCGCTCAAGCGAAGCGAACTCAGTGACGAGTCCTCGCCTCCCAGTTCAATTTCCGAGGCCACCGCAAAGCGAGTAGGACCCAAGCGCACCACCGAGATGGTCGGCGAATCCACTTCGATGCGTCCCGCCAACAATTTTCCGCTGCGAATCAGCTGCCATATATCCGCCGCGACTCGGCCGCCGGCGGCGCGCGCGAGCACGCGCTGATCGTCCTTTGAACGCAGCTCCAGCCGCTCGAAGTAAAGCTCGGGACCATACCATCGAAAAGCCGGCGAGACATGCGCAAAGGCGATGTGAAAGCCGGTTTGCTCATGCAGCCATTCTTTGATTTCCGCCTGGTACTGGGGCGCGCGATCGAGCGCGAGCTTTACGCCGAGCAGCGCGAGCAGCACCAGCAGCAGGAGTCCCCCGAAACTGAATGCCAAGACCTTGCCGAGCTTGCGGATCGTCATTTACATCAGGACGACGTCGTACTGAGCCACGGTGTAAAGCGCTTCGGTTTGCAGACGGATCGGTTTTCCCGTGACCAATTCGAGCTCGCCCAGCGCGGAGGATTCTTCATCGAGAAGGCGCTCGATGACGTCTTGATGCGCCAATACCATCAATTGCTGGCACTCGAACTGGCGCGCTTGGCGGACAATCTCGCGAAATATCTCATAGCAAACCGTTTCCACCGTTTTGACAAACCCTCTTCCTTCGCACGTAGGACAAGAGTGGCACAACAGATGTTCCAGGCTCTCCCGCGTGCGTTTGCGCGTCATTTCGACCAGTCCCAACGGCGACACCGAGGAGATATTGGTCTTGACGTGATCCTCATTCAACGCACGTTCCAGCGCTTGGATGACCTGGCGGCGGTGTTCCGGCTCCTCCATATCGATGAAATCGATGATGATGATGCCGCCCAGGTTGCGCAGGCGCAGTTGCCGAGCGATGGTCACGGCCGCCTCGAGGTTGGTTCGAAAGATGGTTTCCTCGAGATTTCGGTGGCCCACGAAAGCGCCTGTGTTCACATCGATGGTCGTCATCGCCTCGGTTTGATCGATGATCAGGTGCCCGCCGGACTTCAGCGGCACTTTCCGCTCCAGCGCCTTTTGGATTTCCTCTTCGACGTGATGCAGCTCGAATAGCGGGCGCGATTCGGAATAGAGGTCAATGCGCGGCAACGCCTCCGGCATGAAAGCCGCGGCAAATTCCTGCATCTCACGATGCGCGCCGGGCTGATCGATCAGCACCTTCTCGACATCCGGGCGCATCAAGTCGCGCAGCACCCGCAAGTGCAGCGGCAGGTCCGCATGCACCAGATTGCCCGGCTGAGTGCGCAAGCCCTTCTGGCGCACGAACTCCCAGAGCTTGCGCAGATAGATCATGTCGGCGCGCAAGGCTTCCTCGGCCGAGTCCTCCGCGGCGGTACGGACAATGAAACCTGCGTTTTCCTGCGGCAGCACGCCGGCTTCCACGGCGGCGCGCAGCCGTTCGCGCTCGGATTCTTTCTCGATTCGGGCAGAGACGCCCACGCCGCGGCCTTTCGGCATATAGACCAGATATCGCGAGGGCAGCGTAATGTAGGTGGTTAAGCGAGCGCCCTTGGTGCCGAGAGGGTCTTTCACGACCTGGACCAGGATTTCATTGCCCTCGGCGACCAACGTGCGAATGTTTTCGGTATGCGGCGGCTCGATGCCGGTATCCGCGTGGCGCGGATCGAATATGTCGGACGCATGCAGGAAAGCGGTGCGTTCCATGCCGATGTCGATAAACGCCGCTTGCATGCCGGGCAATACGCGCGAGACGCGGCCTTTGTAAATGTTGCTGATCAATCCGCGCCGGCTGGCGCGCTCCAGAAAAACTTCCTGCAGAACGCCATTTTCCACGACGGCAGCGCGTGCCTCGTGCGTGCTGGCATTAATGAGAATATCAGTGCTCATCGCGGCGCCACAGCGTTATGCCGGCTGCTTTGAGCAGTTCTGCGGTTTCGAACAGCGGCAATCCCATCACACCGGAATAGCTGCCCTTGAGATCAGAGATAAAAATCGCTGCATAGCCTTGAATGGCGTAGGCGCCGGCCTTGTCGGAGGGTTCTCCCGTTTCCCAGTAGGCGCGGGCTTCGTCAGGATCGATGGATCGAAACATGACGGCGCTACGGCTGACTTTGACCTCCATTCCGGCGGCCGTGCGCAATGCGACGGCGGTCAATACTTCATGAGTGCGGCCGGACAGCTTGAGCAGCATCGCCATTGCATCGTTCAATCCCGCTGGTTTCCCAAGAATACTTCCGTCGAGCACCACGGCGGTATCGGCCGCGAGGACCGGCGCGCCGGCCGAATCGCCGCTTCGCTCCCATCCCACCGTAGCCTTGGCCTGGGCCAGTCTCGAGACGTATGCCAAAGGCGACTCGCCCCGAAGCGCAGTTTCGTCCAAATCGGTGCCGATTACCTGAAAAGACACGCCGATTTGCTGCAGCAGTTCGCGCCGGCGCGGCGAGCCTGAGGCCAGGTAGATGAAGCTGTGGGATTTCACGCGCGGTGGTAGGGATGACCGGCGGCTAAGCTCATGGCCCGGTAGATCTGTTCCGCAACCACCACCCTTACCAGCGCATGCGGCAGCGTCAAGGGCGACAGCGACCAGCTTTGATCAGCCCTATCGAGAACCGCCGGCGCGAGCCCATCGGGACCGCCGATCAGCAGCGCCAGCGGTCGCGCGTCTCTCAAACGCTCGGCCAACCAGGCGCTTAAAGTCTCGGTGCTCATGGGTTTGCCGGCAATCTCCAGTGCGACGACATAGTCATCCTTGCCGATGGCCGCCAACATGTCCGCGCCCTCGCGCTGCACGGCGCGCTGCGGGTTCTCCCCCGCGCTGCGCGTCGCAACTGAAATCTCGTGAAGCTCCAGAACCAGCGGGGTGCGCAGTCGCCTCTGATATTCGAGGAATCCGCTGTTCACCCAGTCGGGGAGACGGGTACCGGCAGCGATCAACCGGCATTTCATGACAGGATCAGGCGCGTGCCGCGCGCTTCGTGACGGTCATGTCCCACAACTTCTCCAGGCCATAGAACTCGCGAACGCGCGGCAACATCACGTGGACGATCATTTCATTCAAGTCGATGAGAACCCAGTCGCCGTCCTGCTGACCCTCGACGCCGTGCGGCCGAAAACCCGCTTCCTTGGCCTTTTCGACCACGCGCTGCGCAACCGAGCGCACATGGCGATCAGACGTACCGCTCGCAATCACCATGAAATCGGCTATGTCGGTCAGGCCTCGCACGTCTAGAAACTTCACCTCCAGCGCCTTCATGTCGTCGAGGGCGCCAAGGATCACGGTTTTGAGAGAAGGTGCCCTTGGCGTGCGCGCCGTTTTGAGAGGGGCGACGGCTTTTTTGCCGTCTCGAATCTTGCGGGTCGAAATCTTTTGCTTTGCTGGCACTACGTTGTCCGGTTCCTGGAATAACAATGGGTGTCTAGGATCAGTTTACGCACTGGATCGGGCATGAGGAAGCGCGGATCGCGACCCATTCCGATGAGCTGCCTCACCTCGGTGGAGGAAATCTCCAGTTGGGTTACCGCATGGATGAAGATGCAACCCGCCCGCGTTTCGTGCAAATCGTTGATGCGGCCGGTGCCTCGATCCACCAACAATTCCCCAAGCGGGCCCATGCCCGGCGCGCGCCACCCCGGACGGTGGGCTACCACCAAATGAGCCAGTTGCAGCAGTTCCTGCCACTGGTGCCACTTCGGCAGACTCAAAAATGCATCCATGCCGACGATCAGGCATAGGCTCCGGTCAGGATACTCGTGGCGCAGTTCGGCCAGGGTTTCCACCGAATAGGAGGGTCCGGCCTTGCGCACCTCGCGATCGTCGACGAGGAACCCTGGCTGGCCAGCCACCGCCAGCTGCACCATTTCCAGGCGCAGCTTGGCATCGGCGATGGGCTGATCGCGGTGCGGCGGATTGCCCGCCGGAAGAAAGCGGATTTCTTTGAGGCGCAGGGCCTGCTGGAGTTCGAACGCCGTTCGCAGGTGCGCATAGTGAATCGGGTCGAATGTGCCTCCAAAAATGCCCATGGGGTTCATTGGGTTACCCTGCCTTAAATCCCATCGGCTTGCAAAGCGCCGGCGAACGCCCCGGTGAGCCCGGTGAGCGCGCTCCACGCATCGCCCACCGCCAATCCTTTGATGACGCGGTCGGTATGGCCGGCCTGCTGCAGCAAGGGCGCCAAGGGCAGCTTCTTCAACCGCGCGAGCGCGCGTCCTGATGGGTTTGCCGCCAGGTTCCAGCCACTGGCGCGCGCCGCGGACCGCAACCGATCGCGTTCACGCGCCTGCCACATTCCACGCAGCTCCCGCACCAAGGCCCACAAAATTAGCGTCGGTTCCACACCCTCGCTCTTCAAACCGAGCAGCACCCGCAGCGCGCGCGCCGCGTCGCCGGCCGCGGCCGCCTCCGCCAGTTGGAAGACGTCGTAGCGTGCGCTGTCGCCCACTGATCGGAGCACCAGCGGGGCGCCGATCGGCTCGCCGTTTGCCAGTAGCCCGAGTTTCTCGAGCTCCTGCTGCGCGGCCAGCAAGTTGCCCTCGACGCGATCGACGATGAGCTGTGATGCTTCTGAGTCGAGCTCAAGGTGCAACGCTTTTGCCCTGGCGCGCAACCAGCCCGGCAGCGCAGCCGCGTCGACCGGGAAAATCGGCACCCATGCGCCGTGTTTTTCGATGGCCTGCACCCAGGCAGCATCCATGACCTTTCTGTCGAGCTTGTCGGTGATGATGAGGTAGGTCAGATCGGGCGCCGACTGCGCCGCCAGTTCCGCCAGCAACGCGGCGCCCTTGTCCGGTTTTCCGCTCGGCATGCGCAATTCAAACAGCCGCCGTTCAGCGAACAACGACAGGGATTGGCTGGCGAGACGCAGCTCATCCCAATTAAAACTGCGATCGATGAAGAACACCTGCCGGTCGCCGAATCCCGCAGCGCGTGCGGCGGCGCGAATGGCATCCGCCGCTTCGCCGACCAGCAGCGGCTCATCGCCGGAAACCAGGTAGATCGAAGCCATGCCTCGGGCCAACGCCCCCGGCAATTGTTCGGCGCGTATACGCAATTAATTTCGCGCCTGGTTTGGAGGGCTCAATGGACGGCTCAACAACCGGCTAATAGTCGAAGCTGGCGCGCGCTGCCGCATATTCGCCCTCCATTCGCGCCACCAGCGCATCGACGCCCTCGACTTCGTGAATGCCGCTGACACTCTGGCCGGCACTCCAAATATCGCGCCATGCCTTGGCCGCAGTATTACCGCCCGTTCCGAAATTCATTTTGGTCTTGTCCGCTTCGGGCAGATGATCCGGATCGAGCCCGGCGCGCGCCACGCTGCCGCGCAAGTAATTGCCATTGACGCCGCTGAACAGCGAGGTATAGACGATGTCCTCCGCAGCGCTGTCGATGAGCATTTGCTTGTACTCGGGCGGCGCGTTGCCCTCCTCCGTCGCAATGAAGCGTGTTCCGAGATATGCCAGGTCCGCTCCCAAGGCTCGCGTCGCCAACACATCAGCGCCGCTGCTCATCGCACCGGAAAGGATAATGGTGCCCGGATAAACCTCACGAATTTGCTTGACCAGCGCAAACGGGCTCAATAGTCCAGCATGGCCGCCTGCGCCCGCGCAGACGGCGATGATGCCATCGACGCCCTGCGCTGCGGCCTTTTCAGCATGACGCAAATTAATGACGTCATGAAATACAATGCCGCCGTAGCCGTGCACCGCGGCCACGACTTCCGCCGGCGGCCGCAAGCTGGTAATGATGATGGGAACTTTGTGTTTCACGCACAGCCCAACATCCTCTTCCAAGCGATTGTTGCTGCTGTGCACGATCTGATTTACCGCGAAGGGCGCGATCTTGAGGTGCGGGTTATTCCGTGAGAATGCCGCCAGCTCTTCCGTTATCTCCGCCAGCCAATCGTCAAGTTGCGATGCGGGCCTGGCATTCAGCGCCGGAAATGACCCGACGATGCCGGCCTTGCATTGCGCCAGGACCAATCGGGGAGTGGAAACGATGAACATCGGAGCGCCGATGACGGGCAAGCGCAGACGATCGCGCAGCATCTCAGGAATTGGCATTGATTTTAGACTTCAACAACCTTAACGCATCAGGGTGGCGGTCTGGCATTATGACGTACTCTGGCGACTCGCGGCGCATAGGATAATAAATTGAAACACTTGGCATTGACTTTAGTACTGGCAGCGGCCGCCTCTCCCACGGCGGCGTTGGCCGATCAGCCGCCCCTCATCGATCGCAATCTCTTTTACGGCGAAGTAGTCATTGCCGGCGCACAGATCTCCCCGGACGGCCGCTATCTGTCATTCCTGAAACCCTACAAGGGAACCCGCAATATTTGGGTGAAAGGCGCCGATGAAGCGTGGAGCGCTGCACGTCCGGTGAGCGCGGAAGCGACTCGGCCCATCCGCGCCTATTTCTGGAGCCACGATTCCAAGTACATCCTGTACGCGCAGGACGCCGGCGGCGATGAGAATTTCAACGTGTACGCGATTGATCCAAAGCTGCCGGCGGACACGAAGAGCGGCGTGCCGCCGACTCGCGCCCTCACCAATCTGAAAGGTGTGCGCACCGAAATCTTCGCCGTGCCGAAGGCGAAGCCGGACATTCTGTATATCGGTCTGAATGACCGCGACCCGAAGTGGCACGATCTGTACGAGCTCAGCATCTCGAGCGGCGAGAAAAAGCTGCTGCGCAAGAATGCTGATGAGATTGCGAGCTGGCAGTTCGACGACGCCGGCACGTTGCGGCTCGCGACGCGAACCACAAAGAGTGGTGACACAGAAATCCTGCGGGTCGATGCGGATGGGTTCAAGCCCCTCTACACCTGCAGCGTGCTGGAAAATTGCGGCGCCTTCGATTTCGACGCCGGCGGTAAAAATGTCTACCTCGCGACGAACAAAGGCGCGTTGGATCTCACCGAATTGGACATGATGGACTTGGCCACAGGCGCCACGACCAAGGTCGAAAGCGATCCCAACAAACGCGTCGACCTGTTCAACGTCGAGATCTCGCGGCTCGATCACCGCATCCTTTTTACCGAATACGAAGATGACATGCTCCGGCGCTACTTCAAGGATCGCCCCTTCGACGCCGACTATCGCTGGCTGCAGACCAAGCTGCCGGGGCTGGAAATCAGTTTCGGTGCGCGCTCAAACGATGAAAATATTTGGATCGTCAGTGCTCACAGCGATACCGAACCCGGCATCGTGTATGTGTGGAATCGCAAGGCCAAGACCCTGGCGCAGCAGTACCGCGTGCGCGAAGAGATCCCGCGCGACGCCTTGGCGCAGCGCAAGCCCTATCACTTTCAGTCCTCCGACGGCCTCGACATTCCGGCGTACTTGACGTTTCCGAAGGGGCTGCCGGCAAAAAATCTGCCGCTCGTGGTGTTTCCGCATGGAGGGCCCTGGGCCCGGGATTCCTTCGGCTACGACACGAATGCACAATTTCTCGCCAACCGCGGCTACGCGGTGCTGCAGCCGAATTTCCGCGCCTCCACCGGCTACGGCAAGAAATTCCTCAACGCCGGCAACGGCGAGTGGGGCCGAAAAATGCAGGACGACATTACCTGGGGCGTCAAGGCGCTCGTGGCATCAGGCGTGGTCGATCCGAAGCGCGTCGGAATTTCCGGCGGTTCCTACGGCGGTTATGCCACGCTCGCCGGCGTCGCATTCACTCCCACGCTTTACGCCGCCGCGGTCGCCTATGTTGCCCCGTCCAATCTGATTACCTTGCTCGATGCCATACCGCCGTATTGGGAGGCGGGCCGCAAGCAAATGTATACACGCATGGGCGATCCCACCACGCCGCAAGGTAAGGCGCTGTTGGTGGCGGAGTCGCCGCTGACGCAAGCCAAGGCCATCGTCACGCCCTTGCTGGTGGTTCAGGGAAAGAACGATCCGCGCGTCAATGTCAGGGAGAGCAATCAGATCGTGGCGGCCGTGCGCGACAACGGCAAGCCGGTCAGATACATCGTGGCACCGGATGAAGGCCACGGCTTCGCGCGGCCGATCAATACCTTGGCGTACGTGACCGCGATGGAAGATTTCTTCGCGCAATATCTCGGTGGGCGCAGTCAGAAAGAGGTGCCCGCGGATGTCGCGGCCAAGCTCAAGGAGATTACCGTCGATCCCAGGACTGTGAGCGGTGCGGTCAGCCTGAAGGGCGGCCTTTAGGTTAGGTCCGTCGGCCGACTTTCCCGATGGGCACGTTGATTTCAGATGGCTGGGGCTCGGAGGACGACTCAGAGCCGCAGCTGTCGCAACCTCCGCATGCCCCCTGACTCTTGCCGGATGCCGCCGAGAGCCGCTGCGCAACGCCCTGAAGTCTCAAGAATGACGGCGCTCCTGCGAGAATCAGGCTGACGCGCCAAAGAATCCGCTGGCGCAAACTTCGTGGCCCGAGCTTGATGAGGGCGTAGCCGCAGCTGACCAAGAGCACTGCGGCAACCAGAAAATCATCGAGTACGGCGTTCATGGCTGGGCGAGTGTCAAGTGAGCGCGGTGGCGATGCGAAACGTGATCCATGACCCTACATACGCCATGGCAAACAAATAGGCGGCCATGATGATGGGGTAGCGCCACGAATTGGTCTCGCGCTTGACGGTGGCCAAGGTCGAGAGGCACTGCGGCGCGAATACGTACCAGGCGAGCAGCGACAACGCAGTCGGCAAACTCCATGATTGCGTGATGAGCGGTGTCAGTGCGCTGCTCACATCATTGCCGGTCGCCGACAAGGCGTAGACCGTGCCCAAGGCGCCGACAGCGACCTCGCGGGCCGCCAGACCCGGCACCAGCGCGATGGATATCTGCCAATTGAATCCGATGGGCTTGAACAGTACCGCGAGCCAGGCGCCCAAATGTCCGGCAATACTGTACTGAATGGCCGGGCCCGTGGC
>Ga0210398_10001756_pt1 | contig 21848 bp, 14 predicted proteins | sample IncBWC4OmetaG_FD_161047 | JGI IMG/M metagenome (GOLD analysis project Ga0210398, IMG submission 161047) | Forest soil microbial communities from Barre Woods Harvard Forest LTER site, Petersham, Massachusetts, United States - Inc-BW-C-4-O | ecosystem: Environmental > Terrestrial > Soil >...
CGCGACCCAGTTGTCATTGTTGCCGCGGTTCCAGGCAGCATGCGCATCCGACCAGTTGTGGGGCAGGTCGCGGACGAATTGGTATCCGAGAAAGGGCTGTGGCGGTCGGAAGGGCAGGAGCGTGTCCGCGCCGTTCGGCTGCTGGAACACCGGGTTGCCCGACGGCAGAGTCACCGCCCGCGGATCGTCGAAGCCGCGCACTCCGCGCAGCGATCCGAGATAGTGGTCGAACGACCGATTCTCCTGCATCAGGACGACGATGTGCTTCACATCCTTGATCGTGCCGGTGACGATTTTCGGTTCGATAGCCAAAGCGCGCCGAATCGATTCCGGAAACGCGGTGCTGAGCGCAGCCGCGCCCAGGGCTTTGAGAATTGTGCGGCGGTCTGCTGTCGGCATTCGATTGCGCTCCTAAAGCCATCGATGGATTCGAGGCACAGTAGCGGCTACTCGTTACACTTTCTTGACGAATGCCCGGCTGTACAAAATATCGAGCGTGTCTATTGCGGCGCAGCCGGTATTTATTTCACGCGTGGCCCGAGGTGCGGTCTTGCCGCACTCGGCACCACTCGCATCACCGCCATCATGCCGTTGTCCTCGTGATCGACCAAGTGGCAGTGAAACGGAATGTCGCCGGCGAGCGACTCGGGGAAGGAGAGCTTGATGCGCACGCGCCCCGGCCTCACAGGACCTTCCTTGCTGTGATAGCCGGTCGCTTCCGCGTAAGGCACATTGACGACATCGAGCAGCGGCGGGTTCGACACGGGCTTGCCGTCAATGGTCAAGACCCGAAAATGCAGCTGATGGATATGGAAGGCGTGCAGCTCGTTGGTCCAATTCTCAATGATCCATTCTTCGGTCGTTCCCGCCCGCACTGAGATGGCGGGCTCTGACCCCATCCCATAGGGCACGAGCCGGGCACCCGGTTTCCGTTCCACGATATAAAAGTCGACCTGGTCCGTGATGCCGGGGCGAGGGTACTCCGCCATCGCGATCACCCGCTCGCGATCCGTATGTCGCGCCAGCAATCCGCTGAAGAAATTGCTTCGCGATGGCTGAATCACCTCAGCCGTGACCGTGGGCGCCGGCGCTGCCCCAACGCCGTTGATCACGGCCAGCCGCCGCTCTGGAAGCCGATCTCCGGCGCAGCCGGTATCGACTGCATGAGTCAGCAAATAGGCCTTCACCCCCGGCGGCGGCGCCGACACGAGAACTTCGAGCCGTCCCGCAGGCGGCACAAATTGGGAGGACAACGTCGCAGCGACGGGAAGTGGCGTGCCCGCATCGTCCGTCAAGGCGCTGCCGTCGCGCGCGACCACCTCGAGGGGCAATGGCTTTCCGCTCTCCTCAACGATCGCAAGATCGAGGAACGCGTCCGTGGCGGCGTTCAATATGCGCCAGAGTTGTTTCTTGCCGGCAGGTATTTCGAAATTGGCCAGGGCGGAGTCGGCCGCTTCGCCAACCGGGACCGGCGAGCCGTTCAAGCTGATGGCATCGATCCCGGAATTTGAGCCGCAAAGCAGTTCGTGCGCGGTGTCAATCGCCGTTGCCGTCGTCGCGTGCCCCGATGCCTCATGCGCCGCGGATGCGGGAGGGGCGGCCGTCATCGCGGCGGCCTGGGTTTTGGCGGCATCAAGATCCTGCGTCTGGCGCACGATCAGCACGCGTTCGTCGATGCCGGCGGCGCGGCGCGCATCATCTTGCGGTCCCTCGACCACGATGGCACCCGTCAGGCCCATCAGCATCTGGGCTTGTACTTCGCCATGCACGTGGGGGTGATACCAGTAGAGGCCCTCGGTCATGTTCGCGGGCACATGGAAGTGATAGGTAAAGGCGCGCTGACCACACGATTGAAGTCCCACGGTTGCATCCGTGCACACCGTCAAAACATCGTCCTGTGGTTTCACCGGGGGTACGGCAAATCCGTGCACGTGCAGATTGGTCGCGCCGGTCGCGTGGTGCTTCATCCCGGGAATCACGGCAAAGAATCCCGGCGATTGCGGCACCCGATCCGTTGCGATGGAAAGCTTGCCGGGTCCGGTGACGGCATCGATTGCCTCCGGGTCGGTGATCTCGTTGCGCAGCGTGATGGTGAGATCCGAGCCCAATCTTACGCGGATGGTCGGCGCGTCGGCGCTTCCGTTGGCCGTATAGCAAAGCCGATCATGATCCTGGCGAACGGTCAAAGTCAGGCCTTCCGCGGGTGCCCACAACTCAGGCTCAACGTGCCCGGGCGGCGGAACCCCGACGCCGCAAGGCGCCGCGGTCGTGCTGTGGGGATCGAACGACGGTAGCTCGGCCGCGGACGCGCCCGCGGCCAGTAAGGACAAAAAAAAGACCCGCCAATCATTGGAAGGTCTTTTCACAAGCGATCTATTCATGGGGGGCAGGATAACCGCCCCCCATGATTTCTGTTCGCCTTATTCCCGAAACAAGTCGGCCATCACCTCAACCCCCGCATCGCACGCATGGTTGAGGCAGGGCAGCTTGAACGCAGCATCCAATGTTTTGGTCAGTGAGTAGTGGTCGTAGAACTTCGCGCTCTGCACCTGATGCTCGCCGTAATTCGTGTCGACGATCGTCACCACTTGATTGGAGGTGATACGGCTGTAGTCGTTTTCATCCCACAAAATCACGATGGCACTGCGGCTGTCGTGCCACACGGGCGAGGCCTTGATGGCTGTCACGATGCGTTGAACCGCGAGATCTCCTTGCAGAATCAACGTGGGATTAAGACCGGTCTGCGTGCCGTTATCATCGGCATCGAAATTGCAAAATGCCGTGCCGTTACCGCGGCCATGCATGTCCTCGCACTGATTGGGCGCAATGAATGCAAGATCCGGTACGTGACCCGCCTTCAGATCCGCATAGAGGCCATGCTGGCCGTCAAACGAAACAACTTGATCGAGGCTCAGCGCGCGATCCTTGCCCTCTTGCACGGAGGCGAAGTAGGCAAAGGGGTTGTGCTTGACCGCGTAGAGATACACGATGTTGTTTGCACTCACCGGATTGCCGGTCGTCGAGAGGGCGGCAAAGTTCGTGCTGACATTGACTCCGGCGGCGTTGGGGCCGCCGATGTTATAGAACCCATCGCTCACATTGACGCCGTCCGCACCCTGAATGGGCAGCCCTTCTTGATAGGATTTCCAGGACTTACCGGCTCGTACCAGCTGGTCCGCGATCGAGATGCCGCTGATCTTGGTGCTCGCCGGAATCGCCATGGAGCCGTTGATGTTCGTGAGTGGCGGGGTGGTAGTCTCATTCATGCTGTTATCGACAAGCGGGGTCGCAGCATCTGTGCCGTTGCCCGCGATCGGGCAGAACAAACCGGAGTTCGGGACATCGGTGTTTGTTGGCTGTCCGGGGACGATATTGGGCGTGCAAGTGGTGTTATGCCAGTCCGGATATTGATCGGACAGCTTATTGAAATTCGAACCGCCCAGTACTTCCAGATAGTTGGTGGAGCTCGGATGAGCAATGGCGAAATAGTTTTGCGCCAGATTGGCTTTTCCCATCAGCGAGTTGATGAACGGCGCCTGCGGATTGCCGGCGATTTGTGCGTAAGCATGATTTTCCATCATGATGACGAACACATGGTCAAGGTGGGGGATGCCTTGGGGAACAGGCCCCTGTTCTGCGTTTGCGATGCCCGTGCCTATCAGCGCCGCCATACACGATGCCAGTGCGAACTTCTTCATGGACTGCTCCCGATTGTAGGTTTTTTGCCGGATGGTAGGGCCGCGTGCGCAGGCGTACGGACCCATATGCATTCCTATCGTAGGCAGGGACTGTGACATTGCCGTGTCAGCCGGCATACCAGCGGATAACAACAGGAGTGCCGACGATTGCGCGGATGATGTCGCCGATCGCCGACCAGCGTCAGACACATTGCATTAACGCGTGATGGCTATAATTACCGAAGTCAAACAAGCATGGTCTTTACTGATGGATAGCGCCCTGAAGTCCGATGATGATGGCAAAAATTACAACATTCTTGTGGTGGATGATGACCCGGCCACCCGGCGAATGGTCACCAGTTACTTCGAGGAACATGCGGTGTCGGCCAGTTCCGCGGCCGGCCGGCAGGACTTGGCTCGCCATCTCGCCGAGGGTGACCCGAGCCTGATCATTCTCGACCTGAGACTGGGACGGGAAGACGGCTTGGATCTGCTGAGGGAGATACGATCCAACTCCGATGTCCCCGTGATCATCACCACGGGGCACCGGCTGGAGGAAATCGATCGCGTGGTCGGACTCGAACTCGGTGCGGACGACTATGTGACCAAGCCGTTCGGCCTCAGAGAGTTGCTTGCGCGCGTTCGGGCAGTTCTGCGGCGGCACGAGCTGGGCGGTCTCGCCCGGGCGCGCGAGCCGCAGCGGGGCGGATACAGATTTGGCGGCTGGCAACTCGAACGCGACCACCGCCGCCTGACAAGCCCGGATGAGGTTGCCGTGACATTGACGAAAGGCGAATATGCCCTGCTTGTCGCATTTCTGGAGGCTCCTCAACGGCCGCTCACCCGCGAGCGGCTCCTCCAGGCCACCCGGGTGCATGAAGATATTTTCGATCGAAGCATCGACGTGCAGGTGCTGCGGTTGCGGCGCAAACTGGAAGCCCATTCGAGCGCGCCGCGCATCATACGCACCGAACGCGGCGTCGGCTATGTGTTTGCATTGCCCGTAGAGCAGTTTTAGGGCGGCGCACACGATCCGAATTCGGCCTCATGTTACGTTCGTAACCTTGCAGGCGCTCGTTGCAATCATGGTGTAGCACGGCGCTCCGATCATGGAACCATGCGTTGCACCGCCCTTGTGTTTCTTTGGATCGGCGCTGCAATGAGTCTGGTGCTGGCGCTCGGCTATTCGCCGGTCACGCTCGCGCTATTGCCGCTCAGTGAGTCGAGCACCACTCCCACAGAAGAACCGATTACACCGGTGCCGGAGCCCCCCGCGGCGGACCCGTTGAAGGTGGCTCTCGGTGAACGCCTCTTCGCAGATCCGCGACTGTCCGGCGGCAACGTGCGCGCGTGTTCGAGCTGCCACGACCTCACGTCCAATGGAGCGAGCAGAAACGCCCAGGATACTGCACCGGATGGGTCCCTTTTGTCGTTCAATACCGCCACGGTGTTCAATTCGGCACTCAGCTTCCGGGTCGGCTGGGAAGGAGAATTCCGCACGCTCGAGGCGCAGGCGGCGGCCTCCTTGCAAAACCCCCGGATCATGGGTGCCCGCATCGAGGAAGTGGTTGGAAAACTGAGCCAGGATCAGGTTCTGGTCCATCAGTTCGAGGCGGCCTTTGGACACGGGCCGGACGCCGCCAGCGTCCTGGATGCCATCGCGACCTTCGAGCGATCGCTGGTCACGCCCAGCAGCCCGTTCGACCGCTGGCTCGCCGGTGACGCGACGGCACTCACTGCGCAGCAACTCGACGGCTATCGATTGTTCAAGTCATTGGGATGCGTCTCCTGCCACCAGGGGGTGAATATCGGCGGTAACTTGTTCGAGCGGCATGGAATATTTCATCCGCTGGCGCGGGCTGAGCCAGAGATCCTGCGTGTGCCCAGCTTGCGAAACATCGCGACGACTGCGCCCTACTTTCACGACGGCAGTGCCGCTTCCCTCGACGAGGCTGTCCGCAAGATGGCTACCGCGCAGCTCAATGTGACGCTGACGGACCAACAAGTCGGCGAGATTGTTGCCTTTCTGCGGAGCCTTACAGGCGCCTACCACGGCCGGCCTGTCGGAGAGCCGAACTGAACATCATCCGGCGCCTCTTTCGGCCCCGCGGCTGGACGGGCCCGGTGGCGCTGATCTTGCTCGTGCTCCTGACATGGCTGTGGTGGCGGGGAATGCACAATGGAACCGATCATGCGGACGATGCGTTGCGCGCGCTCGATGACTTTGCGAAGGCGAGAAGCGCCCTGCATCGGGACGTGCTGAGCGTGCGAACCGGCATGCTGCGCAACTATGACCCCTTGGTGCGGGAACTGACCGAACTGCACGGTGCAGTCGATCGACTGCGCGAGGCGTCCGTCGGCGACCCCGAGGTCGCCGTCGCCACCGGCCGGCTCGCGCGCCTGGCCGACCAGCAGGAGCAGTGGACGGAGCAATTCAAGACCCGCAATGCTCTTCTACAGAACTCCCTCGCTTATTTTTGGCTGCTCAGCGCGCGCCTTGGCGAAGATCGTCAGAGCCGCAACAGCCGGCTGCAGCAGGTCACCGTTCTGGTCAGCTCTCTGGCTGCCGCAATCCTTCACCTGACATTCGACACGTCACCCAACGTTGTAGCGGACGTCGATGACCGCTTGCGCGACATCTCGGTTCAGGGCCTTTCGCCCGGCGACACTGCCGTCGCCGAGGCGTTGTTGGCGCATGCGCAAATGCTGCGCGGGCTGTTGCCGGCGATGGACCGCGTACTAAGATCCATGTTTGCAGCCTCCGGCGACCGCGAACAGGAGGCTGTTCGGGCCCTGGTTCTCACACACAAGGACACCGCCAAGATGGCGGCGAGGCGCATTGGATACGCCCTTTGCATAATCTCGCTGCTCCTCGTTGGAATGCTTTTGTATCTCGGGATGCGCCTGCAGTCGCGCGCGGTCACCCTACGGCGGCGCGCAACGATTGAAAATTTGATTGCACGCATCTCGACGCGCTTCATCAATTCACGCCCTCACGAAACCACCGCCCATGTCGAGCGCGCCCTCGGCGAATTGGCGGCATGCAATGGCGCCGATCGGGCCTATTTCGTCATCGACGGCAAACCCTCGCAGGCGTACAAGTGGTGCCGTGAAGGCACTGAGTTCCCCCCGGGCTGGCCGGAAAACGCCATCACCGTCGCGTCCCGTCTCGGCGCCAGTCAGGGATGCCCTGTTCGCATCCGCAACGTCGGCGCGCTCCCGCCCGGCGAGCAGCGAGCTGCGCTGAGCGCCGCCAACGTACGCCGCTGGCTGTGCTTCCAGCGCAAAGGTGTAAACCGCCTCCAACGGGTGATGGGTTTCGATGGTGTACGGGCGGGAGTCAGCCATGCACCGTGCGAGCTGGGTCTTTTGGGCATGGCCTTCGATGCCATCGCCAATGCCGTCGAAAGAGAGTTTCTCGAGCAGGACAGGGAACGGCTGGAAACGAATCTGCAGCAGGCGCGGCGCATGGAGACCATTGGTGCCCTGTCGAGCGGAATCGCCCACAACTTCAACAACATCACGGGCGCCATCCTCGGCTACACGGAAACGGCTCAAGCGCAGGTGGAACCGCACGGCCGGGTGGCGGGAAGCCTGGGTGAGATCCGCCGCGCGGGCGAGCGGGCGCGCGACCTCATCGATCAGATCCTCACGTTCGGTCGTCGCGCGGCCCCGAGGCGCAGCAGAATCTGCATCAGCGCCCTCATCGCCGAAACAAGGTCGTTGCTCGAGGCATCGCTTCCCCCGCAAATCAGTCTCGTCGTCCGCGGCACATCCCGGCAGACGATTGTCTCCGGGGAGCCGGCGCAGCTGCAACAGGTCGTCCTGAATCTTTGCAACAATGCAGCGCAGGCGATGGATGCGGCCGGCACGATCGAGGTCGAAATCGATGCGCGGGAGGTCGGAAGTGCATCGCCGATGGCCCATGGCGAACTCGTGCGCGGCCACTATGTCGTCATTTCGATCATCGATTCGGGGCGCGGCATGGACGAGGCGGTGCTCGAGCGGATCTTCGAGCCATTTTTCACCACGCGTCCGGAAGGAAACGGTCTCGGTCTCGCAACGGTTCTCGAGATTGTCCTGGATCACGGCGGGGCAGTGAATGTGCAAAGCGCGCCCGGCACCGGCACGCGCTTCGATATCTGGCTTCCCGCCGTCTCCATCGCCGAGCCCGTGTCGAGGCGTGAAATACCCTGCTCGGTGCGTCGCGGATCCGGAGAGACCGTTCTCGTCTTGGAAGTCGACCGCGAGCGGCTGTTGCGGCACGAAGAAATTCTCGCAGCGCTCGGGTACGAGCCGGTCGGATTCTCCGACGCCGCTGCGGCGGCAGCCGCCTGTGGCGGGGACCTGCGGAATCGGGTCGCGCCAACGGGTTTTGACGCAGCGTTATTGTGTTCCCATTTGCACGGGGCCGGCGCGGCGCTCGAGCATGCGGCCCTTTTGCGCGAGAGTGCGCCTGCACTGCCGATGATCCTGGCGGCGTCGTCGGCGAGAGAATTCAGCGCGCCTGCTCTGGCAAGCGTCGGCATCGTAGAGGTCATCCGGCAGCCGCTGATGTCGGCGGAGCTCGCCGGTGCATTGGCACGCTGCATATCGATCACCGGCTCCGTTGCGCCGCCGAATCCCAGCGCAAGCACCGGCAACGACGCGGCATCGTCGTAGCGGTCTCATGTTACCGCCGTAGCTCTTCTGTCAGGCATGAAACTTTCGTGTAGCGCCGCCCGTGCATATTCCATTGCACCTAAAACGGAGGCGGATGATGCTTCAGCACGATGATTGTCTCGGCACTGGACCGATGGATTACCCGGCATGGAGCGCTTCGTTGCGCTCTCTTTGCGGGCGGCACAACTTGGTGGATGTGGATCCGAACTCCTTCTCAGGTTGGCTTCGCGCCTTGAGCGTATGCGGTTTGACGGCAGTGGATATGTGTTGTAACGCGCACCGATTCGAGCGCACCGACCGGGATGTTCGCCTCGACGATCTGGACCACTACGAAGCGGTGTTTCAGGTCGCCGGCCAATCGACGATTTATCAGAACAATCAATGTGTGCAACTCGCCGTGGGCGACGTCGCGCTCCTCGATGCAGCCCGACCGATGAGATGCGTCTCCGACGATGCGCGCGTGCGGCGGCTGTGCCTTCACCTGCCGCGTCGATCGTTCGTCTCCCATCTCGGATTCGAGCCGCAAGGGGGAGCTTACAGGGGCAGCGGAGCACCCGCAGGTCGTCTGCTCTACGAAATTGTTCTCGAGGCCCTCAACGGGGTCGGATCAGCATGCCCGCCGGTCGATTCCTACATGCAGCTGGCAGTCTACAATCTGCTCGGCGCACTGTTCGCACCGTCAGATCCGCCGCCGTCCTCGCGCCACGCGCACAAACTGTTCATGCGTATCCGAGGCCTCATCAAAGACCGCGTGACCGATCCGGAGTTCGACCCTCCGGAGGCGGCATCCGAAGCCGGGATCTCGTTACGCTACCTCCAGAAGCTCTTTACCCAGCGCGGCTTTACCTGCACCGAATTTATCTACTCGCTTCGTTTGAACCACGCAGTACGCCTCCTGGATCGCCGGAAGCTATTGAACACAGGAGAGCCCATCAGCGCGATTGCCTACTCGTGCGGCTTTCACGACTACACGCATTTCGCGCGAAAGTTTCGCCATCGTTTCGGTTACCCGCCGGGCGCCCACTCCGCAGCGCCGGGCCGCGCTGTGTTCAGGACGCCGCCGACACCGTTCGCGATCGCGTCCGACGCAACCGCAGGTCTTCCGCACGCTTGACGGCCACGTTTTCAAAAGGCGCCGTGCAAATCGACAGAATTTTACAGCGCTCCTTGCCCACGGCCACATAGGCGTGCGCCATACCGCTGTCAAAATAGACCGAGTCTCCCGGATGCAAGCGCAAAGGCGTGTAGCTTTCGCTGTGCAGCTCCAGTTCTCCGCTCACCACAAAAATAAATTCTTCGCCGTCATGCCGATGGAATTCGCCCGCCTCCTCGAGAGAATGGGCTTTGATCTCACCGATGATCGGTGCAAATTGTTTGTTCGTCAGGTCTACGCTGAGATAGCGCAGCGATTGCATTGGAGTATCGAGGATCTGCCCGTCGCCCGCGCGGTTGACACTCCGACGCGCGGTCTGCACGGGCTTGTCGTCCTGCATGTCGCCGGACAGGAGCTGCGCCATATCGATATTGAGACCGACGCTGAGTTTGCTCAGTTGATCATAAGTCGGAGAAATCTGATCGGTCTCGATGCGTGACAATGTCGACACCGGCAAGCCGGTGTTTTGGCTTACCGCAGCCAATGTCCAGCCCTGCTTGCGGCGAAACGCCCGCAGCGCGGCGCCGGGTTTAGCGACCGATGCTCTGGGCAAAGCGCACCTCCTGCGGTAATTGAATCGGCATGCGCGGGCTACTTCTTCGCAGGCAGGCCGATCGCCAGACGCTCAATTCGATCCGCGATCTTGGAAGCACCAACATCCTTGCCGATTGCATTGGACAGTACCACGACGGTGGTTTTGTCATCCGGGAATTCGGACAGGGAAGCGCTGAATCCATATATCCCGCCGCCATGATCGATTTTTCGATGGCCCTCATCTTGCGACAAAAACAGCGCGTAACCGTATTCTTTTTTGGCAGACGCCGCGGCGGCCGGCGCGCCGGCCGCCGCCATCATTTTCGCCATGGCCACGCTGGAGTTCTCACCGCTGCTGAGCTTGCCGGGCGTCAGCATCGCCGCTAGCGAAGCCGGCTTGAGAACCTTGCCGCCAAAAAGCGCTGCATTCCAGGTGGCGAGGTCGGTGGCAGTGGAACGAACTGAGCCTGCACCGCCCGGAATCGACATGGATATGAAGGCGGCGTTGGTGAACTTCCCCGGAGCGGCGCCCGAATATCCGCTGGCCCGACCGGAGACGATTTCGGTCTCGTCATCGAGCGCGCTATGGGTCATGCCGAGAGGCGTGAAGAAGCGGGTTTTGAATACCTCTGCCAGGGGTGCACCGGCCGCTTTCTCCACGACGCCGCCCAGGATGAAATAGGCCGAATTGCTATAGGACCAATTGGTTCCCGGCTCGAAATCTTGAAGTTTGGGGAGTTTCCCGATGAACTCAACCATTTCATCGGTGCTCCGGTGGATCATGCCGTCAACCACGAAGTTGGGTGCCGAGGTGTAGTTGTAGATGCCGCTGGTGTGATGGAGCATTTCATCCAGGGTGATGTCATTGGCGCGCGGAAAGTTCGGATAGTACTTCGACAGTTTGTCTTGCAGAGATACCTTTCCCTCTTCGGCCAGCAACAACAGCGCCGCGGCGGTGAATTGCTTCGTGACGGAACCGATGCGGAAAACACTGTTGTTCGAGACCGGAACGTGTTGCTCCAGATTGGCGGAGCCGTAACTCTTCACCAATACCGCCTTGCCATCTTTGACCACAGCGACCTCGAGGCCGGGGCTCTCGCCCGCGGCGACCGCCGCCGCCGCCGCTTTATCGATCGATGCGGCAAGAGCTTTTTCGTCCGGCGTTTGAGCGTACGCCGCGGATGCCAGGAATCCCGAAACAACGGCAGCGGCGATAAAACCCTTCATTATTGAATTATTGATGTGTTTCCCCTTGCGCTAAAAAACCTTGGTGCGGGCCCAATATCTCACCTTTGACGATATTCCGAAAGTGGGAAGGGATTCCATATATGCAAAAACATTGGCGTATCGCACGCCGCGCAGGCGAGCTTGGCTCCCGGCGGCAATACGTCGATACTTACGCCCAACGAAAGCCTCATTCCGTCCCAAGGATATCTTTACGATGGCGAGCAAAAACAGCACGTTGGGCAGTCTCATCCGCTTGGTGAGGAAGAAGAATTCTTGGACCCTGCGTCAGCTGAGCGAGAAAGTAGGCATTCCGCTCTCGACGCTTGCCAAGGTGGAGACCGACAAGCTATCGCTCACATACGATAAATTGCAGCAGTTCACCGCAAGCTTGGGCCTGAGCATGACGGAGTTTCTGGCTCAAGGGGACGCTCCTCCCGCGACGGCGCTTCCGGTCTTCAGGGCACGGCGCAGCCTCACCCATCGCGGCAATTCAATCCAGATCTCAACCCCGAATTATGATTACGAGTATCTGTGCGCCGATCTTCGACAGAAACGCATGGTGCCCATCCTGACGCGCATCCGGTCAAAGGACATTGCCGAGTTTGGCGAACCGCTGAAGCATAAGGGTGAAGAGTTCATTTTCGTCATTGAAGGCACGGTCGAAGTGCACCTGCAGTTCTACAGTCCCGTGCGACTCTCGGCGGGCCAGGGCATCTATATCGACAGCACCATGGGACATGCCTATGTCGCCAAGGACTGCGAGAGCGCCCTGGTGCTGGGCGTTTGCTCCAGCGAGGATCCGAACCTCGCGAGCGAATTGATCAGTCTTGCGGCCCAGGAGGCCGAATCGACCGCCTAGCTGCTCGCCGCCTTGAGCGCGCGATCGCGATTGAGCCAGAAGCCGACCGCAAACAGGACAATGATCAGCGGCACGGCAACACCGAACTCATCGATCGCATAGGCAGTCAATGTGCCCCGAGCTCCCGTCAAGGGCGTGAAGAAGCCTTGGATGTATAAGTTGTGGCTGGCATGCAGTATCGCGCATGGCCAGACGCTGCCGGAAACCAGGCGAAACCACGCCATGATGACGCTGAGCCCAATCGTGAGTGCACAGAAGCACGGAATTGAAAACCACCAGGGCGTCCCGCTGTTGTAGTCGGCGAATAGCAAAAGCGGCATATGCCATGCTGCCCATATCACGCCGATAGCCAAGCTGCCGCGCGTGAATCCGAGGCGGTTCACCATGAGCGGCGTGAGCAGCCCGCGCCAACCGATCTCCTCCCCCAGAGCGTGCGCGAGGCTCGAAATCATCTGCGTCGTGCCGATGAGCAGCAGGTAGAGCGGCACAAAGGCGATCGGACTCGTCACTGTCCAGCCCAGCTTCTGCGCGATCGCGGCGAGCGCGCCAGGATCCGGGAAGAATCCAAAGCCAAAGAGCCAGATCAGCGCGTAGGCAATCGCGGCGTAGGCCACCGGCGTGAAGTAGGAGAGAATCGCATAACGTGCGCCGCCCCAACGCAGTCCTAAGGTCTTGAAATCCAGGCGCCTGATATAGGCGGTCGCGATCGCGGCAACGCCGGGGCACCACATCAATCCCGCAACGTACAGGCCTTTGCCCGCGCCCACGTGACCCGAGACGATGATCAAAGCCCAAAAAAGACTGCTCGCGCACGCGGTGATGCCTAAGTAGCAGAGAATGGTGGAACTTTGCTTCTGCACCGGCGTGGTATTTTTCCTCATCGCGGCTCCGGGTTGGATGCCGCCGCGATTGTCCTTCGTTGACATGAATTCTCTCATCAGGCTAACTATGGCGCAACTTTCTCCTATTGGGCGTATACCCGCCATGGAGTCGAGCGACAAAATGACCCGTATCAAAGAGTCAGACAACGTCTCAGAGAATCGCAGTCTTCGCCGGCTGCACGGTTCGGCATGGATCGTGGCGCTGATGGCGCTGTCGAGCGCACATGCGGGCACGGCGGAGCAGGAACGCCTGCCGCCCGACGCGCAGATCGGCAATTACGTCGGCACTGACGTGATGATTCCGATGCGGGACGGCGTCAAGCTGCACGCGGAGGTGTGGCGGCCTCGCGGCGACACAACAAAGCTTCCCATCTTGATGCAACGATCTCCCTATGGATTTGGCCTGAGCAAGGTCAAGCGATCGATGGCCGCGGAATATCGCGAGCTCGCGCAAGAAGGCTTCATCTTCGTGCTCGAAGACATCCGGGGCCGATTTGGTTCCGAAGGTGAATTCGTGATGTTGCGCCCGAAAGCGCGGAGTAAGGACGGTGTCGATGAGTCGACCGACACGTACGACAGCATCGATTGGTTGACAAAAACGCTGCCCGGCAATAACGGCAAGGTCGGAGTATTTGGGATCTCCTATGTTGGCTGGACCACCGCCATGGCCACCGTCGATGCTCATCCGGCGTTGAAAGCCGTATCCGTGCAGGCCTCCCCGGAGGACATGTTCATCGGCGACGATTTCCATCATAACGGCGCATTTCGACTGCAATACGCCTGGGAGTACGCGGCTTCGCTCGAGACGGACGGCCGAACGTTGAATGCATTCGACTTTAAAAAGGAAGATCCTTTTTCCTGGTACCTGAAGCAAGATGATCTTGCGGCCCTGGATCAACGCGCCCTGGGCCGCCGCCTGCCTTCGTGGCAGAACTTCGTCGAGCACCCGAATTACGATGCATTCTGGCGCAGTGCCGTGACTTCGGCATTGATGCCCGCGCCCGTAAAGACCCCGAATCTCATCGTCGCCGGCTGGTGGGACCAGGAGGACTTCTACGGACCCGTCACGATTTATAAGCGGCAGAAACATGACGATGTCCGGCATCGAAACTTCCTGGTCATCGGCCCGTGGAATCACGGTGGATGGGCGCGCGACACCGGCAACAAATACGGTCCGCTCGATTTTGGGTCCGATACGGCCGGCTACTTTCGCGCAAGCATGGAGACGCCCTGGTTCAAGTATTGGTTGAAAGGCCAGGGAAAACTCGAGCAACCCGGGGCATTCGTCTTCGAGACGGGCAGCGACCGATGGCAGCGCTTTGACGCATGGCCACCGTCGAAGGGCATCGTCCAGAAGCGGCTCTACTTCCATCCGAATGGAAAACTGTCCTTTTCATCGCCGGCTTCGGCGGACACGCCGTCCGAACACTACCTGTCGGATCCTGCCAATCCGGTGCCTTATCGCCGGCGGCCCATCGCCACGATAAGCTCCGCGGACGGTGCTTGGAGAGTATGGCTTGCCGACGACCAGGCGCCCTTCGCGAAGCGCGAGGATGTACTGTCGTTTCAGACGGATGTTCTGCAAGACGATGTCATCATCCGCGGCAATGTTGCCGCCGAGCTGTACGCGAGCCCCACCGGGACCGACGCGGATTGGGTCGTCAAACTCATTGATGTCTACCCCGCCGATGAGGCGACGCAGCCGGCAATGCGCGGCCGGCAGCTGATGATTGCCAATGACGTATTTAGGGGACGCTTTCGCTCGAGCTTTGAACATCCGACGCCGATCGCGGCGAACCAGGTGCTCGAATATTCGATTGATCTGCACTCAGCCTCGCACGTATTCAAAAAGGGACACCGGATTGCCGTGCAGGTCCAGAGCACATGGTTTCCCTTGATCGATCGAAATCCTCAAACGTTCGAGTCCAGCATTTTCGGGGCGCATGCTGCCGACTTCAAAGCCCAAACGCACACGGTCTATCACAGCCTGAAATTTCCGTCGGCCATCCTCGTCGACGTCCCGACCGCCGGAAACCCCACGCCATAGGTTAAGGAAACTGCCATGTTCACATCCATGCGTCTTATGAGCGCCGCGCTCTTCATCCCCGCACTGCTGACTCAGCCGGCGCTTGCGGCCCTGCATCCCGCGCCGTTTACGATCGAAGAGGTCATGCAGGCTCCGTATCCGTCGAGCCTGGTCGCGTCCACGAAGGGGAATTCCGTCGCGTGGGTATTCGATACCAAGGGTTGCCGCAATATTTGGGTGGCCCAAGGATCCCGGGCGCGGCAGATTACCGCCTATACGCTCGACGACGGCTTTGATATCGGCGATCTGGCGTTGTCGCCGGATGCAAGTCAGGTGGCTTACGTGCGCGGCGGCTCGATCGAGGACGATGGTCCTGCCAATGTCACCAATTCGGCGGAGGGTCCGGCGCCGCGAGAGGTGTGGGTGATTCCCACCGCAAACGGAACGCCGCACAAGGTGGGGGCGGGCCATTCTCCGGGTTTCTCACCCGACGGCACCCGGATGGTGTTTGCCGATAAGGGAAAAATCTGGTCGATCGCGCCCGATGCGGCCACGGCCACGCCATTGATCGTCGATCAGGGCCGTATTGCGTCCATGACCTTTTCACCGGATGGCAAGAGGCTGGCCTTTGTAAGTGCGCGGAAGCAGCATTCGCTGGTCGGTATCTATGAGTTCGCCACGAAAAGCATCGCGTGGATGAGTCCCAGTCTCGATCACGATACGTCGCCGACATTCTCGTCCGCCGGAACCGAAGTCGCGTTCATTCGGATCGCTTCCGAGAAGAACGCGGAATTCGTATCGCATCGTACGGGTCAGCCTTGGTCCATTTGGATTGCCGATGTGGCGAGCGGCGAGGGTAGGCGTATCTGGGCGGCCGATGGCGGCGTGGGCAGCGCCTTTCAACCCACGTTGTCGCCCAGAAACTTGCTCTGGAACTCGAGCGATGAACTGGTGTTTCCTTGGGAAAAGACCGGGTGGCTGCAGCTCTATGCCGTCTCGGCGCGTGGAGGCACGCCGCGTTCGATCACCACCGGTCAGTTTGAAGTCGTGCACATGGAGCTGAGCGCCGACCGGCGTCGATTGGTCTATTCCTCGAACGAGGATATCGATCGGATACACGTGTGGACCGTCGACTTCAAGGGCGGCCGACCCACCCCGGCGGCCAAGGACCGCGCGATCGAGGACTACCCGCAGATCAGCGGCGACGGGACGGTTTTCGCGCTGCAAAGCGATGCAACCAAACCGCTGCAACCGGTGGTGTTGAGCGCCGGCGCGCGGTGGCAGCCGCTTGCCGCCGAAGGCTCGGCGGCGTTTCCCTCCTCAAAACTGGTGACCCCCGAGGCCGTGACGTTTGCGGCAAAGGACGGACAGCTCGCGCATGCTCAGCTGTTTCTGCCCAAAGACACGGGAGCCGCCAAACCGCATCCCGCCATCATGTTTTTTCACGGCGGCCCGCGGCGCCAAATGCTGCTCGGCTTCAATCCCATGAGCGCTTACGCCTGGATGTACGCACTCAATCAGTACTTCGCCGCGGAAGGGTACATCGTCATCTCGGTCAACTACCGCGGTGGAATCGGTTATGGTCTGGACTATCGCGAGGCAAGCAACTTCGGTCCGGACGGCGGCAGCGAATTGAACGATCTGCTGGGCACGGTGACCTATCTGCAGGGAAGAAAAGATGTCGATGTCCGCAGAATCGGTATTTGGGGCGGCAGTTATGGAGGCCTCATGACCGCGCTCGGGCTCGCGCGGGCATCGAAGGATATCGCCGCGGGCGTGGACTATGCGGGCCTCTACAATTGGGACACCTTTCTTGCATCGATCGGCGTGCCGGTCGAGCCGGGTGAAGCAACGCGCCGCGGCTTTGACTCCTCGCCCATCGCCACCATCGATCAATGGCATTCCCCGGTGCTGGTGGTCCAGGCCGATGATGATAGAAACGTGCCGCTACAGCAGTCTTTGGAGTTGATCGAGGACCTGCGCCTGCATCACATTGATCATGATGAAATCATACTGCCGAACGAAATTCATGACCTGACTCGGTACGCGTCTTGGATTACTCTGTTCAAGGCGGCTGATGCGTACCTGATGCGTCATCTGCAATAGGCGGCGCAGCGCCCACATCAGTATCACCGGGGGTTAACAGATGAAATTGCGAATTGCCGCCGCAACACTGGGGCTGCTTTTATCAGCCGCCTGCACGAGTGCGCTCGCGCAGACGGCGCCGATGTACGACATTGTGATTCGAAATGGGCGTCTCTTGGATGGGAGCGGCAATCCATGGGTCAATGCCGATGTCGCGATCAAGGATGGCCGCTTCGTCAAGATCGGCCGCGTCGAAGGGCGCGGGGTGCGCGAGATCGATGCGCGGGGAGACTATGTCTCTCCGGGTTGGATCGACATGATGGATCAATCGGGCCAGGTGCTGCTCAAAAACGGCCTGGCGGAGAACAAGCTGCGCGAAGGCGTCACCTCGGCCATCGCGGGTGAAGGCGGCACACCGGTGCCCTCGGCACAAATCGCCGATTACTTCAATAAGCTCGAAGCCCAGGGGATCTCGCTGAACTTTGGCACCTACTACAGCAGCGCGCAAGCGCGCGTGGAAGTCATGGGCGACGTCGCGGGCCATCCCACCGCGCAGCAGATGGATGCGATGAAAGTGCACGTCGATGAAGCCATGCGCGCCGGCACCATGGGCATCGCGACGGCACTGATCTATCCGCCCGACAGTTTTCAGAGCACGGAAGATCTCATCGAGCTGGCGCGCGTCGCAGCGAAACATGGCGGCATCTACGCGAGCCACATGCGCGATGAGAGCGCCAAGCTGCTGCAGGCCATCGGCGAATCCATCGAAATCGGCGAAAAGACCGGAATCCAAGTCGAAATTTTCCATTTCAAAGGCGCCTACGCGCCGGGCTGGGGGAAACTGGTCCCGCAAGCGGGGAAACTCATCGAAGCGGCGCGCGCGCGCGGCGTGAATATCGCGGCCGATATGTACGTCTATACCGCAGGCGGCACGGGCCTCGACATCACCGTGCCGAATTGGGTTTGGGAGCAGGGGGCGAAGACGGGTCTGGAACGCCTAAAGGATCCGCAGGTGCGTGCTCGCCTCAAGAAGGAGGTCGTCGCCGGTTCGCTGCCAGGATGGTCCAATCTGGTTGAGGCCAGCGGCGGCTGGGACCACGTCGTGCTGGCCAATGCCTTCAATCCCAAGTACGACCAATATCGTTTCAAGAGCATCGAGTACATCGCCAAGCAATTGGGTCAGGATCCTGCCGACGTCTCGTGGGATATCGTGCTCGGCGCGCAGCCGAACCGCGCCATGGGACTGTATTTCATGATGAGTGAGCCTGACATCGCCACGGCATTGCGCTGGCCTTGGATGAGCATCGGCAGCGATGCCGGTGCCAACGAAGAGCCGGGCAAAATTGATGCCATCGGCCTGCCGCATCCGCGCGCCTACGCCAATTTTCCGCGCGTCATTGCGGAGTACGTGAAAAAGCGCCACGTGCTCACCCTCGAGGATGCGATTCGCAAAATGACATCTTGGCCCGCCACGCGCATGCGCCTCTATGACCGCGGCGTCATCCGCGAAGGCATGAAGGCGGATGTGACCATTTTCAATGAGGCACGGTTGGACGATGTGGCGAACTACGAAAACCCCACGGCCTATCCCACCGGCATCGATTACGTTCTGGTCAACGGGCAGCTGGTGATCGACCAGGGCCGCCACACCGGCGCGAAGCCCGGCAAGGTACTTCGGGGCGCCGGCTTCGAGTCTGCCGCGGCGCGCCAGCCGCCGTGAGCGCAATTCCCGCGGCCTACTCGAGCGACTCGTCCTGGTTTCAGCGCTACCTGCTGCCGGGTTTCGCATTCAAGGCGGTGGTGATTGGCGGCGGCTATGCAACCGGGCGCGAACTGGCCGAGTTTTTTCTGCCGAGCGGGCCGCGCGGTGGATTGATGGCGATCCTGTTGGCAATGGTGATCTGGAGCGCGGTGTGCGCGGTGACATTTAGCCTGGCGTACGCCAACAAGAGCTGGAACTATCGGGCCTTCTTCAAAAATCTACTCGGGCCCTTCTGGGTTATTTTTGAGGTCTGCTACCTGCTGTTCATCATCTTGATTCTGGCCGTATTCGGCGCCGCCGCGGGGGCCATCGGCACGGCGTTATTGGGCTGGCCGCCGCTCGTCGGAACCTTGTGCCTCATCGCCTGCATCAGTTTCGTCACCACTTACGGCACCACCTCGGTGGAGCGTCTGTTCAAGTGGGTTTCGATTTTCCTTTACGGCGTGTATGCCTTGTTCGTGGTGCTGTCGTTCTTCGCCTTCGGCGATCGAATCCTCGTGAATTTGGCTGTCCCGGCACCGCACGAGGGATGGGTATTGGGGGGATTCACCTATGCCGGCTACAACGTGGTGGGCGCGGTGATCATTCTGCCGGTGTTGCGGCATTTGAAGAGCAACAAGAATGCGCTCATCGCCGGCGCGTTGGCGGGCCCGCTCGCCATGATTCCGGCACTCCTCTTTTTCATCTGCATGATCGCCTACTATCCGCAAATCGGCAGCGAGCCGTTACCGTCGGATTTCCTGTTGCAGCGCTTGAATTTTCCGGCGTTCCACTATCTGTTCCAGCTGATGATTTTCTTGGCCTTGCTGGAAAGCGGCACCGGCTGCGTTCACGCCTTCAACGAGCGCATCGCCGAAGCCTACGCGGCCCGCAAAGGCGGCAGCCTGTCGAAGTCCGCGCGCCTTTGGATCACCGGCGCGCTGTTGCTGGGCTCGATATTCCTGGCGGCGCGATTCGGACTGGTGACCTTGATTGCGCGCGGCTATCGAGGCCTCGCGTACATGTTCTTGGCGGTTTTCGTGCTGCCGGTGATGACCCTCGGGCTGTGGCAATTGTACGCACGCAGCAAGGCAACGTCCGCTGTAGCGGACAGCCCGTAGTATACTTGGGGCACGAGCGGCGGCCTGCCGGAAGCGGCCCTGCCACTAGCGGCCCTGCCAGTAGCGGCTAGTGAGCTGCCGTCGATGCGCCCGCCGCCGTCAAGTCGTATTCCGGCGGCGGCTCCGCGTGCATCAAGTTGCGCACGAAGAAGTCCCAGGATCGACGCAGCGCGTAGCGGCTCAACAGTAATGTGCCGTGACCCGCGTTCGGGACAATGAGCAGTTCGAAATCTTTGTTGGCGCGGATCAGGGCATCGACGAGTTGCAAGGTTTGGCTTGGAAAGACATTGGAGTCCATGTCTCCATGCAACAGGAAAAGCTTGCCCTTGATATTGCCAACCAGCAGGGGATTCGCGGCATCGGTGTAGTTGTTGCCCGACTCCGGACCGTTATAGGTTTCACCCCAGACGGCGATATAGCCGCGTTGGTCGTGATTGCCGGCATCCGCGACGCCGACTTTGAAGAAGTCGGGAAACATCGCCATCGCATGCGCCGTCGCATAGCCGCCGCCTGAGGTTCCATAGATTCCGACTCGATCGAGATCCATATATGGATAGCGGCGCCCGAGTTCGCGCAGCACCGCGACGTGATCGTCGAGATGGCCGGCCTGGGCCAGGCCTCCATACGATTCATCGTGGAAGCGCTTTGAGCGGCCGTGAGAGCCCCGGCCGTCCACCAGAACTACGATGAAACCCAATTCCGCGCAGGCTTGCGCGCCCATTCGATCGAAAACGGTCGCGAGGAAATTCGGCTGGGCGCGATGCGATTGCGGGCCGGGATACGGGGAGTCGATGACCGGATAACGCCGGTTTGGATCGAAGTTCGAGGGCCGCAGCAGATTGCCGTACAGCATCGTCTTGCCGTCTGCGGCCGGCGCGCTGAATCGCTCCGGCGGGACCAGTCCGGTCGCCGTCAGTCTCGACACGTCGGCGCGTTCAATCTCGGCGACAAAGGTGCCATCCGAGCGGCGCAGCACCGTCACGGGCGGCAGGTCGGTTCTGCTGTAGGTATCGATGAAGAAGCGTCCCGAGGGTGAGAAACCATAGGCATCTTTTGGATTTCCCGCGGCGCCGGCGATCTTATCTGCGTACACGCCGGCTTCTTGTTCGGACGCCACGGTGTGATCCGCGATTTCCGGGGTCAGTAGACGGACTCGGCCGTCGTTCAGGCTGATTCGGTACACCATGCGGTAGTAAGGATCGACGCCGGCCTCGCGCTCATTTGCGGCGACATAAATGAACCCATGTACTTGATCCAGATGCAGTACGTTGCGAACGGTCCAAGGTCCTGCGGTGAGACGACGCTTCAGGCGGCCGGTCGAGCCGTCATAAAGATACAGGTGACCGAAACCGTCGCGTTCGGAAAACCACAAGACATCGTGGTTCGCGAGTACATAAACCATGGGACATTCGGCAAGACTGGCCGATTCCACAAACGTGCTGCCGGTTTCGGACAGAAGTTGCCGCGATGTACCGCTAATGGCGTCAATGACATTCAGGCTCATGCTCTTGGCGTAGCGCGAGCGGGCAATGAAGTATACATGCGCGCTGTCGGACGACCACCAGGCATCGCCGGCCTCGATGGGTGTAAAGAACAAGGACGGCGCGACTGCGGCGACGGCTCGACCGGTCCGGTTCGCCAGGTCGAAAATCCACGGTTCCAACTCGGGGACGGCAGAGTCATTCGGCATGGCATAGCGCCAATGGTTCGAGATGGGCCGGAGGCTGCCGTCCGTCGGTGTTGACTGCACCAGGGTAATCTCACGAACGCCGCGCTCATCCAGCCGATGGGTGAACAAGTGTCTCGAGTCCGGCGACCAGAGAACGATCGGTTTCGGCGGCGGCCCGGGCGGACCGGGCAGGGCGCGCCCATCCTTGACCGC
>Ga0210398_10001758_pt1 | contig 21841 bp, 19 predicted proteins | sample IncBWC4OmetaG_FD_161047 | JGI IMG/M metagenome (GOLD analysis project Ga0210398, IMG submission 161047) | Forest soil microbial communities from Barre Woods Harvard Forest LTER site, Petersham, Massachusetts, United States - Inc-BW-C-4-O | ecosystem: Environmental > Terrestrial > Soil >...
GAATTCGGCGTCGCTGCGGTTTGTGAAAGCGACCTAGCATCCTCGATCGTCGTCGACGTCGAATGTTTTGGTTTGGAGCATGCGTGGTCGCAGGTCGTTCCACCGAAATTATTCGTAAATTATTTATTTTTCCTCTTGCCTAAAACTTAGAGTTATGGCATCTTCGAAACATCTTCGAAAGAAAGGACGCCTAAATTTGTCGAACCATACGCACAAATCGCTAAGCGGGCAGCTGCGGTCGATACTCGGTCCAGACTGCTTTAGGGCGTCTTCCGAACGCGTCAGTTGATTCTTCGACGCCCTTAACGCAAAGCTAACAAAATAAAAGCACGCTGGGTGGTGAAGACTGCGGTTCCTTCGCCTTGACAACGACATACCGCGGTCGCTGATTCCCCCAGCTTGACAGTTGCGCGGCGAGCGAGCTTGCCGCGCAGGGGGAGGCTCCCGCGCGCTTTTTCGAGGGAATCCCGGTCAGTGGTGAAAGGTTACGGATACTTCTTCTGGTGAAACAGTCCGATGGACTGTGAGGTTCGACTCCTCGAGGGCGCAAGCCCTTTCCGTCGCCGCCCGTTCCCTGGCCAAATTTTGACCTCATAACCGCGCCCTGAACAATGGCGCGGAAAAGTTCGGTCAGTGGTGAAGTTCACGGCAACTTCGTGGCGTGCCTGTGCACAGGCCGGGGTTCGAGCCCTCAACCGTGTTCGTCGTTCCCTGATCGGCGTGCGGCGCGGACAGTGCCGGGAATTCGATGTGGCGTTTTGTCCGCGCTGCACGGTTGTAATTTCGCCGGTGGTGAACGAGCAGAGTTACGGCCCACAGGGATGGTCGACGCTCGAGGCTTGCCAGCCCTGCCGCCGAGCGCTGATCTGCGGCAGTGCCGGGAGCTTTGAGCTTTGATCTTTAATCTTTGAGCTTTGATCTTTGCTTAGCCCCGGCGAGGATCGGGGGGTTGTTCCGAGGCTGAGGATTGCCGCAGAAACCGGCCGCGGGTCGATTCTCTTCTCGCAGCTTCCCCGGCGAGTTTTTTTTGAGTAGCCAGGATTCTTGAGTTCGGCCGGTGGTGAAGACGAGGGTTCCTTCGCCTGTGGAGCGGGAGATGCAGGTTCGAATCCTGCCACGGGGATTGTTCTCGTGTAGCTGAATGGTAAAGCGCCTAATGTGCCCTGGTCGCTGATTCCCCGGCCGATGGTTTGCGATGTGAAAAACCCGGCTGATGCCGGTTAGAAAGTTTGAACAGAGTTTGAACTATGAGCACCACAATCAAAATTCTGGGTGCACCCCCCGAAGACGGGGAGTCGTTGTGCCGAACCTGCCGGTATGCACACATCCAGCGAGGATTTCGCGGCAGCGAGGAAACCGTCTTCTGCGCTTACAGCGAAGCGGTGCTGCGGCCCGTCAAGTTCAAGGTTGCCGCCTGCACGGATTACACGCACCGCGCCTTGCCGGCGCGCTGGGAGTTGGAGCAGATGGCGCTGCTCATCAACCTCGAGCCCGCGCGCAAGAAAACAGGATTCCGCCAGGACAGCCGGGCGGTGGCGGAGGAAGACGAAGATTCTCCCTCCTTGGCCGAATAGCGCGGTGGGAAAGATTCGCGTGGTGAAGACGAGGGTTACTCGATCACTCTGAAGCTTGCCGGTTCGAATCCCGCCATGATCTGAGTCATGTAGCTCAATTGGATAGAGCCGCGGAACCAAAGTCCGTCGTCGCTTGATTCCCCGGCGATTCCAAGTTGTGCTGGCGGTGAGGTTCGCCGGTGGCGCAGGCCACGGCTACTCCGGCTGACGCATCGGAAGCGATGTCTCCGAGGCAGCTGGTCTGCCCGTGCCGTTGCCGCCGCTTCCCCGGCGATTGAAACAACCACAGATTCCTCACCGCTGAAGCGGTCGGGATGGACAAGGCTGATTTTGCTAAAAGCTAGACAAGGAGGCCATGATGGCTCGACTGAACATGCTGAAGTTGAACTTCGGGGCGCGGACGCATGAGGGTGCGCCGGCGCGCAACATCTCGACGGAGCTGCAGCTGCAGCGCTCGGTGCTGGCTTGCCTGCTCTGGGAGAGCCAGTTCTATGAGGATGGCATGGAGATCGCCGGACGCGTCGCAGAACTGGTGCCGCAGGTCGCGGCCGAAAAAGTGGCCGGGCTTGCGGTGGAGGCGCGCGAGAAGATGAAGTTGCGTCACGCGCCGCTGTTGCTGGTGCGGGAGATGGCGCGTCATGCCACGCACCGCGGCTGGGTGGCGGAGACGCTGGCACGCGTGATCCAGCGTGCCGACGAACTGGCGGAGTTCGTCGCCATCTACTGGAAGGACGGGCGCGTTCCGCTCTCCGGCCAGGTGAAGAAGGGGCTGGCTGCAGCCTTCCCGAAGTTCGATGCCTACGCTCTGGCCAAGTACGACCGGGGCGGAGCCGTGAAACTGCGCGACGTGCTCTTTCTGGCGCACGCGAAGCCGCGGGATGAGGAGCAGGGCGAGGTTTGGAAGCGCCTGATCGCGGGCGAGCTGAGTGCGCCCGACACGTGGGAGGTTGCACTCTCCTCTGGCACCGACAAGCGCGCGGCCTGGGAGCGGCTGCTGGGTGAGCAGAAGCTGGGAGCGCTGGCTCTGGTTCGCAACCTGCGCAACCTGCGTGAGGCGGGTGTGGAGGAAAGTCTGGTGGTGACTGCGCTGGGCGCAATGAGCACAGCGCGGGTGCTGCCGTTCCGCTTCCTGGCTGCGGCGCGTCATGCTCCGCAGTGGGAACAGGCGCTCGAGCAGGCCATGCTGAAGTGCGTAGCCGGGCAGGAAAAGCTTGCCGGAAAGACCGTGGTGCTGGTCGACGTCTCCGGCTCGATGACCGCGCCGCTCTCTCGCCGCTCCGAGACGTTGCGCACCGATGCGGCTTACGGACTGGCGGTGTTGCTGCGTGAGATCGGCGAAAAGGTAAGCGTGTTCAGCTTCTCCGACTCGCTGGTGGAGGTGCCGGCGCGTCGCGGCTTCGCCCTGCGCGATGCGATCGAAGCTTCGCAGCGCCACAACAGCACGCAGCTGGGCAAGGCGGTCGAGGAACTCAACCGCAAGCACAGCTACGACCGCCTGATCGTCATCAGCGACGAGCAGGCGCACGACACGGTGTCTGCGCCGAAGGGCAAGGGCTACGTGATCAATGTGGCCAGCTACCAGAACGGCGTCGGCTACGGCAAGTGGACGCACATCGACGGCTGGAGCGAGTCCGTGGTCGACTACATCCGCAGGCTGGAGCAAACGGTGGAGAACTGAGGCTGGCAACCAGAATGGAGGACGGGCGATGAGCCCGTGCCTCCATCCTTGTAGAACCCAAAGCGTATGAGGGGTTTAGTAATTGTCGCCATCATGATCGACGTCGCGCGTGCTTTTCAGCGTGACCGGATCCGAAGGTGGCGGGGTATTCGGTTTAGGCTGTGCTTCCGTGGTGGCTGAGTTGCCTGCTGCTGACTGGGTTCCCCATATAAAGACAAAATCGGCAGCGGCGTTTGGGGACCTTAGAAAATTAGATTGGGTTTGGGCTCTTTGCCAATCGTTAGCGAGCGTGCCGCCTAATCTGGAGCTTTTCTCCCGCGCCTCCCTATGCCCCGGTCACCGAGAACTCTTCGTCCGGCTTGGTCTCAGGATGGTTGGTAGTTGCGACCGCGGTGACGTCTTCGACGAACTCTCGCCGGCGCTCTCGGCCCTTGTGTTCAAGCACGCGCACACGGCGGGCGGGCAGGTTGCTGGGTTCGAGGCTGAGGATGCGTCCGTCGCGCACCTGTACGTGGGAGCGAAACCAATCGGTGCGGAACATTCGTCCGGCGCAGTAGAAAGTGATGGAAGCTGCGATGGGACCCTCGAATTCTTTCCCGGCGCAGGCCACGATGCGCTTACCCATCGCCTGCGTCCAGGTCATGCCCCCAACCAGAGGATCGTTCAAGCGGCAACGCTCGGAAGGAACGGCATGGGTGAGTTTGCGCAGCTGCAGCAATTGCAGCAGGACCGAACTCTTGGCCAGGTTGGTGACGACGATGTTGGCTTCCGTGGCCGAGACGCGCTCGAGCTTGAGGTGCAGGTCCGGCGACCACTCCCGCTCGAAACCTTCGCGAGCCAGGGCCAGGCCCTTGTCGGTCGCCTCCACGTAGCGGAGAGTCGCGCGGGCCAGAATCACACTGAACAGGCAGGTTACCACCGTCGCGATGAGCGGAATATAGCTGAGCAGCGTCGTGAACGGGATAGGGAAGGAGTTGATCGCCGGTACGGGCATGCGGGAAAGTCTAGTGCGAGGGGTGCCGCGGCCCTAGATGCGCATGGTGCTGCACGACCAGAACTCGGGGTTCACGGACCTTCGTAACGGTGAAGTGGATGCGGATAAGGAAGCGAGCCCAACCCGCGATTACTGGGTCGCAACCAACCCGACACTTGGCGCCGCTCGCCCAGACTCCCCCGACAAGCTCGGCTCCAGCGCTTCGCTGTGCAAAGCAGGCTTGCGCCGGAGGACAAGCATGGAGAGCAAGCTATTCGAGGACGCTGTCGTCGAGCTTCTTGCGCTCCCAGTCGGCGGCGGCTTGGACGAAGGCCAGGACTACCGGGTGCGGGTTCTTTTCGGTGGACGACAACTGGGGCTGAAACAGTGTGGCGATGAAGAAGCGATGGGTGGGAGACTCGATGGCGCGAATCTCGCCCCCCGCGCCGCGGGCGACGATGGGAAAGCCAGCTTCCATGGTGGCCCATTCAAACTCGGGGTTGACCTCAAAGTTGCAGAAGAATTCTTCGCTGACGATTTCTTTGTCTTTTCCGTAGAAGGACTGCAGGTAAGAGCCGGGACGGAGACGAATCTCCGGCACCATGCCGGATAGCTTGGGAGCGTCGCCTCTGCGGTCAGGCACGGCGCAGGCCACCGGATAGATGACGATGTTCTTCGATCCGGAGACATTTTCTGCGCTGTCGGCGTCGGCGATGCCGAGGACATTGCGGGCGAACTCGATCAAAGCGTACTGAAAGCCTGCGCAGGTACCGAGAAAGGGCCAGTCGCGGCGGCGGGCAAATTCGATCCCTTTCAGCATGCCGTCGAAACTCTTGAAAGGGCTGCCGGGAGATGCCCAGAGGCCATCAAAGCCCTCCAAAATCTTTTCTGCCCCGGCAGTGATGAGCGATGGCGTGGGAATCCATTGGGATTCGATTTTCAAATCCAGTTTGTGGGCGGCGTGCTGCAGGGAGTCCGGAGTGGCGTGGTGGGAGCGGAATTCCGGATTAAAGTCGCCAAGGATTCCAATGCGAACGGCATTACTCACGGGAGCATTGTACTAGACGAACCGTGGGTTTCTGCCACTCAGATCATATGCGTGAGCGTGAGCAGGCCGTAAAGACTGAGCAGAATGAGTAGGGGACCGCCCCATATCATCAACGTGCACCTCCAGCCCAGCGAGCGTGCGACCTCGCGCTGGCTGCGCCAGGAGATCAGGAAAGTGGAGTTGTTCTTTCCTTTCGTCAGTACGACTGGGGGATGCGGGTCGAAGCCGTCGGCTGGGTCGGGAGCGTTCGCATGCGAGGGCTGATTGGGGCTGACTTGCAGACCGGAGGCCGTCACTCCGGCCGCGGTCCAAGCGGCGGGATTTGAAATGCCGGCTTTCATGAGGGCGGCGGCGATCTTTTGCTGCTGGCTCATATCCCCTGCCTTGGTTGGGCTGGGAGCAGGCGAGAGGCGGAGGACTCGCGCCGATGCCGCGGCCCCTGCCTGCTCGTAAATCGAATCGAAAGCCGGATCGTGCTGGAGCCCGCCGCGCAGAGAGAGGCTGTTGACGCCTTTGGTCACAAGCGACATCGCGGTTTCTCCCACCGCGCTACGGCGCAATGAAAGCGATGCATTCCAGACCTTGGGCGGTGCGGCCTCGTCATCTGGAATGGGCTGCGGGGTAAGCTCGAGACCGGGATTTTCGCCCAGGGTTCCGAGCACGAAGAGGGCGTTTTTGGGCTTGATGCAGAATTCCTCGACTTTGATCTTATTGGTGGTGCTAATGCCGTGGCGCTGAAGAAGCATGCGCACATTGGCTGGAACTTCCTCTTTGGTGGTGAAGAAGGAATCGCAGAATTCCTGCTGGAAGTCGCGATGCAGGTCGAGTTCGGCGCCGCGCGGGTCGACCATGACCTTGCCGGTATTGTCGTCGAGAAAGAAGGGCACGTGCATGCACTCCGCCGCTACTTTCACCCATTGCTTGTTCTTGCCAGACTGCCTTAGTTCCCAGACGAAGCTGCGATGGTAGTAGCAAGGTTTCCCGGTCACCGGGGCGGTCAGGGTGTAAGGGCCCACGGCGAGGCCGCTGAGCTCAACCATTCCGACCGAGGCGCTGCGAATTTTGGAAGCCGGCGTGTCCAGAACGAGGCGCCGTCGCTCGAGCTGGCGGAAGCCTTGGTAGAACAGGTAAACCCCAATGCCGATGCCGATGACGCAGACCGCGATCGGATGGGAGGAGCCGGCGGAGCGAACCAGCAGAGCGGCGATTATCCGTTGGGCGAGAAGCACGGTGGTTCGATCCGGTGGGGTTTAGTAGTGGACGCACCCCGTATCAAAGCTAGCGGAGGAGCGCCGGGCAGGGCAGCAGAAAAGGCCTGGGTTGGCTTACGTTGGTAATTCCGGCCGCGGGGTCTGGCGCCGGCGCCTTAGGAAGATATAGGCGATGGTGAGCACGGCGAAGAAGGCGAGACCGCCAATTTCGTTGATGCGCGAGGAGCGGAGGGTCTGGATCACAGCGGCAGAGACCAGAACAAAGCCCAGCATCGATCCCCAGACGCCGAGCGGCGAGCGCATCGGCAGGGCAGCGACTTGTTGGGGAGTGAGCCGCCAGCGGAAGCTGACATGAGCCGCCAGCGACACGATCCAGGAAAGGATCAGTCCGGAGAAGGCCGCTCCCAGGATATAGAGGAAGGCTTGTTGCGGAGCCCAGTTTTCGATGATCAGTGCGGTTACGATTCCGTAGGAGGACACGAGCAAAGCGTGATGCGGAGATCCGGCGGCATTCAATCTGCCGAGGCTGGCCGGAGCCCATCCGGTGCGGCCCATTGAAAACAGCAGGCGCGAGGCGACGTAGAGTTTGGCGTTGGCTCCGGAGAGCGCGGCGGTGAGGACAACGAAATTCATGAGCAAGGCGGCCGCCGGAATTCTGGCCCGGCTGAGCACGCTGACGAACGGACTCTCCGAGCCGCCAACCTGATTCCAGGGGATCACGCCGGCCAGCACGATGATGGCGCCGAGGTAGAGCGCTGCCAGCAGGAAGAAGGTGAGCCGCGTCGCGTGAGGGATGTCTTTTGAGGAACGGGATTCGCCGGTCGTGACCGCGAGCATCTCCACCCCGCCGAAGGTGTAGATGGCAATGAAGACGGCGAGCAGCGGGGCGGCCGGACCTCGGGGCAGAAATCCTCCGTGCGCCGTGTATTGCCGGGCTACGTGGCCGCTCAACAACAGGGCACTCCCGGCCAGAATGAAGGCGACGATGGTGGCGAACTTGATCATGGAAAGCCAGAATTCGAAGCGCCCAAAAGAACCAACGCTGAGCAGGTTGACCAGCACGAGCGCAACCGAAAACAAGACCACCCAAAGTTCTCCGGGTACGGCGGGAAACCAGTAAGTCATGTAAGTGGCGGAGGCGACGAGTTCGGCGCCAATCGAAAAGGCGATGGAAGCCCAGTATCCGGCGCGGCAGAGAAATCCCAGATATGGGGTGAGATAGAGTTCGCCGTAGATGCCGAAGGATCCGGCGGCCGGATGGGTGCTGGCCAGTTCGCCCAAAGCCATGGCCACCGTGTAGGCGATGAAGGCGGCGATGATGTAACTGAGGATGACGCTCGGTCCGGCAATCTGGAGAGATGCGGCTGAGCCCAACAGCAGTCCGGTGCTGATCGAGCCGCCCAGCGCCACCATGGTCATTTGTCCGGCGGTGAGTTGATGGTGGAGGCCCTGTTCGTGCGCTTCTTCCTGGACGATCTCCGGATGAGATTCGGCAAGAGGCATGGGGAACGATAACAAATCGGCAGGAGTTCTCCCAACCTCCGGTTCGCGCAGAGTCTAGACAGGTTTCAGGCGGAGGTTGTTTGCCGGCGCCGACGCGGCGAGTGACGGCCACACGCATCAGGCCGGCAGGGAGTTACCGTCGATTATTCTGATCAGCCAGACTTTGGGCGGCAGGGCCAGTTCGAGGATCCAATGTGCAGGTTGACGCCCCTCGAGGCTACCAACTGGTCCGCGTCCCGGGCTCGGATTGTGATTTGAGCGAAGCCGGTTGCGGCGCTGGACACGATCAGCCCGGTCAGGAGGAGTTACGCGAGCTTTGCGAGCACGCGCTGAAGGGAAAAATGGCGGGAGGACGCTCGATGACCCCAAATTATTATGATTGTACTGGGGAAACGTACCAGAATAGACCTGGGCCAAGCCCTTCGACCGCGATCCCGCAAGCGCAGCCGGTGACTTTCGTAATCATCATCGGACCCTTGCGGATTGCTGGCACCGGGGGTGGCTCCTAGAATCGAAGCAGAGAGTAGTCCGCCCGAACCCAACCTTATGTCGGACACGACAACACGCTCGGACCGAGCCGAAATAACACGGAGGGTGGAGCGTGCCGAAAAACTTCTGCAGAAGGGCAAAGCTGCCGAGGCTTTAGAAGAATATCTCCTGGTTCTGCGGGATGATCCGGAAAACGATAAGGTGCGAGAGTTGTCGGCGGACCTGTGTTTGTCGCAAAGCCGGGGGCGGGATGCGGTTCGGTTGCTCGGCGAACTGTTTGAGCGCCAAGTGGATGCCGGAGATGCCACGCGGGCCAGCCTTACCTACAAGAAATTGGCGCGGCACGGGAGTCCGACGTGGGAGCAGAAATTTCGCTTCGGACAATTGCTCGAAGGATCCAACAAGAAACTGGCAGTGGGCACCTATGAATCGGCACTGAGCGATCTGGCGAAACTCCCGGATAAGAAACCGGATGCATTACAGGTACTGGCGCGGGTGATGGCGCTCGAGCCGATTCCGGCAAATTTTCTGCGGATGGCGGAGTTGTCCTCTGAAATTGGGGACAGCAAGGCAGCGGCCGATGGCTTCAAGCGAGTGGCGCAGCTGACAGCGGAAAATGGGGGGGATCCGGCGCAGTGGTATGAGCGCGCCTACCAGGAAGACTCCTCCGATGAAGAAATTGCGCTGGCTTACGGGAAGAGCCTGCTGGGGCAAGGACAGATTGGGGCTGCCATTTTCATTCTGGAATCGCAGGTGAATGCCGGCAAGACCTCACCCATCTTACGGGATCTTTACGCCGAGGCGCTGCTGGCGGCGGGGCGTTATGCCGACGCGGAGCCGCTGGTGTGGCAACTGTTTGAACAGAATCCCAACCGGGTGTCGCAGGTAACGGCACTGATTGGACAGCTGGTCGATGCGGAGCAGGATGAAGCCGCCGTCTCGCTGGCGCGCAAGCTGGGACAGTTCCAGGCCAAGCGTGGCGAACGACGGCAATTTGTGACCGTGATGCAGGACATCGCGGCCACGCGTCGCGCATCCCCGGGAATGCTCGAGTTCCTGAGTGAATTGTTCAACGCCTCAAACCGCGAGGCCGATTACTGCCAGACGCTGTTGAAACTCTTCGATCTGTATGGCAGCACGGGGGAGTTCGCCAAGGCGGCAGAGTGTCTGGATCGGGCGGCGGAAGTGGATCCGTATGAGGCCGGCCATACCAAGCGGCTGGAGCTGTTGAAGGGAAAGATTGACGACAAGAAGTTCGACGCGATTGCTTCCCGATTCACTCCGGTGAGCAAAACACCGGCCGAGCCAGCGACGGAACACGCTGCCACCCTGGGGGCTTCCACGCTGCAGGATCTGATGCTGCAGGCGGAAATTCTGGTGCAGTACGGCATGCGCAACAAGGCCGTGGAGCGGCTGCAGAGAATTCAGGAATTATTTCCGCGCGAGGAAGAGCGGAATGAAGATTTGCAGAGGTTGTATCTCTCCGCGGGAGTGACGCCCAGCTATGCCGGATCCACCCCCCTGGTATCTGCGGCGCCGGCTGCAGCTGCGACGCCGGTGGCCGCGATTGCTCCGCCCCTGGTTGATCCAGCCGCGGAGATGCGCAACGTAACTCGGGTCGCGGAAATAACCCGCAAGCTCTATCACCAGGCCACGGCGGCTGCGGTGCTGACCACGGCGGTGAACGAAATCGGCGGACACTGGGAAGTGTCACGCTGCGTAGCGGCGATGGGCACGCCGGGTTCGACGCCAACCGCGGTGCAGGAGTTCTGCGGCAAGGGAGCCAAGGCGGGTAGCAGCGCTTCTATTAAAGCCGTGATGTGTGCGCTGCAGGATTTATCTCTGTCCGCATCGGCGGGCGAGCCACTCATCATCGCCGATGCGCAGAAAGCGCAGGAGCTGCGGGCGGTGCGCAATGCGTTGGTGGAGTTGGGAACTTCTGCGGTGATGGCCTTTCCGCTGAGCAATGGCGAGGATCCGGTGGGTGTGCTCGCCCTGTTGCACAACAAGCCGCGCGCCTGGCCGCAGACGGACGCGGTGGTGCTGAAGACCTTGGCGGATCAGATGGTGATTGCCCTGAACAATGCCGGCCTGCGGCGTCTGGTGAAAAATCTTTCGGTGACCGACGAAAAGTCCGGATTGCTGAAGCGCAGTTCTTATCTGGATTTGCTGCTGGCGGAGAGCAAGCGAGCGACCCAGAACGCTTCACCACTTTCGGTGCTGCTGTTGCAATTTGGACGAAGCGCGGCGCTGCTCAAAGAATACGGCGAGGCTGCGATTCAAAGCGTGATGGAGAAGATCGGGCAACAGTTCGCCGCCAACATCCGGACCAATGACTTGGCGTTTCGCTACGATACGACCACCATCGCTCTGATCCTGGGGGATACGGCGGAAAAGGAAGCGCTGCTGGCCATCGAAAAGCTTCGCAAAGTGATCGCCGAGGTGCGGCTGCCGAGCAAGGATGACTCCAAGAAAGGCCAGGCGCTTGAGTTTTCGGCAGGTCTGGCGGAAGCTGTGGTGCAGGAGAGCTACGATCCGCTTGACATTGTGACCGAAGTGATCAACCGCGCCGAACATGCCCTGGGGACCTCGTTGGCGCAGGGGCCGGGGAAGGTTGTGGCGCTGAAGGCGGCGCTCGCCGCCGGGGCTGTGGCGTAAGAAGAATCGATCCATACCACGAATTTACCCCTAGTCAGGAATCCGAACGCTCCCATTCTTCTCCTTCTGCGATCGGGAAGGCTGGATTCCAGGCGACCTCCCATAGCCATCCGTCGGGGTCAGCGAAGTGTCCCGGATAGCCTCCCCAGAAAGCTTGCTGAGCGGGCTTGACCACGGTTGCGCTTGCGGCTGTAGCTTTTTTGAGAAGTGTGTCCACTTCGCTGCGATGGTGCAGGTTGCAGGCGAGCGATATGCCGTGGAAACCGTGGCCTTCGGGAGCGACATTTGCAGCCTTGGCAAGTTCCTGCCGCGGATAGAGGGCGAGAGCCATTCCTCCCGCCTGAAAGAAAAAGAAAAAGAAAAAGAATATGATGCCTTCTGCCCGGCCATGGACTGCCGCCATCCGAGGCGCTCGTAGAATTCCCCGCTGCGTCTTAGATCGGTCACTCCGGGTGGGATTAGGCTGACGCACTGTTCCACGGTAGCTCTCGTTGGTCGGCAACCGTAGCACAATAACTAAGGTTTCATACCATCCTTAAACGGAGGAGCCGGTGCAAAGCTATTTCGGTGCTCTCGCCATCGTGCTGTTGCTCGGAATGGTGGGGATGCGGGTTTTGGGGATGAGGAGGAAAGGGATAAAAGCGATGCATTTTGGCAGGGTCGACAAAAAAGACCTGCTGATTCCGCCGTTCGCCTTTTTTTATTTTTATCTCGTGTTTGCCGCTGCATTTAATTTTCCCACCGTGAGCCGGCAGGAATTCTTTCACTCTGGAATCATTTCCTGGGTGGGAGTTTTTTTCTGCGGAGCAGGACTGTTGCTATTCGGACTGAGCCTGGTTTCGTTCGGGAAGAGCTTCCGGGTGGGCATTGACCAAGACCATCCTGACAAACTGGTTACAACCGGCATTTTTGCTCTTAGCCGCAATCCCATTTATGTGGCCTTTGGGTTTGTCCTGCTGGGGCAATTCCTGGTGTTCTCCAATTCGCTGCTTTTGGTCTATATGGTTGCCGCCGTATTGCTGTTCCACCGTCAGGTGTTGCGGGAAGAGCAATCCTTGAGAAACTATTACGGCCAGCAATATTTGGAGTATTGCGATCGAGTGAGACGGTATCTCTAGGCGGTGATGGCCGACCAAATGAGCGGCCTGATCCGCGAGATCTCCTGCGAGACCTGCGAGATCGCGCGGTGGTCAAATCTGCTCGCGCGCTGCTACACTAACCAGTTTGAGGATCAGTTCTGATCCGCTCTGAGCTGGGGTCGGTCAGAAAATCTCGCAGGAAATCATGTTGAAACAGGGAGATATCGCGATTGTCAGTGGGGCGCGTACGCCCTTTGGCCGCTATTGCGGCAAGTTGAAAGACTTCACGGCGCAGGAGTTGGGTGCGGTGGCGGCGAAGGAGGCGATCGCGCGGTCCGGGATCGAGGCCAAGGAATTTGATCATGCCGTGTTTGGCAACGCGCAACAAACCTCCGGCGATGCTCTGTATGGAGCGCGGCACGTGGGATTGCGGGCCGGGCTGCCGATTGAGACTCCGGCACTGACGGTAAACCGGCTGTGCGGAAGCGGGATGCAGGCGATTGTGAATGCGGCGCAGATGATTCAGTTGGAAGAGGCCAAAATTGTTCTGGCGGGCGGAATGGAGGCTATGTCGCAGGCCCCATTTACCATTCGCGGACGCGACGGATTTACCCTGGCTCCCGGCGGCAAGATGGAAGATTCGCTGATGGTGGCGCTGCTCGACAGCTATTGCGGTTTGTACATGGCGAACACGGCAGAGTTGTATGGCGAGCAGCAGGGGGTCACGCGGCAGGCGCAGGATGAGTTCGCGTTGCGCTCGCAGCAGAAAGCCGATGCGGCCTATAAAGAAGGACGCATTCAGGAAGAACTGGTTCCAGTGGCGCTGCGGAATGCCAAGGGTGAGGCCACGGGAGATTCGCTGACCGAAGATGATCACCGGCGGTCGCAGACTACGATGGAGGGGCTGGCGAAGCTGAAGGCGGCATTTGGAAAAAATGGCACGGTCACGGCGGGCAACGCCAGTGGCATCGTCGATGGCGCGGCGGCGGTGGTGGTAATGTCGCTCGAAGAGGTTCGCAAGCGAAACCTGGAGCCGCTGGGACGGATTGTGAGTTGGGGCGTTGCCGGGGTCGACCCGAAGGTGATGGGGCGCGGTCCGGTGCCGGCGACCAAGCTGGCGCTGCAGAAGGCGGGGCTGTCGCTCGACTACATCGATCTGATGGAAGTGAATGAGGCCTTTGCGGCGCAGTATCTCGGAGTTGAAAAAGAGCTGGGCCTGGATCGCGAGAAGGTGAATGTGAATGGCGGGGCGATTGCGCTGGGGCATCCGCTGGGAGCGACCGGAACGCGGCTGGTGATTACGCTGTTGTACGAATTGCGGCGGCGGAAAAAGAAGTACGGACTGGCGACGGCTTGCATTGGCGGCGGGCAGGGGATTGCGATGATTGTGGAGAGTATGAACTAGGATGGTCGCGAGTGAGGCGACTTGAGCGTTCCCTGGTGTGCGATCATCGCTTGCACCGCGAGCACGAGCGGAGTTCTCGCTTTCGGGCCGTCGCCGATCGGGCGGCCTCTCGAAATTTCGACACCGGCGATCTCCTCGTCGATCGGCTGGGAATTCCGCTAGCCCCGGCTCGGTTTCTAGGCAGGGGAAGTTGGCAACCATGAGTCTGTCCTGGTTGGGGCCAGATTCTCCGGGCGGCGGTTTTGCTTCTCCTGGTAAGGATGGGGAGCGATGGAGAGTGATCTTTGGCATCTGGCAGTCTTTTCTTCGTCGAAATGGAATTTTGAACCACCCGGTCACCCTGAGCGTCGCTCGGCTCGGAATGACAAGCGATTTTTCTATTCGAGGCAAGCATGGAAATCAAGAGGGTTGGCGTACTCGGTTGTGGCTTGATGGGTTCTGGGATTGCGCAGGTTTCGGCGGCGGCAGGATTCGATGTTACCGTGCTTGAAGTGGAGCAGAAGTTTCTCGACAAGGGGTTTGCCGGGATCGAGAAATCGTTGGCCAAGTTTGCCGAGCGTCCGGTGGAGAAGGGCGGGATCACGGCAGAGCAAAAGGATGCCATCCGCGCGCGGCTCAAGGGGACGACCAACAAGGCCGATCTGGCGGATTGCGACATTATCATTGAGGCCATCATCGAGAACGTGGAGGAAAAGAAGAAGATGTACGCGTCGCTCGATGGAGTGGTGAGGAAAGACGCGATCTTTGCTTCGAACACGTCTTCGATCTCGGTGACCGAGCTTTTGACGGCGGCGAAGCGGCCGGAGCGGTTTATCGGGCTGCACTTTTTTAATCCCGTGCCGCTGATGAAGCTGGTGGAAGTGGTGCGGACGATCGCCACGGCCGACGAGGTTTATGAGACGGCTTACCAGTTCGGAAAAAAGCTGGGCAAGGTTCCGGTGCGGACCTCCGACAAGACCGGATTCATCGTGAACCGGCTGCTGGTGCCCTATCTGCTTGATGCCATCCGGGCGTATGAAGAGGGCGTGGGGTCGATTGAAGATATTGACAACGCCATGAAGCTGGGCTGCGGCTATCCCATGGGACCGTTTACGCTGCTGGATTTTGTCGGGCTCGATACGACTTACTACATCACGCACGTGATGTATGACGAGTTCAAGGAGCGGCGGTTTGCCTCACCTCCGCTGCTCAAGCGGCTGGTGATGGCCGGATGGTACGGCAAGAAGACGGGGAAAGGGTTCTACGATTATTCGGACCCGAATCAGCCGAAGGCGAATAAACTGTAAGACCAAGGTCCATGGAAAAACGCAGAAAAACCGATCGCATGCCGGATGAAGGCAGCGCGCAGGACATCGCGAGCTATCGACGAGCCTGGCACAGCTACGTGGCGCGACGGAATCTGGTGGTGGCGCTGTTCCTTAGTTTTATCTTTCTGGGCTTCATGATGGGGAAGCTCAAACTGGGGGAACCCGCGGATTTCGCCATTTTAATGGGCTGGGTCGGGGTATACCTGGCGGGCGGGTGGTGGTTGACGGAGTGGAAGTGTCCGCGCTGCGGGAAAGTATTCGGGCACCGGATCTGGACCCAGCGTTGCATCAGTTGCGATCTGAGCAAGGATGACATTACCGCGATGGTGCGGGCGAAGTAAATTCGCGGCCAGGGATTTTCGCGGATCGACACCGATCTAAAATCCCGAACCACCGAGGCGCGGACTCAAGCCGGGAAGATTGATCTTCATCGTTCTCTTCGTGTCGGGCTTCTCGGTGGGTAGAATTGGTTTCATTTTATGAATTACGAAAACATACTTCTCGAGATGAAAGACGCGATTGCCTACGTCACCGTGAACCGGCCGAAAGTGCTGAACGCGCTGAATATGGCCACCATGGAGGAGCTGCGGGCGGCTTTTCATGCTATCAAGAATGACGCGTCGGTTCGGGTGGTGATTGTTACCGGGGCGGGGGAGAAAGCCTTCATCGCCGGCGCGGACATTGCCGAACTGGCGAAGCACGATGCGGTGAGCGGAAAGGAATACACCCACCGCGGTCAGAGTGTCCTCAATCTGATCGAGAATCTTGGCAAGCCGGTGATTGCCTGTATCAACGGCTTTGCCCTGGGCGGGGGCTGCGAGATTGCGATGGCTTGCACCCTGCGGCTGGCGAGCGAGAATGCCAAGCTGGGGCAGCCCGAGGTGAAGCTGGGCATCGTTCCCGGCTATGGCGGGACGCAGCGGTTGCCGCGGCTCGTCGGTAAAGGCCTCGCCATGCAGATGGTGCTGGCGGGCGAGATGATCACGGCCGAGGAAGCGCATCGCATCGGATTGGTGAACGAGGTCACCGTCGCTGCCGAGTTGATCCCGCGAGCGCAGGCGATTGCCGCCAAGATTATCGCCAACGCGCCGCTGGCGGTGCAGTATGCGATGGAGGCCGTGAACAAGGGCATGGAGATGACTTTGAGCGAGGGGTTGTATTTGGAAGCGGTGTTGTTCGGCATGGCCTGCGCGACGGAAGATAAGAAGGAAGGGACCACGGCGTTCCTGGAGAAGCGGGCGGCGGTGTTTAAAGGGAAGTAATTCTAGCCACTGGCGCGGATCGACCCCGATCAAACCCGCCCACCCGCCACGGAGACAGTCATCACGGAGAAAAAAAGCACAAAGGATTTTGTTGCCCGTCTGCTTCCTGAGCCGGAGCTCGACGCCCACGAGGGTGCGCTGAGCGCGTCCGGCAAGCGGTTCGCGATTGTGGTTTCACGATTTAACGCGTTTATTACGGAGAGGCTGTTGCGGAGCGCGATCGATGGACTGCTCCGCTCCGGTGCGGAGAAAAACGGTATTGAACTGGTGCGGGTGCCGGGGGCCTTTGAGATTCCGCTGGCGGCGCGGAAGCTGGCCGAGAAGGGAAACTACGACGCGATCATTTGTCTGGGTTGCTTGCTGCGCGGCGATACGGCGCACTATGACGTGATTGTGAATGAAGTGGCCCGTGGGATTGGGCAGTCGGCGCAGGAGACTGGCGTGCCCCATGCCTTCGGCGTGCTCACCTGCGAAACTTTGGAGCAGGCGATCGATCGCGCCGGACTGAAGATGGGTAACAAGGGGTTTGAGGCGGCGCTCACGGCGGTGGAGATGGCGTCGCTGGTCAGCGGCATCCGGCGTCCAGCATTCGGAGTCCGGAACTCTGATCGGCATCAGTCAGCAGCGGTCAGCGAAAAGCAGGTTCCCCGCTCTGCTGGGAATGACAAATCTGGAGAGCGGAAGGAAAAAGCTGGGAGACGGAATCCGAAAGCGGCGCGCGCTAGGGCAAAGACAACACCGCGCAAATAACCTTCCTCCAGTAAACTGACAACAGCCACTCGAAAACTGGCAACTCTCTCTATGGGGACACGCCGTAAATCGCGCGAACTGGTGCTGCAGATGCTGTTTCAGGCGGATATGGGCAAGCAGACGGTGGATCATGTGCGGCAGACATTCTGGGCGGAGCATGCGGCGACCAGCGCCGACATACGCGGGTTTGCGGACGATCTGTTTCGGGTGGCCACGGACCGCGGCGTGGAGATCGATAAACTGATCGAGCGTCACGCGGAGCATTGGCGCATGGAGCGCATGGCCGCGGTCGATCGCAATCTGCTGCGCGCCGGAGTGGCGGAGTTTCTGGCCTATCCGGAGACGCCGCGCGCCGTGGTGATTAATGAATCGCTCGAGATCGCGCGAAAATTTTCCAGCCTGGAATCGGTGCAGTTCGTCAATGGCGTGCTCGACAGCGTGGCCAAGGAACTGCAGAAGCCCGCTTAGCCTTGGAATTGCCCGCTTTCGCCCTCGGCCATCGCGCGATTCGATCCCTCGGGCATCCCCTTTCCCAGCCACGATGAGCGGATCAGTTGCTCATCAGTCGCTCAAGGGATCTCGACTTGCCTCAGGGTTTTACCGCCACCAGGTTCAGCGTGCAAGAGTACGACGAGGAGCAGAAATTATTGGACGAGTCGGCCAGTTGCAGGAACTGAATGTCCATTTGGTCGAGGGCCAGCAGGGTGTTCAATTCGTGCAATAACCCATCGCTGCCGGCGACGTAAAGCAAAGTTCCGTCGACGGTCATGTCGGCGGCGAGGGGCACCGCGTTTCCGTTGAGCGGGATCGCGCTGGTGGTTTGGGTGGTGAAGCTGTAGACCAGGACGCCTTGGTCGCTGGTCACGATGTAAGCCTTGGTGGCGTCGGGTGAGAGAAAAAAGCTGAGCGGATTGAAAGTGCCCCTTTCGAGATCGATGTGGATGGGGGTAAAGGTCGGCGGAACAGCCGGCGGAACCGGCGGCGGACCAATCGTTGCCAGCGCGATCTGCTGCAGGGGGCAAAGACTGGTAGTCTGCGTCGGCGTGAGCGTAGTAGGGGTTGAGGTGGTAGCGATCACGTCAAGGCCGGTGTTATCGACGCCGAAGAAAATATCGAGACCCGCAGACGCGAGCGGTGTGGGGAAAACTGCATCTCCCATGGGAATGTTGCCGGCAGGAACCATCTTCAGGAAAATGGGGGTGGCGGGCAATCCGGTGATCGACAGACCGGCCGGCGAGTTGTCGCAGGTGTTGCGGATCGAGACGTTCGAGCCCGCGAGTCCGCCGGCGATGAAGGCGAACGCTCCCGAAGAAGAAAATGCGATGGCGTCGGCCGGCGCGGTCAGGGGATAGCTTTCGAGCGCCTGCAGCGCCGAGTAGACGTACAAAGTGTTGCCCCCGTTGCCCAGGATGAAACCCTTCGAGTTGTCGGGGGAAAAGGCGGCGGTGGTGGCACTATTGATGTTCAGGAAAGTAGTCGTCGTCGAAGAAGTCGTATTGACGACGTAAACCTGATTGGGAGTCGAGATGGTGTCGGAGAAGACGGCGAGACCTCCGTTCGGGGAAACGGCCAGGACTTTGCCGGTTACCAGGCCGAGCGGGGTGGCCGTCGAAGGCAGTAATGTAAACGGGCTGGTAGAGGAAGATCCGAGGTTGGCGGCGGTGATGAAGAACGAGCCATATTGGCTGCCGACATAGGCCTTGTCTCCACCCGGGTCGAACATCAGCGAGTTGGGGGGCGCAGGCAATGAGCTGGGGCTGCCCGCCACATTCGCGGTGGTCGAGACGTTATAGAGCGCGACCGAACAAAGCGAGTTGCTGTAGCAATCCTGGCTGGTCGCCAGAACACTGGCCGCGGTGGTCGCTCCGCTTACCAATCCGGAAATGGCGGTGACCGGAAAAATCGGTTGGGGAAAATAAAGCGCCGGCAGATTCGGGGCATTCAGCGGATTCAGTGGGAAACCAACATTGCAGGTGGGGGGGGAACAGGAAGCAGTAATGGCGGCGGCCCCCGGCTGGGTGGTGCTAATGCTGCAGGTCGTACTCCCCGAGCAGGCTGTGCCGGAGGTGCTGGTACTGCCGGAGGTGGTGGTGCTGCCCGATGTAGTCGTACTGCCGGAGGTCGTGGTGCTGCCCGATGTGATGGCGCTGCCCGCCGCGGCGGCAGCCGGTGCGGTGGATGTCCAGGTCAGAGGGGGCTTCGGAACGACGCATCCCTGAACGTCCACAGCGGTCGCGGTGATGGTCTCCGCCGTACCTTTGTTGGTGACGAAATTGGTTGTGCCGATATTCTGCGAACCATTCGCGCCCAGCTGTAGCGAGATACACTGGATCGGGCAGGTTTCGGCCACCTGGGGCGAGCTGGAGACTCCTGAAGCCGACGCCATGACCTGGGTTTCGCCCGGCGTGTTGGCTACCACAGTCGCCTGATTGGTGGGAACATTGACGGAAGTGGAGTTGCCAGAAGTTACGATGGGAGTGATGGTAACCACATTCAGGTTGGTTTGGCTCCAGGTAAACGGTCCGACCGTGGCGGTGATGTCGACGCCGTTGCTGTAAGCCGTGGCGGCGAAGGTTTGCACCTGGTTTTGCGAGACACATTGGTTGGCCGCCATACTATTAAAGGTGATCTTGCATTCGGCCGGAAGTGCCGTCTGCGTGGGGCAGGCGGGGGGCGGGGGATTGACGGGAGGAACGACGCTGACCTGAATTGCATCGATCGGGGGATGAACAAAGACGACGGTGGGTGGACTGGTAGCCCCCAAAGCCGAGGCGGTGATCTCCGCTTGGCCAATGCCGGCTGGCGTGCAAACACTATAGAAGGGAGCATTCCAGCTGCCGGCGCAGGCGGCACCCACGGGAGAAATGTCAACCACTCCGGGATTACTCGAGTTGAAGGTGAAAGTTGGCGAGACAGCAGCGTTGGTCCCGTTTTGAGCCGTGGCAGTGAATACCGCCGCGCTTCCGGCTTGCATGGAGGCGCTGGTAGCGGGGGTCAGAGTAATTTTTGCGGGAAAGGGATTCGAGCCGGGCGGCTTGTGTCCTCCACATGCTGGCAGGAGCGAGAATAAAGAAATGGTGACCGCGACCAACGCGTACCGAAGCCCATCGAACCTTCCCATGCACCCTCGTGTGCCTCGCCCTGACATCCGCTGGGCGGAGCCGCTTATCTTGGATAATAAAATAAGTTGAATGGAAAACTTGTGTAGTGTAGAGGCTGGAAGCGGATTCAGCAAGCTGACGACGCATGCCTTCTCCCGATCTGGCCTCGTTTTCAGTGGGATGCAAAAACATGAGTTGACGATGTTTCGCCTGAGTTGCTATAGTGGTTTGGTTCCGCGAGTTAATCCAAGCTTGTTGTAGGCCGTGAGTTCTGCGGAGTATTGCGTGGACTTGGGGCCGGGCTTTTGAGAAATGCGTTTTCGGCTTGCGTCTGAGTTCGAAAACTTTCCTCGCTGAAATGTTCCTGCGCTGCCTTTCGCCCTCGGGCATCCGCTACGATTGAATCACTCGTACCGGCAGTCTGCGAAAGGATATGCAGGATAGAGCTGGCGATACGGAGCACCCCCGTAGCCTAGGCCGGGTGCTACCGTCGACAGCGTCAATCTAGAACGGGAAACCAGAATCCCTCTCCGCGATTTGATGCGCGGCGAGAAGCATGGCTGGCCACTTGAGCCCGCCAGCCCCGGATCGTGAGATGAGAGACCGGGAATGCGGATGACGCTGTGCGCTGCCCGCCTGCAGGGGCAATTGTGATGCGCGGCAAGGAGCGGCAGAGAGTGCCTACTTTTAATCAATTGGTGGCGAAGGGCCGCAAGCGGCCAAGGTATAAGACGGCAAGTCCGGCGCTGCAGGGATGCCCGCAGAAGCGTGGCGTGTGCACCCGCGTGTACACGCAGACGCCGAAGAAGCCGAACTCGGCGCTGCGAAAAGTGGCGCGCGTGCGGCTGACCAATGGGATCGAGGTCACGACCTACATTCCCGGAGTTGGCCACAACCTGCAGGAGCACTCCATTGTGTTGATCCGCGGCGGCCGCGTGAAAGATCTGCCGGGCGTGCGCTATCACGTGATCCGCGGAACCCTCGATGCGGTCGGCGTTGCCAACCGCCAGCAGGGACGTTCGAAATACGGCGCCAAGCGCGCCAAGAAGGGTTAAGGGAGTTAAAACGGAATGCCTCGTAAAGGACATACCGCAAAGCGGACCGTGCCAGCCGATGCCGTGTATGGCTCGAATCTGGTGACGAAGTTCATCAATTCGATGATGTGGCAGGGCAAGCGCTCGACCGCCGAGGGCATTTTCTACGAGGCTCTCACCAAGGTGCAGGAAAAAGGCGGCGACGAAGCTTTGAAGCTGTTCACCAAGGCGGTCGAGAACGCCAAGCCATTGCTGGAAGTGAAAACCCGTCGGGTGGGTGGCGCCAACTATCAGGTGCCGGTGGAGGTGAATGCCGACCGGCGCACCTCGCTTGCGATCCGCTGGCTGCTGACTTACGCGCGGGGACGCGCCGAGCGCGGCATGGTCGACAAGTTGAGCAATGAATTGCTGGACGCCGCCGCCGGCAAAGGCGCGGCCATTAAGAAAAAGGAAGATGTTCACCGCATGGCCGAAGCCAATAAGGCTTTCGCGCACTACCGGTGGTAGGAAGTTTTGACTGAAGGCTGACGGCGGAGAGCTGACAGCTGATTTCGGAGCCCAGAAAGAGTTCATTGTCGTGCCCAGAACCGTCCCACTAGAACGCTGCAGGAACATCGGCATCATGGCCCACATCGACGCCGGTAAGACCACTACGACGGAGCGCATCCTGTTTTATACGGGGAAGACGCACCGCATCGGAGAGGTGCACGAAGGCACTGCGACCATGGACTGGATGGAGCAGGAGCAGGAGCGCGGGATCACGATTACG
>Ga0210398_10001759_pt1 | contig 21837 bp, 15 predicted proteins | sample IncBWC4OmetaG_FD_161047 | JGI IMG/M metagenome (GOLD analysis project Ga0210398, IMG submission 161047) | Forest soil microbial communities from Barre Woods Harvard Forest LTER site, Petersham, Massachusetts, United States - Inc-BW-C-4-O | ecosystem: Environmental > Terrestrial > Soil >...
CGGAGAGCTTCATCTCCGCCGCCTCGTTCCAGGAAACCACGCGCGTGCTCACCGACGCCGCCACGCTCGGCAAGGTGGACATGCTCAAGGGCTTCAAGGAAAACGTCATCATGGGCCATCTCATCCCCGCGGGCACGGGCCTGCCGTCCCACCGCCGGCTGCGCATCAGCCTGCCGTTCGGCGCGGACGTGCCGGCCGAGGAACCAGCCAAAGCCACGGAGGCCGGTTGACCGGCCTCCGAACGTCCAACATCCAACATTGAACGTCCAACATCCAACATTGAACGTCCAACATCCAACATTGAACGTCCAACATCCAAGTCAGATCAAGGCATTGATCTTTGGTTTCCTGTAGGTCGGGGTTCATCCCCGACACCTCGGGCATAAAGCCCAACCTACACGGGAAAAAGCACTTCAAGAAGCCGCGGCCAACACTGCGGCTTCTTTTATTTACAAGTTGGAGCGCGTTGACCGCAACGCGCGCTCAAATCCTACTTGGGTCTTGGATGTTGAACGTTGAATGTTCGCGCGTCGCCCGAAACGCGCGTTTTTTCTTGTCTCAAAGAGGCTCTTGCAGATGATGATAATTCCTCCCGCCAAAAATCATTTGTTGAGCCTAGCTCCGATGATTTTATCGCCCGGCCTTAAAGGTCGGGCGATTTTTTGTGCAGGATGAATTTTCCCGCGGATGGCGCGGATCAGCGCGGATTAACTTCCAGTATCCCAATCTTTCACAACGAAGGACACCCTCCTTCGCCCCGTTCGACAGGCTCAGGGCTACGGGGGGCAGCCAAAGATCAAATCAGAAGTCCGAACTCATGGTTTCCGGGTTTCCTTCTATCCATCCGTGCTTATCCGTGCTATCTGCGGAAAAAGGATTGAAATCAGGCGGGCAGGGCGCGCCCAACTCGGCAGGCATTAATATCGTTCGCTTCTGATGACCCGTTATAGCCCCATCTCGTTCGCTCGTGTGCTCCGAACTTTTCGAATTGCGAACAGCATCGCCAGTGCGAGGTAAAACCAATAGCTAAGCGCACCACCGCCGCCGGAGGAGGCAGCGGGTGCCGGCGAGTTGACGATGACGGTGGCGGTGGCGCTGGTCGTGGTCCCGAGGCTGTCCGTGACGGCAACATTGTAAGCACCGGCGTTGGCCGCCGTGACGCTGAAGATGGAATAGTTCTGGGTCGTGATGCCGGTGGACACGCCGTTCTTGAACCATAGGTAACTCAAGTTGGTGTTGTTGCCGGCGCTGCTGGTGGCTTGGACAAAAAGATTAATGCTCGCTCCGACATTCACCGTGACGGATTGCGGTTGCTGGGTGATGGTGGGAAACACAGCCGTCAGGGGTGAGATGAGGTTGCCGATGTTCGGGCTGCCGAGCCCCGTGCACAAATCATAGCCGACGACCGCGGTAAAGGCCCCGTTATTCCCGGTCGTGACATCGTGAAAGACCGAGGGGGTTGAGATGTTGAGGGGATAAATGGACGGGCCGAGGAGCCCGAGGGTGGTGCCGCCGATGCTTGCTCGCGCCTGGTTTGTGATGGCGGCGACTCCGGCCCAGATCGGAGAAGAGAGGCTGGTGCCACCGATGCCGACGGACGCGCCGTTTAAGATGATAAGTGCGGCGAGGGAAGTGCTCCCTTGGGTCGCACCCCAAACCATGGAGACATCGGGTACGCAGCGTTTCGTATTGATGCTGAGGATCGAGCCCGTGACTCCGTCGACCTGCCACGTGGGCTTCGTGAAGATCGACGATACACCGCCACTCGAGGCGTTACCCAAGCCGCCTGAGATGTCGCTGAAGACTGCCTCGCTTCCATAAGAGAAAGAACTGCTGGTGAAGGTCAGGTTGGTCCCGCCGACTCCGGCGACGTTCACGTCGCTGGCGGGATAGTTTACCTCAATGATATCGCTTGCGACGTATCCGTTGCTTGCGCCACTCGAGTCCGGGTTGGAGCCTCCGTCCCCGGAGGAAATAAACACGCTTATTCCTGCTGCAGCCAATAACGCAAAATCATTGGTGTTGGCCGCTACGTTAGACGCTGTAATGCCGCTGGCTATTTCCGGAGCACCCGCACTGAACGAAACGACCGTGATTTTATTTGCCGCGGCGTCGGCCAAAATCTTGGTGCAAGCGTCGTGAAGGTGAGAGAAACTAAGGTCAGGGACCTCGTAAAGCCGGACTTTGGCCCCGGGGGCTATGGCGCTCGACCACTCGACGTCCAGCGTGGATTCATCGGCGTCTGCGGTGGATGAAGTTCCCCCGTCGACCAGAACGGTGGTGAAGTTTGCCGTTTTTGCCGTGCTTCCGACATCGGTGTAAAAGGAACTGAGGTCGGAGGTGAGCACAGGTGCGTCCATGATGATCGCGATCGTCTGGCCGGTGCCGTCGAAATTGCTTGGTGCGTTGTAGGCGGCGAGGATATCGGGGGGGGAGAAAAAGGAGACGGTGTCCGGCAAAACGCTGATTCGGAAGTGGTGCATCCGCAGATGCGGCTGCAAGCCGTTGACCGCGAGGACGGCCCCGGCAAGCTCCACCGGCAGGTTCGGGGCGCTGATGGCCGACGTAAACTGCCCGTCGGCCGTGGCCACCCGGGCGAAATTAACTCCCAGTGAATTCTCAATCTGCGCAACCGTTCCACTTGCAGATATACTCGTGTGGTTCGGATCCTCCGTTGAGACGGTAAATCCTTGTCCCTGAAGCCAGGTTTCCACAGCCGCGTAGTCCAAGGCTGACGGCAGGTACCGGGCAGCCATCGCATCGGGTGCGATCTGCTCGCCATTGGCGATCCGGGCTTCGAGTTCGTCGAAGTTGGGTGTCCTGAGCGATATCGAAAATTGCAGGATGGCATTGTGCTCCGATGTAGTGAGCGCGTACCGCACCACTTGTACGTGTGGATCGGAGATGACCGGCCTGATCGAGTCAGGGAAGGAGGTCTTGATTCCTGAAAAGAAGGGGGTGCCAGTTGAGCTGGAGGCGAATGTGGCGGAAACGATGGTCAGGGCGAATGCGGCCAAGGCCACCACGCATGAACCACGGAATTTACGAGAGCAGGGGTTGCTAGCGATCACCTTCGAGAAGTGAGAATTCACAGTTTTGGTGTATCCAAGAAAGCCCTGCCAAGTCAATCGAATGGTGCCGGGTCCTTTTGAATTACAAGTCTTTAGCCTTTTTTTTCGGGAAAAACGCGTTTGCCTCATTCCAGTGATTGCAGCCCAACCATTTCCCGATCTCGCCCAAGGCGTTTTAATGTGTGCTTTTTTCATCTCAATCCTGTGTTTTACGCGGTTTCTTGCAACTCCCTGGATTGCTTCGGTCCAACGTCAAAAATGGTGTCTGGAGGAGTTCAGTCGGAGGTTCGGCGACCTGATGGTTGCGGCGTTGGATTGATGCCAAGTGATGCCGGGCTGGCGGGTTTTGCCACGGTCACATCAATCGATGTGTTGTATAATGAGTCTCCGGATGCTCGACATATTCCGCATGGTCGAGGTCGGCAATCGGAGCGCCCTTGTCTCGGGGAGCGTCCAAACTTTCGACTCAGATGTTCGGATTCCATGGTACAGCCAATAATACTCCCGGCCGATCACGCGAAATTCATCCTCGTTCGTCCGTACCGCGGCCAGCTTCCGGGCGGTTTCAGGCGCGAGCTGCTGCTGAAAAAATCCAACATGGATCGTAACTCCCTCCCGGCCATCTTCCGGGAAAATCTTTGCCCGGCCGATTGTGGCGACTTCTTCCGCCGTGCGCATGAAAGTATCGACCGCGTAGCCCAGCGACGCCCCGAGATGCCGGGCGATCCGCGATTCCAACTGGCCTGCCTCGCGCACCCGGCTTGAAAACACCACGTTCCCGCTCGCAATGAACGTCTCCACGGCATCGAACCCAAGTGTCTCAAAAAGCGTTTTCAGCTGACTCATCGGCAAACGCCGCCGGCCGAGATTTATCCCGCGGAGAAAAGCAACATATCGCTGCATGGTCGATGGGCTCGGCATTCGCAACGGGCGCCAGGAGAGACGGTGTTGTCGAAAAATGCCTCGAGCTTCATATGTTCTGGTAAGATCGTGGGTCGTCGAGCTTATTGGAATTACAACCACCCCGTTTCTATATTATGACTTCCATCGGTTCAGGCGCACCGCTTGCGGCCCCGGGTTCATCCGCTTTCCCGACGGCCAAGGCCGTGGCCTTGGGCGGTACGGTCCTGGCTGGGGGAATGGCCGCTTTGTCCTGGGAATTGCTCTGGCAACACTACGCCTCTCTGGCGTTGGGCAATTCCGCGTATGGCACGGCGGTTACTTTGGCCACCGCGATGGGGAGCATGTGCGCCGGGGCACTGGCAATGGCCGTTCTCCTGCCGCGCCAGCGTGCGGATGGACATCTGTTGTATTTGTACGGTTCGCTGGAAGCTCTGATCGGGTTATGCGGCCTGCTTTTGCCAGTCGCATTTGCGGCCCTCGCGCGAGTGGATTCCCGGCTCTACGCGATCGCTCCCGCGCTTTCCTGGTGGTTTTATGTGCCGGGCAATATTCTCGTTATTGCCCCCGCGGGATTTTGCATGGGTGCATCGGTGCCGGTCTTCGGCCTGCTGGCCCGGCGGCACGGTCTGTCGCTGCCGTTTTTATACGGCGCCAACACGCTGGGCGCGGCCTGCGGTGTCCTCGCCATGGGATTTTTCCTGATCAAACACCTTGGCATCGAGATCTCGGGTCACTTGGTGGTGGGGATCAATCTGCTGGTTGCGGTCGGATGCATCCTCTTGCAGCGGGCTTTCCCGGACGAGGCGGCCACCCCGGGGTCCCCGGGCGAGCCTGAGTCCACCGTTGAAGATTCCACCGCAAATATCCCGGGTTCGATGCAAGTGGCGGTTTTTCTGACGGGGTTGGCGACTTTTATTTTGGAGGTGGCCTGGTTTCGGGCGGCGCGGGCATCATTTCAGAGCACCACGGATGTATTCGCCATCCTGCTCTTCACCGTTATCCTGGCGCTGGCGGCCGGATCCATGATCGCAGCTTCGCGGTGGCGGCGACGCGAGTTTTCCTTGGGACTGCTGTTGCTGCCGGGCTGCCTCGTCATGCTTTCCACGCCGGTGATTGAGCGCTTCGATGACTTTCGCCCGTTTCCGGGAGATTATGTTGCTCGGGTTTTTACCTGGTTGAAACTCGTCATGCCAACGATCGGCCTGCCGATCTTGTTTCTCGGTTTTGTCCTGCCCTTGGCGCTGGCACACGCTCGCGGAATCCGCGCTTGGGCGCGCCTGTATGCCATCAATACAGCGGGGGCGGTTCTCGGATCGGTGCTGGCCGGGTGGGTCTTGCTTCCGACCCTCGGGTTCAACCGCACCGCCTGGCTGGCCGGTCTGCTTCTGGCCGGCGCCGCGCTCTGGTTCCGTCGCGGTCGCCAGCTTTGGGTTGGAGTCGGGTTGACCATCAGCTGCCTGCTGGTCGCGGTGGTTTTCAATTCGCATCCGGGCCGCGACCGGGTCATCGGGTTGGGTGACGCGGCCTACGAAATCCTCGCGTTTCGGGAGGGGCCCGATGTGACCACCTCCGTGGTGCGCAATCCGCGATGGACCCAGCTCTTTATCGATGGATTTTCCGCTTCAGGGGAAATGGCCGGCGCCGAGTATATGGATTGGATGGGGCGCCTGCCCATGCTGCTCCATCCCAACCCCGGAAACGCCCTGGTCATCTGTTTTGGGACCGGGCAAACGGCCCGCGGGGTGCTCGATGAAAATCCACGTCATCTCGATCTCGTGGACATCAACCCCGCCGTTTTTGCCATGGCCGGATATTTCAAGCTAAACTACGATGTGCTCGCTGATCCGCGGGTGAGCACGGTGGTCATGGACGGGCGGGCCTGGGTGCGACGAACCGCCACGCATTACGATGTCGTCACGCTCGAGCCGATGCCTCCGCACTTTGCCGGGGTGAACGCCTTGTATTCAGTGGAATTCTACCAAGCTGTGGCCGGCCGTTTGAACGATGGCGCGGTCGTGGCCCAGTGGTTGCCCCTGCATTTGCTCACCGTGGAGCACGCCGCGGCGATTGCCGCGGCCTTCCACGAGGTTTTCCCCGAGGCTATTCTCTGGATCGAGCCCACCTGCCGCACCGGCATCCTGCTCGGGCGCTATCACCGCGCTTTTGGGCAAGAGACCGGGGAATTCTGGCCCGGGTTTGCCCGCACCGCCCTCCGCCGGCGATTGTCACCCGATGCGATTCGTGCCGCCGTGGCCCTTGATCCCGCGCACTTTCGCGCTTATGCCGCGCTGGGCGTACCGGTGACCGATGATAACCAGGCCCTGGCCTACGGCGCCGGCAAATTCAATAATTACTCCCTGGCCAACCCGGTGGCCTTGAATCTCCGGCTGATCACCGCAATCAAGAATCTATCCCTGCTTCCCGACGCCCCAGCCAAAAATAAATAGCCCGCCAGCTCGTTTGAAAACACTGCCTCGCAGGTTTTTGAAAAACTCTGCTGAGCCGCCGTTGCGATCAGAAAGCGCTATCCGCAAGCCTTGCTCGCGGCCCAAATCATGTGTTGCGTCGGCCAGCATAGTTTTCCAACAGCCTGTTAGTCGATTTTGAGATAGCTTCCCGCGCCGTGCGTGTCGCATGCTCGGCTTGGCGCTCAAGTGAGCCGCCGACGTCTTGACCGAAAAAACACCCATCATCGCCTATCTTTTCACGACGTTTCCAAAATCCACGGAGACGTTTCTTCAGCGCGAGATTATCGGCATGCAGGCGCGCGGCGCGAACCTGCGGATCTATTCGCTCCACGGTGGCGGGGGAGAGTTCCGCGGTTTGCGTGTCGAACGCTTTTCAAAATGGCGGCTGGTGGAACTGATCTGGAAAATCCCGCTCGAGTCCGCGCGCCGGCCGGGCGTGCTGCTCGAATTGCTGCGCGGCCTGGCCACGCGGCGGCCACCGTCGTGGATGAATTTCTGGGAGAACCTGCTCGGCGCGGGCTTCGCCTGCGTTTATGCGCGGCATTTCCGAAAAAATCCACCAACGCTCATCCATGCCGCCTGGAGCGGGGCGCCCGCCACGGCCGCGTGGATACTCTGGCGCATTGATGGCCACCGCTATAGCGCGGCCGCGCACGCTTACGACATTTATGAGCACGGCGGCGACTGGTGGTTGCGCGAAAAACTCCGGCCCGCCGCCTTTGTGCACACGTCCACCGAGATGGGCCGGCGCGCGCTAATCGAACACGGCGTGCCCGCCGAGAAAATTGCCTGCATCCGCCGCGGCCTCGACGCGCTGCCGCCGCTCAAGCCACTGCGCACGCCGCGAACGACGCTCCGTCTCATCTGCGTGGCCCGACTGGTCGAAAAAAAAGGGCTGCGCCATCAGCTCCGCCTCTATGCCGGGCTGCGCGACGCGGGCTTGGTCTTTGAAGCACGCATCGCCGGCGACGGTCCGCTGCGCGGTGAACTCGAAGCGCTGGCGCGCGAACTGCGCCTCACCAGCCGCGTGGTTTTCACCGGCCATCTGCCGGGGCAGGAAATCCTGGGGCAGCTTGCGTGGGCCGATGTGCTCATTCACACCGGTATTATCGCGCCCAGCGGCGACCGCGACGGCCTGCCCAACGTCATCCCCGAGGCGATGTCCGCCGGCGTGTTGGTGGTCACCTCGCCGGCGGCCGCCACGACCGAGGCCGTGACTGATGGCATCACGGGCCTGGTCGCGCCCGTGGACGAACCCGAAGCGTGGCTGACCGCGCTGCGCCGCCTGGCCACCGACGACGCGTTCGCCGAATCCCTGCGCCTGGCCGCGCATCGCTGGGTTGAAGAAAATTTCGACGCGCACAAGAATGCCACCGGCATCCTCGCGCAGTTCGAGCGGGCCATCTTAACCCTGAGGCATACCGAAGTAACAGGTAACAAGTGACAAGTAACAAGAGCGCGCTCTGCACGAAGCACTCCCAAAAGATTTCCCAGCCCATCAGCGCCCATCAGTGTTCATCAGTGGTTAAAAACCTCCATCCGAATCCACAAACATGATTTTCTTCGACGTCACCAAGTCTGCCTCCGCCGGCCATCGTTCCGGCCTCACGCGGGTGAGTACGCGCCTGCGCGATGAGCTCGGCACAGCGGTCCAGCCGGTGGTGTGGACAAACTGGGACCGCGCGGTGGCGAAGGACGATTGGTTTCTCAGCTGCGAACTTTTTTCCGAGGCCGAGCGGCCCGGATTTTGGAACTTCTTGAAGGATCCGCCCTGCCGGCTGGCGGCGTTTTTTAACGACGCCATCCCGCTCAAGCTGCCGCATGTCACCTGGCCGCACAGCGTGGCGCGGCATCCCGAATACCTGAAAATGCTCGCGAGCTTCGACCGGGTGCTGGCCATCTCCGAGGCGAGCCGGCGCGAGCTGGTGGAATTCTGGCGCTGGCAGGGCGTGGAGCCGCGCGCAAAGGTTGGAACGATTTTGCTCGGGGCGGACTTCGATCGCGCCCCTCGCGTGGCGCAAATCTCAAATCTCAAATCTCAAATCTCAAATTTATTGTTGTGCGTCGGCATCATCGAGCCGCGGAAGAACCAAACCTTCCTGCTCGAGGTGTGTGCGGAACTATGGCGCGAGGGGCTGGCGTTCGAACTGCACCTGGTTGGCCGAGTGAATCCACATTTTGGCCGGCCGATTGCGGAGAAAATTAAATTACTGCGGAAAGATTTCCCCGGGCTGCATTTTCACGAGGCGGCGGATGACCGGACCGTGGGGGAGCTTTACGAAAGGGCGCGCGCGAATGTTTATCCCACCCTGGCCGAAGGTTGTGGCCTGCCGCTGCTGGAATCGCTCTGGCGTGGCGTGCCATGCGTGTGCAGCGACCTGCCGGTGTTGCGGGAGAATGCCGATGCCGGCGGCTGCCTTGCGGTCGCGCCGAACGACATGGCGGCATGGAAATCGGCCTTGCGGGCGGTCCTGACCGACCCCGCGGTCGGGCAAAAGCTCCGGGCCGAGGCGGCGGCGCGGACTTTGCCCCGCTGGGCCGATACGGCAACCGCGCTGCGCGCGGCGTTGGGGGAATAGTAGTTGGCAGTTGGTAATTGGTAGTTGGTTTCGATCCAACGATGGCCGTGCTCTCTGTGGCGCGGAGAGCGAAGGGGGCGTCCGAACTAACTACCAAATCCAAAATACCAATTACTGGTACATCGTCGCACCCGCCCTTGAAGGCGGCCTTAAATCTTTTTCAGCGCGTAAGCCATCGCATCGCCGATTTTGTCAATCTGTTCGTCCGTGTGCATGGCGGAGACGGCGGTGCGGATGAGATCCTTGCCCGCGGGCACGGCCGGGGAAATGGACATGACGGTGAAGACATTTTTCTCAAGCAGCGCCCGCCAGAACATGTAAACGCGCTCCTTTGAGCCGAGCACGATGGGAACGGCGGGCGTCTCGCTGTCCCACGTATCCAGGCCAAGGCCCTTGAGCATGGCCCGGTAGCGGTGGGTATTCTTCCAAAGGCGCTCGAGGTGCTGCGGCTCGGTTTGCATGATCTCGAGCGCGGCCTCGGCGCAGGCGGCCTGGCTGGGGCTGAGCGCAGCGCTGAAAATGGTCTGCTTCGAGTGCGAGCGCAGGTACTCGATGACATCGCGCGAGGCGGCGACGAAACCGCCGGTGCTCGCGAGCGACTTCGACAGGCTGCCGCAAATGACATCGACGCGGTCATTGAGCTTGAAATGATCCACCGTGCCCCGGCCTTCGCGGCCGAGCACGCCGAAGCCGTGGGCGTCGTCCACCACGCTGAAGCAGCCATAGGCGTCGGCCACCTCCATGATTTCGGGCAGGCGGCTGATGTGGCCTTCCATCGAATAAACGCCCTCGACCACGAGTATTTTCGGGGCGGCGGAGTCGAGCGTGGCGGCGACGGAGCGGAGGTCGTCGGGATTGTTGTGGGAAAAGCGTTCCGCCACGGCCGTGGAGAGGCGGATGCCGTCCCACAGGCAGGAGTGGATGTTTTTATCGGCGAGGATCAAGTCGCCCTTTTGGGCAAAGGCGGCGATGCTGGAGAGGCAGGACAGGTAGCCGGCGGAGTGCACGTGACAGGCCTCGCGTCCGAGGAAGGCGGCGATTTTTTCCTCGAGGCGCAGATGGTAGGCGCGCGAGCCGTTGGACGGCCGGGCCCCGGTTGTGCTTGAACCCCATTCGAGCAGGGCCGCGCGGCCGGCCTCGATGACTTTCGGGTGGAACGACAGCCCGAGGTAATCGTTGCTCGAAAGCATGATCATGTCGCGCCCGTCGAGGCGGATATCCGTGCCGCGCTGGGCGTCGATGGCGTGGTAGAAGGGTGCGTATTTCAACCGCATCTTGGTCGCGGGGTCGTCGCGGCAGCGGTCGAGCAGGGCTTTTTTGTTTTTGGAGAAAAGGGAGAACGCCATGTGGCACTAGTAAGAAGTATCAGGTAACAAGTAACAAGTAACAAAAGCCGCGGCGGCGGAAAGGGCCAAACTTCAAAGCATCAAATCACAAAGAAAAACCAAGCGGGCGAAGACAGCCTCAAGATTGGGAATTGCCTGATGCTTGTTCTTAGTCCTTCCGTTTATTGTCTGCTTGGTTTTTCTTTGGAATTTGGCGCTTTGGCCTTTGGAACTTTTCCGCCGCGGCAGCGCGCTCTTGTTACTTGTCACCTGGCTCTTGTTACTTCATGCGCAGCACGCCGCGGGAGCGTCGTCATCCACGCGGCCAGCTCGGCGGCGTAGTCGGGCCACGATCTGAAGGTGCGGGCGCGCGCGGCCTCCGCGAGCGCGGCGAGGGCGGATGGGTTTTGCAGCAGCCGCAGGATGGCCGCGGCGAGCGAATCGGCATCCATCGAATCGAGGGTGACGCAGCCGCCGTCGCGCGCGGCTTCGCCGAGCGCGCCGCGGCTGGAGCACACGCAGGGTTTGCCATGCGCGAGGCTTTCAAGCACGGGCAGGCCGAAGCCCTCCATCAGTGAGGGATAAACGGTGAACTGGCAGGCATCGTATGCGGTGGCGACCGTGGCGTCGTCCACCGGGCCGCTGTAACGCAGCGGCCGGCCGGCGACCTTGAGCGCCGCGATTTTATCGAGCGCGGCGCGGCCGGTTTGCGGATGGGAAAGGCCGATCAGGTGCAGCTCAAAATGCAGGCCGCGTGCCCAGAGCTGTTCGCAGGCGTCGAGCAACGCGAGGTGGTTCTTGCGACCTTCGACGCTGCCGACGCACAGGATCGAATTTGAAATTTGAGATCTCAAATTTGAGATTCTTCCGGCGCCCGGCGCCGGAAGAGAGAGGCCGAGCGGGATTGCTTCCACCGGCGGCGGGTTGGTCACGCCAAGCCATTGCCAGTAATCGAGCAACGACTGGCGCGAGTCCTCGGAGTTGGCGGCGATGCCGTCGAAGGCGAGCAGCTCGCGCAGATAGGCGGGGAAACGGGCGACGGTTTTGGCCGGCGTCAGCTCGGGCAGCTTGAGGGCGATGGCGTCGTGGAAGATGGCGACGCGCGGACCCCCGGCTTGGGCAAAGAGCGCGGGCAGCGCGGCGGCCACGCCGGGCGAGAAAATTTCCGGGACGAGCAGGCTGGCCGAGGCCGAGTTGAAAGTTGAAGGTTGAAAGTTGAAAGTCGAGGCGCGGCCGAGGCGACGGCGAAGCGTGCCGCGCAGGCGGGCGCGCCACGGCCAGCTGGCGCCGCGTGAGGCGGCGGCGGCCTCGGCCGCAAGATTTTTCTCCTCCCACGGCTCGAGTGTCCGCCACGTTTTTTGCCACGGATCGAAGCATACGGCGATTTCGCCGCCACGGGCGCAAAACGCGGCGTGAAGCTGGCGGGCGACATGCTGGACGCCGGTGCGGGCCTGCGTGTGGCTGGTATGGGTAAGATCGAGGAGAAGCATCGCAGCCGGGTATCCACTCCGATTAGAAGCTATTTTGGAAATAAAAAGGAGTATTGTTTCAAAAAGATGCCCGGCCGACCCCAAAAAAATATCCGCAGCTGCCAGTCAGTTCCAAAATGGCTCCGCCATTTTGGTTAAGCAGCGTGTTGTCAAAGTCCGACACGCTGCTAGGGCTTTCCAGATTGAAAACACCCCCTGACTTATTCTTCAGACGCCACCCCCAGGTCGTGCATGGAGCTGCTTATGTTGCGACGGTCGCACTTTTTCTCTGGCTGGTCGCGCAGTTTTATATTCCAGGAAAAGGATTCACCTCGCTGGTCTGTTTCGGCAGCGAAACCAGTGGTTCCAGCCTGCCTGAGCTGCGGGCATTGAACCATTATACGCAGGAGCGATCCGTCGGCTACGATGGTCAGTATTATGCCCAGATGGCGATGCACCCGCAACTGGGTGACCCGGTCCTGGCCCAGGCGGTGGACAATCTGCCGTATCGAGCCCGGCGAATCCTGTTTTGCTGGACGGCCTGGGCGCTGGCCGGCGGCGTCCCGGCCCGGGCGCTGCAGATCTACGCGGTGCAAAACATCGCGTGCTGGGTTCTGCTGGCGGCATTGATGCTACGATGGTTTCCGCCGGTGAACTGGGGTAACTATGCGCGGTGGGCGGCCACGTTGTTTTGTTCGGGATTGTGCATCAGCGTGCAAAAGGCGCTGCTCGACGGGCCCAGCCTGCTCTTGATCGCGGCGGGTGTGGCCCTGGTGGAGACGGGGTGGCCATGGCTGGCGTCGGTGGTCCTCGGCGTGGCCGGGCTTGGCCGGGAGACCAATATCCTGGCTGGCGCGGCGCTGGCGTGGCCGCGCGAAAACACCTGGCGCGAATGGGGATGGATGATGATGCGCGGGCTGGTTGTCGTGCTGCCGCTGATGGTGTGGCTGTCATGCCTGGGGCACTGGCTTGGCCAAAGCGGTGGTGCGGGGACGGGAAATTTCGCTCTGCCGTTGTCCGGGTACCTGGGAAAGTGGAGGGAAATGCGAGCGCAGTTTGGGGTGAGCCCCGGGGCAACGATGACGAATGGAAGCCTGGCCATGTTGGTCGCGTTGACCACGCAGCTCTTGTTTTTTGGCCTGCGACCGCGTTGGAAGGAGAACTGGTGGCGCGTCGGCGCAGCCTATTCGGTGTTGATGATTTTTTTGGGCCCGGCGGTGTGGGCAGGCCACCCGGGCGCGGCTGGTCGTGTGTTGCTGCCCATGACACTGGCGTTTAACATCCTCGTGCCGCACGGGCGCCGGTGGTGGCTGGTGCTTTTGCTGGGCAACCTCACGGTGCTGGCCGCGCCGAGCCATTTGCTGGTTTCGGCCCCCGCGGGAAATGACAGCGCTGAGGCTCGCAGCCTACCCGTTGCGTTTCCACAGGTTGTATTTCAGGATCACGTAGAAAGCGCGCACGCCATCCTTCCATCCGATTTTCTTCCCCTCGGCATAGCTGCGGCCGAAGTAAGAGATGCCGACCTCGTAGATGCGGCAGCCACGGTTCGCAACTTTGGCGGTGATCTCAGGTTCAAAGCCGAAGCGATTTTCCTCGATGGTGATGTCCTGGATGATCTCGCGGCGGAAAACTTTGTAACATGATTCCATGTCCGTGAGGTTGAGATTGGTGAACATGTTTGAAAGCAAGGTGAGGAAGCGATTGCCGACCATGTGCCAGAAGTAGGCCACCCGGTGCGGCCGGCTGGACTGGAAGCGCGAGCCAATGACGACATCGGCCATGCCGCGTTCGATCGGCTCGATCAGCAGGGGGTACTCGGTCGGGTCGTATTCCAGATCGGCATCCTGGATGATGACAATGTCCCCTGTGGCGACCTGGATGCCGGTGCGCAGCGCGGCGCCTTTGCCCTGGTTCTTTTCGTGGAAAAGAATTTTGTCCGCCAGGCCGGCGCCCGGCCCCTGCAGCCACTCGCGCGTGCCGTCGGTCGAGCAGTCATCCACCACGATCAACTCCACCGGGCCGGCCGGCGAACGCCGCACGGCGGCGAGCAGTTCGGCGATGGTCTTGCTTTCGTTGTAACAGGGGACGACGACGGAGATGGTCACATCAATTGGGGTTTAACGTTATACCATGGGGCATTGGGGGCAGTTACCGATATTTTTCAAGCTTGTCCGCTAGCAGCGTGTTGGACTTCGACAACACGCTGCTTAGCCTTCTATCGTGGTTTTGAGGCGGCGGGCGAGCAGGTCGCAGGAGCGGCCGGTGGTGGCCCAGGCGAGCGCAAGGCATAGGCGGGGGCCGTTGAAGCGCCACGGTCGGTTCCAGTATCGTTGAAGATAGACGAGGCCGCGATTGCGAAAGCTGGGCGCGCGTCCCCAGCGGGCCATGAATAGGCGGAAGTTTTCATCGTCCTTCGCGTGCCGGGTGGGCGAGGCGCTCAAGTGATGCAGGACGCGGCTGTGGTTGGCCACATAATGGCGGAACCCAGCGCGCCCGAGACGCAGGCAGAGGTCGATGTCCTCAAAGCCGTTGCGGAAAGCCGGGTCGAAGCCGCCGTGCCCATGGAATACCTCTGCCCGGACAAGGCAGCAGGCCGCGGTGACCGCACGATAGTGCGTGTAGGCCCGGTTAAGCCAGGGGCGGCTGGAGTCGTTAATGGGCCGGCCGAGCAGGTCGAAGCGCACGCCGCGATGATCCAGCGCCTGGGTGCCGGGAATAAACTGGCAGTTGCCGATGATGCCGGCGCGGGGCCGGTGCGCAAAGCCGTCCAGCATGGGCGGCAGCCAACCGGGCAGGAGCACGAGGTCGTTGTTGAGCAGGGCGAGGAATTCGCCGCGGGCCAGCGCGGCGCCGCGGTTGTTGGTGGCGGCGTAGCCGAGGTTTTTTTCGTTGAGCACGACGCGAATGGCCGGGTCGGTCAGCGTCGCCAGCCATTCCCGCGTGCCGTCGGTGGAGCCGTCGTCCACCAGGATGATTTCACAGGCCAGCCCGGGCGGGAGAGTGGCGCGGAGGCTCGCGAGCATCGCCTGCGTGAGCGCCAGGCAGTTGTAGAGCGGAATTATGACGGAAAGCTTCAAGCCGGTTGAGAGTAAAAAGCCGGCGGAGTCTTTCAATCTTTAGCGTTCAGTTTTCAACCTTCATTTCCGCGCGCCGGCGCACCAGGGGCCGGCCATCGGTGCAGTTGGCTGCATCTTTTGCGTTGTGCACCGGCTTGGAAATCGCGCTAATTTCGCCGCATGTCCGCGTCTCCCTCGCTTCGGAAAGTTTTCGCCAAGAAACGGGCCTTGATCACCGGCGGCATGGGTTTCATCGGTTCAAACCTGGCCCGCGCGCTCGTGCGGCTCGGGGCGGAAGTCACGATTGTCGATTCACTCATCCCGGAATACGGCGGCAACCTGCGCAACCTGGCCGGGATCGACCGGGACGTGTGCGTCAATATCTCTGACGTGCGCGATCGCCATTCGCTGCCGGTATTCGTGCGCGGCCAGCATTTCCTTTTCAACCTGGCCGGCCAGACGAGCCACATGGACTCGATGACCGACCCGGAGACCGACCTTGAGATCAATGCCCGCTCGCAACTTTCCATTCTCGAGGCCTGCCGCAACCACAATCCGGGGATCCGCATTGTCTTTGCCAGCACCCGGCAGATTTACGGCAAGCCCGACTACCTGCCGGTGGACGAAAATCATCCGCTCAGGCCGGTGGATGTGAATGGCATCAACAAACTGGCGGGCGAATCCTACCATCTGCTTTACGACCACGTGCATGGCATTCGCAGCACGGTGTTGCGCCTGACCAACACGATCGGCCCGCGCATGCGCGTGCGCGATGCGCGGCAGACTTTCCTCGGCATCTGGATCAAAAACCTGCTCGAGAAGAAGCCGATCGAAGTCTGGGGTGGCGCGCAACTGCGCGACTTCACCTATGTGGATGATGCCGTGGAGGCATTCCTGCTCGCGGCGGCGCGGCCGGAGGCGGTGGGTGAGGTTTTTAACGTTGGCGGTGGTCCGCCCGTCAGCCTGGGCGCGCTGGCGGAGCTGCTCGTTTCGGCCAACGGCGGCGGAAAATTTGTGGTGAAAAACTTCCCGGCCGACCGGAAGAAAATCGATATCGGCGGTTTTTATGCCGACGATCGGAAACTGCGTTCAGCCCTTGGCTGGGGCCCGCGCACGAGCCTGCGCGTTGCGCTGGAAAAAACCCTCGCGTTCTACCGAAAAGAGCTGCCGCACTACGCCTGACCACTTCCGTGTTCAGTTTTCAATCTTCGTCTCGGCGAGCAAGCGCACCAGGTACTGGCCATAGGCGGATTTGCCGAGTTTCTTGATGTTGCCTTCCAGTTGCGCGCGGTCGATCCAGCCCTGGCTCCAGGCAATTTCCTCGGGGCAGGCGATTTTCAAGCCCTGCCGGTTTTCGATGATGCTGACGAATCTCGCCGCTTCGAGGAGGGAATCATGGGTGCCGGTATCGAGCCATGCCGTGCCGCGGCCGAGGAGCTCGACCCGAAGCTTGCCCGCTTCCAGGTAGAGGCGGTTGAGATCGGTAATCTCGAGCTCGCCGCGGGCCGATGGCTTGAGGCTGCGGGCGAGCGGGACCACGTCGCGGTCGTAGAAATAGAGGCCGGGAACGGCGTAGTTGGATTTTGGTGACTTGGGTTTCTCCTCGAGCGAGAGCACGCGGCCATCCGGCGCAAACTCCACGACGCCGTAAGCCTGGGGATCGCTCACGTGGTAGCCGAAGACGGTGGCGCCACTGGTGCGGGCGGAGGCGGTGGCGAGCGATTTCGAGAAATCGTGGCCGTAGAAAAGGTTGTCGCCGAGCACGAGCGCGGAAGGCGCGTCGCCAATGAAGTCCGCGCCGATCAGGAAAGCCTGGGCGAGGCCGTCGGGACTGGGTTGCTCCGCGTAGGCGAAAGACAGGCCGAACTGGGAGCCGTCGCCCAGCAGACGGCGGAAGAGCGGCAGGTCCTGCGGGGTGGAGATGATCAAGATCTCGCGAATGCCTGCGAGCATGAGCACCGAGAGGGGGTAATACACCATCGGCTTGTCATAGACGGGCATGAGCTGCTTGCTCACGGCGATGGTCAGGGGGTAGAGGCGCGTGCCGGAACCGCCGGCGAGGATGATGCCTTTGCGTTGCATGGGTCAGACTTTAGTTCCAAGGCGCTCGCGCGCATAGCGTTTTTTTGTGATATTCTCGCACCAGGCGCGGTGGGCGAGATACCAGTCCACGGTTTTTTCGAGGCCGGTGGTGAAGTTCTCACGCGGGCGCCAGCCGAGTTCGCGTTGGAGCTTTGAGCAATCGATGGCGTACCGGCGGTCATGGCCCGGCCGGTCGGTCACAAACGTGACCTGCGCGGCGTAGGATTTGCCGTCGGCCCGCGGGGATTTCTTGTCGAGGAGCGAGCAAATGAGTTTCACGACCTCGAGGTTGGGCTGTTCGTTGAGCCCGCCGATGTTGTAGGTCTCGCCGATGCGGCCGCGCTGCAGCACAAGCCAGATCGCGGCGGCATGGTCCTCGACATAGAGCCAGTCGCGAACCTGCAGGCCGTCGCCATAAACGGGCAGCGGCTTGCCGTCGAGGGCGTTGAGGATGATGAGCGGGATGAGTTTTTCCGGGAAATGATACGGGCCGTAGTTGTTCGAGCAGTTGGTCGTGAGGGTGGGCAGGCCGTAGGTGTGCTGGCAGGCGCGCACGAGGTGGTCGCTGGCCGCCTTCGAGGCGGCGTAGGGACTGTTGGGCGCAAAATTGGTTTCCTCGGTGAAGGCGGGATCGGATGCCGCCAGGGTGCCATAGACCTCGTCGGTGGAAACATGCAGGAAACGAAATGAGCTTTTCTTCGGCGTGGGCAGCGCGGCCCAGTGGCGGCGCGCGGCGTTGAGGAGACGCAGCGTGCCGACGACGTTGGTTTGGATGAAGGGCTCGGGCGAATCGATGGAGCGGTCCACGTGCGATTCAGCGGCGAAATTCACGATGGCGTCGATGGCGTGTTCGGCCAGCAGGCGCCCGCCGAGGGCCTCGTCGCCGATGTCGCCCTGGACAAAAACATAGCGCGGGTCGCAGGCGAGGTCGGCGAGGTTGGCGGGATTGCCGGCGTAGGTGAGCAGGTCGAGGTTGACGAGCTTCGTGAGCGCCGAATTTTTCTCGGTGAGGCGCTGGCGGATGAAATTGCTGCCGATGAAACCGCAGCCGCCGGTGACCAGTAAGTTCATAAGGTGTAAGTTTTAAGAGCGTGAGGGGTAAGCTTTCGTCGAGCTGGGTCTAGAGGATATTCGTTTTAAGTGGATCTATGACGGGTGAAATTGTCATTCCGAGCCGTGCGAGGAATCTCCGGAATTGAAATTGATAAGAACAGCAGAGATTCCTCGCACGGCTCGGAATGACAAAACAAATGATGGGTCGCAAAGGCATGCCGATAGGGCCAATTAAATCGAAAATGCGCTAGTTTACGGGCTTATGGCTATAAAACTTAAAACTTACGCCTTGGTCGGCTGCCAGTGGCTGAGGGCGGTGGCAATGGCTTCATTCACTTCGGTCATCTTGATGCCGACGGAAGCCAGCTTCGAGGAGTCCATTACGCAATTGGAGCGGGGGGTTTTGGCCGCGACGTGCATGAACTCATCCTCGTCCTTGAAAAAGACATATTCCTTCCGGCAGACGCCGCTGCGCTTGATGTGCTCGACCACTTCGTGCGTGGTCACCTGTCCGGGGTTGGTGATGTTGTAGGTGCCGAAGGGCACGCGTTTTTCCCAGCAGGCGAAGGTGGCGGCGACAAACTCGTGGAGTTGTGAGATGGAGTTGGTGGCCTCCAGCAGGCGCTGATAGCGCATGAGCTTGGTGAGATAGTTGCGCGGGCTTTCGACGTGGTCGAAGGGAATGCGCAGGCGCCAGATATAAACATTGGGCTGGCCGGCGAGCACTTCTTCGCCGAGGGCCTTGGTGCCGCTGTAGAAGCTGCACGGTGGTGACCGAAAGGTGAAATTGGGCGTGTCGTTCTCGGTGAAACCGCGGCCATCTGTGCGCGCGCCGTTGTAAATGCAGCCGGAGGAAACGTGGCCCCAGGGCACGCCGGCCTCGGTGCAGGCTTGGGCGATGAGGCCGGGCAGCACGGCGTTGCCGAGGAGGCATTCGGCCTTGTGCAGTTCGCAGGCATCGACATTGGGTTTGCCGGTGTAGCCGGCGGCGTTGATGAGGAAATCCGGCTGGTCGCGCTTCAAGGCGGCCGCGAGCAGGGCGGGTTGCGTGTAATCGATCTCGGCCCGGCGAACGTTGCGAAAAGGGACGCCTTTGCGCGTGAGCAGGGCCTGATAAGCGTGGCCGACGTAGCCGGAACCTCCGAGTAGATAAATCATAAAAGACCAAATGAAGCGCAGCGCACGGCGACAAACAAGGTGTTTTTGCGGCCAAAGGGCATCGGAAAAGTATCAGGTATCAAGTTTTCAAGTGTCAGGATTGGGAATTAGGAGCGGTCGGTTATCTTGGAACTTGGTACCTGGTACTTGAAACTTCATATCCAACGGGTCACTTGCGCCGGTAGTCGCCCCGGCTGAAATATTTTTCCAGCCAGACGTAGGCGCAGATGAAAAAGTAGCGGCTGCCCATTTCCTTGATCTTGAGCTTGGCGACACCGTATTTTCGGTTCTGCCAGGAGATGGGTAGGACCGTCCAGGAATAGCCGCGCACGATGGCTTTGAGCGGGATCTCGACGGTGAGGTTGAAATGCGGTGCAAGGAAGGGACGACAGCCATCAATGACCGTGCGACGGTAGGCTTTGAACGCGTTGGTGGTGTCATTGAGCGGGATATGGAACAGGGTTTTGATGAAAAGATTCGCCAGGCGGTTGATAAAAAGTTTGATCCGCGGGTAGTCGACCACGCGACCGCCTTTGACGAAGCGGCTGCCGAAGACGCATTCCCAGCCCTCATTGAGCAGGCGCCAATATTTCACGACGTCGGCGGGTGCGTCGGAGGCGTCGGCCATCATGATGGCGCAGGCGTCGCCGTGCATGTGATTGAGTCCGTAGATGACCGCGCGACCAAAGCCGTGCGAGCCGGTGTTTTGCACGGGAGCGAGCGTGGGAATTTCCGCGCGGAGATCCTGCAGCACGGCCCACGTCCGATCATGACTGCCGTCGTCAACGACAATAATTTCGTGAGGAATGTTTTCCGCGACTAAGGCGGCATGCAAATCGCGCAAGGTGGCCGGCAGCGAGGCTTCCTCGTCGCGCGCGGGGATGACGATCGAAAAAAGCGTGAGGGGGGATTTGGTGTCGGGCATCAAAAGTTGGTTTACAGCGGGGCGCTGAGGTCGAGCCAGCCGGGATGGGCCTGGGCGTGGGCGGCAATCTCATCGAGGATGGCGGCCAGGGGTGTTTGCGGCCGCCAGCTCCACACCCGCGCGGCCTTGGCGGAATCGAGCACGATCCAGGGAAGGTCGAAGGGGCGCGGGGTGGAATCGACCGCGACGGCGTGCGGGCCGAATTTCTGCGCACACCATCCGCTGAGTTGGAGCAGCGACATGGCGGAAGCGGTTCCACCGGAAACATTGATGACGCGGTCGGATGGCTGGAGCGCGGGTGCGGCCAGTTGTTTTTCAAGCAGCGGCATGAGGTCGCGCGGGTGCAGGCAGTCGCGCACCTGGTGACCGTGGCCGCCAAAGCCGATGTATTTGAGCGGGCGTCGCCGCAGCCAGGAATTGATCCAGAAGGCAAAAATACCCTGGTCGGGCCGGCCAAACTGCCCGGCGCCGGCGAGCACGCCGCAACGATTGATGAAAACGGGAAAGTTGAAGCTCTCGCCGTACTCAAGCGCCATCACCTCGCTGGCAAGTTTCGTCGCGCCGTAGAGTGAAACCGGCGCGAGGGTCAGGAAGGTTTCGTCGAGGCCGTTGGCCGTCAAGCCTGGCGGCAGCGGTGTGCGCGAGTCGGGCCGGAAAGCCCCGTGCTCGGCGACGACCGACAGCGCGGCCAGCGGGGCAATCGAGTAAACCCGGCTCGTGCTGAGCAGGACGAACCCGGCGCGGTGCTGTTTGCAGTATTCGAGGAGGTTGACGGTACCGGCGAGGTTGTGCTCGACGAGCTGGCGCGAACTGGTGCGGCCATCGACGCCGGCCAGCACGCTGGGATTGGCGGCGGCGTCGATGACGAAATCGCATGCGGGCAGCGACTCGAAGTCGCTGGCCGAACGCAGGTCGGCATGGAAAAATTTCACGCCGAGTTTTTTTAGCTCGAGGCGGTTGGCCTCGCTGCCGGGACGGATGAAGTTATCGAAGCCAAAAACCTGGTGGCCGGATCCCACGAGTGCGCGGGCAAGGGTGCTGCCGACGAAACCACAGGCGCCGGAGAGAAGGATTCGCATCGGTCAATCTTGGTACATTTGTCCCGGGGCGGAAAGGCGTAAATGGGGCAAGGCGCAACAAGGTCACGCCAAACACCAAATTCCAAAGCGGCAAATTCCAAAAAATTTCAATGACAACCTAAGTTTAATAAATTTTTCTGGCCTTGAGTCTTGGAGTTTTTTTTGGGATTTGGCTTTTGGAGTTTGGGATTTCCGTCGCATTCGGCTACGCCGAATCGGCGGTTTGTCGCTGGCGCCAGGCCTCGACGATCTGGCGGATGGTTTCCTCAAGGCTCACGGTGATGTCCCAGCCGGGGTAGTGCGCGCGCATTTTGCGCAGGTCGGAGTAGTAGCAGATGTGATCGCCGATGCGATTTTGCCCCAAATAGGAGTGGACCTGAGGTTTGCCAGTGAATTTCTCTGTGATCTTGAAGGCCTCGAGGATGGAGCAGGAGTTGGCCTTGCCGCCGCCGAGGTTGTAAACCTCGCCCGTGCGCGGGGCCGCGACGAACGCGGCCATGAAGCGGGCGACGTCGAGCGAGTGGATATTGTCCCTCACCTGTTTTCCTTTGTATCCGAAAACTTTATACTCACGGCCTTCGAGGTTGCACTTGACGAGGTAGCTGAGGAATCCGTGCAGCTCGACGCCGGTGTGGTTGGGCCCGGTGAGGCAGCCGCCGCGCAGGCAGC
>Ga0210398_10001760_pt1 | contig 21820 bp, 13 predicted proteins | sample IncBWC4OmetaG_FD_161047 | JGI IMG/M metagenome (GOLD analysis project Ga0210398, IMG submission 161047) | Forest soil microbial communities from Barre Woods Harvard Forest LTER site, Petersham, Massachusetts, United States - Inc-BW-C-4-O | ecosystem: Environmental > Terrestrial > Soil >...
TTACGGCGCGAAGAGCCTGCCCTATGGCGGATGGCTGACGATGCCGCGGATTTATGGAAACGGGTGGATGCTGCTGGGGGATTCGGCAAGCTTTTTGAATTCGCAGCGGCTGAAGGGAATTCACCTGGCGATCAAGAGCGGGATGCTCGCGGCGGAGGCGGCGTTTGATGCGTTGCTTTCGGGTAACAGCTCGGCCGATACGCTCAGCGAATACAAGGCCGCGGTAGATCGGAGCTGGATTCGCGAGGAGTTGTGGCGGGTACGGAATTTTCATCAGGGCTTCGAGCACGGCATGCTGGAAGGCATGGTGAAGGCGGGGATTCAGGAAGTGATGCGGGGCGGGAATTTGGGGCCGGACGCGAAGAATCCCGCGGGGTACACGCAGATGCGGCAGCTGAACGGGATGGGACCGGCGCATGCGGATCGGGTGCAGGAGATCGGGAACGCGAAGGGCGATGGGAAACTGACGTTTGATCGGCTGACGGATGTGTTTCATTCCGGGACACGGCACGACGAGGATCAGCCGGTGCACCTGGTGGTGGAGGATCTGAACATCTGCAGCCAGCGGTGCACGCAGGAGTATGGGAATCCGTGCCAGTATTTTTGTCCGGCAGCGGTGTATGAGATGGTGGAGGGCACCGAGGGCGGCTCGGCGAAGGAGCTAAGGATCAACTTCACGAACTGCGTGCATTGCAAGACGTGCGACATTATGGACCCGTATCAGATCATCCGGTGGGTTCCACCGGAGGGTGGCGGAGGGCCGAATTACGACGGGATGTAACCGAAGGGGCAGCCAGGGGTTCTATTTACTCCAATGTTTCAGCAGGTGCAATATGGTCAGCAAGTCAACCAGAAGCGTCCATCGTTCGTTTGTCCTGACTGCAGAGGAAACGCACCTGTCCGATGGTCGTTGCGGGCTGAAGCTGGCCAGCGGGGAAAAAGGGAACGGGTTCGGTATGAGGGGAAAGGCCGTCGAATGTCCGCGGTGCTCTGCGCCGGACGATCTGCGCTATGCACACTGGCGGTGGTTCGACCTGCTGCCCCGCGCTGTGGGCCTGAAGGCGTATCGGTGCCGGGAGTGCAGGAAAAGGTTTTACTCATGGAAGTCGCTGCCGCCGACCGGCGCCGCTGGAACCGTTAAAACGGAGTGAAGCTGACGGTTGCCGGGTGCATCGAATAGAGTAGAAGCTCATGGCGACGGTCCTCGAATCCATCCCGGGTTCGGCTCCCGGTGAGGCGGAGCGGCTGACTGACAAGCACGGTCGGGCCATCACGGACCTGCGCATATCCGTCACGGATCGCTGCAATTACAAGTGCGTCTACTGCCGTACTGGAAATGAGGGCGCCCTGTATGCCGATCTGCCGATTGCGGATTATCTGCGCATGGCGCGGGTCTTCGTTGCGCTGGGGATCGAGAAGATCCGGCTGACGGGCGGGGAGCCGCTGCTGCGTCGCGGGTTGACCGATCTGGTGCGTGAATTGAGCCGGCTGCGAACCCTGGACGGAACGCCGCTCGATATCGCGCTGACGACGAATGGGCATTTGCTGGAAGAAATGGCGGAGCCCCTGCGCGATGCGGGGTTGAACCGCATTACGGTGAGCATGGACGCGGTGGATGCGGAGAAGTTTGTGCGCATCACGCGCGTGCCAGGCAGCTACGAGCGCGTTCTGGCGGGGATTCGTGCGGCAAAGAAGGCAGGTCTCGCGCCCTTGAAGGTGAATTGCGTGCTGCTGCGCGGGTTCAATGAGGATCAGATCGTGCCGTTTGCGCAGTTCTCGCGCGAAGAAGGCGTGATCGTGCGCTTCATCGAATTTATGCCGCTCGAAGAGGATCGCCTCTGGACCCCGCAGTCGGTGGTTTCGATGAGGGAAATTGTGGAGGCGCTGGGAAGTTTCCGGCCGGTGGTGCGCATGGCGCCCAACGCGGCCAGCGAGACCGCAGTGCGGTACACCTTCGATGACGGCGTAGGCGAGATGGGGATCATCGCGCCGGTAACGCAGGCGTTTTGCGGACATTGCAGCCGGGTGCGGCTGACCTCGGACGGAAAGATTCGAACCTGTCTCTTCTCGCAGACGGATCACGATCTGTACGGCGTGATGCAGCGCGGCGGGAGCGATGAGGAGATGGTCCGGTTCATTCGGCGAACGGTGGACCAGAAGGAAGCGCGGCACCACATCGGCGAGCCGGGATTTCTGAAGCCATCGCGGAGCATGGTCCATATCGGCGGCTAGGGACTGGCCGTCCAGGCGGCCGCGCTTCGCGCCGGTAGACAGCGTTCAGCAACTAACGTTCGGATCCCGGGCGAGGTGTGTTCACCGGTCCCTATAATGGACGGCGAATCATGCCATCCAGAAGAATTCCTCGTACTTTTATAACTTTTATCGTTCCGGGCATTGTGTTCATTGCCGCATTGGCTGCGCTGAATGCTCGTCCAGCGGCGGAAAAGCGAAACGCAACTGAGGCTGCGCGGCTGAATGCGATTGGCGTGGCGCTGATGAACCAGCAGCTCACGGAGAAGGCAGCGGCGAAGCTCGTGGAAGCGCACGCGGCTGACCCGCAGTCGGCGATTCCGGTGCTGAATGAGGGGATTGCGCTGCTCTATCTGCAAAAGCTGCCCGAGGCGGAAAAGGCGCTGCGCCAGGCGGCGACGGTGGCGCCCGACAATCCGCGGACCTGGTACAACCTGGGCCTGACGGAGATGGACGAGGCGAATCAGAAAGAGGCCATCGAGGATATGCGCAGGGTGGTCGCGATCGACCCGAGCGACGCCGATGCGCACTACTTCGTGGGTTCTCTGGAGATGAGTCTGGGCGATCTGAATGCGGCGATTGCGGACTTTGAGGCGGCCCTGAAGCTCCAGCCGCGTCACGCGTCGGCGGAGTTCGGGTTGGCGAGGGCGCTGCAACGGGCGGGGCGTGTGGACGAGGCGCACGAGCACCTGAAGATTTTCCAGCACTACACGCAGGCGAAGATTGCGACGCCGCTGAGTGTGGGCTATGGCGAGCGCGGGCACTACTCGTCGATGGAGGAGATGCCGGTACCGTCGATGGCGGTGGGGGCGATGATCCCGGTGAAGTTTGAGGCGAAGGAGTTGCCGGGAGCGGCTGAGGGTGGAGTCGTCGTGAGCTGGCTCGGTCCGGGAGCAGGCGCCTGTGTGATCGACATCGAGGGACCAGGGTCGCGGGACCTGGTTAGCTTTGGTCCGGGGCCAAAGACCATCTGGGCTTACAAAAATCTGCATAACGGCTCGTTCGAGCCAATTCCCTCCAGTCAGACCGGGCTCACTGCGAGCGGATCAGGCAAGGCCTGCGCGGTGGGGGACTACGACAACGATGGGCTGCCGGATCTGGCCATCGCTTTGCAGGATCGCGTTGTTCTTTATCACAATCTCGGCGGCGGCAAGTTTGAGGATGTGACGGCGAAGGCCGGGATCCAGCAGCTGAATCATCCCGCAGGCTTGACGTTTGTGGATTTCGATCACGATGGAGATTTGGATCTGTTCGTGACAGGCGGGCGTGTGCAAGGGAAAGGCGGCCCGAATGTGATGTGGCGGAACAACGGGAACTCGACGTTCACGGAGTGGACGGGGCCGACGGAATTGGCCGGCACGGACAGCACGGTGCAGCCGACATTGTCGGACATTAACAATGACCGGGCGGTGGATCTGGTTGTGGCGGGTCACCAGGGGGCCCCTATCGTCTATCTGAACCAGCGCGAAGGGGCATTCAAGCCAATGCCGTTGTACGACGCTGGTTTGCCGGCGACACAGGGAGTCGCGGTTTTTGATTTCGACAAAGATGGGTGGATGGATGTCGCGGTGACGCACGCGGGCGCACCGGGGCTGACACTGTGGCGCAATGTGGATGGAGAGAAATTCGCGCGCGTGCCGTTGCCGCTTCCGGCGGATGTGAAAGGCGGGTTGGGCGTGACGCCGATTGATTTCGACAACGATGGCTGGATTGATCTGGCGGCAGTTCTGGAGACGGACCACGGCGCACAATTGCATGTGTTTCGCAATCAGGGGCCTCAGGGCTTCAGGGATGTGACGTCGGACCTGGGCCTCGACCATCTGGTGCTGCACGATCCGGGTTCCGTTCTCGCCGCCGATGTAGACGGGGACGGTGCAACGGATTTGATCGTGACCCAGGCTGCCCGGCCGCCGCTGGTGCTGCGGAATGTGGGCGGGAGCACGAATCATTCGCTGCGCATTGCGCTGACCGGGTTGGCAGACAACAAGACCGCGATTGGGACGAAGGTGGAGGTCCTCGCGGGCGGGCAGTGGCAGAAGTTCGAAGTTGCTGGCGGATCGGGGTATCTGAGCCAGGGTTCGTCGGAGATTGTGGCGGGGCTGGGACAGGCCACGATGGCCGACGTGGTGCGGCTGCTGTGGCCGACAGGGGTTCCGCAGGACGAGATCGACATCGACGCGACAAAGCAGCTGGCGCTGAAGGAGCTCGATCGGCGGGGGAGCTCGTGCCCGACGCTGTTTGCCTGGGATGGGAAGCAGTACCAGTTTGTGTCGGATGTGATTGGCGCGGCGGTGGTGGGGCACTGGGTTGCGCCGGCAGCGACGAACCGGAACGATCCCGACGAGTGGATCAAAGTCGGCGGGAACAAGCTGCAGGCGCGCAACGGGTTGCTGAGTCTGCGGTTCGGCGAACCGATGGAGGAGGTCAACTACATCGATCAGCTGCGCCTGGTGGCGGTGGATCATCCTGCAGGGATGGAGGTCTACCCGGATGAGAGATTTCTGAGTGAGCCGCCCTTTGCATCGGGGAAGACCCTGGCGGTTTCCGAGCCGCGGCCCGTGGCGGGCGCATGGGATGACGAGGACCGCGATGTGCGGAAGCTGCTGGCAGAGCGGGACCACCGGTACCTGCGGGATTTCTCCAATCTGAGCTATGCAGGGTTCGCGAACCTGCACACGCTGACGCTGGATGTGGGGGCTTGGTCGCCGGATCGGCCGCTGCGGTTGCTGCTGGATGGGTATATCGAATACTTCAGCGCGAGCTCGATGTACGCGGCGTGGCAGGCAGGCTTAGAGCCCATTCCGCCGCGCGTGGATGTGCAGATGCCGGACGGATCCTGGAAAAGGATCATCGACGACATGGGGTTCCCCGCGGGATTGCCGCGGACGATCGTGGTGGACCTGTCGGGCAAGCTGCCGGAGGGGGCGCGGAAGATCCGGGTCACGACGAACCTGCAAATTTACTGGGATCGGATTCGGGTGGATAACGGGCCGGAGGAAACGGGTCATATTCGGCAGACGGAGGTTCCGCTCGCGATGGCACACCTGGCGTTTCGCGGATATCCGAAACAAATCGAGGGCGCAACGCCGGGCGAGCTGACGTACGACTACAACCAGATCAGCGCGACGGGGCCCTTCCTGTGGGCGCGGGGCGTGTACACGCGCTACGGCGATGTGACGCCGTTACTGGAGAAGATCGACAACCAGTACGTGATCTTCGGGACGGGTGAGGAAATTGATGCGGAATTCAGCGCGGCGGAGCTGCCGGCTCTGCCTGCGGGATGGAAGCGGGATTATTTCTTTTATGCCAATGGCTTTGTGAAGGACATGGACTGGTGGGAGGCGTCGCCGTTCACGGTGGCACAGATGCCGTTTCATGCGATGAGCCGGTATCCCTACCCTGCGAGCGAGCATTATCCGGAGAAGCCGGGAACGGATCGGTATTGGCTGGACTGGAATAGCCGATTCGAATCGGGCAATCGACGGCAGCGCTGGGAATTCGACTATCGGCCGTCGCACGAAGTGCCCAGCCAGTGAGTGGGGAGCAACGGCGGAAAGGGGTATACCCGTCTGGCCCCATTGCATCCCCGGTTGAAACTCTCGGTACGACCGACGAGCCGAAACCGCGTGATCAGCAAGGCCGCGGGGTTCGACGGGGTCGAATTTGGCCGACAATCGAGGATGGAGGTGGATTTAGCTGGACTAGAATGCCGCAATGATCTCTGAAACCGTCAACTTTGCGCGGCGCAGAGAGAGAGACTGCCGCGTCGCGAGACGAGCTCTCGAGAGATGGCTTGCGGTTCTAAACCCGATCCGATGGGTCATGGTTAGTGCTGCGACGATTCTCTCCGCGCTGGCCGCCGCGTCCATTCTCGGTAAAACATCTCTCCTTGGCGTTCACTACGAAACTTTCGCCGGATTGTGCGCGCTTGGCTCGGCCATTCTCAGTGGTCTTCACACTTCTCTGCGCTGCGATCCCCATCAGACGGAGTGTCGTAATTTGATTGCGGATTACGATGGCCTGGAGGCGGGATTCCAGTCGGTTTCGATTCTGGACGAGCCCGCGAATTCGGCAAAGCTGGCGGAACTGGAGTCCAAATACGAACGTATCCGGTCTTCCGCAAGGGCGGCAGCGCCGGCATTTTTTGTGCGCGCCGCTGAAAGGGAACGCACTTTAGCCAAGTAATGAGAAAGAGACAGGGTCGAGACTTCGGGGTTGGCGACAATCCGGAACTTACCTGAAGGACACGCCATCGCGGCTGAGGCCGGAATCTCGGGGATACGATTGCGGCACGGCTACAGCCGTGCCCTTTCAAAACACCAGAGCACAATTCCTGAGCGGAATTTCAGATGCCGGACCTTAGCGCACCTTCAGGGCGATCAGGATGACCAGGGCGAGCACATTCTGCGCCAGGAGAGACATGGTGAGCCGGATGCGATCGAGGAACGGATACCCGGGAACGCCCTCGGCAATCTTTGCGCCGAGACGGCGGTAGAGAGCGTACCAGCCGTAGGCCAGCATGATGCCGAGAAAATCGATGAAAGCGAGCCAGCCGGGAGACATGGGCAGGTCGCGCGCGAAGAGGCGTCCATGGTGATGCAGAATGGCCATCCAGCCCAGCAGCCAGGGCGAGATCACCAGACCCGCAGCTTCTACCAGGGCAAGAAACATCGAGACGCGGGCATGGCCCTCGAACTGACCATGCCAGGGTCCTAAATCGGGGGCAGCAGTATGCATCGTTATCGTGGTCACAACAACAATGGGATGCGAATTTTGGGTCAAACGCCGTGCATTTCGAACCGGGAAGCCGGGATCAGATTTCCTTGTAGCTGCGCTGGTAGGTTCGGGTAATGCGGTCGTGCCAGCCGAGGGCGTCCTCGTCAAAAACCGCCCAGAGAAAGCCGAGTCCCAGAGGCAGGGCGGAAAGCAGCACGGCGCCGATGCGTCCCCAGAGCGCGGAGCGGGTGGGATTCTCGTCATCGAAGGTGCAGAGGGCAATTTTGGCATAGCGCATGCCCGGGGTCGCGTCGGTAAGGGTAAAAAACAGGAACTGATAGAGCAGCCACATGGCGAACAGGGTGGCGCCGGCACCGATCAGGGCAACACGGCCGTGAGGCAGGCTGGTGGTGCAAAGCGCAAAGACGAGAGTGAAGACCAAAAACGCGGCAAGGGTGAGGACGCAGTCCGCCGCGACGGCGAGAGTCCGGTCCTCGATAGAGGCTACGGGCAGAGGCGACTTGTCGGCCAGCGTGGAGGATGATTTGCGCTCGGGGATGGGAGCCTCCGTATCGAGGTGAATGGAGCCCCATTCGCGCGGAGCAGGGATGGAGGGGTCCGGCAGGGGAGGGGCGGATGTTCGTTGGCTTGCCGCAGTGCGTAATGCGGCGCCATCCGCTGATGAGTTTCCCATGGGGTGCCGTTGTTCGGCAATGGACACAGCTCCAGGATCGCGGTCATGGCCGGCGGGAATATCCGGACGCAGCGGGCCTTCTGCGAGACGGGGACGCGCTTTGCGGGGCGCTACCAGTTCACGAGGGGTCACGACGGAGGCCGGCAGAGGCTGACTGGGCTCGACCAGAGCTTCTTCGATGGGATCCGTCAGGGGAGAGCAAACCTCCTGGGTTTCGGGAGAGGAAAATCCAGTGCGGGCCTCCGCCGGGGTGGAACGCGGTTTGGGCAGGGAATCGCTGCTGACCGAATAGCCGAGAAGTTCGGGCTGGCAGGGCTCGCGGACGGGCAGGCTGGGTGCGGATTCACTTTCAAGGAGGGTCGGGTTCATCGACAGCTGAGACGGGCTGCCTGTGGGGGGAGACGGAACCGCCGCGGCCTCGATCACGGAATCGAGCGCAGACTGCACGCGCGCGGCCTGGGCAGCCAGCATGTCGCGGTAGGAGGGCAGGCGTCCGTAGCGCTCGGCGACGCGCGCGGCAATCGATGTTGGCGAGAGGGCCTCTTCCATCCCCGGCAGGGGAGGCTGGTTGGCAGGCACGCGGCTGCTTCGATTGCGATGCGCGCGCACGCGGGCGCTGATTTCGTCTTTCCAGTCGGCCATGGCAGAACCGGTTTTCTCGCGTGCGGAGGCAAGTTCAGCCGGCGACACTGCAGCGGGATGGATTGCAGGGCTGGTCAATAATTCCTCGTCTGTTTCCATTCTGCCCTCGCCTGCGAAACTATGCATCCGGAATCGCGTCTGTGCCTGAGTGGGTCACCATCCCGCTTTGTTATGCTGGAGTTGCCGCGCGCGATGAGAACCCGCCTGTTTTGGTGTATCACGCTGTATCTGCTGTTGCAGCCGCGGCTCTGGGCGCAGCCAGTAACCAGCGGGCTTCCTCCTTCTCCTGAACCCACCCAGGCGGCGCCTTCCGCGACTCCTGCCGCCACGGCCGATCTGCCGGATGATCCCAGCCTGCAGAGCACACTTCCCGAGGCGCACGTCGTCTCGCAATCGGCTCAGGGTGTTCCGGTGAAGCTGGTGGCGAACACACAAACGCGGCAGGGGTTAAAAAACAGCAATTTGTACACGCTCGACGGCGATGCGGTGATTTATTACCGCAAGTACATCGTTCATGCCGATCACGCGACCTACGACGACAACAGCGGCGAGATTCATGCCCAGGGGCATTTGATGATCGACGGTGGCCCCGACGATGAGCACTTCGAGGCGGACCACGGGGTCATCAACGTGAACGCGGACACGGGCGATTTCTTCGATGTGGCAGGGACCCTGGGCGTCGAGCGCAATCCGCGGGGACGGATGGTTTTCACAGCGCCGAATCCATTTGCGCTGACCGGGCGCGAGGTGCTGCAGCTGGGCCAGGGAAAATACCGGGTGATTCACGGCACCATGACGTCGTGCCGTCTGCCCAAACCCGACTGGCGGATTCTGTCGCGCATGATCGAGCTGAACAATGGCGTGGCAAAAACCAACAACGGGTTCTTCGAAATTTTCCACGTCCCCCTGATGTATCTGCCCTATGTGACCCATCCCGTGAATGAACAGCGGGAGTCGGGAATTCTGCTGCCGTATATCGGCAACAACACGACCAAGGGACTCATCCTGGGAGAGGGTTTTTATCTGACGCTCGGACGCAGCGCAGATCTGACCATCGCCTCGCAGTACTACTCCAAACGGGGGTGGGCTCCGAACGGGATTTTTCGCTACCGGGGATCGGGCGAGGACTTCGGGACCATCCACTTCCACAGTCTGCTGGATCGTGGACTGGCGAACCCCGGCGGGGCGCCGATCAACCAGGGCGGCGTCGACGTGAGCGGAGACGGACGCTACGACTTTTCGCCGCACACCACCGGCGTGATCGACGCCGAGTATCTCAGCTCCTACATCTACCGGCTGGTGTTCGAGGAAGACTACGCGATTGCTATCAATTCGGAGGTCAAGTCGCAGGGATTTGTGACGCATGAGGATCAGGATTTCTGGACGAGCCTGCGGGTGAACCGCTACCAGGATTTCCAGAGCGCCAGTGTGGTCGGCGATGAAGTGAGAATTTTGCATCTGCCGGAAATTGATGTGGAGGCAGCGGACCGGCGCCTGGGCGGGGCGATGAGCCCTTCGCCCGTCTGGTGGGGGTTCAGCGGTTCGGCAGTCGCCCTTTCCCGCTACGACTACCCGAGCTTTCGCACTTCGGCGGAAGTGCCGAGAGTGGATTTCTATCCGCGCCTTTCGATGCCGCTGCATTTTGACGGCTGGACCTTTCGTCCGGACGCCGCGTTTCGGGAGACGTGGTATGGAAAGAGCCAGTTCGCGGCGGAACTCGATCAGATTCCGGTCGTGCGCGGCGCGGGAACGCCTCGAACCGATGTGGAGGCCGGCTTCGATTTTCGGCCGCCCGCCGTGGAGCGGGACTTCAGCTCGCCATGGCTGGCACACCTGCTGGGCGGCGATGTGCGGCACACGATTGAGCCGGATGTGTCCTATCGATACGTAACCGGGATCAACAATTTCCGGCAGATTCTCCGCTTCGATGACACCGATGTGGCGAGCAACACGAACGAACTGGAGTATGGGCTGACGCAGCGGCTGTTTCTGCGACATCTGCATCCGCATCCCTGCACAGGAGAGGAAGCGCTCGGTCCGGATTCCATGTGCGGGGGCGGGACGCGGGACTGGATTACGTGGCGGGTGGCGCAGAAATACTATTTCGAACCCGACTTCGACCATGCCATCACGCGGGGAACGCCGAATCCGCTGGAGACGACGCTGGATTTTACCGGGATCGATTTTCTCACCGAAGCGCGGCACACGACGCCGGTGATTTCGCGGCTCCGGCTGCGCACGACGACGGCAACCGATGTCGAGTGGGATGTGGACTACGACGTGAAGGAAGGAAAGATAACCTCAAGCAATATTTTTGCCGGCTATCAGCATGGTTTTTACCGGTTCCAGTTCGGCGATTCGTATGTCAACGTGCCACTGGGCACCACGCCGCTGACCACGGCGAAGACAGCTCCGGGGTCACCGAACGAGCCCAATCCCTATAACCAGATTCATATGGCGGCGATTTATGGGGCGGCGAACAAACTGGGGCCGAGTGTGGGTCTGAACGCGGCCTACGACCTGGTCCATCAGCAACTGCAGTACGGCGCGATGCAGACCCAGTACAACTGGAACTGTTGCGGGCTTGATTTTCAGTATCGGCGATTTTCGCTGGGCTCGATTCGCGACGACACCGAGTATTTTTACAGCCTGAATTTTGCCGGCTTCTCCAACGTGGGCGACCTGGCACACAGAATCAGTTTGTTCTGAGGACGGCGGCGAGCGGCGGCAGGACGCGAACTGCGATAATGAAAGAACGATCCTGTTGGTAAGGGCCTTTCCGGCCTGAAGAAGGCGGTTTTTCTTGTTGAGAAGATTGGTCCAGGGCTGCGCATGGTTGATAGTGGCGGCTGGTTGTATCGCGCAGCAAACTCCGCCGGCCGCAGCCCCGCCTGCGCCGGTGCAGAGCGCGCCCGACGCGGCAACTCCGGCAAACTCGGCTCCGTTGGCGAAGCCGGCGCTGGAGCGCAAGATCGAGATCATGATCCGCTCGGAACTTGGCGTGCCGCCTCAGTATGAGGTCGCAATCGGGCCCAGAGAGAAAAGCGATGTGAATGGATACGACTCCATCGCAGTGACATTTTCATTGCCCAGCCAGCCGCAGAAGAAGCAGACGGTGGATTTTCTTCTTTCGAAGGACTCGAGCACGCTGGCGAGGCTCTCGAAGTGGGATATCGGGCCGGATCCGGCCGCCCTGCTGCCGACGGATGGACGTCCGGTGCGCGGAAATCCGGATGCGAAAGTGGCGATCGTCAACTTCGACGATCTGGAGTGTCCGTACTGCGCGCGCATGAACGCAGAGTTCTTTCCGGAGACGATGGAGCGCTATAAAGGGCTGGTGAAATTTATCTATCTGGATTATCCGCTGGTCGAGATTCATCCCTGGGCGATGCATGCGGCGGTCAACGCGAATTGCCTGGCTGCGCAGAATCCGGCGGCCTACTGGAATTACGTCGACTATCTGCACGTGCACGGGCAGGACGTGAGCGGGCCGGATAACAATCTGGCGAAATCGACGGCGATGCTGGACAAACTGGCCGACCAGGAAGGCACGCGGGATCAGCTGGACGCGGCGAAGCTGGATGCGTGTGTTGCCAAACAGGACGACAGCAGGATCATTACGGAAATGAAGGCAGGGGACAAGGCGGGCGTGAACGCGACTCCTACCTTTTTCGTCAACGGTGAGCGGTGGGCGGGTCAACTGGAAGAGCATCAGCTCTGGATCATGATCGACCGGGCCCTGAAGGAGCAGGGAGTTGCTCCGCCGGTGGATGCGCCGCAGGCGAGTACCCCGGTGCAGACGTCCTCGAAGTGAGCTATGCAGGGCGAGGGGACCGCATTTATTCTGAGACGTGAGCACCGCTCCCCGATTCGCGGCGCGGCAGCAGGGAGAATTGTTTGACCTCTCAATCGGATACATCCGGCGCATGGCGCGCCGATTTTTCCAGCAGGAAATTCAAGCTTGCAGGACTGGCGTTTTTGCTCGCGTGCTGCCTCGGTTGCCAGAAGGCGCACGACGCCAACACCGTAGCGATGGTCAACGGCAAGCCGATCCAGCGCTCGGAAGTCGAAACCCTTTTTCAAAACAATCTGGGTGAGTCGCATCAGACGCCGTCGAAGATCCAGGCGGAAACCATGCGGCTCAACATCGTGCGGCAGCTGATCGACGAAGAGATCGTGATGCAGCGGGCGGCCAAGCAAAACCTGGTGGCGACGGACGAAGAGGTGTCGGACCGGCTGAACGAGATCAAGGCGCCGTTTACCCAGGAGGAATTTCAGAAGCGGCTGGACTCGCAGCATCTGACCCTGGACGATCTGAAGCGGGAGATTCGCCGCAATCGAACGGAGGAGAAGCTCTTCAATAAGGAAATTACGTCGCGCATCAACATCACGGACGCCGATATCAGCAACTATTACAGCGAGCACAAGGCGGACTTCAATCTGATCGAGCCGAATTATCATCTGGCACAGATTGTGGTGACGGCGAGTCCGATGCCGCCCCAGCAGGTCGGCAACCTGCAGAACAGCAAGGCGATGAACGAGGCCGACGCCAAACGAAAGATCGAGATGCTGCACAATCGGCTGGAAAGCGGGGAAGACTTCGGCACCCTGGCCATGAATTTTTCAGAAAATCCGAATACGGCGGGCACCGGCGGCGATATGGGGTTCATTTCGGAATCGCAGTTGCGCACGCAGTCGCCTCCCGAAGTCTACGCGGCGATTACGAAGCTGAAGCCGGGACAGGTGACCGACATCCTGCCGTTTTACGGTGGGCCGAATTCCAAGGAGCCGGTCGGCTACGCGGTGTATAAGCTGATCGACCGTGAGGTGGCCGGGCAGCGCCAGCAGAGCGATCCGCGGGTGCAGCAGGCGATTCGGCAGACGTTGCGGGACAGCCGCGAGCAACTGCTGAAGAACGCTTTCCTCGAAATGCTGCGCGATCAGGCGCGCGTCGAGAACTACTACGCCGAAGAGGTCTTCAGGAACGGGGCACAATAGGGGCTGCCGTCCAGGTGGCGGCGCTTATGTGCGCGCCGGTTCGGGAGGCGGAGCTACTTCGAGAACGGGCGTCCAGGGATCACGCCCTTGCCTTCTTTGATCGTGTGCAGTTGACCCGCGGCGAGTCCCGGATAATTCTCCTTTGCGCCGCTTGGCCAGAAGATCTCTACATCGGCTGTGGTCGCGCTGCCGAGGCCGAAATGCAGGCGCGGATCGTTAACGGAAAGGTAGCTGATCTGGCTGGTGACGGCCTGCGCCTGGACTTTCCCGCTGTAATGCGCGAGCACGCGCGCGCCGATGGCGCTGCGGTTGCTCCTGGTGCCTTCCAGACGAATCTTGATCCAGCGATTGCCGGGCGGCGCATCATTCCGTAACAGCGACGGCGGTTCATTCCGGTTCATGATGAGCACATCGATGTCGCCATCGTTGTCGAAGTCGCCGAAGGCGGCGCCGCGCGAAGAGTCACGAGCCGCGATACCGGGGCCAGCTTCTTCTCCCATTTCGGTGAAGGTGCCGTTGCCCTGGTTACGGAAGAGAATGCGGGGCGTGCGGCGCGGAAAGCGAGTGGGGAAGATGTTCTCGAGTTCGGGATAAACGGTTCCGCTCACGATGAGAATGTCCGGATAGCCGTCATTGTCGAAGTCGACGAAGTCGGTTCCCCAGCAGATGTAGCGGCGTTCGACGGCGAGGCCGGCCTGATTCGAGACATCGTCGAAGTTGCCCTTGCCGTCATTGCGATAGAGGCCGGTGGACTGGTTGTAGAAATGGGTACGCACGATATCGAGATGCCCGTCGAGGCTATAGTCACCGACGCCGACGCCCATCCCGCTCATGCGCTGTCCTTCGGAGGAGACGGCGATGCCGCGCAGCAGCGCTTCCTCGCGGAAAGTGCCATCGTGGTTGTTCATCAGCAGATAGCTGAAGGTGGCGTCGCAGGCGAGGAAGATATCGGTCCAGCCGTCTTCGTCCACGTCGACGGCAACCGCGGTAAGCCCATAGGAGCCGGACAGCGCAGCGATGCCGGATTCTTTTGAGACATCGGTAAAAGTGCCGTCGCCATTGTTGCGAAAGAGATACTGCTTCAGCGAGGGCATCCCCATCGGACCGCAGTTCACGGGGACGCCCTCATAGTTGCAGTTAGGAATCTGCATGGAAGGCCGGGGGCCGTGAACCAGGTCGACGTCAAGGTAGTTTGCGACGAACAGATCGAGCAGCCCGTTGCGATTGGTCTCGATAAAGGTGCAGCCAGAGGCGTAGTGAATCCCTGGCTGGAGCAGGCCCGCCTTCTCGGTGACGTCCGTGAAGGTCCCGTTGCCATTGTTGCGATAGAGGCGATTCTGGCCATAGTAGGTGACGAAGAGATCGTCGAAGCCATCGTTGTTGTAATCGCCAACGCAGACGCCCATGGCCCAGCCCGCATCTTTGAGCCCGGCCTTTTCTGTCACATCAGTAAAGGTGCCGTCGCGATTGTTCCTGTAGAGCCGGTTGCCGGCGTCCGGCGGAACGCTGTCGAGACGCCGGCCGCTCAGCATGAAGATATCCATCCAGCCGTCGTTGTCGTAATCGATGAAGGCGCAGCCCGCGCCCATGACTTCGAGGATGTAGGCGGACTTTTCGTTCTCGCCGTAGATCGTGGGGTGAATCAGCCCGGCTTGCGCACCCACATCGACGAAGCGGGAGAATGGTGGAGCAGGCCCCCTGGTGGTTGGGGCGGACTGCAGGGCTCGTAAAGGATCAGGCAGCAACACCGGGACGACGGCGGCAGGCAGAGTGCGAAGCAGGCGTCGTCTGGTCCATGAGTTGGTCATCCGGGTCTGCGGTCCGCCGTGCGCGGTCAGTTGTGCGATTGCTGGCTCTGCGCGGTCGCCAGATCGTGGTTGAGCTGCCGGGCTTCGGAGTTCTGAGGATCCAGACGCAGCGCATTGCCGACAGCCTGCAGGGCTTCAGGAAATTTTGATTCCATGCCGAGAGTGGCTGCGAGGCTGATCCAGGCCTGGGTGAATGCGGGAGCGGCCGCGACGGCCTGACGAAAGTGCGATTCGGCCGAGGCGTAATCGCCACGCCGCGATTCAAGATAGCCGAGCTGATTTTGCGCCAGGGCAATGGTGGGGTCGATGGCGACCACCTGTTCAAGAACTAACTGCTCGCCCTCCGCATCCCCCGCCTGATCGAGCGCGGTGGACAAGCGATAACCGATCAGCGCATTCTTCGGCGCCGCGGCAAATGCCTGCTTGTAGAGTTCAACCGCGTGCTGCGTGTCGCCCTTGTTCAGGGCCTGTGCCGCCTCCGCGGCTTTGCTGACCGCGACCGTGGTGCTGTCCTTGTCTTTCACTGCCTGCTGATAGCGCAGCATCTCCTGCTTTGCGCCGTCGCTGTCGCCGAGAGCACGAAGAACGTTCGCGAGCTCGAAATGCGTCTCCGGTTCCGTGTTTCCCAGCTCGATGGCCTTCTCGAGATGTGCCTTCGCATCCGAAGGCTGGTGCAGATGGGAGAGCGCAATCCCCAGATTGGCTTCCACGCTCTGCTGGCCGGGATGGATGGCCAGCGCCTCGGTGAGATGATCGCGGGCCGCGGCGTAATCGCCGGCTTGCCGCTCCATCACTCCATTGAGATAGAGGGTGTCGTAGGCATGCGGCGCTGCGGTGAGAAGTTTGGCTCCGACGGGTTTGGCAGGCCCCCAGTCACCGTTGAGGACGAGGGTGCGGAGGTACGAGGTTTGCGCTGTCACGTCATCCGGATGCGCATGATAGGTTTTCCCGGCGAGGTGCTCGGCGTCGAGGGTGCGCGAAACCTTGATATACAGCGCGACCAGAGCATCGGAGAGTGGGACGGAGCTCGGGGACGAGGCCATGGCGCGCTCCAGCGCGTTGATGGCGTCTTCCGGCTGGCCCTCGCGGGTATAGGCGACAGCGAGATCGACGGCCAGTTCGTCGTCCAGCTTGACACTGTGCAGCAGAGCGACCTCGCCTTCGAAATCGTTTCTGGCGAGAAGCGCCTGGCTGAGGCCGTGGAGCGCGAGACTGGAGGAAGGATCGATCCGCAGGGCAGCACGCCATTCGCTTTCTGCGTCGGCCGGCTTTCCGAGATGCGTGTAAGTGGAGCCGAGCAGGAGATGCGGCTTGAGCACGGCGGGAGCAGCCTGGACAGAATGCTGCAGCGGCGGAATTGCGCCATCGAAATCGCGCGACTCGTAAAGGCTCAGACCGAGCAGATAGTTGAGCTGGGCGGAAGCCGGATCGCTCAGCAATCCCGAGCGAAAGGCCTTCTGCGCGCAGTCGAACTGCTTGTGCTCACCAAACCAGTTGCCCAGATCGGTCCAGGCCTGTGTATCCGGATGGGTCTTCAAGCGCGCGGCGATTGCGGGCGGCCTTGTACAGGGCGGAGATGCCGGAGCGCAAAACCCGTCGTGCATAGTCCACGCGAGGAAGCCGATCAGCAGAATGGGTGCTCGGCGGCCACAAGCTCGCCGACGAAGAGGGGAAAGATTGCATGAAGCAAACATCGCGCGAAAGATTTTCGAGGATCTCCAGAAGTAACGATACGCATGCGAAAGGCGCAGGAGCAAGGGATTTCAGCTAGTTGGGAAACGCCTCACCGGCTTTAACGATGCGAATCTGATGATCGGTGAAGTGGAGATACCCGCCGGGCAAAGTCACCTTCGGCATATGGCAACTCACGCAGTCGGATGTTGCCCTGGGACACACCTTCGCTTTGCCGGTGCTGGTGGGCCGCGCGGAAGACGCATGACAGGCGAGGCATTTCGAATCGTACGAGGCTTCGTTGCGGATGAGATTTCTGTGCGGATCGTGGCAGGCAATGCAGCTGATGCGTGCATCGGTCCCGTTGAAGCAACGGCTGTTGGCCAGGCGATAGGGCTGAAAGCGGACGTCGGGCACACCACGCCAGCCATTGCGCACGACCGTCTCCCAGGAGCGGTGACATTGCCCACAGAAATTGGAGAGCGATTCGGACGGCATGTCCTCGAGGCGGGGCGGCGTCGAGCTGAAGTCGCCCACTGCGGCGTCGGATGCGTGGTCGAGCGCGCCCTGGTGACAATGCGCGCAGGTGACGCCGGGATGAAGGGTCCCGAGCGTGAGCTGGTGAGAGGTGACGGCGTCGCTGGCGTGGCAGCCGAAGCACAGCTTCGTATCCATCGGCGTGAGCTCGCGCCCCATCGCCTCCTGCAGCGTTTGCGGCGTCAGCCGCTCGTCGCCTGTGGTAATGCCAAGGCCGTTCGCAGAGGGGTAAAAGCTGACGATGCTCTCATAGAATCTGCCATCCTGCTCGAAGACCCAGGTTTGCGCCTGGGCACCGAAACTCCAGTGGATCGGCATGGAGATGATGCTGGTGCCGTCGGTGACTTTGTAGACGCTTTGTCCATCGTGGGTTTCGACGGTCCAGGAGTACGCGCCTTGGCGAAGGGTGAGGCTGGGGTGCGCCGCGAGGACCGCATTGGCGCCCGGCAATTCGACGGCGTGAGCCATGGGGGTTTCCGGCTGCATCGCCTGTCCCCGATGACAACCGCCGCAGTCTGTTCCGGCCGAGGTCGTCTGAGCGAATCCAGCGGCATATGCCGATGCCAGCACGAAGAGGCATAGCCAACGCAAAAGCCAACCGCCAGAGGATATGCTATTGCGCAGAAGCGGCTCCCTGTTGGCCCATGGCAGGGGCTGGTTTGCTCGACTGGCTGGTCATTTGCAGACAAAGCAGGCGTTCGCGCTGAGCGTCCTCTTCGCGTCCGGTTACCGAATACGATCGCGCCAATGCGATATGAATCTCGAGATTTTGCGGATCAAGCTTCAGCGCATTCTCGAGTCGAGTGATCGCGGATTTTGCGTCGCCCGTTTCGAGCAGAGCCCGGCCGAATGAAAGCTGCGCCATGGGCAAGGCAGGCGCTTCCTCCGCGGCTTTTTTCGCTTCGGGCAGCGCCTCGGCAGGACTGTTCTCCATCAGCAGAGCCCAGGCCAACATGGCGTGATCGATAGAGTTATCCGGATCGAGTGCCGCTTCCTTTCGGAACTCCGCGATGGCCGCATCCTGGTCGGTGGGGTAGAGAAGGTAGCCCCAGCTGTAATGCGCGTTGGCGGCTGCGGGGTAGCGTTGAAAGAAGGTCTGAAAGGCCTGCGTACCGGCCGGTTGATCTCCGGAGAGAAGAAGGAAGGCAGCGTTGCCGGCCAGGGCACTCATCTCGCGCTGAGAAGCATCGATATCTTTGGGGAACTGCGGAATGCGCAGAGTGGCCAGACCGACGGCCGTCAATAACTCGTCGTTCGAGATATGTTGGTGAGCGAAATAGCCGTAGGCGGTGAGCGCTTGCTCGAAGCGGCCCAGCTTTGTGAGTAACAATCCTTCGTGATAGCGGAGGATTTGCGCGTTGCGTGGATCGTCGGCGGCTCCCAGCGCGAGGGCGCGCTGTACGTCGCGCAGCGACGGTTCATATTTGCCAAGCTCGAATTCGCAAAGACCGCGCAACGCGGTTGCCGGCGCAGCATTGGGGACCAAATTCAGGTAATGGGTGAAGGCATCTACGGCCTGGGCGTAGTCGTCGGCGCTATAGCGCAACTGGCCGAGGTACCACCAGCCGTCGGGCCAGGACGGATTGATCTGCAAAGCCTTCGTGTAGAGTTCTGAGGCCCGAGCCACGTCGCCGGACTGGCGCGCGGCGCCGGCATCCGCAGTGAGCTGGTCGAACGCTGTTGGCGCCGGCGGAGGGGTTGATTGCGAGGCGGATTGTGCCGCCAGAGGTCCCACAACGGCCAGCGCGGCAAGGGCAATCCGGGCCGCTCGATAACGATTTTGGCTTCGCCATCCGATGACGGCGCGGGCCTCTGACAACACTGCCGGTTGCTCCCTGCGGAGATCGGAAACGTGTTCGCTGCGTGATCGTACCATACGGAGGTAACTCCCGACTGACAGGCCACCTAAGTGGCCGTGCGTGCGGCAAAGAAACGCTTTCGCAAAGGTCTGCCGAGGGGGGAATTCCAGAGGTAACCAGGAGGTGCCAGGGGATTTCCTCCGGGACCGAAATTTTTCTTGACAACCCTGTTTCGTGCAGCGTAAAAAATCGGGTCAGCATCGGGGTAAACCGTTTAACCGCAGTCTGTCGCGTCCTGGCCGTGTTCAAGCCAGGTCCCAGGCGTGGGAACAAACGGGAATTAGTGCGCCGAGTACGGATAAGCCGGAACATCGGCTTAATAAGAAAAATAACGATTTGCACGATCCATGCACGATTCACAGGAGGCACAGGTATGAATTCCATCAGACGTCTGGCAGCAGTGTATCTGCGCATGCCGGGCTCGCTGGTTATCCTTTCGGGAGTGCTGATTCTGGGGCTGGTGTTTTTCACCACAATCCCCGGTTATGCTCAGCAGCTGACCGGAACGATAAGCGCGACAGTTTACGATTCCTCCGGCGCGGTTGTACCCGACGCGTCCATCACCCTGAAAAACTCAGAGAGCGGCGATATTCGACACACCGTGTCCGATTCGCAGGGGTATTTCACATTTACGGCGGTGCAGCCCGCCACCTACAGCATTTCGGTGGGCGCGAAGGGGTTCACGACCTGGGAACTGAGCGGGATCGTGATCAACCTCGGCGACACCAGAACCGTCCCGAACATCGCCCTGAAGGCGGGCGCCAGCAACACGACGGTTGAAGTCGTGGCTGACAAGAACGTCGAAGTGCCGGTCGATACGCCGGAAATCAGCGACACCATGAACGCGGAGCAGATCGAGGATCTGTCGCTCGAAGGGCGCGACGCGGGTGAATTGCTGAAGATGATGCCGGGCACGGCTCTGGCCAACGGGACGGGCACCGGATCGGGCTTTAACCCGAAGACCACCGGATCGAACACCGGCCCGGTGGGCGACTACGCGATCAACGGCTTCCAGCCTTACGGCACGATGGCTTACATGCTGGACGGCGCCAACCTTGTGGACCCGGGCAACGCCGGAACCCAGATTGCCAACATCAACACGGACATGGTGCAGGAAGTGAAGACACTGACCTCCAGCTATGGCGCGGAATATGCCTATGGCCCGGTCATCTTCGAAGCATTCAGCAAGTCGGGCGGCAAGAACTTTCACGGTGAAGCCTACACGTACGCCCGCAACTCCGCGCTGAATTCCTGGGAGTCGTACGCCAAGTCGCAATACCTGCAGACGCTGGCGAGCCCTACCAACACGGTGGGCGCCTCAACACTGTCATCGCAGCTATACCCGTACGAGTACTTCTATTATCTCGGCGGCAACGTGGGCGGTCCGGTGATCTTCCCGCATTTCAACCGGAACCGCGACAAGCTGTTCTTCTGGGGCGGCTATGAATACATGATCCAACACCCCACGAACTCCATTCAGGACTACAACGAGCCGACGCAGGACCAGCAGAACGGTATCTTCGATAAGGCCTCACAGCCGGAATCGAACAACGGCAATTACAGCTACGCATACATGGTGCCGTGCCAATTTACGTCCGCGGGCCCGCCCAACACCTGCAGCGGTCTGCCGCAGGATGCGAACTGGACAACGGATTCCAGCGGCAACATCCACATCCCGACGACGGATTTCGATCCCAACATCACGGGCGTGCTGAAACTGTATCCGCTGCCGAACACCACGCCGGCTGCCGGCAACGGGTGGAGCAACTACGTGTATGCCCCCAACATTCCGCAGAACCGGTGGGAAGCGACGGGCAAGCTGGACTACGCGATCACCGAGAACACGAAACTGAGCGGAACCTACGCGTATCAGAACGAAGTCGACCAGCACCCCATCACGATCTGGTGGGCGCCGCCTAACACGCTCCCGTATCCGGCCCCGGTTTCGGCCGCAACCAACTCCCAGGTCATTCTGGGCAACTTCACGCATCAGTTTGGTCCCACGACGACGAGCGAGACGGTATTTACGCTGTCGCGCTACATCAACCCCAACAAACTGGGCAATAACGCAGCGAACCGCAGCACGGTCGGCATGAGCGGAGTGTCCGGATTGTTCGGCCACACCTCAACCCAGATGCCGAACATCATCGGTCCCTGGGAAGGTGCGCTGTCCAACATCGACAATGAGCCATTTGATGGCCCATTCGATGGTGGATCGTTCGGCGCCCTGAAACGGGTTCCCCAGTTCTACGAGACGGTCAGCAAGGTGATCGGAACGCACACTGCGAAGGCCGGCTTCTACTGGTCGCAGCCGTACAACAGCCAGTCGAGCGGCAGCGACGACGGGGCCAACGACAACGGGCAATTCAACATGGGATGGCCGGCGAACTACGGTACAAACAACGTGGTTTCCGACTTCGAACTGGGACGCGTTGCAAGTTACGAGCAGCAGAGCGGCGTTCCTCTGGATAACTTCCAGATGAACATGTGGTCGATCTGGGCGCAGGACTCGTGGAAGGCGAACCGGCGCTTGACTCTGAATCTCGGTTTGCGCGCCGATCATCAGGGCCAGTGGTACGGGGAACCAGCCGGCCAGCAGGTCTGGATACAGTCGGCCTACGTGGATTCTCAGACTGCGCCGGCGA
>Ga0210398_10001761_pt1 | contig 21816 bp, 21 predicted proteins | sample IncBWC4OmetaG_FD_161047 | JGI IMG/M metagenome (GOLD analysis project Ga0210398, IMG submission 161047) | Forest soil microbial communities from Barre Woods Harvard Forest LTER site, Petersham, Massachusetts, United States - Inc-BW-C-4-O | ecosystem: Environmental > Terrestrial > Soil >...
CGAGCCTACCGCCTGGCGTTGATCGTCATTGAGGCCGTCAAGAAGATGAGATACATCCATCAGGGCGCGGATTGTACTGCACGTCGGCCTTCCGCAGCCTCTTGCGTTTTACGAGATTTTCGGGCGACTTTCTTCAGCAAATTCAATGAGCGCGAGCACCAGGGAAAGCACTACGGGGCCCGCGATGACGCCGATGGCCCCGAACGCCGGGATACCACCCAAAACGCCGACGAATACGGCCAGCGCGGAAATTCGCGCCCGGCCAGAGATCAAGAGCGGCCGCACGACATTGTCCAGACCGCTCAAGGCAGAGCCCCACACCAACAAAAATATGGCCCATCCCCAGTGCTTTTCAAAGAACAGCCAGAGCACGGCCGGAATCCAGACCAGAGCCGACCCGCCCACCGGCAGCAAGGACAACAGCGCCGCCAACACGCCGAATACCACCGGCGAGGGCAGGCCGACAATGGCGAAGCCGATGCCGATGAACAGCCCTTGCAGGATCGCGGTCACCGTGGTGCCGAAGACGATCGCGCGAGTCACGGCGCTCAACTGACTGAACAAGCGATCCTTGCGATCTTCGTCCATCGGGATCAGGAGGCGCGCGCGCGCGATCATGACGTCGCCGTCGCGTAAAAAGAAGAACAAGAGAAACAGCATGATCGCAAAAGCCAACAGCGAGCCGAGAGCGCCCAGGAAAAACGAGCCGCCCCAGCTCGCCGCACGCTGCATCACTTCGCGCGTGCCGGACACCAGCCAGGATTGCAGTTGTTCGGCGGAGATATCGGCATGTGTCTGCAGCCAGGTATTGATTCGGGCGATCCAAGGAAATTGCTGCAAATCCGAGAACGACTTGATGTCCATATTGGTCGCTGATTGCTGAATCTGCCTGAGCAATGCGGATATCTGCGACACAAACTCGGCCGACAGCGCGCTCAACGGCAGCAAGATGACGATGGGCGCCAGCATGGTCAGCACGCCGGCGCTCAAGGATTGGACCTTGAAGCGGCGCCGTAGACGGGCATTCAAGGGAAACAACAGGAACGCGAGGAATGCTGCCCACGTCATCGGCAACGCAAACGGTCTGAAAATCAACAGCAGCGCATAAGCCAGGATCGCGGCCACGGCAAGCGCAAATACCCGGGAGTAAAAAGTAGGTGTGGCCGGCATCGGAACATCCTAACATTCGGTGTGCACGGAATACTCATACAGTCTCCTGGGAGATACACATTAGCAGCATCGCTCGACCGACATTCACCGCCGCGGCTGCCGCCGGCGGCCTTCTATACGGCCTGTGCGCGATGACCGCGAACTCGGCCGCAGCGCCCATCACCGCGCCGTATGGGTCGTGGGCTTCGCCCTTGAGCGCCGAGGCCCTGGCGGCCGGCGGCATTTACTTCGGCGATCTGCGCAGCGCCGGCGGGGAACTGTATTGGACCGAGAACGTCCCGGCGGCCAAGGGAGCGATCGCGCTGTTCAGCCTAAAAAAGGGTGTGACCGCGCCGGTCACTCCGGCGGGCGCCAATGTGCGAACGCGTGTGCACGAGTATGGCGGAGCACCCTTTATCGTGGCCGGCGATACCATCTACTACAGTCAATTCTCCGATCAGCGCCTGTACGCGCTGAAGGCAGGCGGCAGTGCGACGCCTGTGACGCCACTCAACTACCGCTATGCCGATTGCATCGCGCAGCCCGGCACCGGCTCCGATGGCGGTGCGGTCGCGGCACTCATCTGCGTGCGCGAAGACCACACCGACGCCGCCCATGTGCGCAACACGCTGGTGCGCTTGAAGCTGCCCGTGGCCGGCGCGGGCGAGGTGCTGTTCGAGGGCACGGACTTCGTGGCGTACCCGCGCTTGAGTCCCGACGGTCTTAGGCTCGCCTTCATTTCCTGGAATCATCCAAACATGCCTTGGGATGGAACCGAACTGCGGGTGGCCGAACTCACCCCGCAGGGCTTGAAAGCGCCGAAGCTCGTCGCCGGCGGCGCGGCGGAATCCGTGCTCGAGCCGCAGTGGGACCGCGACGGTTCGCTGTACTTCATTTCCGACCGCAGCGGCTTTTGGAACCTGTATGCGCAGCGCGATGAGGGCGTGCATGCCGTGTGGCCGCGGGCGGCTGAATTCGCGGGTCCGTTGTGGACCTTCGGCCAGTCGAACTACGTGCTCCTCGGCGATGGACGCGCGGTGCTGCGCTTCGGTGAGCGAGGCGTTGACCGGCTGGCCGTCGTCGACCTCAAGGGCGGTACGGCACGCGTGCTGGATCTACCCTATGTGGAGTTTTCGCACCTGACGCCGATCGATGCCGGCCACATCGCGGCGATCGCCGAGTCCCCGACCTCTCCGCTGTCCATCATCAGTATCGACCTCGCGACACGTACGGCCACAACCTTGCGCAGCGCCGGCCGGTCGCCGCTTCCACCGGAGGCCGTATCGGTCGCCGCGGCCATCGATTTTCCCAGCGCTCAGGGACGAGAAGCGCATGCATTTTATTATCCGCCCGCCAATCCGCGCTATCGAGGCACCCCAGGTACTCTGCCGCCGTTGCTGGCGCTGGTGCATGGCGGTCCCACCGGGCTGGCCTCGCCGGCGCTGCGCTTAGGCGTGCAGTTCTGGACCAGCCGCGGGTTCGCGGTGGTGGATGTCAATTACGGCGGCAGTTCAGGGTACGGCCGCGCCTACCGGCAGGCATTGAACGGCAATTGGGGCGTGGTCGACGCCGAGGATGTCATTGCCGCGGTTCGCTTTCTGGTGGCGTCCAAGCGCGCTGACCCTATGCGCACCGCCATCAGCGGCGGCAGCGCCGGCGGCTACACGGTGCTGGTGGCGTTGAGCACCAGCGATGTGTTCCGTGCCGGCGCGGATTTCTTCGGTGTATCCGACATGACCGCGCTGGCGCGCGACACGCACAAATTTGAGAGCCGCTATTTGGATTCGCTGATCGGGCCGCTGCCGCAGTCGCAGGCGATCTACGACAGCCGTTCGCCGTTGAATCACCTGGACGGATTCAAGGTGCCGGTGATCGTGCTGCAAGGGGCTGATGACCCCATCGTGCCGCCGAATCAATCAGAGCGCATCGTCGGGGCGCTGCGCGCGCGGCACGTTCCCGTGGCCTATGTGCTGTATCCCGGCGAAAGCCATGGCTTTCGCAAGCCGGAAACCATCATCAACTCTCTTCAGGCCGAATTGTCGTTCTTCGGCCAGGTGTTCGGGTTCAAGCCGGCCGATCAGCTGCCGCCGTTGACGATTGAAGGTTTGGCGCCGGCGTCGTGATGGAAGGCGTGGCGCCGGGCGCCTGCGGAACGGTCTGGCCGAGAAGCCATGCCTCGATCATGCCGTTCACGACCTCGGGTGCCTCCTGCTGCACCCAATGCGACACATGGGGCAGGTAGCGCAGCGTCAGATCGCTGACGTAGCGATCCGTGCCAAAGGTAAGTTCCTTGCCGAGCGCCGCATCGACCTCGCCCCAAATCATCAGCGTGGGCGTTTCGATGCGCGGCGTTGCGCGGCGCCGGAGGCGGGGTAAACCGCGAATCAAGGCGCGGTAGTAGTTGAGCATGGCGGTGAGCGCGCCGGGTTGAGCGGCCGCTTCTTGGTAGACGCGCAGGACTTCGTCGGGAAAGCGGCTCTTGTCCACCGCCATGCCGCGAAATGCGCGCCCGATCGCCTCGCAGCCACGTCGCGCCAGCGACCACTCGGGAATCTTGGGGAGCTGAAAGAAAAATATATACCAGGACCTCGCCAATTGGCGCATCGTGCGCAAGCCGCGTTCGGCCAGCTTGGGATGCGGCACATTCATGATGATGAGCCTCGAGATCGGCAGCCGGCCCAACATCGCGTAATGCCACGCGATGAGCGCGCCCCAATCATGGCCGACGAGAACCACGTCTTTGGCCCCCGACGCCTCGATCAGCGCGGCCACGTCCTCTTCGAGGTTCTCGAGCGCATACGCGGCAACGCCCGGCGGGCGCGAGCTGCGGCCATAGCCGCGCAAGTCCGGCGCCCACACCCGGTAGCCGAGGCGCGCAAACAGCGGCATCTGGAAGCGCCAGGAAAATGAGGACTCCGGAAAGCCGTGCAGACAAAGTGCCAGGCGCTCGCCGGATCCCGCCATCGCCACATGGAAGTCGATGCCGTTGGCGCGCACGGTTTGGTGGTGAATGGCGTCCATGAACCTCGGTCAGGGCGCCGGCGCACGAACCTGAACGCCGGCTGATTCAGCTCAGGCGGGCTCTTAGCCCGGGAAAAATAAATAGTGATCGACGATCAGCGCGGCGAACAGCAGCATCAGATACGTGATCGAAAACCTGAATGTCCTGATGGGCAGGTCCGCTCTACGCCCCTGATTGAGCGCCAGCACGAAGTACAGAAATCGCGCATTGAGGACGAGTGCGGCGGCCAGATAGATCAGTCCGCTCATGCCGGTCAGGTACGGCAGCAGCGTGGTCAAAATCAGCAGGATGGTGTACAGAACGATCTGCAGCCGGGTGTAGGGAATGCCGTGCGTGACGGGCAGCATCGGAATGCCCACCTTGGCGTAGTCGTCGCGTCTCGCGATCGCCAGGGCCCAAAAATGCGGCGGCGTCCAGGTAAACACGATCAGGAACAGCACCAGGGCATTGGGATCGATGGTATTGGTCACCGCGGCCCAGCCTAAGATGGGCGGCGCGGCGCCGGCGGCGCCGCCGATCACGATGTTTTGCGGCGTCGCGCGCTTCAGCCACAGGGTGTACACCATGGCATAACCGATCAGGGAGCAGAAGGTCAGCGCCGCGGTCAGCAGATTGACGCCAACCGCAAGAATCAGCATGGAGGCGGCGCCGAGCGCGACGGCAAACACCAGGGCGTGGCGCTCGCGCATATGCCCCGTGGGCAGAGGCCTGCGGCGCGTGCGATTCATTTGTCCGTCGATGTGCGAATCGAGAATATGATTGAAGGCAGCCGCGGAGCCTGACGCCATGGCGATACCCAGCGATCCGAAGATCAACGCCGACAACGGAATCCAACCCGGTGATGCCAAGACCATGCCGACGATGGCTGTAAAGACAATGAGCAGGCTGACCTTGGGCTTGGTGAGCTCCAGGTAATCCCGCCAGCCGCCGTGGCCGACGTCGGCAAGGGGCGGATTATCGGGTACTGTGGCCATGGCGCAAGGGTACCATGCCGATCGCGCGCCCCGGCCAGAGCACCCGCAACAGAGTCACTGTACAAAGGACGAGCAGCGCGGCGCCCGCATTGTGCAAGGTCGCCAGCGGCAGCGGCAACGCAAAATGCACCATGGCCACGCCGATGCCGATCTGCAGCAGCACGGCACCGACCAGGAGAGCGCCGATCACCCTTACACGGCGGCGGCCGCCGCGCACGATGGTCAACACTCCCACCACCATCAACACCGACCCGGCGAGCAGCGCACCCAATCGATGCGTCACGTGAATGGCGATACGCGCGGGATTCGACAACACGCCGCCGGTGTAATCGATGGGAAGGCCATGCCACAGCACGAAGGCGTCCCGAAAATCCATGCGCGGCCACCAGGACTGCTGACAGGTCGGCAGGTCCGGGCAGGCCACCGCCGCATAGTTGCTGCTGGTCCACCCGCCGAGGAAAATTTGGATGCAGAGCGCCGCCAGGGCGCCCAGTGCGAACTGCCGCAAAGTCCTTTCGCGAGCCGACAGCTCGCGTGGTGGAGGCGTGAACGACAGCCACCACAAAGTGCCCAGCGTGGTGAGGCCGCCCAGCAAATGTGCCGTGACGATCAGCGGCTTGAGCAACAGGGTGACCGTGAAGGCGCCCAAGGCGCCTTGCACGCAAATCAGGACGAACAGGAAGACCACGATGCCTAACGGCTGGCCGGGATCCCTGCGATGGCGCACCGCCCAGATCAACAGACAGAAAACGATGAAACCCAAGGTCGAGGCAAAGTAGCGATGAATCATTTCATGCAGGGCTTTGCTGAAATTATGCTCGGGCGGGTAGATGTGACCGTAGCATCCAGGCCAGTCGGGGCAGCCTAATCCTGCGTCCGTGAGGCGAACCCATGCCCCCAGCACGACCACCGCGGCGGCCAGCAGGGCACCCGCCAGAGCCAGCCGGCGAAACCACAGGAGACGGCGTTGCGGGTCCACAGGATCAGCCGATGGAGGAAAGGCGCAGCAGGCGCTTCATGTCGTCGAGCATGCCCTTGGGTTTGGCTTCGGGGGTGTAGAACATCATGAGGTTGCCCAAGGGGTCTATCAAGTAGACACGATGGGCGTTCACCGCACCCGAAGCATTCGGGAGCAAGTCCAGCAACGGTTCGTCCGCGGGGCTGGCGCGAAGGGCGATCAGATCCGGGTGCGCCGCTTTGAGCTCCTGCAAGTCGCAGCAATTGTCGTCGCCGATAAAAACCCGCTGCACGCGGTTCATTTCCCGATCGAGCGCCAGACGAACCTGGCGCGTGTCATACAGATGCCGGCGGCATTCATCGTCGCAGGGGCCGTGCTGCAGGTACAAAAAGGTCCACTTGCCTTTGAGGAATTGCGCGGAAGTTTCTCCCGTGCTCAAGAGCGGCAAAGCGAGCATAGGCAGCGGCCGAGCCGGCTGAATCAGCTCTCCCGCATTGACGTGGCCGCCCGGTCGCCAACTCTTCCCATAGTACAAATAGAACGAGAGTCCCAGGGGCGCAAAGAACATCAGCGCCACGCCGATCAATATGCGCCGCTGCCGGCGGTCATGGGCGCTGCGTTCACTCATGCGGGTCCGCGCCCGTTCGGTGAAAATTGGTCACGATGTAAATGACCGACAAAGCCAGCGCCAGCCCGAACCATTGCACGGCGTAGCCGATGTGGCGCATGGGGGGAAACCCAGGCGCGGTCCAATTGCGCACGAAGCCGTCAGGTTCCTCAGGGTCCAGCAGGATCAGATCCGCCGCGGGCGTCCAGCGAGCCTCGCCGAGCAGCTGCGCCACGGCGGCATGGGTGGCAAAATCGGCGACCACCGGAAAGGGGCCCGCCAGCGCGGCGGGAGTTCCCATGCGGATGCCCGGACTGGGCAGGTTGTCGGCACGGCCGCGGATGCGGCGCGGGTTGGCGGCAACGGGAATCGCCGGCCGCTCCGCGCGGCTTTTGCCCAAGGGCACCCATCCGCGATTGACCAGCACCCAACCGCCGGCCTGCAGCGCAAAAGGCGTGACCACGAAGTAGCCGGCGCGTTCCGCATTGACCATGTTGTCGATGAGGATCTGGCGCGTCTCGTCGTAGTGTCCGTCGGCTTCGACGTGGCTGTACCGCGGCACTTTGGCGCTCGCCAGATCGATCTTTTGCGTGGCGTCGGAGCCGGCCGCGAAGGCGTCGAACAGCACCTGCTTCTCCGCGGCACGGTGAAGCTGCCAGCGGCCCAATGAAACGAGCAGGGCGATCAGGACAATCGTCAGCAGCGTCGTGAAAGGCCGCGGCGCGAACGTGCGGTTCTGAAATTTGATGGGCACGATATACTGGGAGTCCTTGAGGTCTAGACGCGCCAGATGGTATTCAAATATCTCATCCTCGTGATGCTCCTGCTGATCTTGATCAGCTTGGGCAAGGCGCTGTTCCATATGTCCAGCGCGCGCGAGGACGATGGCAAGAAGATGGTCGTAGCCCTGGCCTGGCGCATCGGGCTGTCGGTGGCGTTGTTCCTGCTGTTAATCGTCGCCTATTACAGCGGTTGGATCGAACCTCAACATGTGACGCCGGGTCACAGCCAATAGACGAAGAAAAACAACCCGAGCCAAACCACGTCGACGAAGTGCCAGTACCAGGAGACCGCTTCGAAGCCAAAATGTCTCTTGGGCGTGAAGTGGCCGTTCAAGACCCTGAACCAGATCACCGTCAGCATGATGGCCCCGACCGTCACGTGCAGGCCGTGAAATCCGGTCAGCATGAAAAACGTGGAGCCGTAGATGCCGGTGCCGAGCGTGAGTCCGAGCTTGGTATAGGCCTCGTGGTACTCGGTCGCCTGCAGGCCGACGAACGTGAAACCCAGCAGGAACGTCAGGGCCAGAAAAATCTTCAATCGTGTGCGGTGTCCGGTGATCAGTGCATGGTGCGCAATGGTGACCGTGACGCTGCTCGAGAGCAGGATCGCCGTATTCACCAGAGGCAGTTCCAGCGCAGGTACCGTTTCGAACGTGCCGTCGGCGCGCGGACCCAAGGCGGCAGGGCCGTTGGTCGGCCACACGCCGTCATAGTTGTTCCACAAGAGCAGCTTGCTGAAAATTTTCACGCCGTCGCCGGACAGCCAGGGCACCGACAGATTGCGCGCATAGAACAGGGCGCCGAAGAAGGCCGCGAAGAACATCACCTCGGAAAAAATGAACCACATCATCCCCAGGCGGAACGAGCGGTCCACCGCCATGTTGTACATGCCTTTTTGATTCTCACCGATGACGGTGTGGAACCAAAAAATAAACAACAACGCCAGCATGGTGAAGCCCGGCAGCAAGAACCACGCGGGAAGCCAGCCATTGAGCGTGACGATGGCACCGGACATCAGCGTGAACAGCGTTACGGACCCATAGATGGGCCACGGACTGCCGTGAGGAATGTAGTACTGATCAGCTTCCGGGTGCGCTTGCGCCATATGCAAATCTCTGACGGTTTAGAACAACGATAGTTTAACGAGTGAACTCAAGGCCGTGTTGTGGATTGCGTCGTATCGTAGAACGTGTAGGCCAGCGTCAGCCGATCGACGTTGGCGGGCAGCTGCGGGTCCACGATGAACCGCACCGGCATATCACGGCCTTCGCCGACGCCGAATTTCTGCGGCGTGAAGCAAAAGCACTCGGTTTTATGGAAATACTGCGCCGTGCCGCTGGGTGAAATGCTGGGAACGGCCTGCGCCACCGAGGCCACGGAGGTTAAATTCTTGGCGTAAAACTCGGTTTCGTACAGCTTTCCCGGATGAATGCGCATCGAGGCGACCTTGGGCCGGAATTCGTAGCTGCCCACCGAGGCGGGGGCGGCGACGAACTCGATGGTGACCTCGCGGTTCGGGTCGATCGCTTCCCGTGCCACGGCCGGACCGTCCTTGGCCTCGGCGTTGCCGATGCCGACTGCCCGGCAAAAAACATCGTACAGCGGCACCAATGCCCAGCCGAACGCGAAACTGCATGCCGTCATGATCAGCAGTCCCCGGATCAGCTTGCGGTTGGCGCGCTTGCGGTCCATCTAATGGTGGCTGCGAAAAACCAGCAGTGCGATGAATCCGAAATAGAACGCCAGCGCCACCGTTGCCAACCCCAACGCCGCGTTTCTTACCTTGAGCTTGCGCGGATTTTCCGACTTCACGTTCACTTGACTTCAGGCGCGGTGGTGAAGCTGTGGTAGGGCGCGGGCGAAGGCAGCGTCCATTCCAGGCCGTGGGGCCGGGCATCGTCCCAAACCAGGGCGCTCGCTTTCTTGCCGCCGCGTATGCACTGGATGACCACGATGGCGAACAGAATCTGCGAGGCTCCGAAACAGAAGCCGCCGATGGAGGAGACCATGTTCCAATCGGTGAATTGCACGGCGTAGTCGGGTATGCGCCGCGGCATGCCGGCGAGCCCCAGGAAGTGCTGCGGAAAGAACAGCACATTGACGAAAATCGTCGACAGCCAGAAGTGCCACTTCGCGAGCGTCATGTTGTACATGTGGCCGGTCCATTTCGGGATCCAGTAGTACACGGCTCCCATGATGGCGAATATCGCGCCGGGCACCAGCACATAGTGAAAGTGCGCGACCACGAAGTAGGTTTGGTTGTACTGGAAATCCACCGGAACGATGGCGAGCATCACGCCCGAGAAGCCCCCGATGGTGAACAGGAACAGGAACGACAGCGCAAACAGCATGGGCGGCTCGAAAGTCAGCGAGCCGCGCCATAGCGTCGCGGTCCAATTGAAAACCTTCACGCCCGTGGGCACCGCGATCAGCATGGTGGACATCATGTAGAACAATTGCGCGGCCACCGGCATGCCGTCCGCGAACATGTGATGTCCCCAGACGATGAAAGACAGAAACGCGATCGACGCAATCGCGTAGATCATCGAGGTCGCGCCGAACAGGGGTTTGCGCGCGAACGTCGGCAGGATTTCCGAGATGATGCCGAAGGCCGGCAAAATCATGATGTACACCTCGGGATGGCCGAAGAACCAGAAGATGTGCTCGAACATCACCGGATCGCCGCCGCCGGCCGCATTGAAGAAACTGGTCTTGAAGAAATGATCGGTCAGCAGCATGGTGACCGCGCCGGCCAGCACCGGCATCACGGCGATCAGCAAGTAAGCGGTGATCAGCCAGGACCAGGCGAACAGCGGCATTTTCAGCAAATTCATGCCCGGCGCGCGCATGTTCATGATGGTCACGATGACATTGATCGCGCCCATGATCGAAGAGGCGCCCATCATGTGAATGGCGAAAATCAACATCGGGAAAGCATCGCCGGTCTGCAAAGACAGCGGCGGATACAAGGTCCAGCCCGCCGCGGCCATGCCGCCCGGCACGAAGTGCGTCGAGAGCAACAGGGTGAAGGCGAAGGGCAGGAGCCAGAAGCTGAAGTTATTCATGCGCGGCAGCGCCATGTCCGGCGCGCCGATCTGCATGGGGATCATCCAATTCGCCAGTCCGACGAATGCCGGCATCACGGCGCCGAAGATCATGATGAGCGCATGATTGGTGGTCATCTGATTGAAGAACACCGGGTCCATCAGCTGCAGGCCGGGTTTGAACAGCTCCGCGCGTATCAGCATGGCCATGCCGCCGCCGATGAAGAACATGATCAGGCTGAACACCAGATACATGGTGCCGATGTCTTTGTGATTGGTGGCGAAAATCCAGCGCTTGATGCCCGTCGCGGGCTGATCATGGTGCTCGTGGTCGTGGGCGTCATGAGAATGCGCGGCGTTGTTCGCTAAGGGGTTGGCCATGGTCGGATAGCTCTCTTGAAAAAAGTGACAGCGTTAATTCGGCAAAGCTTGCGCGGTGGGCGGCGGCGCGGCCGGCGCGCTCGCGGGGGCCCCGGCCGGCGTCGGCAGGGCCGCCTGCTTGATGGCGGCTTTCTGCTCGCCGACCCATTTCTTGAAATCATCGGGCGTGCGCACGTCCACGACGATGGGCATGAAGCCGTGATCCCGGCCGCAGAGCGCGGCGCATTGCCCGCGGTAGATGCCTTCCTTGCCCGGGTCCACCTTGAACCACAGTTCGTTGACGAAGCCGGGAATCGCCGCCCGTTTTGCGCCGAAGTCCGGCACCCACCAGGCGTGAATCACATCCTGCGAGGTCAGCAGCAGGCGCACCTTGGTGCCGCTGGGGATCACCAACGGATGGTCGACTTCCAGCAGATAGTTGGGAACCGAATTGGGGTCGATGCCCGAATTCAGCTGGCGCGCGAAATTCGAGTCGCGCGCGAGGGTGGAGAAGAAATCCACCCCTTCCGCGGCATCCATGTAGGCGTATTCCCATTTCCACTGATAGCCGGTCACCCGGATCGACAATTCAGAATTGCGGGTGTCTTCCTGCTTGAGAATCAGGTCCGCGGCCGGGATCGCCATGACCACGAGGATCAGTACCGGAATGATGGTCCAGATGATCTCCACCTTGGTGCTGTGGAGCATGCTGGTGTCGGCGACCGCGCCTTGTGAATGGCGGAATTTCACCAGCGCAAAGATCATGGCGCCGAACACCACGACGGCAATGCCCACACAGATCCAGAACACCTCCATGTGCAGCCCGTACATGTCGCGCGCCAGGTCCGTCACGCCCGTCGGCAAGTTGTAGCCGTTCGAGGTATTGGCGCCGGCGCTGGCAGCCATCCCTAAGGCGGCTAAGCCAAGCCCTCCCGGCAGGAGCGGCTTGCGCGGCCGAGAAGTGCTGTGATCGACATTGCCTCTGGTAACTGTCATCTAAAAAAACCCCTATTTCGCGACTTCAAGCGGCGGCGATTCATTCATGCCGCCGACTAATCTACCCAAACGCATCGCCAGCAAGCAGCGATCTTCCTCGGTGAGGAAACTGCCGACCTCATAGGCCCGGCCGTGACTCTCGATGGTCAGCCGGCTTACCCCTAAGCGCCTTGGCGAACTGCGAAGTCTAACCTTCGCCCAATGCCTGGCAAACTCCTGTTTTGCCTCGCCGCGCCGCGAACGGGTTACGAGGCTGATGCGAGAGTCGGTTATCACCACGGTCTGCGTGTAATTCCGCCTCTTGAGACTGGCATGCAAGGCTAACCCAAGGGCCAGCATCTCCAAAGCCCAAAACAGCAAAATCGGCCAAAATCCTTGGAGTACGAAGAATAACGCAAAACTCAAGGAAAACAGGCATGTAGCCGCAAAGAAAAGCTTGGCGCCGGCGAGAGTGAGCGAACAATTCGGCGCCAGGGTGATGCGCTGTTCCATGCCGACAAGGATAGCGCAAGGCGGCGCAGGCCGTGAACCGCGTCGGTTCATTTGCCGCGCCGAGTTCATTTGCCGCGCCGAGCCCGCAGTTCGCGCTTGATTTCCTCCAGCGAGACGCTGGCCCCGTCCTTCGGATCGCGCCGCAAGGCCTGCGCCGGCACCCATGCATGAGCGAATACCACTTCGTAGGTCGCCGGGAGGCGGCCATCTTGCCGAAAATTCTCGTAGGCGGCTTGCATCGCAGCGAATTTTCGGGCACCGGTGAGTCCTTTTGCCCGGCCCGTGGTCGCGTTGTGCGCGCCCGTGGCCTTGAGGTCTTCGGCCACCTTGCGCACCGTCAGGTACTTCAGGACGTAACGCTCGACGTCGAGCACGGGTGAGGCAAACCCGGCGCGCACCAACGCGTCGCCCAGATCGTGCATATCGATAAAATGATGCACGTGGCTGTGCGAGTCCACCTGATCCCAGGCGGTGCGCAACTCGCGCAAGGTATCGGGCCCGAAGGCGCTGAAACTCAAGAGGCCGTGCGGCGCCAGCACGCGCCGAAATTCCGCGAATACCGCGTCCGGATTACACCACTGCAACATCAGATTGCTCACGATCAAATCGACGCTGGCATCCGCCAACGGCAACAGCCCGGCATCGGCGCACACGCGCGCGAAGGGGCGCAGCCATGACTGCCGGCGCGCCGCTTCCTGCAGCATCCGTCGGGATGAATCCAACGCCACAACCTGCGCCTTCGGATAGCGGCGCTTGAGCGCGCGGGCCGCATGACCGGTGCCGGCGCCGGCGTCAAGGACCACGCCTGGGTTCAGCGTCGTCAATTGCAGCCGCGCCAGCAGATTTTCCCGGACTTCCGCGTGCAGCACGGCGGCTGCATCGTAGGTTTTGGCGGCGCGATCGAAGGAGCGCCGCACCCAGCGGGGTTCAAGGGCGTACGCCCCGCTGTCATCGTTCAGGATGGCTGCGAATCCGGTAACTTCGCGTGATTCTCCGCATGTATTATTTTAACCCCGCGCGGGCCGCGGCGCAGTACTCGAGACGGCCGATTAGGCCTGTCGCCTCATATCGAGCTGCGCGTGCGCGGGCGCTTCAGCCACGATTTTCAAGCGCTGAAACAGCCGCTGATCATGCTCGGTATCGGGATTGCCGGTGGTGAGGAGCTTCTCGCCATAGAAAATCGAATTCGCGCCGGCCATGAAGCACAGCGCCTGCAATTCATCGCTCATCTCGGCACGGCCTGCCGATAGCCGCACGTGGCTTTCGGGCATGAGAATGCGCGCGACGGCGATCATGCGCACGAAATCGAAGGGATCAAGCGGCGCCGAGTCGGCCAGCGGCGTCCCGGCCACCCGCACCAGCTGATTGATCGGAACGCTCTGGGGGTGTTCCGGCAAGGTCGCGAGGGTGTGCAGCAGGTCGATGCGGTCCTGCGGCTCCTCACCCATGCCGACGATCCCGCCGCAGCAGACATTGATGCCTGAGTCCCTCACTGCTTGAAGCGTATCCAGCCGCTCCTGGTAGGTGCGGGTGGTGATGATTTCTTCGTAGTACTGGGAAGAGGTGTCGAGATTGTGATTGTAGAAATCAAGACCCGCATCTTTGAGCTCTCGAGCCTGACCTTCGCTCAGCATGCCCAGCGTCGCACAGGTTTCCATCCCTAAGGATTTCACCTCTCGGATCATGGCGACGACTTTGCGCAGATCCTTCGGCTTAGGCGATCGATAAGCCGCACCCATGCAAAAGCGCGTGGCCCCGGCATCCTTGGCGGCTCGAGCGCGGGCTGCGACGGCGTCGACTTCCATCAGTTCCGATACCTCAAGACCGGTATCGAAGCGCACGCTCTGCGGACAGTAGGCGCAGTCCTCCGGGCAGGCGCCGGTTTTGATGCTGAGCAGTGTGCTGATCTGGACGGTGTTCGGTGTCTGAAACGTCCGGTGGATCTGGTGCGCTCTGAACACCAAGTCCATGAAGGGTAAGTCAAAAAGCTCACCGACCTCGGCGCGGGTCCAATCATTGCGTACGTCCACGGCACTCTCCTGTGATGGCGGCAGTATTCAGAGGTCATGGGAACTAGTCAACCAGTATGGTAATGCTCGGTTTACTAAGAACCGCATTGGCTCGGCGTCGAATCCCGCTGATCAACGATGGAATTGGTACTCGAGAGCCAGTCCGATGAATACCGACATGCCGACGTAATTGTTGTTGAGGAAGGCGCGGAAACAGCCGTCGCGGTCGCGATCGCGGATCAACCATAACTGGTAAATGAAGAACAGGGCGCCGGCGATCAGCCCTGTGTCGAACCAGGCACCGGCGCGAATGATTTTCCCCACCAGGTACAGCGACACCAGCGTCATGACCTGCAGCACCGCGATGATGTGCCGATCCGAATCGCCGAACAAAATGGCGGTCGAACGCACGCCGATTCTGACATCGTCATTTCGGTCCACCATGGCGTACATGGTGTCGTACACCGTCACCCACAGCACATTCGCCAGCAGCAAGAGCCACGCCACGCGCGGCACCGACTCTATTTGCGCTGCGAAGGCCATGGGGATTCCCGCGCCAAAGGCCAGCCCCAAGTACATCTGGGGAACCGACAGGAATCTTTTGACGAAGGGATAGGTCACGGCAATGAATCCGCCGGCCACGGCGTACAGAAGGGTCATTCGATTGAGTTGCAGCGCCAGCATGAGCGCCGCGAGCGACAACAGGGCGAACAGCACCAAGGCTTCGAGCGGCGACAGGCGTCCCGCGGCCAATGGCCGATCCTTGGTGCGCGCCACGTGAGGATCGAAGCGACGGTCGGCGTAATCGTTGACGGCGCAGCCGGCGGAACGCATGAGCACCGTGCCGGCCACGAAAATGATGAAGATGAGCGGCTTGGGTTGGCCGCGGCTGCTGATCCACAGCGCCCACAGCGTCGGCCACAGCAACAGCCAGATTCCGATCGGCCGGTCCAAGCGCGTCAGGCGAATATAGTCATGGACCGTGCCGAGAATTTTCGGCAGCTCATCGGTTGTCCAGGGATGGAAGCGAATGCGATAGGCATACCAGCGCAATCGCGCCATGATCATCTGCGCCAGTTCATCGCCGTTGCGTGGTAGTGGCACGCCGGCCTAGACGCGGCCCATGGCGGGCAGGAACAATTCTTGAGTCAGCAGGGGGGCGTTGCGCAGGGCAATCCGGGCACGGCGCGCCCAGAGTCCCGCGGGCCTGATCTCGGCGTCGCGAAGCGCGCGCGCCGTCACGGCTTCCTCGATCGGCAGCCAGGCGTATTCATAAGAACTGCGTTCGACACCGGACAACCCGCTCAAGGTTTCGCCGAGCGCCGAGTCGCCGAGCTCCGCGAGCCAGGGATGCACGATGAGCGTCGAGTCCGGAACGATGGTCTGGCCGAATACCCACACATTCTCGCCGCAGCACATTTCAATATCGCGAAACAGCCCGGCGTTTTCTTCCGTGCGCAGCGCTGCCTTATGCGATGCGCTGAGCAGGCCGGTCCATTGATCCACCAGCCGCAAGGCAAAACGCTCGCCGCACGCCGTGCGCAATCGCTGCGTGAGCAGCCCGTTGCCGATGAGCCAGGGGCGCAATTGCGCGTCCATGGACAATTGTCCCAGCCGTTCCGCGGGCTGCCACTGTATGGATTCGATCGGACGTGCACTGCCTCGAGTCATTCGCGAGATTCTACCCCACGCGACCGTATTGCTCTGCATGTCCCACCCAGCGCCGGATGAGCGGCGCCACGTGCGACGGCCAATCGCTCAGCATCGATTCAGCCGCGATCTGTACCCGCGGCAGCAGATCCGCATCGCGCAACAGATCGGCAACACGCATTTGCGCAAGGCCCGTCTGGCGCGTCCCCAACAGCTCCCCGGGCCCGCGCAATTCCAGATCGCGGCGTGCCACCTCGAAGCCGTCATTGGTACCGCGCATGACGGCAAGACGCAGGCGCGCCATCGAGGACAGCGGCGAGCGGTACAGCAGGAGGCAGGAGCTTGCATGTTGGCCGCGGCCGACGCGGCATCGCAGCTGATGCAGCTGTGCGAGACCGAGCCGCTCCGCATTTTCGATCACCATGAGCGTGGCGTTCGGTACATCCACACCGACTTCGATCACCGTGGTGGCCACCAACAGCTGAATGTGGCCTTCCTGGAACCGTCGCATCGTGCCTTCCTTGGCCTGGGGCGGCATGCGGCCATGAACCAGTCCCACCTTCAATTCCGGCAGGGCGGCGGCCAAAGCAGCGGCCGTTTCCTCCGCCGCCTGGTAGGGCATCTCTTCGGATTCGTCGATGAGCGGACAAACCCAGTAGGCCTGGCGTCCTTGTAAAACGGCCGTGCGGATTCGCTGCACCACCTCGTCGCGGCGCGACTCGGTCAGCACGACGGTTTTCACCGGCGTGCGTCCCGGCGGCAGTTCGTCGATCACGGATACATCCAGATCGGCGTAGGCGGTCATCGCCAGGGTGCGGGGGATGGGCGTCGCCGTCATGATCAACTGGTGCGGCTGATGGCCGTCGACCGCGCCTTTTTCACGCAGGCTGAGGCGCTGATGCACGCCGAAACGATGCTGCTCATCGACCACGACCAGCGCCAGGGAGGAAAATGCCACGCTCTCTTGAAACAACGCATGGGTGCCGATGACGATGGCCGCATGACCTGCGCGGATGCCCTCGAGCACGGCACTGCGCGCTTTGCCCGTCTGGCGCCCGCTCAGCAAGGCGACGGCTACACCCAAGGGTTCGAACCAACGCCGAAAGTTTTGTGCGTGCTGATCGGCGAGCAGCTCGGTCGGAGCCATCAGCGCGACCTGGCGGCCCATCTGAATGGCGCCGGCGGCCGCCAACGCCGCGACCAGGGTCTTTCCGCAGCCCACGTCCCCTTGCACCAGGCGCAGCATGGGCTTAGGTGCGCGCAAATCGCCTTCAATTTCCCGAAGCACCCGCAGCTGTGCTGCCGTCAGAGAAAAGGGGAGCGCCGCCAGGAGATCGAGCTTGAGACGCCCGTCCGACGCCAGCGGCCAGCCGGGATCGCTCTGGATACGCTGCCGCAATACCTTGAGCGACAACTGATGTGCGAGCAATTCCTCGAACGCCAGGCGCCGCTGCGCCGGGTGCCGGTAGCTCATCAGCAAATCAACCGGTGCGTCGGTGGGAGGCCGGTGGACATAACGCAAGGCTTCGCGCAGTGCGGGCAGGCGCGAATCGGCGAGCACCGCCGGCGGTACCAAGTCCTTGGGGTCTTCGGCGCCGCTCTGATCGAGCGCCAGCCCAACGAGCAGCCGCAGACGTCCCTGCGTCAACCCTTCGGTACTCGGGTAGATCGGCGTGAGATGTTCTTCCGCCGGTTGCGGCGCATGCGGGTCTACGCGCCGATATTCCGGATGCACGAATTCCAATCCCTTGGGGCCGCGACGGGCCTCGCCGAAGCAACGAACCCGCGCGCCGCGCGCCAGACCTTGCTGCTGCTGAGCCGTGAAATAAAAAAAACGCAGCGTCAGGAATCCGGAGCCGTCGGCGATCCTGCACAGCATCTGGCGCCGTCCGCGGAACGCCACCTCGGTGAGCAGCACCTCGCCCTCGACCGAGGCGCGCTGCCCTGGGCGAAGCTCGCCCAAAGGCACGACGCGCGTGCGGTCCTCGTAGCGCAACGGCAGGAGAAACAGCAGATCCTGGGTGGTCTCGACCCCCAGCGTGCGCAGCCGCGTGGCGAGCGAGTCGCCCACACCGCGCAATACCGTGACCGGCTTCAAGTCGATCACAGCGCGACGATGCACTCCGCTTCGACCTGCGCGCCGCGGGGCAAGGAAGCCACGCCGATCGCCGCGCGCGCCGGATACGGCTCGCGAAAATATTCGGCCATCACCTTGTTGACGAGCGCGAAGTGCGTCAGGTCGATCAGAAAAATCGACACCTTGACCACATCATCGAGGCTGGCGCCGCTCGCCATCACGATGGCTTTCAAGTTCTCGAACACGCGGCGTACCTGCGCCTCCATGTCGCCTTGGATCATTTCCTTGGTGGCCGGGTCCATCGGGATTTGCCCCGAGACCCAGATGGTATTGCCCACCCGGGTGGCCTGCGAGTAAGTGCCTATCGCGGCGGGTGCGTTGGTCGTCGAAATGATTTGTTTGCTCATAGCCTTGTTATGGATGATGGATATGGATGATGGAAAGAAAATTCGGCCCGCAGGCTCAAGCTCAAGCCAGGGTCCGGGACACCCGCTGGACGTCCGGCATGCGCCTGACGGTTTTGATGACGCGCGCGAGATGCTGGCGATCGCGGACTTGAACTTGAAACTTCAGAGAGGAGCTGTTCACGTCGCGTTCTTCCAGTGACACATGATCGATGTTGGTTTCGGTCCCCGCGATGCTCGAGGCAACCGCGGCCAGCACACCCACCCGATTGTTGATTTCCAGTTGAATCTCGGAGCTGAACAAACGGCCGCTCGTCGCTTCCCAGGCCACCGACAGCCACTTGTCCGGCTGCTTGCGGTATTCGGCGAGATTACCGCAATTCTGCCGATGAATCATGACGCCCCGGCCCGCGCTCAAGTAGGCCATGATGGGATCGTTCGGGATGGGGAAGCAGCAGCGGGCATACGTCACCAGCAGACCTTCGGTGCCGGCAATCATCAAAGGCCCGCCGTTGTTGCCGCTGCGGGGTTCGCCCTCGAGCTGTGTGGGCTGCAATCGCCGCGCCACCAACGGCGCCAGGCGCTCGCCCAGGCCGATTTTCTCGAACAGTTCGTCGGCGTCCCGAAGATTGAGTTCCTTGACCACCGCGTTGATATCCGCGGCGGGAATCTTCTTCAAGTTCAGCGAAAACTCTTCGAGCGCGAGCCCCAGCAATCGGCGCCCGAGTTCCAGCGCATCGCCTTTTTTGAGATTCTTCAAGTACTGCCGGATGGCGGCACGGGCTTTCGCCGTCACCAGGAAGCTGGACCAGGAGGGGTTCGGCTTGGCGCCCTTCGCGGTGATGATTTCCACGGTCTGGCCGTTGCGCAGCGGCGTGCGCAAAGGCACCAGCCGCCGATCGACCTTGGCCGCGACACAGCGGTTGCCGACGTCGGTATGAATGGCGTAGGCAAAGTCCACGGTGGTCGCCCCGGTCGGCAGGCGCAATATCTTGCCTTTCGGCGTGAATACGTAGACTTTGTCGGGAAATAAGTCGACCTTGACGCTCTCCAGGAACTCCTCGGAGCTGCCGCCTTCCTGAATCTGCACCAGGCTGGCGAGCCACTCGCGGGCGCGGTCATGCTCGACGCCGCCGAAGGCATCGCCGCCGGACTTGTACTTCCAGTGCGCGGCGATTCCGGATTCGGCCACGCGATGCATCTGCTCGGAACGGATCTGTACCTCGATGGGCACGCCGTTGGGTCCGAAAAGCGTGGTATGCAGCGACTGATAGCCGTTGACCCGCGGAATGGCGATGTAATCCTTGAAGCGCCCCGGCATGGGCTTGTACACGCTGTGCACCAGGCCCAGCACGCGATAGCTGACATCCGCGTTGTCCACGATGATGCGAAATCCGTACACATCCACCATTTCGTTGATCGAGATCTTCTTGGTCTGCATCTTTTTATAGATGCTGTACAAATGCTTCTCGCGTCCCTCGACGGCGCCGACGATATCGGCCTTTTTCAGCGCGCCCTTGAAGGTCTCGGCGATCTTGGCGATGAATTCTTTTTGATTGCCGCGCGCGCGCTTCAACTCCCGTTCCAGAACCTTGTAGCGGTACGGATACAGTGCGCGAAACCCCAGATCTTCGAGTTCGAGCTTTACCGCATACAACCCCAGGCGCTCGGCGATCGGCGCGTAGATCTCCAACGTCTCGCGCGCGGTGCGGCGCCGCTTCACCGGCGGCATCGCACCCAGGGTGCGCATGTTGTGCATGCGGTCGGCGAGCTTGACCATGATGACGCGGATATCGCGCACCATGGCCAGCAGCATCTTTCGAAAGCTCTCGGCCTGCGCTTCCTGGCGATTTTTGAACTGGATCTGATCCAGCTTGCTGACGCCGTCAACCAGTTCGGCGACCACCTGTCCGAAGATCGAGGCGATTTCAGCCTTCGCCGTCGGAGTATCCTCGATCACATCGTGCAGGATCGCCGCGACCAAGGTGTCGGCGTCCAATCGCAGGTCGGCGAGAATATCGGCGACGGCGACCGGGTGGGTGATGTACGGCTCACCCGAGACGCGCTTCTGTCCCTGGTGTTTTTCCGCGCCGAAGTCGTAGGCTTCCCGTACCCGCTCGACCTGGGCGGGCGAAAGATAGGCTTCGAGTTTGTCTAAGAGCTGGCTGATCCCGGTGGAGCGTCTTCCACCGGGCAGGAAACCAAGTATGGAAGACGCGTAGTCCATCGCCCGCTCTTAAATGTAGCCGGGCGTTAGGTTAGTCCCCAAGCCCGAGTTGCGGAGCACGGAAATCCGACGGAATGTCGAGCTCGCTCACCGGCGGCGGCGCCGGCTCTTCGGGCTCTTCCAGCATTTCGAGGGTGATGTTTCCGGCAGCGATCTCGCGAAGCGCTACCACGGTCGGCTTGTCGTTTTCCCATTCCACGGTCGCTTCCGCGCCGTTCGCCAGGCGTCGGGCGCGTTTCGCGGCCAGCAACACCAGGTTGAATAGATTGGGTTCGTTCTGAAGGCAGTCTTCGACTGTGATACGCGCCATGCTTAAGGTTCCGTTGGAGGGATCGAAATCATAGCAGGAACGAGGCCTCCCTCGCCAGCCGACCTCGAGCCGACGCACGGCAAATGTGAAACAAATGCAGCCCAAATGAGCCTATTTGGCGCTCAGTCCTCAAGGACTGACCAGGCGCGCGGCCAGACGCACCACTTGAGGGCGCCGGGCAGTCAAGTGGCTGCCGCGGTTCTCGACGATGGCCTGCAAGTCTTCGATCGCCTGTTCGAAGCGATCGTTGATGACGACGTAGTCGAATTCGCTCCAATGGCCCAAGTCCTGTGCGGACTCCTGCAAGCGGCGCTGGATGACCTCATCGGAATCGGTGCTGCGCCCCTTGAGCCTGAGTTCCAAGGCATCGCGCGACGGGGGCAGGATGAAAATGCTGCAGGCCTCGGGGAGCCGCGCGCGCACCTGGCGGGCGCCCTGCCAATCGATTTCCAGCAACAGCTGCTCGCCGTTCGACAGCGCCTCCTGCACGGTCCGCACGCCGGTGCCGTAGCAGTTGTCGAAGACTCGCGCATACTCGAGAAACTCCTGGTTCGCGATCATCTCTTGAAAGCGCTCCGGGCTGACGAAGTGGTAATCGCGTCCCGGAATTTCGTTGGGCCGGGGCTTGCGCGTCGTGTAGGACACCGAGAACTGGATACGCGGCTCGCGCTCCATCAAGGCCTTTACCAGACTGGTCTTGCCGGCGCCGGAAGGCGCGGCGACGACGTACAAGCGGCCGTGTTCCGTTGGACTTT
>Ga0210398_10001765_pt1 | contig 21788 bp, 23 predicted proteins | sample IncBWC4OmetaG_FD_161047 | JGI IMG/M metagenome (GOLD analysis project Ga0210398, IMG submission 161047) | Forest soil microbial communities from Barre Woods Harvard Forest LTER site, Petersham, Massachusetts, United States - Inc-BW-C-4-O | ecosystem: Environmental > Terrestrial > Soil >...
CAGCGTTTGGATGGTGACAGACAAAGCGGGCACCCTGAATCGGATCGACCCATCAACCAACAGCGTGCGCCAGAAAATTCCACTTCCGCCCGGCTCCTACAATCCAATTTTCAGCGATGGCATTGTTTGGATCACCGGACTTGAGAGCGGCGTGGTCACCGCGGTAGATGCCGACACTGGCAGAGTGCTGGAATCGATACCTGTCGGGGCGAAGCCTCGGTTTCTGACCGCAGGAGGCGGTTCCATCTGGACACTGAACCAAGCTGATGGCACGGTCACCCGTGTGGACGAGAAAAGCAGGAAGGTTCTCGCCAGAATTCAGGTAGGAATTCCCGGAACGGGCGGGGACATCGACTACGGAGCGCACTCCGTTTGGCTCAGTGTGTTTGACGTTCCCCTCACTCGTGTTGAAGCAGCCACGAATAGAGTCGTGAAGCAGTGGATAGGCAAGGGAGGGGACTCATTGCGATTTGGTTTCGATTCACTTTGGATTACGGATTACAAGAAAGGCGTGCTGTCACGGATCGCGATCCAAGAAGCGTTGACCCAATGAGCCGAACCACAGTGCTTCAAGTGTGGCGTCTGGTAGCCGCATTCGGATTGGTGCACTGATTGACATCTTCGTTTGGCGCATAATCTACGGGGAGAAAGAGGCGCAGCATGGAACAGCGAGTTAGCCTGATCACTCTTTGAGTCGGCGACTTGCAACGCAGCCGCGATTTCCTCGATCTTCATCGACTATCTCCGTACCGGCCGTCACCAGCGGCGAATCGCCGCAACAACAGGTTTGGTGCGAAACTCAGCCGTGGTGCTGGCAGAGCTGAGCCGGTGAGCTCTATGAAAGCCTCGGATGGAAGCGCGTAAATGCCAAAGCCGATGGCATCGTTTTCTTTCAAGTGGGAGGAACCGCCAAGCCGCTCTTACAGCCGGAACGTGCTGCAAGCCCAGTGGCCCGAAGGGGTCTCTTCCGCAGCGGTCGCAGGCTGTTGAACCATAGGGGTCAGGGTTGACTGTCCAGGGATGGCCACGAGGGTAACCCTTCGGACCACATTAGAAGGTGTCGTTACGAGGCATTTCGTCTGCATCGCCCGACTAGTTTGCGATAACATTACCGTGCTCAAGATCTCCACCGAGCGTCCAACCCTTCAGGAGTGCCGATCAATGTCCAAGACGTCTCGGTTCCTCTGTATAGCGATTGGAGCAATCCTGATCGCATCTCTATTTCCTGTTGTCAGCGCGCAGTCTGCTGCCGAGGCTCAAAGCAGCAATTCCACCGCTGCCGTTCAGAAAGCACCTGCACAGATTCGCTCGCTCAAGGTGACCCTGCTCTCGACCATGCTGGTGGGCAGTACAACCGGGTTAGGCGAGTGGGGATTTTCGGCATTGATCGAAGCAGATGGTCACCGCGTTCTGCTGGATACTGGAGCCCATCCCGACACCGTCCTGCAAAATGCACATGACTTGAAGATCGATTTGTCTGATGTCAGGGAAGTGATCCTAACCCACAATCACTGGGATCATGTCAGTGGGTTGATGACCCTCCGCAGAGAGTTGACGAAGAAGAATCCCTCGGCACTTTCCGTTGTGCATGTCGCCCGCGGCATTTTCTACAGCAGACCTGCCCCCGAAGGTGAGGATAACCTTATGATTGCAGTAAAGAAGGAGTACGAAGCAACTGGCGGAAAGTTCATCGAACATGAGGCCTCGGCAGAAATTTTCCCCGGTGCGTGGCTGACCGGTCCGGTGCCCCGCAAGTATCCGGAACGCAACTGGAGCGTCACCGGAAGAGTGCAGACCCCAGCGGGACTGGTCGAAGACACGATCCCGGAAGATCAGTCGCTGGTGCTGAATACGCCGGAAGGATTGGTCGTGGTCACGGGCTGCGGGCACGCGGGAATCATCAACATCCTTACGTTTGCCCGACAAGAATTTCCAAATGAGCCAGTTGAGGCACTCATCGGCGGACTGCACCTGTTTCCAGCGACGGATGAGCAGTTGGATTGGACCGCCGACAAGCTCAAGGATTTCAAGGTGGCAAATCTGATGGGCGCACATTGCACTGGCATCGAAGCCGTATATCACATTCGGGAAAGACTCGGATTGCCGCGAGCATCGGCAGTTGTGGGTAGCGTGGGATCAACCTTTGTCCTTGGCGAAGGTATACATCCCGGCCCACTTGCCAAATGACGGCACGCCCCGACCGATCTACCATAATCTCCGCCTGTGTGGGCGCTACCGATTATCGAGGCGAAAGCAGATCATCGAGGAACACTTCGATTCCCGTGTCCGGAGAGACCGGGATGGATAACCGTTTCATCTGCCCGTAGGAGTCCCCACCATGATAATTTCCCGCTTACTTGTAAGAAATCGCGTCGTCGGTAGACTACCTTTGGACTTCAACCCAGTGCCTCAAGTTTGGCGGCTGGTCGCCACGTTCGGATTGGTACACTGACTGACATCCTCGTTTGGCGGATAATCCATGGGGAGAAAGAGGCACAGCATGGAACAGCGAGTTAGCCTGATCACTCTTGGAGTCGGCGACTTGCAACGCAGCCACGATTTTTATGAAAGCCTCGGATGGAAGCGAGTAAATGCCAAAGCCGATGGCATCGTTTTCTTTCAAGTGGGAGGGATGGCGCTCGCCCTATATCCGCGAATCGCGCTTGCAGAGGATGCGAACGTATCCCCCGAAGGACACGGATTCAGTGGAATCACTCTGGCATACAACGCCCGCACTCGCGACGAGGTTGACGCCGTTCTCGCGCAAGCCGAAGCCGCAGGCGCAATGCTGCTCAAGCCTGCACAGGAGACCTTTTGGGGAGGGTACGATGGGTATTTTGCCGACCCGGACGGGTTCTTGTGGGAGGTGGCGTGGAACCCGTTCTTTCCCGTCGCCGAAGATGGGAGTATCCGAATTCCTGCGGAAGGTTAGCTGTCTCCTTGCGGCAATTGGATTACCGAGGCTCACCTCGGCAGCAAACCCGACTCCTGCCACAGCCGAAACCACGGGCCATGCCCGAGCATTTCGTCGTGCCGCCGATTCGCAGCCGAGATGGCGCTTGCATTCAGCGGTCTGGTGTCGGGTGCTGCCCACCGTGCGAAGATGCGCTCAGGACGCTCGCATTTCAGCAATGCTCGGTTCGGCGTCCATCCCGTCTAATCGCCCACTACAAAGCCGGAACGAGTCAAACGGAAGCCGCATTGGTCTTTCCTCAGCCTTCGTGCGTTGCCTAACCGTCAAGGCAGGTGACCGAAGATCGAAACTCGGGATACGATGTGCTCCACCAAAACTCCGTCTTGAACGAATGTTCGAGACTCTTGTGGAAAGGTGTACCATCGGCGACGGAGTTCCACACGCTTCCATGACGCACGCAATGCAGCCTGAGCATGATCTCGCCCGCCACAGATTCCTTTTGCTCTTCCTTCTTCTGTTGGGGACGCTCATTCTCTATCCGTATTCCGACGTCAGTCGCTTCGGTCACTACGCATTGCGCGTGATCGGAAGCGCCGCCACTCTAATCAGCGTGTTCGCGGCCAAAATCCACCGCACCCTGCTGGTCTTTGCCCTCATCCTTGCGATTCCGACGTTATTCCAACGCATCCTGCTTCCCAAGGCCGATACAAGTTCGTTTTCGATATTCAACATCGTCCTTAGCTTTGTTTTCGACATTCTCATTATCCTGGTTATCTTCCGCCACGTGTTCGCCAAGGAACAGGCCAACTCGGACACCATCTTTGGAGCCCTTTGTATCTATCTGCTGGTGGGGTTCAGTTTTGCCAGTGCCTACGGCATGGTAGCGACCTTCCAGCCAAACGCTTTTTATCTCGATCCGCGCACCAACCTTCACGTCGTTCCCGACCGCTTCGATTTTATTTATTACAGTTTCGGCACGATGACCTCACTCGGCACCGCTGGAATTACCCCTGTCTCGCCTCAAGCGCGTTCCGTTTCAGTCCTCGAAGCCATCCTCGGCGTCCTGTACCTTGCGGTCCTGATTGCAAGACTGATGGGGGCCTACCGCCCCAACTCCAACGTATGAGTGGTCGCTTTCGAGAATGGAAGACACCGCTGCTCGGCGAGTGCGTCGGCTCGCCGGCTCCGCAGTGGTCTGCGACTAACGACCGTGCAGGTCATTCTGTCCGGATGGTCGGCCAACCGGAGTTATCTCACCTGTCCAATGCAAAAAACTAATGCACGGGCGAGTAGTGTCTCCTGAGCCCCCTGACCATCGCTCAGCCGAAGTCCGGCGTTTCCAAGGCGTTCCGTGGCGATTGTGTGCCGGCCCTACGACACAGTGCGATCCTCTTCTGTAAAACTGCGCGTGGTTAAACGTATTAAACGTTTCGAAACGGAATTCGGGCGGCTCGGTTTCGGTGAGTTTAGTAAGTTTGCGCAGAGCGACATCGAATTGTTGATGCCGTGCCCGTAGAAGATGCCCTGCCAGTAGAAGAAGTAGCGTTTGCGTTTCTTTGAGTCCCTAAAAGCATTGGGAGTGAACCGCCACGTGTTGAAGTAGGGAGCCGGTGCACCGATGCGAGTAGTACACGAACTCAATCGAGGCAATAAGCGCTAATACAATAGATGAAACCAGCGGGTATCTCACCGAAATGCGAAACGGAAGACAACCTGCAATCGAAATTTCCAAGCCGCCGGGTTATCAGGCACGCTTCGATGGGGCAACGTCGGAGCCGTTATGCAGCTGGGCGTACTGTTCATAGCCTTCAGTCGCGAAGCACAAACCGCGATCGAAGAACTGGTCTAGCAGGCGCAACAATTCCATCTCGCCGTAAATTTCGACAGGACCATGCATGGAACCCTGATCTTGCAGGAATTCCCAGAGGTGTTCCTTGATTAGGACAATCGACCAGCAGAAATCGGAAAGCGCGACCCCCTGTGAGGCGCGACGCTCACCAATCTCAAGATAACGCCGTTCGACGTCGTGACCGGTCTTGGTGAGCAGCCATTCGCTCAAGTGCCGCAAGATTTCCTGGAGCCGTCGCCGCAATTCATCGATCGGGACTTTGCGCAGGTCGGCGGTGCGCGATGAGGTTTCGAGCTTCACGACTAGCTCGGCGGCGAGTTCATCGGAATGATGTTCAATCAAACGTACCAAACGTAATGCGATCATGCCGTCCTCTCAACTTCATTTGATGCTGATTCTGGTGAGCAGACGCACCGAGACTGTAGGATTCGCGAAGAGTTTTGTAATTTAATGTAACTCCTCGCCAACCTGCAGCCACTGAAGCTCGCTGGTATCTGTCGATTGCGATCTCCTCGTCGCAGCTGTTCGACTGAAAGCACACCGAAGCTTCACACCTGAAATGGTTCTCTTTCATATTCTGTGCCCGCATTCTTTGGCAGTCGTCAGCCGTATGCTAGCTTAGGAGCATGCCGGCGGGTGAGATGGAATCAAAAAGCGCAGCGGACGGCAGGTATCGGACCCTGCTTGAAGTGTCCGGCGCCATCGCATCCCAGCCGAACTTGAAGGCTCTCCTGCAGAGCTTGCGCCGTTTATTGTCTAGCGTTGTTTATTTCGACTCGGTTAGCCTTTCCCTGCTATCCGACAGCGGGAACTCGGTCCGGGTCGTAGCATTCGACCGAAGTCCGGAAGCTCATGCGGTTGATGTTGGCACTGAGGTTCCACACGCGGGGATTGCTATTGGACGTGCGATCGACGAACAAAAACCGATATACATTCCCGACCTGCAGGCCGAGCTTTCAAAGATTCCCCAACTGGCGTCGCAAGCCAGGTTTGGCGTCCCGCACAGCGCGTACATCTTTCCGATCTCGATATCCGGGAAAAAACTTGGAGCTTTGACATTTGGGGTCGCGCAGGGAGAAAAATACAGTCCCGACGACATGGAACTCATGACCTCCGTTTCATCGCATGTTGGGGTTGCCCTGGAGAGCGCGATTGCCACCGACGCCGCAGAGACGTACCAACGGCAGTTGGCCCGGGAGCGCGATCGGCTCCGGCTGCTGCTCGAGATCAACAATCAGGTTGTAACGCAGTTGGACGTGAATGAGCTGTTCCGTTCCGCGTCAGCGTCGATTCGCAAGTACTTTGCAAATGACTTCACCGGTTTCTGGCTCATCGATAAGCGGTCCAACCAGCTGGAATGTGCCATCCTCGATTTTCCCGGCGGCAAGGGCTTTCTTGCGGACATTCCCGCCCGTGCAGTCACCGACCAGGAAGCTGAGAAGATGCGTACCCGAACCGCGGAGATCTGGTCGCAGCAGGATATCGACGAGCTTCGGCCCGAGGTTCTCGAGCGACTTAAGGCTGAATCGATCGCTGCGATGGCGGTTGCCCCCCTGGGCACTTCAAATGGACCGCTTGGGCTTATGTCCATGGGGAGCAAGCGCCCCAACAACTTTGGACAAGAAGACCTCGACATTTTGTCCCAAATCAGCGCGCAGATTTCCCTCGCGTTAGACAACGCGCTCGCGTATGGACGACTCAGCGCATCGAGAAACCGCCTGGAAGACGAGCGCTTGTATCTCGAATCCGAAATCCGCGCGGAATACAACTTCGAGGATATCGTGAGCCAGAGCCCCGCTCTGCGCAAAGTCCTTGACCAGATCGAGATTGTCGCGCCAACGGGATCTACTGTTTTGCTACACGGCGAGACGGGCACCGGCAAAGAACTGGTTGCGCGCGCAGTCCATAGCCTTAGTCCAAGACGAGACCGAACGTTTGTCAGGCTCAATTGTGCCGCCATTCCGTCCGGGCTGGTCGAAAGCGAGCTCTTCGGACACGAGAAAGGTGCATTCACCGGCGCTTTGATGCAGAAGCGCGGCCGTTTGGAGCTTGCCGATCGCGGTACCTTGTTCCTGGATGAAATCGGCGACATTAGTCTGGACTTGCAGCCGAAGCTGCTCCGCGCGTTGCAGGAAAAAGAGTTCGAGCGGCTGGGCAGCAACAAGACCATTCATGTGGACGTCCGCCTTATCGCGGCGACGCATAGAGATCTGTCGTTGATGATCCGCAACAATCAATTCCGTGAGGATCTGTTTTACCGGCTCAATGTTTTTCCGATTGAGATACCGCCACTTCGCGAGCGACGCGAGGACATCCCACTGCTGGTTCACTATTTTGTTTCGCGGTTGTCGCGCCGGATGCAGAAGCGCATCAAGTCAATCCCCAAGCCTGCAATGGATGCACTGAGCAACGCGGCGTGGCCCGGTAACGTCCGAGAATTGGAAAACTTCGTTGAGCGCGCCGTCATCCTGACACAGGGTGATGAGTTGAATGTTCCCCTCGCTGAACTCAAGAAGGCATCCGTCCGAAATGCCGCTCCCCTGCCGACGTTCCAACAAGCGGAGCGCCAAGCGATCATTGATGCGCTGAAAGCGGCATCGGGAAGAATCTCCGGTGCAGGAGCGGCCGCGGAACGTCTCGGGTTGAAGCGCACAACCCTGCAAAACAAAATGCGGCGACTCAACATCACAAAGGCTGACTACTGAGACCGACCCGCTCCCAACCATCGACGGCCCGAGATGGGAACCGACCTTCATTTTCGGACCAGTCTCCAACCTGCCCACATTCGGGCACCGCCCACAATAGGGCATGACCGCGAGCAGCGTCACGTTTTGACCCCGTGCACTCGCAACAACTTACGTTCCACTTTTATTGGCACGCTGCCTGCACTGTCTTAGGCGGCGGAACCGCGAAGGTCTAGCCGATGGAGGCCGTATCCTCGCAGCGGAACACGGACAATAGAGCGCCATGATGGAGGGCTATCGATGTTTGCGTATTCTCCCGCGTATCGTGGTACTGATAGCCGTGGTTCCGCTTGGCGGTTGTCTGTCCCGATCCCGTCCGGTTGCCCGCACGAGTACAGCGAGGCTTCAAACAGCGACCGGAAAGGACCTGATTGAGCGCATCAACGCCGAGGCCACCGAGATTCAGACGTTGAAGGCGGCAGTCGGCATCGCGGTTTCCGTCGGCGGCAGCAGACTGGGCAAGATCACGGAATATCAGGAGATCCGTGGCTACATCCTGGCGCGGAAGCCGTCCTCGCTGCGGATGATCGGGCTCTTCCCCATCCTGCAGAGCCACGTTTTCGATATGGTGAGTAGCGGCCAGGAGTTCAAACTGTGGATTCCGTCCAAGAATCAGTTCATTGTCGGTGGCAACGAGCAAGCAAGTCCATCCACAGAGCCTCTGGGAAATCTTCGGCCGCAGGTGATCTACGACGCTCTGTTTCTGCAGGCTGTAGACCTTCAGAACGAACTGGCTGTGCTGGAAGGGAGCGAGCATGAAGTGATCGATCACAGAACGCAGAAAGCCACGCTTCGGCCGGACTATTCACTCGACATCATCAAACAGAACGGCCACCAGTGGTATTTGTCGCGCAAGGTTGTGTTTGACAGAACTGATCTGCGGCCACACCAGCAACTCTTATATGACGAGCACGGATCTATCGTCACAGACGTCCACTACGACGAATACAGGGAAATCAATGGGGTCTGTTTCCCAACGAACATACAGATCTGGCGCCCGCGGGAGGAATACTCGATCAACCTTCAAATAACCAACCTGACCATTAATAGACCCATTATGGATGATCAATTCGTGCTGCAAATCCCTGCGGGCGCAGGCCTGGCGTCGAGGTAGGTTTCGCTCTAAAACCGGAGCGCTGCCAATTGGAGGGCATCATGGAATCCGCAACGCTCGGCAATACGGGTCTCCGGGTTTCGAAACTCTGTTTCGGAAACCCCGACGTTCGGGGATGGCGGAGGACTCTTCAAGGCCATCACTACCGTTGACCAGGCCGGGCCGAATGAACTGGTCAAGAGCTCGATTGACGGAGGCATCAGCTTCTTTGATACGGCGGACAATTACACTCAGCCATCATGTCAGCGGCACATCGTAAGAAAACTCATCACCTCTGCAAGGAGAAACCCATGCCTGAGCTGTCGCACATCGATCCCGGGAGCACTGCGGTGCTGGTGATGGATTATCAGGTCGATTCCCTTACCAGGTTCATGACGGCTGTGCAGTCCGCCGATGCGATCGCGTGGGTGCCTGATCTGATCGCTACGGCACGAGACGCGGGCATGATGGTGACCATGTCGTTGCCGCATTCCGGCCCGGTCATCCCGAGCTCAACCCCCGTGCCCCGCGTTCAGCGCGGTGAAGGCAAACGGAATGCGGGTGGCCGGGAGCGAAGGCGCCGCGTCAGCCCGTTCGGTGGCACCGACCTGGAGACGCTGCTGCGCGCCAACGGCATCGACACGCTGGTGCTCGCCGGCGTCCACACCAGCCGCGTCGTGCTGTTGACCGTTAGCCAGGCCGTCGATCTGGATTATGGGTTGGTGGTCGTCCGCGATTGCTGCGCCGACCCAGATGCAGAGGTGCATGCGATGCTGCTCGACATGGTCATCACAAAGCAGGCGGTCGTCGTCACCACGGCGGAGCTCGCGGGCTCCCCGCAAATCGCATGCTGGCTGTGTTCCGAGCCGGTTGAGCCTGACGAAGTAGCACACCGCTGTCGAGGCTGAACTGCGCCAAATTCTGGTGGCGCTTCCGCTTTCCGGCTCTGCCCACATTCCGGCACCGCCCGCAATAGGGCATGACACCGACTCCTCTCCCGCCAAAAGATCCTGCGCCTCCAGCAAGTTAGAACACCAAAGGCGATGGCATGCCGGCTGCACTATCTCAAGTAATCGATCGCGAAGGCTCGCCCATGGAGATCACCGATGCTGCGTGTCGAATTTCAGGACGTTGGGAACACCGTGACCATGCGGCTGGAAGGCCGGTTCGTTGGGCCATTCGCCAAGGACACAAGGGATCTGGTGATGCGCTGCAAGATTCCGCTGCGACTTGTTGTGAATTTATCGGAGGTGACATTCGTCGATCTGATGGGTGAGGAAGTGCTGTTGTGGTTAGCCCGAATTGGAGGGGTGTTTGTTGCTGAGAACTGTTATCCCCTTCATGTCTGCGAACGCCTGCATTTGCCAATGGCGCCGAAATGCGCCGGGGCTCTGCCTCGGGCAATGTAACGCGTTCGCAGACCTCACAAGACTCTTGGCGATGCAGTATGGCGCGGAAAGCGTGTCCTTTCATGAGAACCCAAGGAAAGCAAGATGTAGTTCGAGAAGATGTGAGTTTGGGAAAAGGCGGCAGAGATCTGACGCGTGCTCGGTTATCGAAACGTACTATTGCGGGAAACCACGACCCTCTGTACTTGTTTGCGTGCCACTTGGACTGGCAGTACCGGAGAAACCTTGGAGGTTATCAGGCACTCGTTGCCGCATTGGACGATTCCGATCAGAGGATCCGCGTGCTCGCAGAGATGTTGCTTCATCGTAGTTCGCCCCGTCCGCACAGAGAAGGCCGGGGCGTTTATCGAAAGTAAGAGGTCCGTCATGGAATGGTTTCATTCGAGTGAGCGAGAACAAGAACGGCCCAATGGCGGCTTAGCCTCGAGCCACGAGATCCAAACTGCTTTCGATGAGCAGCGTGACAACCTGTACTGGATCGCACTGCTCATTACGGGAGACGACGCCCTAGCGGACCTGGCGGTTGTAAATGCGAGCGCCCTGTCTTCGAACTATAGCAGTGTGTTTCGCGACTGGCTCAACGGGTGGGCGAAATATGCAACCGTGCGGGCTGCGGTCAGGGAAGTCCGTAATCTCATTTCTGCGACGGCGAGCCACTATGTGGATTCATCCTCCGAACACTGTGATGATGACGTGCTTTCCGACGATCAGATCATGTCGCTTCGGCACGTCGACCCACGAGAAATCATTACGGCGCTCGACCCCCTTGCCCGCTGCGCATTGGTGCTGCGAGGAATAGAACACGCCTCGCTCGTCGATTGCGCACTCTTGCTGGACGTGTCCCGCGGAATTGTAGCTCGGGCCTACTCCCAGGCACTGCGATGGAACGGCGAACTCAGGTGCTCACGCGGCGGCGAATGAAGATCAGATTAATTCCCGAGTTTGATTACGCACGGCCAAAAGAAAAGGTAGTGCCCTCGGAAAAAAGAGAAAACGATGCAGCGGATGAGAATAAGAATGCACGGGAACAAACTAATGTTAGCGAGGCCTAGTTCTGAGAGTGGCGGGCTCTCCAGCCGAAGAGCCCTCGGCATAGACAGATTGTGCACGTTGATCCTGCTAGTCCTCGCGACGACTGCATCCTGGGCGCAGGTGGTCTCACCGAATCTCGGAAGCGTTCCCAGCGGTCCCGCCACCAGCGAAGGTTTACGGCTGACGCTGAGCGAAGCCATCAGCCGGGCTATGCGTTATAACTTGGGCGCAATCGAAAGTGACGAGAACACCAGGTCCGCCCGCGGTCAACGACTGATCGCCTTAAGCAGTCTCCTTCCGCAAGTGAGTGCAGGGGTCAACGAAAACGTCGATCAGGTGAATTTCACAGCCTTGGGTCTGGCGGCAATCAAAATACCGGGCATCCCTGCCGTTGCCGGCCCATTCAGTTACAGCACGGCGAGCGCAAGCCTCAGCCTGGCACTTTTCAGCTACGAATCGATTCAGCGTTTCCGTGCTGCGCGCACCGCCCAACAGGCCGCCCAGCTCAGTTACAAAGACGCGCTGGATGTGATTACGCTGACCGTAGGCAATGCCTATCTCCAAGTCATCGAAGCCCGCTCCCGCATTGAAGCCGAAGAAGCGCAAGTGCAGAATGCGAAGGCTCTCTATGATCAGGCGATAGACGAATTCCAAGCCGGCACCAGTCCACGAATCGACGTGACTCGGACGGAAGTCCAGCTTCATACCGAACAGTACAATCTGAGCGTTGCGCGCAACAACTTCGAGGTTGCGAAACTCTCCCTCGGTCGCGCCATCGGCTTGCCTCTTGGCCAAGCCTTCGAGATTGCCGACCAACTTCCGTATGCGGACCTCAGCCCGCCCACTGTCGAAGCCGCACTCAAGACGGCCTACAATTCGCGCAGCGATTTCCGCTCGGCTCTAGACTCGGCGAAATCAGCCGAGCAGGCACTATCGGCGGCCAAAGGCCAGCGCTATCCCGTGGTGGCGGTGAATGGCGATTACGGCGACCAAGGAGCAACGTTCGGTCAGTCCCACGGAGTTTTCAGTTTCCAGGCGGGAGTCAACCTACCAATCTTCACCGGCGGCCGCATCAAGGGCGACATCACACAAGCGGAAGCGGCACTGCGTCAGAGGAAGGCAGAAGCAGAAAACATCCGTGGGCAGATTGATTACGACGTTCGCACTGCATTTCTCAATCTGAATGCCGCCAAAGAGCAAGTTGACGTCGCTCATCAGAATGTGGACTTGGCCAACGACAACGTAGCTCGTTCCAAGGAGCGCTTTGCCGCAGGCGTCACGGATAGCGTCGAGGTAGTGCAGTCCGAACAATCCCTGGCCAGCGCAAACGACCAATACATCACCAGCCTGTATAGCCACAATTTCGCAAAACTGGCGCTCGCTCGTGCGCTCGGTGTGGCACGAACCAATTTCAGTCAATACCTCGGAGGACGCTAGATGTATGGACCAGAGACGGAGTTGGACGAAACGTCCACTCCGGTTGCAAAAGTGAAACTAGAACTGACTGACGACAAGCAAAAGAAGCAGGTCCTCCGCCGGATTGTTCGCGAGCATCCACGGGGGGGCCGGGCCGCGGCGGTACTGCTACTCGCGGTCGTGATCATAGGCGGAGGCCTCTTCGTGAGGAATGGCCTCGCTTGGGAGTCGACGGACGACGCGCAAGTGAATGGCCACATTATGCCCCTGAGCGCTCGCATCAACGGATACGTGCTCGAAGTTCCGGTCATTGAAGGACAGATTGTCCACGCTGGTGATGTGCTCGTGACCATCGATCCTAAGGACTACAAGATTGCGGTGGAACAGGCTCAGGCAACGTTCGCGGATGCGCAGGCTACCGCTATAAGCTCTCGCTTCAACGTACCCATCACCTCGGTCACGACGCAGAGCAACCTCGATTCAGCCGACACTGCGGTGTTAAATGCAGAGGCGGGACTCAATGCGGCCAAGCAGAATTTCGAATCTGCACAAGCGCTTTTGGAGCAGGCGGAGGCCAATGCGACGAGGAGCGACGCGGACCTGGGGCGCTATGAACAACTCGTTGCCAAAGAAGACATTTCACATCTGCAGTACGATCAGGCAATCGCCGCTGCCAAAGCAAACCGATCCGGCGTGGCGTCGACCAGCGCGAGTGTACAAGCGGCTGAGCAGGCAGTGCGCCAGGCGCAAGGCAAGCTCGTTCAGGCGAGAGCCGATTTACGCACCGCTCAGACCGCCCCGCAACAGGTTTCGATGACCCGTGCCAAGGCGGACGCTGCCGATGCCCAGGCGCGAGAACGCAAGGCGCAGCTTGATCAAGCGGAGCTTAACCTCAGCTATACGGTCGTTCGTTCTCCAGTCACAGGAATTATCGGCAAGAAGACGGTCGAGGTGGGCCAGAACGTCGGCATCGGGCAGGAACTGGTAGAAGTAGTTCCGCTTGACGATGTCTGGGTTACGGCCAACTTTAAGGAAACGCAACTGGCGCACATGCGTCCCGGGCAACCAGTCGAAGTCAAGGTGGACGCCTACGGCCGCACCTGGAAGGCACATGTAACCAACATGGGCGCCGGCGCAGGCTCGGTGTTCAGCCTGCTCCCCCCGGAGAACGCCACGGGGAACTACGTGAAAGTTGTGCAGAGGGTACCGGTGAGAATCGATTTTGATCGCACTTCTGATCGCAATCTGGGATCGGACTTCAACGCGGAAGGACTGCTGAAGCCTGGCTTGTCCGTTGAGCCCGAGGTGAGGGTGCGATGACCGCCGTTGGATCTGATGCAGCCACGGAAGAACTGTGGCAGCCCAAAGTCAATCCCTGGATCATTGCGGGTGCGGTTTCTCTGGCCGCGTTCATGGAGGTGCTCGATACCAGCATCGCCAATGTGGCTCTGCCCCACATCGCTGGCGGTCTCGCGGCCAGCAATGACGAGAGCACTTGGGTGCTGACCAGCTATTTGGTCTCCAATGCAATCGTACTGCCGCTAAGCGGATGGCTGGTCGCAGGGCTCGGTCGGAAACGCTTCTTTTTGATCTGCATTATGTTTTTTACAATCAGTTCCTTTCTCTGCGGGATCGCACCGAGTCTTGGGTTTCTTCTCCTGTTTCGAGTCATGCAAGGCGCGTTCGGAGGAGGCCTGCAGCCGATGGCGCAGTCCATTCTGGGTGATAGTTTTGCTCCCGAGAAGCGAGGGCTGGCCTTTTCGCTGTACGGAATTACGACCATCTGCGCTCCGGCCATCGGTCCAACGCTGGGAGGCTGGATCACAGACAACTACTCTTGGCGTTGGATTTTCTACATCAACATTCCGGTGGGCATTGTGGCGCTCCTACTGGTCTATCAGCTTGTCGAAGATCCCCCGTACATATCCCGCCTGAAAGCCGGTCTCTCGGGCTTTGACTTCATCGGATTTTCCCTGCTGACCCTGGGCGTAGGTGCATTGCAGATCGTCCTCGACAAGGGACAAGAAGACGACTGGCTTGGATCTCACTTCATTACGACCCTGATTGTGATCGCCGCCGTGGGCCTCGTTTCTTTGGTCATCTGGGAATGGTCTCAGAAACAGCCCATCGTGGATGTGCGTTTGTTCAAGAACTTTAACGTCGCGACTACCAATCTGATGTTCCTGATGCTGGGAGCCGCTTTATTCAGTTCCACAGTGCTCATGCCGCAACTTCTCCAGACTCTGATGGGATACACGGCACAAAAGGCAGGGATGGTGCTTTCCGCCGGCGCTCTCGTCGTGCTGGTCGTGCTCCCCATGGTGGGGAGGCTCACCACCCGATTTCAAGCGCGTCACATCATAGCCTTCGGCTGGATAGGCTTGGCCATAGCCATGTACATATCGAGCAAACAGGTTGATCTGCTGATAAGTTTCCGCTCAGCCACCTTATTGCGTGTGTGGCAGTACATCCCCGTGGCCTTTCTATTCGTTCCCCTAACGCTTGCCGGATACGTCGGCTTGGCGCCGGAAAAAACCAACGCTGCCGCCGGGCTCATGAATTTCTTCCGCAATATGGGGCAGAGCGTTGGGACTTCCGCGGTCACGACCCTGATTGCTCGACGCAGTCAATACCATCAATCTGTCTTGGCGGAATATACGGCGTCTGGCCGCTTTCACGCCTCTATCACAGCCCTTAGCATGCGCCTGACGCGCGCCGGGGTGAGTGCGCATACTGCTCAGCAACAGGCAATGGGGCGACTGTACGCTCTCGTCCAGTCCCAGGCTGCTGTTCTCTCCTACGTCGATGTTTACTGGCTGCTGGCAATAGGCTCACTGATTATGTTTGTGGCTTCATTTCTGCTGAAAAGAAATGAACCGGGCAAAGGTGCGAAGGTCTCAGTTCACTAGCCTGCACGAAACTGCGCAGCTTGGACTTTGAGTCAACCCGTGGCATTTGGTGAAAAGTACGGGAGTACCAGCAGCAACTTGTGTTCTCGGCTCAAGACGCGACGTAACGTTCTGGGATGGGCCTGAGGGGCGGAGCCGCCAGTTTACCTGGAGGTGCTGACCCATGAAACCAACTACCGTGGTGCTGAGCTCGTACTTGCTCAGGTGCTGTCGAGTGAACTAGCTCAATTCGCCGACAAACTGTCAAGAGTTGGTTCGTGCTGACACTGCTTCGAGATGCAGCAGATATACGACAAGCGCGCGCCGTGGACCCATGAACCGCCTGCGTTTCCTTTCCCAGTACCAATCTGCGGAATTCATTTCTGTATCCAAACTCTGCTTCCGGCATCAAATTTGTTGCAGCACGATATATCGCCACAACCGGCAAGGAGTGATAAGAATGAATTCCAGCCAAGTTGTTCTCATCACCGGCTCCAGCACTGGGTTCGGCAGAATGTTTACGGAAACCCTGGCGCGTAAAGGGCACACTGTTTTCGCCACGATGCGTGATCCCGGAGGTCGGAATGTCAAGAATGCCGCCGAAATACGCACGTTTGCGCAAAAGGAATCACTGCCAATCCACGTCCTTGAATTAGACGTGACCGACGAGGCCTCGGTGGGGCGGGCCGTGGATGCCGCCGCCGCCAAAGCAGGACGCATCGATGTGGCTATTAACAACGCAGGCTATTACCTGGGGGGGCTGGCCGAAGCGGTCACCACCGAACAGGCGCAGCGCCTGATGGACACGAATTTTCTTGGCCCGGTGCGCGTAAATCGCGCGGTGCTTCCGCACATGAGGAGCCAGCGCAGCGGCCTGCTCATGCACATCAGCAGCGGCGCTGGCCGCGTGGTTCTTCCTTCCGCGGGTTTCTATTGCGCCAGTAAATTTGCACTCGAGGCGCTGGCCGAGTCGTACAGCTACGAACTTGCCGCGCAGGGGATTGAATCCGTGATCGTCGAACCAGGGGCTTACGAGACTGCTGTCTTCGGCAACAGCGTAACGGCTGCCGATGTGGCTCGGACCAATACGTATGGCGCTGCCAAGGAGTTTCCGGCGAAGTTAAACGGGGCACTTTTATCCACGGTCGGCAACGCTCAAGAAGTCGCGGACGCGGTCCTGCGGATTATTGAAACTCCGGCGGGAGAGAGGCAGCTGAGGTATCGGATTAGCGCCGCAAGCTTCGGTGTTGACGAGATCAACGCCCTCTCAAAGCAAGTGCAAGCCAGCTTGCTGGGAGCCTTCGGTATCGCTGCCGACACCAAATTCCTCAAAGGTAAGGCCGTCAGCTCCGTCTAACTTAGCTAGCTCTCTATTGCACGAACAACCTTCTCGAGGAGGCGGTTATCAAAAGGATTTGCGCTCGCGTGGCGCCTCCCTGCATTGCGATGTAGTCCGCATATCAGGTGCTCTCCTGAGCAGGCCGAACGGACAGCCGCTCAGAGACAATCATCGACCTGAAGTCGCCCATGAGCGAGATCATTGGCGGGTTTGGGTCATTTAGTTCAGGTCGGTAGACGTCGAAAGCAAAAGCCAGCACTGACTCTCCGTCTGCACAAATGCGTACTTTTGTTCGATGCGTTTCACTGCATCCAATCCAAGCTGAAGACGGACTGGCGGATCAGCCGGCGCGGCGAGATCTCTAAGAGCTTTCGCGAGCTTTGCCGGATCTGTTGGTTGCGGAATGGTTGTTCTCTCCTGCGAAGGACCGGGTCTTACCAACAGTGCTCTTATAATCATCGATCTGAACCGTTGTTGCATGAGGGACGCGAATTGCGATATGCGGAGTCCTATTCCCAGCCCATACAGTTTGTTGTTCGCCTCAGCGGAGGAGCCTGCCCGCGGTTATTCCCGCTGCAGTACTCCGCACCAATCTCTTCCTTTATCCAACCCGGGAGCCGGAGCGAAGTAGAGACCAAGAGGCTCTTGTCCGCGGCCTCCCGCCAACGCCGCTCCTAGCTTCTTTCCCTTAAACTGCACTTCGTCGCCCGCCCAGTAAGTTGATGACCAGAACGACCAATCCAATTACGAGTAGCAAATGGATCAGGGCCCCGCCGATGTGTAAACTGAAACCCAACAGCCACAAAACAAGCAAAATAACGAAAATACTCCAAAGCATGTTAGCCTCCCGGTCGCCTAAGCGAGCTGAACCTGATGAAATCTTTGATCTCGCTCACAAATGACTTCACCACGGAGTTTCTCATTTCCCCAATCTCAAGTCTGATCAGAAAAGCTCGCATTGGGCGTGCGTCCTGAGAGCGCGAACAGTCAGTCAGGTATCCTTGCCGGACGCGGACGAAATCGTCGTGAAACCATACGAAGTCGGGAGGCTTTCCGAACCTCTTGCACGAAGAGACGGTTTGGAAAAAGAAGTTGGTGTGATCCCAGAGCCATGCCTTCTCTGTATCCTCTCTCCGCCTGAGCCGGGCCCAGTGTAATGAGCGTGGGCTGTCACCCCAGCGATTTCTTGCCCCGCGCGGTCGGCACCATCTAGGTCTTGTTGTAGGCTGAGGGTGCTTGACCCTATGGCCCCGGCAGCCGTTCCTCCAACGTCTGACTGAGCGACTCAATCGAGGTGTTCTGACTGAGATCACGGATCTCCTTGTCCGCCATGATGTTCTGAAGTCCCATTTGCCCGCAAATTGCGCGCACCATCTGTAGCAGCTTCGTGATTTCCTTCTCCGCCAACAAGTCAACCTGCAAATTCAGGTGGTCCCGACGTTCACCTCGGCGCATCATGCGGTTCTGACGCATGAGTATGAAGCTGGAGAGAATGACGGCCTCCACCGCAACAATAACTCCGAGTAACGAGAAGGGGTAAGGGTCGAATGGTCGTACGCTGGAAATCTTGCCGCTGTTTATCAGCAGCCAGCCGACCATCAGGATCAGGTGGAGCACAACAAACAGAAGGCTTCCTGCGAAGCCTCCTACCGCATCGGCCAGGCGTTCTGAGGCGGATCTTCGCTCTAGCGCTTCTTCCTCTTGCCTCACAATCGAGTCTATGTGCGACTGGCTATGCATGGAATTTTCGCTCATGAGCTAAACCTCTGGCCATAGGATACGCTGCTTCCTGATACACACTTCCGCAAATAGAGTCCCTGTCTTAGGCGAAGTAGTTTTCTGCTCGCTGTCGCTCCAAAGATTGTCCTTCGCCTGAGAGAGTGGAGACAGTGGGGTGGACAATATTCCACTCCGTCAAACCTGGAGGCTTCCCATGTCCCATGTCCAACTTCTAATACGGCCAAGCTCACGCCGTGATACTGGTTTCTTGGAAACCGGAGGGATTTTCACCGCAGATTCGAGTCATTACCGGCAACAGGCAGTCGGACCCTTCACTCTTAGAAACGAAGGCGTCCACCACATTCAATGCGGGTTTTGGAATCGCGCTGTCACGGGAAAACAACACTATCGGTATTTGGGTATTTGTGGCTCGGAGCGCTTTATTTCGATCGCAACCTCATGACCGTTCATCTCGGGCATGTGGTAGTCAACCACCACGGCGACAACCGCGCAGGCTGTCGCAATTGTTAAGCCTTGTCGGCTGATGCGGCGGTGAGCACTTTATGTCCGCCAAGCTTTCCGGACTTGGTGGCGATCTTGCTTGTGCCCATGACGCACCTCCAGGCAACACGGTGATGTGGAAAGGCATATCCTGCCTCACCGATATCGAACCGGTTTCCTGATCGGAGCACAACTTGTGGGTAATTGAAAGCCTGCTCAAACACTTACAGTGCGAACCTGTACAAGTTCATTTCTTCGCTCGACCGGGGATCATGCCGCTGCTCGCTGTTCTACAGGCTAGCTGTGCAATGCAGAGCGAACTTTTTTGAGAAGCGAACTTCGAGTGAATGGCTTTTGCAAGAATGCAGTTTCATGCAGTACATGGCCGCGTGAAGCCACTTGGTCGCCAGTGTATCCCGACATGAATAATGCATGAAGCTTCGGATCGATTACTCTGGCCTGTTCGAGCAGCTCAATTCCACTCTTTCCCGGCATGACGACATCCGTGATCAGTAGATCGATTCCCGGCTCAGTACCCCTCAAAATGTCCAGCGCAGTCTCCGCATCTCCGGCTTCAATGATTCGATATCCGGCGCCCTGGAGGATGGCTACCGCAAGCTCGCGCAGAGGTTCGTTGTCTTCAACCAGCAAGATCGTCTCCGACCCTGTGGAGAATTCGGTTTCTTCTTGAGACTGCATCAGTTGCTCTGGTTTTGCTTCTTGTTGTTCCACTCTCGGAAAATAAATCTTGAACGTTGTGCCCTTACCGAGTTCGCTGTAAACAAAGATGGTTCCTCCGCTCTGCTTCACAATTCCGTACACAGTTGAGAGCCCGAGGCCGGTCCCTTGACCGACCTCCTTGGTAGTAAAGAAGGGCTCAAAGATTCGGGATTGGAGGCTTTCCTCCATTCCGCAACCTGTATCTCCGACTGTCAAAACAACAAATTGTCCGGCACGAGAACCTGGGTGCTGAGAAACGTAATGCTCATCCAATTCGGCGTTCCCCGTCTCGATGGTGATCTTGCCTCCGCCCGATATCGCATCTCGGGCATTCACCGCCAGATTCATCAGAATTTGCTCAATCTGGCCTGGGTCGGCATAGACATTTCCGACCGGAATTATTGGCCGGAACGAAATAGCAATGTCCTCGGGAACCACCCGCTTCAACATATCGATCGCATTATGCACCACCGCGTTCAAGTCCAGCACTTTGGGAAAGACCACCTGCTGCCGACTGAACGCCAATAGCTGCCGGACCAGTGAGACCGCCCGATTCGACGCTTTCTTGATCTGCTCAAAGTGCTGGTTCACGGGACTATCCGGAGCGAGCAGACCGGGAGGTAGGTCGCTGTAGCCGATAATCACCCCGAGGATGTTGTTGAAATCATGGGCCACGCCCCCGACCAACCGACCAACGGCTTCCATCTTCTGCGCTTGCTGGAACTGTGCTTCCAGCCGCTTGGTTTCGGTGATGTCGCGTGTGGTCGCGAGCACGCAAGATTGGCCTTCAAGTTCGATCAGTTCCGCCGACAGCTCCGCTTGCCGAATCTCTCCCTTGGAGGTTGCGTACTCCGTGCGGAGTCCCTTGACCATGCCACTTTCCCGTAGCTGCCGGAGCATCTCGATGCGCTGCGAGGGCTGGACCCAGAAGCACAACTCCTTGGCAGTGTCGCCAATCACATCCCGACGCGTGTACCCGAGCAACTGAAGAAATGCCTCGTTCACGTCCAGATACCGCCCTTCCGCTTCCGTCGAGATCGTGATTGCCAACGGATTGCTGCGAAAGGCCTTGCTGAATCTCTCTTCCGACTGCCGGAGCAACTCCTCATTTCTGCGCCGCTCCATCACTTCTGCCTCCAGTCCCTCCCTTGCGCCAGTGATTTGGGCTGTACGTTCCAGCACCCTCTGCTCCAAAGCGGCATTAGATTGTTTCAGCGCTTGCTGTGCGGCATCACGCTCTATCAGTACGGCTTCCAAGAGCAGCCTGCGCGCTTCGGAAGTTCGTGCTGTTTGGACCAACGACAAAATGTCGGGGATAAAAAACGGAAGCATCAATGCGGTCACGAGCGACGCAATCGCAGTAATAACTTTGATCAAGGCCGACAGCACGTAAACGGGAATCCAAACCGTGATGGCCTCCACAATGTGCGAGCTTCCGCACGCAACTATGAAAAGCGCAAAAGCTAAGAAGATCACATGAAAAGGCACATCGCTCTTTCCCCGGTAGAGAAGGTAAGCGAGTGTTCCAGAAATTACCATGTAGGTGAGCCCGATCAGGCTATCCGCAATTGCGTGAGTCCATGCCAGTGGAGTACTGCCAAGATAGCAATAAAGGTGGGGCATGTACGCGGATGACAACAGGTCATGCGCTAACTTAGGCCATGTGGAGAACAACCCAATTATGGCTGTCAGAAATGCGATTGATACATACACTAGTCGCTTAGATAAAGCGAAGGGCCAATGAAAGTCGGGACCGCGGCTCGATGTAGACATTTTTCGCTTCCCATCGCAGTCAGCCCCCTCAGCCACACCGCGACTCGTTCGAGGGAAATCATATCACTTGAATATGTGAGTCAAACTGTCCACCTTTTTCTCTTCCTCACTCTCTGGAAAGACGCCCACCCCAATGTCCCGAAGAACACCGATTGTGCCCATCATCGCTGTAGTGGTAAAGATCAAGAGACGATACCCATGAATCGGAGGTAAACACGTAAGGGTAAACGGGGTGAAGGCCTGAGACTAAACGGCGACTTCTAATTGGAAGGTTGGTTGCGGGAGGACAGGCTTTGTACCCTTCGTAATCTCGCCGATGAAAGATATTTTCCTGGGTGTGTCTGCTCAATCCTTTGCCAGCCATGCCAAAGCTTCCTTACGAGTCTAAAAA